>Ga0207701_10001222_pt1 | contig 27168 bp, 18 predicted proteins | sample KBSSwiSSwithPhiX_FD_184294 | JGI IMG/M metagenome (GOLD analysis project Ga0207701, IMG submission 184294) | Switchgrass rhizosphere bulk soil microbial communities from Kellogg Biological Station, Michigan, USA, with PhiX - S5 (SPAdes) (version 2) | ecosystem: Environmental > Terrestrial >... | reverse complement strand
GTGCTGCTCACCGACGCCTGTCCGACCGGATACTTCGGCGCCCAGCTCGGGCACATCCGCGAAGGGGACGTGGTGGTGGTGTTCGGTGCGGGGCCGGTCGGGCTCTTCGCTGCGAAGTCGGCCTGGCTGATGGGGGCCGGACGGGTGATCGTCGTCGACCACATCGACTACCGCCTGGAGTTCGCGCGCCGCTTCGCCCATGCCGAGACCGTGAACTTCAATCAGGTCGACGACATCGTGCAGTGGGTGAAAGAGGCGACCGAGTTCCTGGGGGCGGACGTCTGCATCGAGGCGGTCGGCGCGGAGGCCGACGGCGCGTTCTTCCAGCACATCACGAGTGCCAAGTTCAAGCTGCAGGGAGGATCGCCGGTGGCGCTGAACTGGTGCATCGACAGCGTGCGCAAGGGCGGGAACGTCGGCGTGGTCGGTGCTTTCGGGCCGCTCTTCAGCGCGGTCAAGTTCGGGGACGCGATGAACAAGGGGCTCACCATCCGGACCAATCAGACCCCCGTCAAGCGTCAGTGGCCGCGCCTGTTCGAGCACGTGCGCACCGGCGTGCTGAAGCCGAGTGACGTCGTGACGCATCGCATTCCGCTCGACGAGATTGCCGAGGGCTACCACCTGATGTCGAACAAACTGGACGGCTGCATCAAGCCGCTCGTCATCCCCACGCACTGAGCAGAGGAGGTTCCGTTGGCGTACACACGAGAGAAGCCGCGCATTGCTCCCGACAGCGAGGAGCTCCGGCGCACGATTCCAGGGTGGGGCGTCGATCTCGACCCGGCCGATCGGCCGTCATACCCGAAAGAGGAGTTCCAGGAGACCGGCGCGCATTGGGAATTTCCCGAGCGTCAGCCGGAGCGCATGCCACGCGAGAAGTCGACCGAGCACAAATTCCTGACGCCGGTCTTCGGCACCGCGCAGCCGCTCCGTGGCCTGTCGGGGGCGATCCGCCGCTTCGCCTACACGTTCAGTGAAGGGCAGACGGCGCATTGGCTGCTCCTGATGGCCGGGGATCGCGTGGACGTGCTCGAAGGGCGCGTCAGCGCCGCCCTCAGCGGCCGCCCGGATAATGTGATCTCCGAAACCGGCGTAGCCCGCGAGTTCAAGGACGGCGCGTACCGCACCCGCTTCGGGCAGCATCGCGCCGATCTGAAGCATCAACCGATCGACCTGCTGATGTGGGCGGCGCCCTATGTGGCGATCGGTGGCGGGCTCTATATGGCGTCCAAGGCCCTGTCGGACCGTCGATCCAGGCGGTGAGCAGGGCGCCGGATGAGCGGAGCGATGTGAAGGGGAGGCGCTTCTCTTGAACGACGCCGCACGTGGCCAGGCTTTCGCGTGGAAGCGACACCGGAGCAGTCCCGTTCTGCTCCGGCGGGCCGCGGACCTGTGGCGGTTCGGACCGGCCGTCAGGCCTGACTCGCTTGACGGCCGGGTCAGTTCCGGCAGTTGCGTGCCGCGCGCAATTCGGCGACTCGGCGCATGAACACGTCCGTCCACTCGTTCAGCGCCGCGTCTTCTGCGTCTGCTGCGCCGTCGTGGCGCAGCCGTTCGAGTTGCTTCTGATCGACCATTTGAAAGCGAGCCGCTGCGAAGATCGCCTTGACCGAGGCGCGATCCAGCTTGTCGAGGCGCCGGACGAGCAGCTCCTGCGCTTCCTGCAGCACCGTACTCTCGCCCTTGAGCGGATACTTCAGCTCACAGCGATCGGCGTTGGCGAAGAGGGTCTGAGCTTGCCACGCTCGGAAGTCTCCGCGCACGTTCGTCCCGAGAGAGCCTGGCTTCCCGAAGGACGACCCGAGGTCCTGCACGAGAACCATCGGCCGCTCGCACACCTTCGGATCGCGCACTCCGGCTTTCCATTCGGCACACACCAGCCGGTTCTGGGAGTCGAGCGGGTTGTGATAGGTGAGCAACCCGAGCGCCAGCCGGTAGGCGTCGAATCCAACCTGCTGCTCTCGGGTCCAGCCGCTGGCGTAGAGCGCCGCCGCGTCTGCCCAGGACCAGGTTTCGTCGTGCTGGGGATCGATCGGGTCCATCGGCAGTAATCGCTCGACCGCCACGACTCGGAACACCATCGGCTCGTCCCGCAGCGATGCGGTGTTGTGACGCTGGTCCTCCCTGAACGGATCGTGGCTGCACCCGACGCACCTGACCGCCAGCGCGGAGTACATGTGATCGGCTGGAAAGCCGAGCGCCCAGAGAAACCGGGCCGCAGCCACTTCCGTGAACACTTCGTTGTCGCGCCGGTCGTGGTTCGGAAAGGGTGGGGTGAGGTACTTGATCTTGAACAGGTCGGCCTTGATTTCGTGCGCATCAGCCGCATCGGTGCGCGCGTAGAGCACGCCGCGCCCGTCCGGGCCGGCGACCACCTTCGCATCGTCCACTGCGATGGTCAGTCCCGTCCGGTCGAAGAACCTGCCGCTGCCGTCGAGCTGCCAGCATAAGAACTTCGGCGTGCGGCCCTTGTCCGGGAGGAAGGCGAAGAACGGCCTGAAGTAGCAGGTGATCGTGTCCTCCGGCGTGAAATACGCGAATCGCGATTTCGCAGGGGCATCCGCCTCGAAGTCTGGTCCCTTGGTGAGTTGTTCCATCGTCAAGGACGGCTGTTCGAGCAGCACCGTGCTCGCGCGGACGCATGGGAGCTTGTCTCGCGTGGTCATGTCGCTGGGAACGTCGCACGTGCCGGCGGCCCTCGGGCCTACGGGTGATGCGAGGACGATCATTGTCACGAGTACAGCCTTCGTAACCATCTGATCTCCTTCTCCGTGCTGGCGGCGCGGAATCCCGAACTGATCGGTCAAACGCTCGCCATCGCCGGGACGAACAGGAGCAGCCGTGGAACGGCTGCCGTGAAGGTGTCGATTACACAGTCAGGGGTTCAATTGCCGGCGTGTCGTGGCGACGTGGTCATCGCGCTTCAGCTGAGCTCACCGTCCAACGAACGGGCCGCCGACGGACGCGTTCATTCCGGAGGGAGCTGCCGTTTACTTGAGCAGCGTTGTTTGCGGCTCGAGTTCCTGCAGCGCCAGTTTCTGCCGTGACTCAACCGCGGCTTCCTCTGGAGGGACAACATGGGCATGCCCCGACGATTCGTTTCGCTGCTGGTCGTGCTGGCGGTCTGCGCGGGGGGCGCGCTCACGGCTTCGACCTCAGCTCCCGTCGTTCTCTACTCGCACGAAGCCGAGCGCACCAGCTATCTTGCGAACGCAGTGATCTGGAGGGACCCGGGGCCACTCTCGCCGGAGCAGATCAGGGTTGGCCCAGAGGTGGCGTTGCCAGCCGCGATCGCGGACGCGGCTGGCCGGCCGATTGAGTGCCGCTTCGAACACCGGGGCCTCGAGCTGGGCGGAAAGACGCCCAAATTCAGCTGCCGCACCGCCGATGGCGAATCGTTGCGCCTCAAGTACTACGACGGCGCGGGCCACGGAAATCGCGAGGTGTTCGCCGAAGTGGCGGCCACGCGACTGATGTGGGCACTGGGCTTCGATACGGATCCCGTGTTTCCGGTCATCGTGGAGTGTCAGGACTGCCCGGCCAATCCGTGGACCGGTGAGGGGCCGCGCCAGGCCCGTCGCTTCGACGCCGAGTACGAGCCGCACTACGTGGGCACCGTGATCACCTCGACGAAGGACCCGGACCAAGGCTGGGCGTTCGGCGAGCTCGAAAAGGCGATCGATAGCCTGCCGTCGGGGGCATTGCGCATGCGTCAGCGGATGCACTTCGACGCACTCACGCTGCTTGCCGTGTTCATCCAGCACGGCGACCGGAAGCGCTCGCAACAGCGTCTCGTGTGTCGTGGCGATCTGGACGTTGAGGGCGGCGACCTCAGGGATCTGCCCGGCGCGAGGCATGACACCGCCGGCATGGGCGTTCTTTTCGAGTCTCCGTCAGTCAGAGCCTGTTTGGGCGACACCGTGGTCACCCTCCAGGACGTCGGGGCCACCTTTGGTGGGGCGGGTCAGTTCACCGGCCGTGCCGCGAAGATCCATCTCAAGTCCTGGGCCGGCAAGGATGTCTTCGCGACGCAGCCGCACGCCTCTCACGGCGGTTCGCCGGAGTGCCGCGGCAACATCAATGTATCCGGCTCGGCGGGCGCCGACGCGGGCGAGAACCCCCGGATCAGCGAGGCCGGCCGCAGCTTCCTGGCCACACAGTTGGAGCGGCTCACGCCCGAGCACATCCGCGCGATTTTCGAGACGGCCCGGATCGACCGGCTGGGCGAAGTGCCTCAGTGGCAGGACAGGCTCCACAGGACGTATACCGGCCTCGACGCCTGGGTCGCGGTTTTCACGGACAAGGTCGGCCAGATCGAGCAGCGTCACTGCGGAGCGTGAACTCTGGAGGATGCGCGCCTTCGCGGCGCTCGCATGAGGACTTGCAGGATCGACTTGAGGGTGGTGCGCCCGGGGGCGCGCTCGAAAGGTTGCACGCTGCGGTTCTCTGGCCGGGCAGCGTAAAACCTGCTCTTTAGCGTAGTCTATCAGGGGATCCACAGCCTCGGCACCGCCAACGCTCGGTTGGTACGGAGGGTGCGATGGTTCGTGCATTGAGAATCGCGAGCGAAGTCGCCATGTGGGCATTCATAGCCACTGCCCCCTGGCCTCGTCTTCCTCCAGGCATCGGGGCCGCGCTCGCGGTGGGAGCCTTTGTCGCCACGTGTACGCAGATAGCCTTCCGCCTGCACGACACCAACGTGGCGCGCAACGACTTATCATTGCGAGACTAAGGCTCGGATGATTTGAAGCGCGCCCGGGGGCGCGCTCGACCGGTTGGATCACGGAATTCTCTGGAATCGCTGCCTGAGCAGGGGCACCCTCAGCCGTCCCAACCACGCGCTCGCCTCTACGGGGCGACGCTGCCTGACCGTTCAGTGATTCACCGCACCGCGGAATCCACGGCCTGCAGAAACGCTGTCGTGTCGGCAAAGTAGTTCGGGAACGCCGTTCTGAGCGATTGGAGAGAACCGACCGAAACCAAAACGGCCTGAGCCGTGGGGCGATCCCTGATCATCTTCTCCGTGGACAGGTAGACCTCCGACGCTTTCGCCTGCTGAGCGCTCGGAAACGCGGTGACCTTGATCCGTTCCTCGGCGGAATCCAAATACAGGAGGTAGACCGTCGCGTCGCGCGTTGTCCGCGTCGGCAGGTACTTCATGGCACGCGACCAACCTCGGAGTACCGTCCGAACGTTCAGCTTCTCGACGGCGGCCCTCAGCTCACTCTTAAGTTCCCCGACGAATGTCGGCGTATTCGGGCATGGGGGTGTGCGCTCTTTCAAAGCAATTGCTGAACCCATCAGCACGAAAAACCTCCGCCATTCCTCCTTACCCCCTCCCGTTTTCAATGCCTGATTCGTGAATGTATCGACCGTCTCGACGGCGGTCGCCCAAGCATGCTGAAGCCGCGTCCGAACCTGGATTTCGATCCTGAGGCCGTTCCACGCCGTTTGCCGGGCAGACCCGGTTCGATACTTGTACACAAGGTGGACGCTGCGGTAACCGTCCTCCTTCGGTTGCGCGATGTAGTCGTACTTACGAACGAATTCGGCGCGTACGTGGGGATTCCTCGCGTGACTGTCCTCGTACAAGCGGACGATCCGGTTCACTCTCGCGACGTTCCGTACGACGGCCCTGCAGCCGCCAATGTCATGTACCCGCGAGAGAGCCATCTTTGGATTTCTCATCAGTTTTACCTGAATCGACGACAGCCGTTTGAGCCGCTGGGCAATGACGACACGATCATCGATACCGCGCGCTCGCTTCGTGAGCGTCATTCGGAATGCCAAGAGCGGATAGCTATGCGACGCGCGCCAGTTGTTGATGATCGTTAGGGCATCGTTCAATGCAGCTTCGGAGTCCTCAGGTGGTTCGGCCGAACCGACAGTCAGCGCGGGGACCAGAATCCGGCCCGCAGCATCAACTTGCCCTCTCGAATACTGAGGTTGCACCCACGCCATGAGACTCACCAGTGACGGGAACAGATGGGTTAGCGAGCCCCAATAATAGTAGAAAAACTACAATGGCGCCGGCGGCAGGGCGAGTAGCTACGCCCGGCCGGGCTTCTCCGCACCGGCCACGCCGCCATCTCCTCGACCCTGCGGAGCGCGAGCGGAGACGCGAGCGTGGCCGATTCGTTAGAGGACGAAGCGCAGGCGATCCTCGCCGCCATGCGCGAAGCGCACGCGTCCCTCCCCGCCGTGTGGGAGCAATCGTTCTCGACGTGGCTGGAAGCCATCACGGACGACTTGCAGAAGAGCCTCGAGCGCGCTCGCAGGCGCAAGGATGCGCGGCGCGTCGCCGAACTCACCAACGCCCTCGACTGCATCGTGCCCATTCGAGAGATACGCGCGCAGAGTCCGACGGGCGCGGAACTCGCTCTGCATGTGGTCGTGCTGATGGAGGCGCTCGCTGCTCCCGATCTCCGCCGCGCAAGCCGCAGCTACTGGCGCGCACTCAAGGCCTCTCAGAGCGCCGCGACCCAGCGGCAGGACGTCGCCGCCCAACGGCATCGCGAGATTCGGGACATCGCGGCCACGGTCGACCGGGACCTATCAAGCACCAGCCGGGCCGAACTGATCCAAAAGCGGCTCGCCCAGCGGTTTCCAGAAAATAAACCCCTCAGCGTCGATCGCATCCGGCGCATCCTCGCGAAGCCCGACAAGAAATAGTTGGTTATCACCGTCGCGATCGGTGATGACCAATTCGTGCCGTATTCGACGGCGCCGCCGCGGTGGTAACCGGCTTTACCGCGCACGCGAGGACGAGTCGCGCACGAAACGCCAGCGCCCGATTGACGCCGGCTCGATTCGTCAAACGCACCAATTCGCGCCGCTCCTCATCGGTCACGACCAATACTGCTTTGGGACGTCCGATCGTAGCCATGTCGCCAACTGACATGCCTCGTGGCTTTTGCAAGACAATTCGTTTCCAGGGGACTAGAGAGAGTCCGATAGCGATGCAGCCCTGCTATAGGTTTCAAGCATCGTTGGACGACTACACGGGCCGATCAGTCGTACTGGGATGCTCTTCTTTCAGCCGATTGCGTCCGCGTCAAAGAGGCGAGTCGTATTCAAGGGGGATACCCCACCCTCTGTCTCGAGTCGCGAACCTCAGCCTGCACGTTGTCGAGGCGAAGCACTGTGATGTAGGCTCCGCCGCGGAGATCGCGCACCCTGTAAATTTCACTTCCCATTCCAGCCCATTTGGCCATAATCGGCCTGACACCGGATGTCTTATCGGGGATGCCGTGGGGAAAGAGGTCACACCGAACCCCGGCCATAGTACGCCGAGAACGATCTTCGCTTCTTCCTCCAAGACAGGTGACGCTGTTCGATCCGATCACGATCTCGAGAGGAGGGTCGCATGAAGTCGAGAAGGGAGTCCGGGCTGCGCGATGTCGTCTGGTTGCTGCTGGCCGTTGTGCTGCTCATGCCAACCGTTGCACTGGCTCAAACGGAAACCGGCCGCATCAGCGGTACAGCGATGGACCAGCAGGGGGGTGTGCTCCCCGGCACGACGATCACCCTCACCAACACGGGCACGGGCGCGGGCCGCAACACGACGACGGATGCCAGCGGCCGATACGTGTTCACCAACCTCCAGCCCGGTACCTACGAGGTCGCAGCCGAGCTGGCTGGCTTCGCGAAGAACAGCGGCACCGTCATCGTACCGGTGGGCGCGGCGATGGAGTTCAACTTCAAGCTGGGCCTTGTCGGTACGACAGAGACGGTTCAGGTCGTCTCCGAGACACCCACCATCAACACGCTGAACGCCGAGCAGGCCACCTCTGTGTCGGAGGCCCAGATCCGAGAGCTGCCGACGATCACGCGCAACGTCTACGACCTGGTCGGCGTCTCTGGAAACGTGTCGCGGGACCTCGCGTCGGACCGCGGCACCGGATACGCGATCAACGGCGCTCGCTCAGCCAGCACCAACATCCTGCTCGACGGATCGGCCAACAACAACGAGTTCGATGCAACGGTCGGCCAGGACGTGCCGCTCGACTCCGTGCAGGAGTTCAGCGTGATCACCAACAACTTCTCGGCGCAGTACGGCCGCGCGACCGGCGGCATCGTCAACGTGGCGACGAAGTCGGGCACGAACAAGTTCCGCGGCACCGGCTACGAGTTCTTCCGCAACGAGAAACTCACCGCAAACTCGTACGACAACACGTCGAACGACATCGCCAAAGGGAAGTACCGCCGGGATCAGACCGGCTTCAGCGTCGGCGGCCCGGTGGTGAAGGACAAGCTGCACTTCTTCACGAGCCTGGAATACATCCGGGTGCGCAGCGCGGATACCGAGATCTCCTGGGTGCCCACGCCTCAGTTCCTCGCCGCATCGTCTCCCGCGACCCAGGCATTCTTCAATGCCTACGGCGGTGTGAACATCAACGGTCCGACCTTGACTCGCGCGGATGTATCGGGAATCGTCGGCGGAGCGGCCGGCGCGTTCAACAGTCTGCCGGCCGACCTTCCCGTATTCGGACGTGTCGAGAAGAGCCTGCCGATTGACGCTGGCGGCGGCGACCCGCAAGACAACTACCAGTGGGTCAACCGTGTCGACTACAGCCTGAGCGCGAACACGCAGGTGTACGCGCGGTATGCCTACCAGAATCAGGAAGCTCAACCCGGCACGAACGCCTCAAGCCCCTACGAGGGGTTCGACACTGGGTACCTCAATGAGAATCACAATCTTCTGGCGTCGGTGACCCACGTTTTCTCGCCGACGTTCACGGCACAAAGCAAGGTTGTGTGGAACCGCCTCCTGGAGGATCAGCCGCTGAACGGCGGGCCTCAGCCGACGCTGTACATGAACCCGACGACCGCGGTGCGGCTGCAGGGGTACCGGATCGCATTCCCGGGCTACCTGCCATGGGCTCCGGGAAACGCCATTCCGTTTGGTGGTCCGCAACAACTGCTGCAGTTGTACCAGGATCAAACCTGGATCAGGGGCAAGCACGACTTCCGGTTCGGCGGGTCCTATGTGCACATCAGGGACGAGCGCACGTTTGGCGCGTACGAGAACGCGGTCGAGGCGCTGAACCTGACCTCGGCTGCGCTGCCGTCGCTGAACAACTTCGTGCAGGGCCGCCTGGCGCGCTTCCAGACGGCGATCGATCCTGGCGGTTACCCCGGAGGGACGTATACGACGCCCGTGCCGCTGCCCAGCTTCTTCAGCAACAACACGTACAACGAGTTCGCGTTGTACGCCAACGACAATTGGCGTCTCGGCCGCGGGCTTACCGTGAACCTCGGCATGCGATACGAGTACTACGGTCCACAAACGAAGAGCGACCCGAAGTACGACTCGAACTTCTACTACGGCGACCCGAACGCGTCGGTGAACACCAGTAGTTCCGCTGAGCTGGTGCAGGCGATCGCGAGCGGTCAGGCGCTCCCCAGCAACGAGGGCCCGACTGGCAACCTGTGGAAGCCGGACAAGAACAACTGGGCGCCGCGTGTCGGGTTCGCGTGGGACGTCCGAGGGGACGGCAAGACGAGCGTGCGCGGCGGCTATGGGATCTCGTACGAGCGCAACTTCGGCAACGTCACCTATAACGTGCTGTTCAACCCGCCCGAGTACCTGGTGGCGTCGATCGATGCCCCCACCGACGTCGCGACGATGCCGATCTTCGTCGATTCAGCTGGCCCGTTTGGCGGTGTGGCCGGCGTGACGAAGACCATCCCGCGTGGCAGCTTGAGGCACGTGGACCAGAACATCGAAACGGCCTACGCGCACTTTTACGGCCTGTCGTACGAGCACGAGTTGCGGGGCAACATCGTAGCGAAGGTGGAGTACTCGGGATCTTCGGGCAGGAAGCTGTACGACCTGTCCGACCCCAACAAGCCCGGTGCGTCGCTCATCTACCTCGGAAATGGCGACCCCACGGCGCGCCCGAACACCCAGTACACGGCGTTCAACACACGAGGCAATCGCGGGCGATCGCAGTATCACGGCATTTTGTTCTCCGTCGAGAGCCGTCGCGTCGGGAAAACGGGCCTGCAGTTCAACGGGTCGTACACCTATGGGCACGCGAAGGACAACCTGAGCAGCACGTTCAGCGACTCGGGCAACAACTTCAACCTCGGGTACCTGGACGCGTTCGATCCGATGCTCGACTATGGGTACGCGGAGTTCGACGTCAGGCACCGGGCAGCGATCAGCGGCATCTGGCAGCTTCCGTTCTTCCACGAGGGTTACGGCGTGAAGCGGGCTATTCTCGGCGACTGGCAGGTAGCGTTCCTGTTCAGCGCGAGGACCGGCTATCCGTTCACGATCTTCGACTGCACGAACGGCCTCGTGCTGTGCATGCGCATGGAGGATCCGGTCGGCATCAGCCGGAACGCGACCGGTGGACCGGCAACGGGGGACCCGAATCAGTTCAAGCTGCTCGACCTCACGCCGGTCCTCCCGGCTGCGGGTGGGTATGTGAACCCGATCCAGGGCACGAGCGACTACGGCCCGTACCCCTCCGACATGACCAAGCGCGACGCGTTCCGCGGCCCGGGCTGGTGGAACCTCGACGCAACGCTCAGCAAGCGCATCCGGTTCAACGAGCATTACGCGGTTCAGTTCCGCTTGGAGGCCTATAACATGCTGAACCACTCGAACATGTTCGTGGACAGTGGCAACGCGGACATCAGCAGCTTCGGCGCAATCTACGGCTACAAGGGCATCCGGACACCCTTCGCGCCCGACATGCGTCGACTGCAGCTAGGCCTGAAGTTCGAATTCTAGTCAGATCGACCGGTGGCCTGTCCTGGATCGTCCCGGAGAGGCTTCGCCTTCTCCACCTGCAGGTTCGTGGGTTGCATCCTCGATGGCAACACGTAACGACCAGTTGACCCGAACCTCCTCGAGTGAGGCGGCGTCTGAAATCGTCCTAGGGTCGTACCGGCTGCACCAGCGCCTGGGCGAAGGCGGCATGGGCGAGGTCTGGCTGGCGCAGCAGAACCAGCCCGTCAGGCGGCAGGTCGCCGTCAAGATCCTGAAGGCAGGCATGGACTCGGTCCGCGTCATCGGGCGCTTCGAAGCGGAGCGCCAGACGCTAGCCGTCATGGACCACCCCTGCATCGCGAAGGTGCTGGACGCCGGCACGACGCCGCAGGGACGGCCGTACTTCGTCATGGAGTACGTGCGGGGCGATTCGATCGCCGTCTTCTGCGACCAGCATCGACTGTCGCTACGGGCGCGCCTCGAGTTGTTCATCCAATTGTGCGAGGGAGTGCAGCACGCGCACCAGAAAGGGATCATTCACCGCGATCTGAAACCCTCCAACGTTCTGATCTCGCTGGTCGACGATCGCCCGGTGCCGCGCATCATCGACTTCGGCATCGCGAAGGTGGTAACACAGCCGTTCAGCGACGGTTCGCTCTTCACCGAACTCGGGACCTTCGTCGGTACCCCGGAGTACATGAGCCCGGAGCAGGCGGCCATGACGGGGGACGTCGACACGCGCAGCGATGTGTACTCGCTGGGACTGCTGCTCTACGAACTGCTAGTCGGACGGCTGCCATTCGACCGCGACGCGTTCCGCAGCGGCGGACTCGACGGCGTCTGGCGCACGATCCGGGACACGGATGCGCCGCGGCCGAGTACGCAGGTCACATCGGGCGGCGTCGATGTGCAGGCGATCGCCGCGAGGCGGCAGATCCCTGCATCGAAGCTGGCCGGCGTGCTGCGCGGCGACCTGGACTGGATCACGATGAAGGCGCTGGAGAAGGACCGGGCGCGGCGCTATGCCACCGCCAATGCGCTGGCACTGGACATCCGCCGTCATCTTGAGCATGAGCCGGTCTCAGCCGGCCCGCCGACGGCGATTTACCGCGCGCGGAAGTTTGCGCAGCGGCATCGCGTTGGCGTCGCCGCGGCCGCATCGTTGGCGGTTCTGCTCGTCGCGTTCGCAGTGGTGATGGCCGTCCAAGCAGGCCGGATCGCGCGCGAGCGCGATCGGGCCAATCGCGAGGCGGCCGCCGCGACGCAGGTCACCAGCTTCCTGGTCGGCCTGTTCAAGGTGTCCGACCCGAGCGAAGCGCGGGGCAATTCTCTGACGGCGCGCGAAATCCTGAGCCGGGGCTCTGCGGACGTCGAAACGCGTCTCCGCGATCAACCGCAGGTGCAGGCGAGCCTCGAATCCACGATCGGTACCGTCTACACGAGCCTCGGCCTGTATGACGAGGCACGGCCCCTGCTGGAGCGGGCGCTGCGCACGCAGAAGGCGCTGCAGGGCGAAGATGCTGCAGAAACGCTGGCCACGGCCAACAGCCTCGCCAGCTTGTACTGGTCTCGAGGCGACTATGCGGGGTCAGAGCGGCTCTATGCGGACATCGTCAGACGCCGCGCCCGGACTCTAGGCGAGGAGCATCCTGAGACACTCAGATCCAATTTCGACCTGGCCAGTGTCTATCTCGTCCTGTGCAAAAACTCGAGCCCGCGCGTCTACGCGGCGTCACGATAATAGAACTTGAGCACGCCGCCGAGGCGCTCACGGCACTGGATCGGGCCTACTCCCGTCGACGTGGTCGTCAGCGCGATGCGCTCGTTGTTCAACCCTTGGTGCGGCCGTTCTTCGTGATAATGAGCCAGGAAGGCGCGGATGGCTGCCCGGAGATGCGCCTCGCCGAGTGCCACGATGCGGTCCAAGCATTCGGACTTGACGGACAAAACAAACCGCTCGGCAAACGCGTTCAAATTCGGACTCCGCGCGGGCAGCAGGAGTGGCGTCACGCCGTTGTCCCGCAGCAGGCGCCGAAACGCGGTGGAGTAGAGCGGATCGCGGTCCAGAATGAGGTACTGCACGCCGCGGAGGAAGCCGTCGCCGGCGTCGAGCAGGTTCCGTGCGAGCTGCGTCATCCACATGTCGTTCGGGTGACAGCTGATGCCGGCGATCTCCACGGCGCGCGTCTTGAGCTTCATGACGAAGAAGACGGTGTACCGGACCAGGCCGCCGAGGGTGAGTACCTCCACCGTGAACGAGTCGGCTGCCGCCAGACCGTCCCAATGAGCGGCCAGAAACGTCTTCCACGGCCTGTTCGTGCGGCGCTCCGGCGCAGGTGCGATGCCATGGTCCTTGAGGATGGCCTTGACCGTGTTGCGGGCCACCTCGTGGCCGACGCTCTTCAGCCCCCCGCGGATCCGAGTGTAGCCCCAGGTCGGATTCTCCTTCGCCATGCGTACCACAAGCGCAGCAATGTCTGGCCTGGTGGACGGGCGACCCGGACGTCGCACCTGGGAACCGTCGTATTTCTGAGCGACGAGCCTCCGGTACCACCGCAGGATCGTGTCGGGTGTCACGATCCCGGACACATCCGCCAGGCGGCGTCTGCCGAGAACGACACCTTTCACGGCCAGGCGGCGGCGCTGGTCGTCGGTGAGGCGCAGCCGTCGGGAAGCGTGCGCGGCGCGGAGGATCCGGTTTTCCTCGAGCAGATAGTCGATGACCGCCTGCTGCTGCCGGTTGACCCAGCCCGAGACCAGCAGGAACAGGAAGGTGAGCGGGCGAGAAGGGGAGTCCATGGGGGAAGCGTCTCGCAACGGGGCGACCCGGTTCAAGGTGCGCCGGCTGATTTCTGACGGTCAGACTGAATCCTCCGGACCTTCTCGTTCGGCCGAGTATTCGCACAGCACGCGGTCGAGACAGATCGATTTACCCGCAGGGCGCCGTCCCGCCGCTCCACCGGGGCGGAACTATACCTCTGAACGCGTCGTCCCAGGGCACGGGCAGCACGCCGCGGTGCGCGAATCGAGACTCTGTACGAGCAGCGGCTCCATGGCTTTGGGTGCGCACCCCTAATGCACCCCCGGCGCAATCGACCGCAGGGTCGCAGCCATTATGAGGCTTGCAAGTAATTGATTTGATTGGCGTTGAGTGGTGCGCCCGGCAGGATTCGAACCTGCGGCCTTTGGCTTCGGAGGCCAACGCTCTAATCCAGCTGAGCTACGGGCGCATGCGAGTGTCGTGTTCCGTGAGTGGCGCGCCCGGAGGGAGTTGAACCCCCGACCTACGGGTTCGAAGCCCGGCGCTCTATCCAGCTGAGCTACGGGCGCGTCTGGTCGCAACACGCGTTCCGGGACGCTCCCGGACTCGAAACGACTGCTGATCATATACCGGCCTCACCGATCCGGCGCAAGCACGTTGCGCGGAAACGGTGTGTCGCGGATGACTACTGTGGCGCAGCAAAAATGCGCAAGTGTTGCACGCCCGTCACTTTCGAGCGTGCGCCCGCGCTTATAACTCGGCTGGCGAGTACCCCGCAAATACGCGGCATCACGTGCACGGGCTTCGCGCTCGAGCCAGTTCTGGTCAGGTGCTTGCTATAACGCGCGCGGTTAGTAAAAGCGCCGTCCTGGGGAAATAGGGGTAATCAATGAGGGTAATTGGTTCAATGTTCGCCACCGGCATGCTCGCCGTGGGCGTCCTGGTCGGTGGTGCCACTTCGGCATCCGCCGGCCTCATCTACGACTCCTCGGTGCTGTTGTCAGCACAGGGGTTCGGCTCGGCGCCGCGCGACCTGACCGTCCAGCGGACCGGCAACACCACCAGTCCGGAATCGGGCTGTGTCAGCCCGACCGGCGGCTTCACCGTCGGAGCATCGGCCTGCATGGGCATCGACGCGGCGTTCATGCCGAACGGCGTGATCAACGTCGGCGGCGACGAGCCGAGCCCGACGACGGATAACCAGAAATACGGGGCGCCGTTCGCGTCGGACCGCGGCATTGCGACCGCGTCTGACATTGGTATCCTGTTCAACGCGACCGAGCCCGGTGGCGACGAGATCACCGTGTCCGACCTGACGTTGAAGTTCTACCGGAACAACACGTTGATCGGCTCGATCGACGGTCAGCAGACGTTCACGAGCAGCAATCCCGGGAATGGGGTGGCGGGTTTCGTGTTCCGGGTGGACGACGCACAGCAGGCCTACGTCAACGGGTTGCTGGCGATGGGGAATATCCAGTTCGCGCTCGAGTCGACGCTGACCAACAGCTCGGGCGGGCCCGAATCGTTCCGGATCGTCAATCTCCCCGCAGGCGGCAGCAGCGGCGGCGGCGGCAGCACGATCCCGGAGCCGGCCTCGATGGCGCTCTTCGGGATGGCCGCACTCGGGTTCGCCCGGCGCGCGCGTCGCGCCTCCTAGCAGTCCATATACGGGCTGCGAGCCTCTACACACATGCACACGTCGCCGTCCGGTGGGATGTTCAATCCCGCCGGCGGCGGCGTGCTCACCGTCTGCGGGCGGCCGCGGAGGAGCGGCCGGGCTCGGGCAGGGGATTGCGCGCGAAGCAGAGGTCCTCGACGATTTCCCCCCCGATCAGGTGTTCCTGGATGATCCGCTCCGCGTTCTTCGGTGTGACGTTCTCGTACCACGCCCCCTCCGGATAGACCACCGCGATCGGCCCTCCCGAGCAGATCCGCAGGCACTTGCACTTGGTCCGATAGAACGGACCATCCTTGCCGGTGATGTCCAGCTCCTTCATCCGCTTCTTGACGTACTCCCACGTCCGCTCGCCATCGTCGGGGTCAACGCAGTCCGGACCGATGCAGACGAACAGGTGGCGTGTCAGTTTGCCGACGCCGAAGGCGAGCGCCGATTCCGCCGGCGGTTGATTCCGCTTGCCCATGCGGCGATGATACTTCAGCGTTCGTGGCACCCGGTTTGCTCAGGGGCCGCGGAGAAAGGAGCCTTCATGTCTCAGACACCAGAGGATCTGCGGCCGCTCTTGGCAGCCGAGCGCGGCCGTGGCGACGATCAGACGCGCGGGGCGGGCGACGAGGATGTGCGCGGCGTGGCCAACGACGAAGACGATGATGACTTCGAGGATGACGACGACCTCGAGGAAGACGACGAGGACAGCGAAGAGATCTGACACCGGGCGATCCGGCGGCCGTGATTCTTCCTGTGCGATGACGCACAGTGGGGTTACGGCCGCAGCCTCACCCTCACCCCTTCATATACTTCTCGAACACCGCCTCCAGATTCGCCGGCTTCGCTGTGCGCAAGCGCGCCCAGAGGTCACCGACCGCAGCGAATCGCTGCGGCGCCGTCGTGATCGTGAAATCCCGCGGATCGATCGCCTCGTCTATCTCTTCCCAGGTGAGTGGCGTGGAAACGCCGGCAAAGCTGCTGGCGCGGGCGCTGTAGGCGGTTGCCAGGGTCTTCCCCAGGATGTTCTGCAGGAAGTCGACGTATACGGTGCCGCGCCGCCGCGCCTTGACCTTGCGTTCGACGGTCGCCGCGGCGGGGTGCCGCGACGCGACCACGGTGGCGATGATCTGGCAGAAGAGCATGCCCGATTCGTACGACGTGTGCGGCGGCAGGGGAATGTAGATGTGCAGGCCGGAGGACCCGGAGGTCTTCGGGACTGCCGGCACGTTCAGCGAGGCCAGTTCGTCGCGGATCCAGCGCGCGACCTCGAGCACGCGCGAGAAGGGCGTGTGGTCGTCGGGATCCAGATCCAGCGCGACGTAGTCGGCGTCGAGCGGCGACTGCACTCGCGAGAACCACGGATCCTGCGAGATCGCCGCGATCTGGGTCATGTAGAGCAGCGTGATCAGCGACCCTCCGATCAGCCGCCGCATGTCGGGCTCCGAGGCCGGCTCGTGCTCCTCCAGCTTCTCGATCCGCACGCCGGCCGGCGGTTTCTCTTCGCGCTGCCGCTGCTGGTAGAACGCCATGCCGTCGACGCCGTTCGGAAATCGCTTCATGACCAGCGGACGATCCTCGACCGCCGGCAGCACCAGCGGCGCGACCGTGGCGTAATAGCGCAGCAGATCGCCCTTGGTCAGCTTCAGCTTCGGCCAGAACGGCTTCGCCAGGTTGGTGACGCTGAGGCGTGAGCCGTCCGGCAGCTCGATCGCGCCGTCCTTGCGGGTGTCCTCCAGGACGCGCAGCTGCTCAATAACCTTCCCGAGATCCGCGGGGACGGCGTGCTTTGGCGCCACCGGCTTCGCCGGCTTGGACGCGACGCGGGCGCGGCGTGGGGCCGATCGCCTGGCCGGGGTGGCCGAGGGTTCACGCCCGGGCACGGGTGAACGCACCGGTCCCTCACGGACGACGGTGCGCGGGTCCTTGTCGGCGCGCAGTCCGAGGTACACGGGATGGCGCAGCTTGTTGTCGGCGGTCCACTCGGTGAAGCGGACCTGCGCGACCAGCTCGGGCCTGACCCAGTGCGCACGCTCGTTGGTCAGGATCTTCGACGCGAACGGCGACGTCTTGATCTCGCGCGGCTTCAGCAGCTTCGCGAGCCGCGCCAGCTCCGCGCCGTTGAACCCCGTTCCCGTGTGCCCTACGTAAGTGAGCTTCTCGTTATCGCCGGAGGAGTCGGACTGATACACCCCGAGCAGCAGCGCGCCAAAGTACTGACGCGTCTGCCGCGGCTCGGTCCAGCCGCCGATCACGAGCTCCTGGGACTGCAGGATCTTGAGCTTGCGCCAGGCTGGGCTGCGTTTGCCCGAGTGGTATGGGGCGCTGGCGTCCTTGGCGATCAGCCCTTCCCAGTGCTCCGCCTCGGCGCGCGCCTGCATCGCCGCTCCATCGCCGCGCACCTGCTCGCTCAACCTGATGGTCTCGGACACGCGTGAGGCGAAGCGGGCCTCGAGGCGGGCTCGCCGCTCGGTCAACGGCAGCCCGCGAAGATCGTCGTCTCCGTCGCGGAGGATATCGAACAGGATCAGGGCGACCGGCTGCGCGGACTCGCTGCGCGCGACGTCGGCTTCCTCTGTGAGGTGGATGCGTCCCTGCAGCCGCTGGAAGCCCGCCGGACGTCCCTCGTCGTCCAAGGCGACGATCTCACCGTCCAGGAGCAAGGGGGCACGCAACCGGGCGGCGGCCTTGGTCAGGGCGGTCACGATCGACGGGAACTGGGTCGTCTTCTCGTTTCCGAGCCGGGACCAGATGTGCACCTCGGCCCCGCCGGCTGCCGGCTTCACTTCGACCAGCCCGCGGATCCCGTCGTATTTGGGCTCGTAGAGCAGCGATGGACTGTCAAGGGGAGCATCGGCCAGCGTCGCCAGCATCGGGCGGACCGAGGCCGCGGACTGTCGCCAGCGGGCGGGTGGGGCAGGCACGCTGGAATTATCGTGCGAATCCCGAGGCCGCCGACACGGGCGCCGGGGGCCATTTTCGACCCCTCCTTCAGCCCAGCCACGGAACGGCCGATAATGGTCCCAGCAAGGAGAACGGCATGGCTGCGCGACCGACCTGGAAAGGCTTTCTGAAGATCAGCCTCGTGAACATCCCGATCCGGGTGTTCCCGGCGACCGACTCGGCGGCGACCATCAGCTTCAACCAGCTGCATGCGGAGTGTCAGACCCGCATCCAGCAGAAGCGCTGGTGCCCGCACTGCGAGCGCGAAGTGCCGATGTCCGAGATCGCCAAAGGCTACGAGTTCGAGAAGGGCCGCTATGTCGTCGTCAGCGAGGACGACATGGCCAAGGTCCGCCCGGAGTCGACCCGGGTGATCGACCTCGTGCAGTTCACCGACGCGGCGTCGATCGATCCGATCTACGTCGAGCGGCCGTACTATCTCGCTCCCGACGGGCCGATGGCGAAGGAGGCGTTCGCCGTCATGCGCGAGGGCATGAAGGGGAAGGCGGGCATCGGCAAGCTCGCGCTTTATGGACGCGAGTACCTGGTGGCCGTGCAGGCGCGCGAGAAGGGCCTCGTGATGTACACGATGCGCCACGCCGCCGAAGTGCGCAGCATGGACAACATCGAGGAGCTCGAAGGGGTCCCCACCAAGATCAAGCCGGACGAGATCAAGCTCGCGAAGCAGGTGATCGGCAACTTCGAGGCGGCGCTCGATCTAACCGAGTACCGCGACGAATATCAAGACGAGCTCCAGCGCATCATCGACGCCAAGGTCGCCGGGCAGGAGGTGGTCGCAACCGAGGAAGAAGCGCCGCCCAAGGTGGTCAACCTGATGGATGCGCTGCGCCAGAGTCTCGATCGGGTCAGCACCGGCAAGAAAAAGGCGGCGAAAGCGGAGTTCGCGAAGCCCGAGAAGGCGGTCGCCGCTCCGCGCAAGCGCGCCGCCGCGCGCTGACATTCGCCGACTGCTTTCACGCGGATGGGCTTGAACACGACAAGCCCATCGCCTATCTTCATCGCGTCATCTTCACATCTGGTGGTTCGGATTTCCGGGGACACCCATGGACGGGATGTGCCGTACGCGATTTCGTCTATGTGCGCTCGCGGTGGGACTGGTGGTCCTCGCGCTGCCCGCACGATCCCGGACGGCGTTCGCCTGGGCCGCCGGCGACGGCTACTACTCACTGATCAATCGGCACAGCGGCAGCGCCCTCGACGTCATCGGTGCGAGCACTGAATCCGGTGCCGCGGTCATCCAATATCTTGGCCACCTGAACGCAAACCAGCAGTGGCTCCTCCGCGAGGTCGTCGCCACGCCGCAGGTGACCACGGCCGATGCCATCCGGTTCCTCGAGCAGTCCACCTGGGGACCGACCCCCGAGCTCGTCGCGCACGTCCAGAGCGTCGGTTTCGAGCAGTTCCTGAACGAGCAGTTCGAGGCTGCTTCATCGAGCTATCCGACGCTGCCGCTCTATCCGACGACGAGGGATACCGTGGCGTGCCCGAGCGGGTCGGCGTGTCAGCGCGACAACTACACCATCTATCCGGTCCAGAACCGGTTCTTCACCAACGCGCTCTACGGCCCCGATCAGCTGCGCCAGCGCGTCGCCTTCGCGCTCCACCAGATCGTCGTGGTCTCGAATGTCGACATCACCCAGCCAAGCTGGATGACGCCCTATCTTCAGGTGCTCGATCGCAATGCGCTCGGAAACTACCGGCAGCTGCTCTACGACATGTCGCTCAACCCCGCGATGGGCAACTACCTCGACATCGCCGGCAACACCAAAGCGGTGCCCAACGAGAACTACGGCCGCGAGATCCTGCAGCTGTTCTCGCTCGGCACCTTCCGCCTGAATCCGGACGGCACGCAGCAGCTCGATCTGACCGGCCAGCCGATCCCGGCCTACACCCAGGAGACGGTCAACAACTTCGCGCGCGTGTTCACCGGCTGGCAGCGGGCCGCCGCGCCGGCGCCGGGCGTGCCGAATTACCTGGATCCGATGGTCGCGAACCAGTCGCAGCACGACATCGGCGCCAAGACGCTGCTGAACGGCGCGGTGCTGCCGGCGAAGCAGTCGGCGGCGCAGGATCTGAACGACGCGATCGACAATATTTTCAACGACCCGAACGTCGGCCCGTTCATCTCGAGGCAGCTGATTCAACACCTGGTGACGAGCAATCCGTCACCGGCATACGTTGCCCGGGTCACCGCCGTCTTCAACGGCGACCTCGGCTCGTCCCGCGGTGATTTGAAGGCCGTGGTGAAGGCGATCCTGCTCGATCCGGAAGCCCGCGGCGACCTCAAGGCGGACCCGAACTACGGTCACCTGAAAGATCCGATTCTGTTCATCACCAACCTGCTGCGCGCGTTTCACGCCAGGTCGGCCGACGGAACCGGACTCAGCGACGGATACCTCAATCCCCAGGCGGTCAACATGGGCATGGACCTGTTCCGTCCGCCATCGGTGTTCAGCTACTACTCGCCGAGTTCGGGTGTGCCGGGGGCGGCCGGTGTGCGCGGCCCGGAGTTCGGCGTCCTGTCGACCTCCACCGCGCTGCGCCGCGCCAACTTCGTCAACACCATGATGTTCGGTACCATCCCCGTCAGCGCCAACGCCCCGACCGGCACCTCGCTCGACCTGTCGGATCTCCGCGCGCTCGCGGCGATGCCCGATCAGCTCGTGGAGCGGCTCAACCAGCAGCTGCTGCACGGCACGATGTCGACCTCCATGCGGCAGACAATCCTCTGGGCGGTGACCGCAGTCCCGGCCACCAACCCGCTCAAGCGCGCCCGCACCGCCCTTTATCTCGTCGCGTCGTCCTCGCAGTATCAGGTGGAGAAGTAGATGCGCGTCACCCGCCGCGAGTTCATGTTCCAGACCGCCCAGGGTTGTGTGGGCTACGCGCTCGGCGCGGCGGCCTTCGTGGCGGGGGTCGAGCGCTTCGGGCTGATCAACGTGCTGGCGCAGGGCTCGGGGTATCGGGCGCTCGTCTGCGTGTTCCTGGCCGGCGGCAACGACGGCAACAACATGGTCGTGCCGCTCACGACCACCGAGTACAACGCGTACGCCACGGCGCGTTCGATCTCCGGGCTGGCCCTCGATCAGGGCGCGCTGCTGCCGATCACTCCGCTCAGCATCGGCAATCCGTTCGGGCTGCATCCGAGCCTCACCGAGCTCCAGACGTTGTGGAATCAGCAGAAGGTCTCGATCGTGTGCAATGTCGGGCCGCTGGTGCAGCCGCTGACGCGTGAGGCCTACCAGGCCGGGGCGCCGCGTCCGTATCAGCTGTTCTCGCACTCCGATCAGGTCGCGCAGTGGCAGACCTCGATCGCGGATCGGGTCAGTGCCACCGGGTGGGGCGGTCGCACGGCCGATCGCTTCGCGCCGCCGCCTTCGGGCTTCCCGATGGTCACGGCCCTATCGGGCGGGATCTTCACGCGCGGCCAGGCGACCTCGCCGCTCTCGATTGCACCGGCGCCGACGGCGCTGAACCAGGTGCTCGTGCTGAACGGGTTCGGCACCACCGCCGAGGAAACGGCGCGGCGCAACGCGTTCGATTCGCTGCGCGCGCTCGACGGCGAATCGACGCTGGTGTCCGCCACGAGCAGGACGACGCAGCAGGGCGTTGATATCGGACGGCTGCTCAACAGCGACGTGTCGCTCGGGACGGTGTTCCCGAACACGACGCTCGGCAACCAGTTGAAGCAGGTCGCCAAGGTGATCAAGTTCAACGCCGCCACGCCCGCGCTCGGACTGACGCGTCAGATCTTCTTCTGCCAGCTTGGGGGGTTCGACACGCACCAGAACCAGGTCGCGACGCAGGCCAGCCTGCTCCAGCAGGTCAGCCAGGCCGTGGCCGCGTTCTATCAATCGACCGTGGAGCTCGGGATGGACCAGCAGGTCACGACCTTCACGCTGTCCGATTTCGGCCGCACGCTGCAGCCCGCCGGCACCGGCTCCGGCGTGGTCGGCTCCGATCACGCCTGGGGCAGCCACCACTTCGTCGTCGGCGGCGCGGTGCGCGGCGGCGACTTCTTCGGCGTCCCCGGACCGAACGGCTCGGTGTTCCCGGTGCTTCAGTTGAATGGTCCCAGCGACACCGACAACCGCGGTCGCTGGATCCCGACCGCCTCGGTCGAGCAGTACGCGGCGACGCTGGCGTCGTGGTACGGCGTCGGTCCGGCGGACATCCCGGTGGTGTTCCCGAACATCGGCCGTTTTCCGGTCAGCGATCTCGGGTTCATGATCTGAGCGCGCGCTGTACCGATGAAAGGCGCCGAGGCGCCTTTCTCAGCAGGACGACGGTGCCCTACCGTTGACGATCGCACGCCCGCCGAGTTCAAGGCGTCGCCCACGACTACCGCGCCACTGGAGGAAGCGACCCGCAGCGCCGTTCTCCAATAGTCAGTGGTCCGCAGAACCCCGGCGCGTCAGTGCCATCGCACCGGTATGCTGTCTGCCGACTTGAACAACCCGACGCTGCCCTGCCGCACGCCCGTCGAGCGTCCGCTGACCGATCGAATGTAGCACTTGCGGATGCGGTGAAGTGGTCCTGGACGCCGGGCCGAGCCCTAAGGCGGAATCTACACCGCCGCCGCCGTTGCCGGTGCGATGTTGGCGTTCAGGCGGAAAAAGTTGTCCGGATCATATTTGGCCTTGATTAGCCTCAGACGTTCCATGTTGGAGCCGTATGCGGTGGACGCAAGTGCGCTCGCGCTTTCGTCTGCCTGACCAGTAAAGTTCGTATAGGTGGTACCCGTGGAGTACGGTCTGATCTGACGGAAACTCTCGCGCACCCAGGCGATGTTGGTCGCGTTGTCGGCTGGATTCTCCCAGTTCCCGTCAATTGACGACATCCATGGAGCGGATCGCTCCGCATAGGCCGTTTCCGTCGCACCGACACGGTTGATGGCCCCACCCATCTGGAAGGTGACCACGAGCGTGAGCGGCGCCGGTCGCTGATTCGCTCTGGCCGCGATGATCTCGATTGCCTGATCTGGCAGAGACGCCAGGTTCTGCGCCTTCCAGTAACTGTGCAGCTTGCCCATGGGAAAGAACGCATCAAAGGCGGTCTGCACCTGCTGAAACGGCATCGGCTGGGAGATATCGGCGAGCGGCGTACCCAACTCGCGTAGCGGTTGCATGGCGCGCATACCCTGCTCTGACGACCCGGCGTAAACTCCGCCGATGACCAGGCACGCTTGGTTGTGAACTGGCGGCGGCAGCGTCGGCGCTACTGGCATGGTGAGGGCCACGGCGAGCGACGTTATCTCGTCGGGCGCCTGCAGGCAGTAGTCACGCCAACGGGGCAAGATTGTCGCCGCATCGCCCGCCCGATAGAAAACGCCGGCAAACGCGACGATTGGACCGAGCGGATGGGCGCGAAACTCAAAGGACGTCACTATTCCAAAGTTGCCGCCGCCGCCGCGCAGCGCCCAGAACAGGTCGGGCTCTGATTTCGTCGAGGCAGTGCGAACGGAACCGTCGGCGCACACCACGCGCGCCGATAGCAGGCTGTCGATCGTCAGCCCGTGCTTGCGCCGGACCCAGCCTTCGCCTCCTCCCAGCGTCAATCCGGCAACCCCCGTCTCCGAGACGATGCCACCTGGCACGACGAGGCCGAAGGCTTGCGTCTCGCGGTCCACGTCGCCCCATACGGCGCCGCCCTGGACTCGAGCCGACCGCGATTCAGGGTCGACGTCAACGCCGCGCATACGAGTCAGATCAATGACGATCCCATTGTCACAGCTCGAATGACCGGCGACAGAATGGCCGCCGCCCCGGACGGCGACGAGGAGATTGTGCTGTCGAGCGAACTTCACCGCATCCACCACGTCGGCAGTGCCGGTGCATCGCACGATCAGCGCGGGACGCCGCTGATGCATTGCGTTAAAGACCGGCTTCTCGCCATATCCCCGATCGGTCGGTTTCAGCACATCGCCGCGGATTGAAGTCGCGACCTGTTCCAAGACCGATTCGTCAATACTCGTCTGTCCACCGTCCACGGTCGCGATCGAAATTGCCACGACTCACCTCCCGGCCCGATGGTTGGCGGTTTATCGAACGCGCGACGAGCGCAAACATCTCTAACCGGATGTCCTGAAGTCCCTTGGTCGATCGGTCCGAACCTGATGAAACACCTGAATGCCCAGTTTCGTCAGCCGCAGAAAAGGTGTCGCCGGAACGGTGGATCAGTAATGAGCAACGAAGCACCATCATCTGGCGCGCGGCCGCGCTGGACGCACTACACATCGCGGCCACACGAGAGCAATGCCTCTCGCCGCGCAGCCCTTCCTACGGCGTGTCTGATTCCAGTGCGGTTCACCATCACGCCCCGAACAGGCCAACAGCTTCGCGAACGATCGCAAGCCGCGCCCGCGGTTCGAATCGAACCATCACGCCCAGCACCATCGTCGCTAACGGCAGACGAAGTTCTCCGCGTCATCCGCGCTGCCGCTGCCTGTGTACTCCGCATGCTGAGGATACGGGCACAGCGGACGTGTCCGTGATACGGCGCCGCCCGCTACCTTTCGTGCGATCACCCGGTCCGGCGCCTCCCCGTTCTCGACCCACTCAGCAAGCGTCGCCGTCCAGTCCACGGTATCGGGCCCTCGCCCTCCGCTGCAATGCAGCACACCTGGCAACAGGAACAACCGAAAGTAGTCGCGCACGTCGTCGTCTCGCTTCCCGACCTGTTCGTAGTACTCGATGCTGCCGAGCGGCGTGATCGCCGCGTCCGACCATCCGTGCCACACGATCAGCTTGCGGCCTTTCGCCTTGAACGCGTCCAGATTCGGGTTGGTGGCGTTGATGAAGGTGGCCGCGAGCCTCGCATCCTTGTGCGCGTTCGCGACGTCGTAGCCGCTGTAGTCCCATGACGGATCGTTGAAGACGAGGAACTTGAAGAGCTGCGTGGCCAGTGCGAAGCCCAGACTTGGGGCCTGCGGCGTGGCATGGCGGCTACCGCCGGTGATCCATGCTGGCCAGCTGTCGACCTCGCCCTCGCCGCCCACTGGTCGTGCAGGATAGGTTGCGTGTCCTTTGCCGATCGTCTCGGCATAAATCTTCCTCAGCGCCGCGCGCTGCCCGTCAGACAGGCCGGCCAATCCAGCGACGTCCACGTTGCACCGCCGTGGGTCCTCCAAGAGACCGTCCTTGAGTCCATCGACGGCATCGCATTTCTCGACGATCTGCGCCTCGACCGACTTCAATAGCTCGGGCGTGAACATCGGCGCCGACAGGTTGCGCGGATCGGGGAACACCGCCTGGATGTCTTTCACGAACTGTGCGGCGAGGCCCACGAAGTCGTGGACAGGCGCCCCGACCACGATGCCGTCGAAGTCGTCGGGAAAACGCTGCGCCTCCATCAAGCCCTGTCGGCCGCCGTTCGAGCAGCCTGAAAAATACGAATGCTCCTCGGTCCGGCCGTAGTAGTGCCGCAGAATCGCCTTGGCGGTTTCGGCTGTGCGGTGCACCGCGACGTATCCGAAATTCACTTGCCGCTCGAGATTGTCGAGCGCCCAGCTTGCTTCGAAGGACTGCCCCTGGTGGCCGGTGTCGGTGCCGACGGTCGCATAACCGTCGTTCACACTTGTCTTCGCTTGATTGTCGATCATGCCGACGAACCCCGCGCCGCCACCCATCATGAACTTGCCGTTCCAGGTGTCGGGCAGAAGCAGCGAAAAGCGGATCTCGGTGCCGATGATGCCGCTAACGCGGCAGTGCGCCGCGCGAATCTCCCCGCTGGTTGCGGCGGGCACGGCGACTGCGTCGCGGATCTTGACGTCGGGCAGCGTGAGGCTCGTTAGCCCCGCGCATTCGCGATGGGGGGGAGGAGTCTGTGCCGACAAGATGACCGATGAGGCGCCGCCGAGGATTGCCGCGAGCGAGCCACTCATCATCTTCATGTCGCCGCCTTTCGACGAGGTCGAGGACTCGACCATGATAAATGACCGGGAAGGCAAGCGATGTAGGAAAGCGGGCGAAGCCACACGAGGGCACACACCAACGGCTCAGGTGAAATCTGCGCCGAATGTCCTCGGACGTATCTCCGGCAGGCCACAGCTCGCAGCCACGCCGTTGTGTGATCCAACTCGCACAATTGCGGGCCGTCAGATAGATCCTCTATGACGCCGTACTGGCTTTCGATGGGCAGTCGGGCTGGTCGCAATACATCTTCCATCTGACATCCGCCATTCAGGATGCGTTTTTCAGCATCCTGTTAGACCGCAAGGAGCCCGATGAGCAGCAACCCGGTATGAGCGATGGCGGTGGCGAACACGTCGCGTCTCCAGATGTAGGCAGCGACCATGAGCACGCCGAAGGGCAGATTCACTGCCAGCGCCGGGCCGAGCCCCCAAAACGGCGTGTGAGCTAAGCCAAACGCCGTCGCGGCGAGTAGCCCGCCGAGGGGCAGGCGTCCTGTAAGGGTGCCCAGGCGTTCAACGGCGTATCCCCGGTACAACAATTCTTCGACCGGGCCACTCGTCAACGCGAGGCACACCCGCCACCAACATGGTTGGTTCGCGAGGGCCTCGAGTCCCCGCTCGAAGCCGCCGAGCCCCAGCACACGCAGCAGGGGTGTGGTCAGCAACGGGAGCCCATAGTACGCGAGCAGAAGGATGGTCACGGCTACGGCAACCGTCATGACGTCCGGCCGACGGAGACCAATGGACGTGAGCGGCAGCTGTTCCCACCGGCTCACGACGAGCAGCACCACAACGGCCAGCGTAGAGAACAGAAGCTGCAGCGCAAGCTGAATGCCCAAGCTCGCCGCGGCCCCGTACGTGCCGGACCAGGCAGCGATCACTGGAGGCCCACCCAGGGCCAGGGCAAGCCCGACGGCCGTCGCGGTCCTGGACCTCGATGCGGGCCACAGTTTCCGGACCGGCATAACGCCCGATTGTATGCCGGAGGCGGTCGCGAGTCGGGCGACTGCTGTGGCAACGCCACAGCGTTCACCAATGTCGCACGCGCGCGACGCGATACACCCATGTCCGGAGTGAACAGCGGTGATCGAACAGGGCCAGGCTTCGCCAGAGCGCCAGGTGCACCTCTTGCAGCAGGTCCCGCC
>Ga0207701_10001220_pt1 | contig 27213 bp, 25 predicted proteins | sample KBSSwiSSwithPhiX_FD_184294 | JGI IMG/M metagenome (GOLD analysis project Ga0207701, IMG submission 184294) | Switchgrass rhizosphere bulk soil microbial communities from Kellogg Biological Station, Michigan, USA, with PhiX - S5 (SPAdes) (version 2) | ecosystem: Environmental > Terrestrial >... | reverse complement strand
TCAGCATCGGCGTCCTGCTTTGGGTTTTTTATCAAACCCACCAGGACCATGTAGTGCCGAAAACGCCGAACGAAATTTTTTGTCACTACATCCTTTATGAAATGCCGGTGGGCCTGCGCGGACTGTTGCTCGCCGGGATTTTCGCGACCGCCATGGGTTCGCTTAGCACTGCGCTCAACGCGCTGGCTACTAGTTTTACCCGCGACTGGTACGTCACCTACATTCGCCCGGGCGCCAACGGTGTAGATAGTCTGCGCGCGGTCCGTTGGGCTACGGTCGGGTTTTCGATTCTGATGATCGTCGTCGCCTCGACCACCTCTTATTTTGTCATCGTCCGGCCGAATGTGCGCATCATTCCGATCGTGCTCGGGATTTATGGTTACACCTACGGCTCCGTTCTCGGAATTTTTCTCGCTGGCATGCTGACAAAAACGCGCGGGAACGATCGCGGCAATTTCATTGCCATGATTGCCGGCTTTATCGTGGTCACGATTTTGAGCGGACTTCCCAACAATCTGGCCAAAATATTCGGGGGTCAGCTCTATTCCCAACCGGAATGGTTGCCGGTCATGGAATTTCCTTGGTGGATCTGCTTCGGCACCATCGTCACCTTTTTCGTGGCGATTTTGTTCCGCACCACCCGCGACCATCACCCGCCAGGAGTTTAGTCTGATATTGAGACAGGGATTGACCAAGCGGGCACAACTGAATTAGTTGAGGGTTAACTCCACTCCCTTAGCGCAACCCTGAACCACACTATCCCATGCCTCACGTCGTGACTGACAAATGTAGCGGATGCAAGTTCACCGACTGTGTAGAGGTGTGTCCTGTCGCTTGTTTCTATGAACTGGAGAACCAGGTGGTTATTCACCCGGAGGATTGCATTGATTGCATGGCGTGTGTGGACGTATGCCCGGTACACGCCATCTATGCGGAGGCGGACCTTCCGCCGGAATTCACCAAAGATGTGGAGTTCAACGCGGTTCAGTCCAGGCAGCTGAAAGACTCGGGCGCGGAGGCAATCACAATCCGCAAGGACCCGCTGCCGACGGCCGCGGAGCGCAAAAAGGCCTTGGGATATTGAACGACGTGTGCCGCTTCTAAGCGAGCTCGATCGCTACTTCTTTTCGGTTGCTAATTGAATTCCCAACTCGCGTAGTTGCTTGGGATCGACCTCGGCGGGCGACTGTGTCATAAGTTCCTGGCCGCGATTATTTTTGGGGAACGCCATCACATCGCGGATGGATTCTTCGCCGCAGATCAGCATGACGAGGCGATCGAGACCCAGAGCGATGCCTCCATGCGGCGGTGCGCCGAGGCGAAATGCGCGCAGCAAATGACCAAATTTTGCCTGCTGATCCTCCGCGCTCACCCCCAATGCTTCGAACATTTTCGCCTGTAGCTCCGGCTCGTGAATGCGGATGCTGCCGCCGCCGATCTCGACGCCGTTTAAGACAATGTCGTAGGCGTCGGCGCGCATTTCGCCGAATTTTTTTTGCTCAAGCAACGAAAGATCTTCCGCTTTCGGTCGAGTGAATGGATGATGCACCGCGTTCCATTTACTTTCTTCCGCGCTCCATTGCATGAGTGGAAAATCGGTGACCCACAGAAAGTCCAAGTCTGAGCCGGCGGTCAATTTTTGAATTTCGGCAATCCGCAATCGAATCCGGCCAAGCACTTCGCAGGCGATCTCCCATTTTCCGGCGGCAAAAAAAATACAATCGCCTTCTTCGATTTGTAATTTCGTTCGCAGCGATTCCTTTTCTGCTGCGGAAAAGAATTTCACGATCGGCGATTTCCATTCGCCCTTCTCCACCTTGATGAAGGCCAGACCTTTCGCGCCAAACGTTTTCGCGATTGCCGTCATTTCATCGACCTGGCCGATGGTGATACCGGCGAAATGCTTGGCGTTGATCGCCTTGACCACGCCCCCCTCGGCCAGTGCGCTTTGGAAAACCTTGAACTGACTGCTGCGAAAGACGTCTCCGAGATCGATGAGTTTCATGTTGAAACGGCGATCCGGTTTGTCGCTACCGAAGGTATCGATGGCCTCACGATAGGTCAGCCGCGGGAATGGCGTGGGGATTTCGATCCCGCGTGCAGTCTTGAATATTGCTGCCAGCATTCCCTCGGTCAGCGCATAAATGTCGCTAGGTGTGACAAAGGACGCTTCAATATCGATCTGGGTGAACTCTGGCTGGCGATCGGCCCGCAAATCTTCGTCGCGAAATGCTTTCGCGATCTGGAAATATTTTTCAATTCCGGCAACCATCAGCAATTGTTTGTATTGCTGCGGCGCTTGTGGCAGCGCGTAAAATTTTCCTGGCAGCAACCGGCTGGGCACGAGAAAATCGCGCGCGCCTTCCGGAGTGCTTTTGCTCAAAATGGGAGTCTCGATTTCAAGGAATCCCTGCGAATCGAGAAATTGCCGAGTTGCCTGGGTAACGCGATGCCGGGTTTGCAAATTGCGGGAGAGGCGCGGCCGGCGCAGATCGAAATAGCGATAGGTCAGCTCAAGATCTTCATTGCTCAGTTCGGCATCGAGCTGAAACGGGAGATTCTCGGCGCGATTCAAAACCGTGAGCGATTGCGGGAGCACTTCGATGTCGCCGGTCGCCAGCTTTGGGTTTTCGGTGCCAGGCAGACGCGGCGCGACTTTTCCGCAAACCTGAATGACGTCTTCCGTACGCAAGCTGTGGGATTGCGTTGCTACCTCAGCGTTTTCTTCGGGGCGAAAAACCACCTGAGTTAATCCTTCGCGATCGCGCAGATCGATGAAAATGACGCCGCCATGATCGCGACGCACCGCCACCCAGCCGGCCAGTTTCACCTCACGGCCGATATCGGTCTTGCGCAGTTCGTTACAATGATGGGTGCGGTACATTTGTTCTGTCATTCCGAGCGAAGTCGAGGAATCTCGTTACGCAACCTTTAAGGAATCACCGCGGGATCCCTCGACTTACGCTCGGGATGACAAAGTCGGGAAGGTAGCGAGTCGCGCAAATAATTCTTCGTGTGCGACCGACCGCTGCTCGCCGCTGACGAGATCTTTCACTCCCACTTGCGGCCATTCGTCGCCGAAAACGACGGCCAGGCGCGCGCCGCTTTGCTCGGCCAATCGGAATTGGCGCGCTACTTTTGCCGCCGCCAAGGAGTAATGAACACGGTATCCGCGATCACGCAGTTGCTGCATCATGGCAATGGCATTTCCACGCTGTTCTTCTTTCGCGATGACCACATAAATCTCGATCGCGCGTTCGGTCTCAATCGTTTTTTCCATTTGCGCGCGAGCAGCGGCGTGGCTGCGAATCATTTCACCGAGGACGACGTCGCCAATGGCGAAGCCCAGCGCGGGCATGGAAACGGCGTTGTCGCTTAGTTGTGCAATCAGTTGGTCGTATCGCCCGCCGCCGGCAATTGCACGAAACTTGCCTGCGCGATCAAAGACTTCGAAAACGATTCCAGTGTAATAGGCGAGACCGCGGACGATGCGGACATCAATTTTGGCGAAATCGGCGAGACCGCGCAGCCGCAGGTTTTCCATTATGTTGTTGAGCTTCGCGCTTTCGCCGCCTTTCTCGAAAATCTCGAAGATCGGTCCCGCTAATTTCCCGAGTCGTTCCTCGGTTTTCTCGCGCGGCTCGCGCTCCGATTTATCGATCGTCTGCAACATTTCTTCCCAGCGATCAGGCGGCACTTTCTCGAGCTTGAGTAATTCTGTCCAAAACTCCCGGTCGCTGATGCGCACGACAAAATCCTGCGAGGTAAAACCAAAGACGCGCACGACATCGATGGCCAACGCGATCAATTCTGCGTCTGCTTCGGCGGATTCTTCGCCGACGATGTCGCAATTGAGCTGGAAATGCTCGCGCAAACGTCCCCGTTGCGGGCGCTCATAACGAAACACCTGCGGAATCGAGAACCATTTTAACGGCTTGCGGAATTGCCGGTGTTCCGCCGCGACGATCCGCGCCAGGGTCGGGGTCATTTCAGGTCGCAGCGCGACGGCGCGCTCTCCTTTGTCAACGAATTCGTACAATTGCCGGACGATCTCCTCGCCTGATTTCCTTTTGTAGAGATCGAGGTCTTCCAGCACTGGTCCGTCGAATTCCACGAAGCCGTAACGGCCTGCGACCTCGCGCCATTTCGCGAAGATGTAATTTCGTTCCGCGCAGGAAGCGGGAAGAAAATCGCGGAATCCGGTAAGGGGTTGCATGCAGGTTCAAAAACGAAGGGAAATCATTGGGGCGTAACGCCTGGAGATGCGTCCACGGACCTCTGAATCTACGAACCTTCTTTGCGGTTGAATAAGACCCGTCCGGAAGCAGTCAAAGTTAGTCACGACGGGGAGCATCCGTTTAACAAAGCAAAGGACAAACATGAAAGAAAACAGATTAAGCAAAATGTTGGCGGTCGGAGCAATCAGCGCGTTGGCTTTGACCACGGCGGTGGCGCAAGAGACGACCACCGTAACAAGATCCACCGACCCGGTGACTGGCACGACGACGACGGAATCGGCTACGACAACGAGCGTCGGAACAATCGCGGCCGCGCCGGCCTCAGACTACATCAGTTTCCGCACCTCCACGACGGCGGAGCCGGTGAAATATTATTACACCAAGAGAACCACCATCGTCGACCCGACGGGCAGAACGGTGGAATGGTCGGCAGTTCGTCCAGACGTGCCGGCAACCGTCTATTACGTGAAGGAAGGCGAACGCATGGTTGTTCGCAAGGTCGTGCTGACGAGGCCGGTCAGCGAGGTGATTGAGAAAAAAGAAACGACGACCACCACAACAACAAGACCTTAATCAGCGACAAACAAAATTAGAATTGCGCGCCCGCTGGTTCGCCAGCGGGCGCCTTTTTTTTGTTACGTCGCTGCGCGTTAGATTCTGGGGAGCGCAGGCTGCTAGCCTGCAGTCGTCGGCAGCTTGCCGGCGACAAAAAGGTCGACTTGAACAATCGATTTTCGCAGAAGCTTTTCGGCCAGCGGCCGAAAAGAGCAGGCTGGCAGCCTGCGCTCCCCAGATCAGCGCGTCAATCTTCGTAACCGCGCGGAAATTTTTGATGCCATTTCCATGCGCTATCGACAATGGCATCGAGAGTCTGGAATTGCGGGCGCCAGCCAAGCTCACGTTTGATTTTTTCGGATGACGCGATCAGGCGCGGCGGATCGCCCGGGCGCCGGGGTTTTTCCATAACTGGAATGGGCTGCCCGGTGATTTTGCGACAACTCTCGATCACTTCGCGCACGCTGGAGCCACCGCCGGTGCCGAGATTGTAAAAAGCGCTGGCCGGAGCCTCGAGCGCGAGGATGTGAGCGTGGGCCAGATCGATAATGTGGATGTAATCGCGAATGCAGGTGCCGTCGGGCGTTTCGTAATCCGTCCCGAAAATTTCGAGATGCGGTTTTTGTCCCAACGCGACCTTGAGCACGTTTGGAATCAAATGCGTTTCGAAGCGGTGATCTTCGCCGAACTTTTCTGATGCACCGGCGGCATTGAAGTAACGAAGCGAAACAAACCGGAGCCCGTGAATGGCATCGTACCAGCGGAGAATTTTCTCGAACGCCAGTTTTGACTCGCCATAGGGATTGATCGGGCGCTGCGGCGTTTCTTCATCGATCGGCAGACGGTCTGGCGGCCCGAAGGTCGCGCAGGTGGAGGAGAAAACGAGCGATCTCACTTCCGCCGCGATCATGGCATCGAGCAGGTTGAGGCCGTTTGCGATGTTGTTACGAAAATATTTCGATGGATTCTGCATCGACTCGGCCACCAGTGCATTGGCGGCGAAATGCATCACCGCCTCCGGTCGCAACCGCGCCAGAGTGTCGGCCGTTGCCTCTCTATCGGCCAGATCGCCCTCGATAAATTCTGCCCGTGGATCTACTGCGTGACGATGTCCCTCACTTAGGTTATCGAAAATGGCGACGTCGTGCTTTTGATCGAGCAAAACCTCCGCGCAAATGCTACCGATGTAACCGGCGCCGCCGACAACGAGAATTTTCATCGCGGCGCGATTCTGCCATTCTCGCCGGCAGAATTAAAGTTCGCGATCCGCGAGTTGCGATGATTTTTTCTTGCTCGCCAGCGCGATCAGCATCCGGCGTGGGGTGGTGTGCTTCGCCCGCGGTTTCAACACTTTGATACTCTGTTCCTCCGAGCCCCATTGCAAAATATCGATATCCACGTGACGCACGCCCCAGCGTTTCATTTCCAATCGCGACGGTTTGTACAGATCAATCGTATTGGTACCGACCAAAGCGGTGCCGTAGTCATCAATCACGTACTCCTCGGCGGTCTCGACGATTTTGAAGCGGGTTCCGAGCGGGAAGCGCGACCAGTCAGAAGCAGCGCTCCGAACAATTCGGCCCGAAAGATATTCGCCGACCGCGTTGCGTCGTCCACCGCCACCCCGCTCGTGGACACAATACGCCGTCGTGCGTACGTTCATGCGATGCCATTTCACGCTGTTGCTGTTGGCCGTGGGTTGGGTGGGTTGGGTTGCGCAACTTGCGAGAAATGCACCGGTGAGACATGCGAGAGCAAGTCGCAACGATGTCGCTTGCAATCGGATCCGCGCTGAATACGCGTTGAAGCGGTAGCTGCCAAGCGCTAATTTCCGCCCCTCTTCCCATGCGGTTTTCACAGTCACAGGCTTTAGTAGCAGAAAGTGTGCTCCTGGATTCGCGCCTGGCCCTTTTCCACGAGCAGGAAAAGTGGCTCGCCATTGCCGATTTACACTTTGGCTTCGAGCTAAGCCAGCGTCTGGCCGGGCGTCTCATCCCGCTCTGGGGAATGAAATCCATCGAAAGCCGATTGAGCCAATTGCTGCGCGATTATCGTCCCGCTACCCTGATTCTGCTGGGCGATCTCGTTCACGATAAAAACGGCGCCCGCGAATTCTTCTCGTTAGTCACGCGGCTGCGAGAACAGTGCGAGGTAGTTCTTCTTGCCGGTAATCACGACGCTCAAATCAAACGCCTGGGAGCCGACCTCCGCGATTCCTTCGCTACGGATCGGTTCGAATTCCATCACGGCGATTGCGAACGGGAACAAAATGGGCGCATCCAGATCATCGGGCATTTCCATCCGGCGGCGACGTTGCACGATGGCGCGGGATTGCGATTAAAATTTCCCGCACTCGTGCAGGAATCGGGTTGCTGGATTTTGCCGGCGTTTTCGCCGTGGGCGCCAGGAACCGAGTGGATAGAGCGTCAACAGGGTCGGATTTGGCTGTGTACACCGAACCGAATCTTGTTAGTCGATCGAGAGGGATTGTTGGGCGGATCGAGCAATCGTGCCAGTCCGGCTCGGACCTCGATGCTAATTTGAACGGCAGAGCCGCAATTGTTTCGCCATCGCTCGCAGATCGGCCGATCCGCCTAGGCGCGGACGCTCCCGAGATCACTCGTGCAATGCGGACAACGCGTTGCCTTGATCGGGATTGACATGGTGCAGGCCGGGCAATCTTTCGCTACCGGCGCGGCCGACGGGCTGGGGCGCTTCAATTTGTTGATCGCTTTCACCACCAGAAAAATGCAGAAGGCGACGATGAGGAAATTGATCAAGACGGTGATGAAATCGCCGTAGGCAAATACGGGGAAGCCGGCTTTCTTCGCCGCATCCAATGACATCCCTGGTGTGATCTTGTCCGAGAGCGGGATATAGTAATCGGCGAAGTTAAGGTTACCGAGAACTTTGCCCAACGGCGGCATGAGAAGATCCTCCACGATGGAGGTGACGATTTTTCCGAACGCTGCGCCGATGATGACGCCTACCGCCAGGTCGATGGCGTTACCTTTGACTGCAAATTCTTTGAATTCCTTCCACATGGAATATTCAAGTAGCTAATTCGTCACGAGGTTGACAAGCTTGTTCGGAACAACCACGACCTTCGCGATTTGTTTGCCGGCGAGCAGTTCCCGCATTTTCGGCAACCCCAGCGCGGTTGCCTTCAATTCCTCTTCATTTCCCCCAAGCGGGGCGCGGAACCTATCGCGCACTTTGCCGTTTACCTGCACGATGATCTCGACCTCGTCTTCCACGAGCAGTCCTTCGTCATGCTCCGGCCAAGATTGATCGGTCAGGTCAGCGGGCGTAACGGCGAATTTCTCGCGCATTTTTTCCCACAGCTCTGACGCGATGTGCGGCGCGAATGGGCTGAGCAAAACCAGGAATGTTCGTATTGCAGAAACCGGAACGGACGGTGCGTTGATGAAGGCGTTGACAAAAACCATCATTTGCGAAATGGCAGTGTTGAAAGAGAGCGACTCGATGTCTTCGGTCACTTTCTTAATCGTGCCGTGCAGGATTTTTCGCTGCGATTTCTCGGGCGCCACATCCTGCACCCGCGGTGATAACTGCCATTCGCCGGCCTGATTTTCGTCCATGAGCAAACGCCAGACGCGGGCGAGAAAACGCGAGAGGCCTTCCACTCCTTTCATGCTCCACGGCTTCATCTGCTCGAGCGGGCCCATGAACATTTCGTAGCAGCGAAAGGCGTCCGCGCCGTACTCGGCGATGACATCGAGTGGATCGATGACATTGCCCCAGCGCTTCGACATTTTGCGGTTGTCTTCGCCCAGGATTATTCCCTGGTTCACCAGACGCTGGAACGGCTCTGGTTTCGAAACGTGGCCGAGATCAAAAAGCACCTTGTGCCAAAAGCGCGCATATAAAAGGTGCAGGACGGCGTGCTCCGTCCCGCCAACGTAAAGATCGACCCCGCCCGCCTGTTTTCCGCCCATCCAGTAGCGTTCGGCCTCTTCTCCGACGAACCGCGACTCGTTAGCCGGATCGCAGAAACGCAGGTAATACCAACAGGAACCGGCCCATTGCGGCATGGTGTTGGTCTCGCGCGTCGCTTTGTTGGAGTAGCGAATCCAATCTTTCGCTTTCGCCAGCGGCGGTTCACCGGTGCCGGTCGGTTTGTAATCTTCAAGTTCCGGCGGAACGAGCGGCAGTTCGCTTTCGCTTAACGAGTGATGCCTGCCATTTTCCCAGAAGATCGGAAACGGTTCGCCCCAGTAACGCTGGCGCGAAAAAAGCCAGTCCCGCAATTTGTAATTGACCGCGCCCTTGCCCTGACCCCGTTCCTCCAGCCACTTCGTGATTTTCTTTTTCGCTTCCGCCGTCCTCAGGCCATCGATGATCGGCGAATTAATGGCGATTCCTTCGCCGACAAATCCAAACGCCGGCTCGCTGCCCAGTGGCTGAACAACCTCGACAATCGGTAGATCGAATTTCTTCGCGAATTCCAGATCACGTTCGTCATGTGCCGGCACCCCCCCAATCGCGCCGGTGCCATAGCCGAGGAGCACATAATCAGCGATCCAGATCGGGATCTTCTGTTCATTCGCTGGATTAATGGCATGGGCGCCGGTAAAAACGCCGGTCTTTTCCTTCGTAAGTTCCGCTCGTTCAAGCTCGCTTTTGCGTGCGGTCTTCTCGCGATACTCGCGGATCGCCGGCCCCTGCTCTTCGGTCACGATGAGATCGATAAGTGAATGCTCCGGCGCGAGCACCAGGAACGTTCCGCCATAAAGCGTGTCCGGCCGTGTTGTAAACACGCGTATTTTTTGTTCGTGCTTGTCGATCTTGAAATCGATTTCCGCGCCTTCGCTTTTTCCGATCCAATTTCGCTGCAGCAATTTAATTCCCGCCGGCCAGTCGAGCCCTTCGAGTTCGTGGAGTAAGCGATCGGCGAAGGCGGTGATGCGCAACATCCATTGCCGCATCGGTCGCCTAACGACCGGAAAACCGCCGACCTCGCTCTTGCCATCAATCACTTCTTCATTCGCAAGGACGGTGCCGAGATCGGGGCACCAGTTCACTGGAACTTCCGCGACGTAAGCTAGTCGAACGCTATCCGGATCGTCGCCGGGAAACGTCGAAATTGGCTCGGCCTTTTCCGTCTCGGGGTTGAACCAGGAATTGTAAATCTGGAGAAAAATCCACTGCGTCCAGCGATAGAATTTCGGATCGGCTGTGCTGATTTCGCGCGACCAATCGTAGGAGAAACCGATGCGCTTTAGCTGTGTCTTAAACTTGGCGATATTCTCGCGCGTGGTGATGGCGGGATGTTGACCCGACTTGATCGCATATTGTTCCGCCGGCAGGCCGAATGCGTCCCAGCCCATCGGATGAAGGACGTTGCAGCCGCGCATGCGTTTGTAGCGCGCCACAATGTCAGTCGCGGTGTAACCTTCGGGATGCCCGACGTGCAGCCCCGCGCCGCTCGGATAAGGGAACATGTCGAGGACGTAGAACTTTGGCTTGGAGCCATCGAAGTTTTTCTCGCCCGGATTGGGGGTGTGAAATGTCCGGCGTTCGTCCCAAAAGCGCTGCCACTTCGGCTCGAATCGCTCGAAGGGATAAGGTTTGCGGCGCGCGCTCATGTGAGATTGAGATTATTGTCATCCCGAGCGAAGTCGAGGGATGACCGCGAATTTGAGCGTGATGAATTTGCTCCTGGCAACGCGCAACGAACACAAGACGCGCGAATTTACGCAACTGCTCGGACCGAATTTTACACTCCGCGACCTGACGCGCGTGTGCGATCTGCCGGAAGTCCGCGAGACTGGACGCGCCTTTGAAGATAACGCAGTGATCAAAGCGATCGCCATCTCCAAAGTTTTTCCGCATGAAATGGTGATCGCGGACGATTCCGGCCTCGAAGTGGACGCGCTGAATGGCGCACCAGGAGTTTTCTCCGCCCGCTATGGCGGAGAAAACGCGAGCGATCAGGGCAATGTGGAGAAACTGTTGCGCGAAGTGCAAGGCGCGACGAAACGGTCGGCGCGGTTTCGCTGCGTCATCGCACTGGCAAAAAATGGGAAATTGCTGGCAACGGTCGCGGGCGAAGTAGCCGGGACAATCACGAAATCTCCGCGCGGCGGAAATGGATTCGGTTACGATCCGATCTTCATTCCAGAAGGATTTGAAGAGACGTTCGCGGAATTACCGTCCGAGACGAAAAACGCGATCAGTCATCGCGCGAAGGCGGTGGCCGAACTGGTTCGGTATTTTAATACTGCGCCCCGGTTAGCACGAAAGTGATCGGGATGCGAACCCGCCGGGGTGTTCCTGGTTTGAAACGCCAGCGGCGGAAAGCGGACACGGTGGAGTTATCCAAAATGGGATTACCGATGCTTTGCTCCATCATGCCAGCTACGGCCAGTCCGCTGTTGGGATCCACAGCGATCACGGCGATGCCGCTCCCGGTAATATGGCGGCTGCGCGCTTCGTATGGGTAATCCGGCCGCGGCGCACTAAGCACGAACGCCTTCGCATTTCCCACCGCGGTTAGCCGTGTTTGCCCGATTGGCCCAATGGGAGCGGGGGTCCGCTGCGTTTTGATCACGCCATGAGTTTCCTCAGGTTCAATAAAATCGGCTGCCGGAACCGGTCCGGGCGGCGGAACAGAAATATCGGGATCTGGAGGAGTCGGCGGATCGTCGGCGAAGTAAACTCCGATGGTCGTAGGATCTGTCGCAGCTGGTAGTATGGCCGGTGATTCCTGATGGAAGGCGATTGCCACGGCGGACAAGTGAATCAGAACTGCCGCGGTCAGAGCTGCCGCGATCGGCCATTTCGACGGCCTTCGGTATATGAGTGCATTGTTTGTCATCACACGTCCTTGTGAGATCAAACACGCGAGTCCGAGAAATCTTAGGAGAAAACGTAACATGGGCTCTCCAGCCCAAAAGCTGCCAGTGCGCTTCAGATCATCGGCAACATGGCCGATGCCACAATGATTACTAACGAGTCGTAGGCGGCGCGGCCCGGATCTGATACCCGACTTTTTCAATTTGAGCCAGGCGCACCTTGTCCAGCAGCGAAATGACGTCGCCATGGGTCGACATCATTTCGGCGCTGATCGAGACCTTGATATTCGGATTGGCGGAGTGCAGTTGAAACAGCCGCGGCAAAACCTGATCGTCCTGGACAAATTGCCCGTCGAAGAAAATCGCGTTGCCTGGCGAAACGCGGATGGCGACGTAATCCTTCGTGACCGTAGTAGGAGGCGCACCTTGGGCGGGCAGATTTACCTTGATCCCTTTCATGTGGGTCTGGCTCAGGCTCACCATCATGAAACTGGCAAGAAGAAAAAACATGATGTCGATGAGCGGAATGATTTCAATACGCGCCCTCTTTTTTGGAATCGGTGAAGCGACACGCATAATTAAAACATCTTTCCCTGGCTAATAGGACGCGCCAGTCATGGTGAACGTGATTGGTATTTTAACCTTGGAAACTGTGCCCGGTTTAAATCGCCAGCGCCTGAACGCGCTCACAGCCGCGTTATCGAGGATTGGATTCCCTATACTTTGGGCCATGGTAGCGTCGGTGACACTTCCGCTTGCCGCGTCAACAGTAACGACACAGACGCCGCTGCCGGTAATTTTGCGACTCCGCGCTTCGTAGGGATAGTCCGGCCGTGGAGCGCTGATGGCGCTGGCTTTCGCCTGTGAGGCCGTCATCATCCCTGGCGGTTTAGGCGGGCCGACCACCTGAGGAGCCTTAATGGGTTGAGCCTTTTTTTTATCCTTTTGTGGTGGCGGCGTTTGTTCTTCGTGGAATTCGGGTTGGATTTCCGGCGGCGGCGGCGCTTCGGGAACTGGAATGTCTTCCGGTGGCGGCGTTGGCTCATCAGCGGGCGGCTGGTCGAGCGTAGCCTCGATTGTGGCCGTCGGGATATCGGAGGTATCGACTGGCGGCGGTTCTTTGTGGAAGGCAAGTGCAACCGCGATTCCATGCACGAGTAGAGCTCCGCCTAAAGCAGAGAGCACCTGCCACTTAGGAGCGGGTTTGAATAAGAGTGGGCCTGGGCCTTTGTCTTTCATGGTTAACTATGGCTGCCCTGTGCCGGCGGACGGCACTCCCGCCGCTGACTGGCTCTTGATTTCAAATGCGATTTTGTAAAAACCTTGCGAGCGCAAGATGTCGAGCACGCGAATGATATTGCCGTGCACGGTATCACGATCCCCCCGCACGAACACCTTCGCCTCCGGGTTTTCCTGATGAACTTTTCCCAATATGGCGGTTAGCTCTTCGTAGCTGACCGGCTTCTTGTCGAAATATGGCGTGCCATTGACGTCGCAAGAGACACTAATGTAATCGCGCTTTGATTGCGTCTGCCCCGAGGCTCCGGTGGGCAAAGTCACCTTGATCCCCTTCATGTGCACCTGGCTCAAGCTCACCATCATGAAGCTGGCCAGGAGAAAGAACATGATGTCGATCAAAGGAATGATCTCAATGCGCGCTTTCTTGTGTGGGATGGGTGAGCTGACGCGCATTGGAAATTCCTAGATTGACGAGCGGGTCGCGGAACTAGGCGTGGTCGTTTCGATCCCTACCCCCTCCCGCGCTTTAGTTTGGGCTTCGAGCATAACTTCCAGGTTGGTCGCAGCAGTCTGCAATTCGAACTCTAAGTTAGACACGCGCGAGGTGAAAAAGTTAAAGGGAATCAGCGAGAAGATCGCGATCCCGAGACCGCAGGCAGTGGCGATGAGCGCTTCCGCAATACCGCCGGTGACTGCTTGAACGGCCAGCTCTTCGTTCCCCAGAAAGCTGAAAGAACGGATCAGCCCGGTGATGGTGCCCAACAGACCGAGCAAAGGCGCCAGAGTTACCAGCGTGTCCATTACAACGAGGAAGCGGCCCGCACGTTTGATTTCGATACCGGCGGCGACCTGCAACGCGCCTTGCAGCGATGCGTGCTGGTGATTCAGCCCGTTCCACATCATTCGCAACACCGGATCGCGTGAACCGCGGGACAAGCGCGAAGCCTCCGTAACGTCGCCCGTTTCAATTGCAGTAAAAACTTTCTCGATCCGTTTCGGATCGCGGCGCATCCACCGGCCGGTCCACCAAAAAGCTCGCTCAAGCACGACCGCGACCGCGATGACCGACACGATCAAGATCGGCCACATGATCGGGCCACCCTTTTGGAAGTTATCGATCAGGAAATTTGTCCAACCCGTCTTGGGCGGCGGAGCAACGGACGCGGCGGGGCTGGCGGCGGGCGAAGCGGCCGCGCTCAAAGTTGCGGAAACGACCGGACTCGGCATCGCGCCGGGCGCGGCCGGTGAGGTTGCCGGCGCACCAGGGAGGCCGAGAGCAGGCGATGGCATCACGCCGGGAGCGGCGGGTGACGCCACGGCACCAGGAGCGCCCGGTGATGTGGCCACGCCTGGAGGCGGCGGCAGGGCCGGGGTCGTTGCCGCAGCTGGTGGCGGTGGGGGCGGCGGCGGCGGAGTTTGAGCGGCCGCATGAAATGTAATAGCGGCGATAGCGGCGAACACAGAAACAGTCAGGAATGTTTTCATAAGCTTTAGAGATTGAGACCGGCCTTTGCGATGAAAGGTTCTATTTATCCCAAACGAAGTTGCCAGGAGTCCAGCAAAACTTTTCATAAAACGTTGGGACGCAAATTACCTGCGTCTTAACTATCGAATTATCCAGGCGCGCAGGATGTAGTGCAAGCGCGCAAAAAATCTTTTTCTACACAGATTTCCCCGTTCACTTGCCAGCATTGCGCACGCGATTGAGCAATGCCGGCCAGTCGCCGATACGCGCTTCCAGTGCATCGCCGGCGCGAATTGGGCCAACTCCCGAGGGTGTGCCGGTCAAAATGACATCGCCGGGCAAAAGCGCTAAATTTTGGCTGGCAAAGGAGACGATGTCAGCGACGGAATAAATCATCTGGCTGGTGCGGGCACGCTGTTTCACGTCGCCATTTTGCCGGAGAGTGATTTCAAGATCGGCCACGTCGACATTCGAATAGACGAATGGTCCGATCGGGGTGTAGGTGTCGAACGATTTACAGCGGCCGAATTGTTTCTCGGATTTCTGCAAATCGCGGTCGCTGATGTCTTCGCCAACGGTGTAGCCAAAAATAAAATCACGCGCCTGCTCGACGCTGACATTTTTCGCGCGCGCGCCAATGACGACGGCCAGCTCGGTCTCAAAATCCGTCTGATGCTCTGGAAACGCGATCTCGATGTCCTGTTTGTGCGCAAGCAGAGAACTCGGCGCCTTGAACCAGATTAGGGGCATGCCCAGCGGCGTCCGCTTCATCTCTGCGATGTGCTCGGCGTAATTCAATCCCACCGCGATTAACTTCGATGGCGAAACTGGAATGCCGATTTCGAGATCGCGTCGGCCGATTTTTTCGCCGGTTGGTTCAATACTCAGCCAAAAGGGCCGTTCCAACACGCTTACCTCGTCGCCGATTAACTCCCCGTAAAATGGCTTGCCGTCTTTTGCCGAAAACGCGCCGAATGTTCGCATTTCCAAACCTTGTCATTCCGAGCGTGGTCAAGGAATCTCAAATTTCTTGCTTTCGTCATCTTGCGACGATCCCGACAAAATCGCGCACTGTCTTTTCCTCCGGGATTGAAAATGCGCTGACATCATTTTTTCGAAACCAAAACGCGCTCGATGAACCGCCATCGAGATTGATGGCGCGCTGGATTTTGAAATCGCCCAGCGGCGTTGCCAAAATACGCGCCAGGTCGGCCAGGGTTGCGTCAGAACAAAATCCCAATGCAGCGCGATCGCCGGAACCGGTTGCCCCGAAGGTCCGGCGGTCGGCGCGCGTCGCTTCCAAACCGCGAACTGGTTTTGCAAGATCAACAAGGAATGGTCCGCTTTCGATTGCGGCGTTCGGTTTTCGGCGCAGGGGGAATTCGGCAACGCGGAAAATGTGGATTGCGTTGTCGGAAGCGAGCACGCCGCTCATCAATCGCCCGCGCGTCAATCGCGAGGTGATTTTTCCATCAATGATGCGCAGGCCAAGCGGCGCAAAGTTTGGATCAAAATAGCCGCCGTTGATTCCGGCAATGCAATTCGTGCGTCGCATCGCTTCAGACAGGGTGACGCCATCAGCATTATCAATTACGCGCAGCTTGCTCGATTTGGTGGAAAAAAGCGCAAGATCGACCATCGCGCGCTTGTCCGTTTCAGATTCCGCCAGATCGATGTGTCGATGCACAACGCGCCCGTCGAATGAACTTTCGTCGCGCGAATTCTTTTCGATCCACTGCGCCGGCCCGACTGTCGCAAGCGCGAGAAAGAGAAATGCGGCGCTAAGTCTTAGCACTGTACTTATCAACCAAAGCCTGGAAGCGCGGATCGCTACGCAGCGGGTCCCACGCCGGACTGAGTTTGAGGAGCGGGACGGTGATCGCGCTAGGCCGGCCTAACAAACCATCAAGAAGTTCGATCGCCCTGCCGTTTTCGCCCACGATGCCACAAACTTCAGCCACGCCGGCCGTAATATCCGGCCCGCTAAAAGCATCCTTACTCTCCGGCAGTATTTCGGTAGCATGCCGGGCTTCAGTCAGAGCGGCATCTTTTTCTCCAAGGTAAGCGAGAACTTTCGCGAGTTGTATGTGCAAGTCCGGCGAATCGGGGCTCTGCTTCAGTTGCCCTTCGAGAAGGTCTTTTGCTTTCAGGAGGGCGGTCCGCGCGCCGGTTTCGTCGTGGAGGGCCCTTCGCGCAAACCCAACTAGATAATACTTGCCGCATAAGGCCGCCGGAATTCCGGCGAGGAGACCATCCGACACTTTTTCAGCCTCGCGCAATCCTTCCTGGTATTTTCGCTCCAAAAGAAATACTTCGGCGCGCGAGCCGGCGAGCCTGAGTTTGGTCTCGTTATTCATCGGGATGGATTTCGCCGCTTCAAACGCCCTCTCCGAAACACTCAGATCGCCCTTTTCGGCGAACGCCAGTTTTGACTTGGTCTCCCAAAGTCCCAAGCTATCTGGATTTAGCTGAAGCCCGCGGTCGACTGTTTTGTTAGCGGCATCGAAGTCGCGCAGCATCTGGTAATTGAGGGCGAGATTCAGAAAAACCCAGCCGTCTTTCGGATTAAGACTGACCGCCTTCTCCAGATTGTCGGTGGATTCCTGCCATTTTCCCAGGCGGCGTTGGATCGCGCCTAGCGCCAGATAACATTCAGCCTCGTTGGGTAAACCGCGCTGTGCGATTTCGAATTCCTTCAGCGCCGCCTCGAAATCGTTGTCGCCATAATAAAGCGAAAATCCCATTGCCAGGTGCGCCTCCGGCAGATCGGGCTGCAATTGCAACGCCTGCTGCGCGAGAGCTCGCGCTTTTTCGCGGCGCTCAGTCGTTCGCTCGAAGATGTGGACGATCCAGCTTTCCAACAGCGAATAGCGTGCGATGGCAAGGGCAAACGTTGGATCGAGCTGAATGGCCCGCGCGTAGAGTTGTTCGCTTTGTTTGAGTTTCTCAAACTCCTCCACCGCGTTGGCAAGATTGTGCGCCTGAACAAAAGCGAGGTAAGCCTCACCGTTTTCTGTAGGCTTGCGTTCCATTCGCGACTTTTCCGCGGGCGAAAGTTTCGCCTGGAGCGCATCGCTGATTTTCTGGGCGAGGTCAGTTTGGATGGCAAAGACATCGGTTATATCGCGATCGTAATCGCTCGCCCAAATGTGCTCGTCGCTATTCGCATCGATCAATTGCACGTTTACCCGCACCTTGTTGCCGGAGCGGCGAACACTGCCTTCAAGAATGTTCGAGACCCCGAGCTGCTTACCAATGTCGCGAACATTCGAAGCCTTTCCGCGATAGGGCATGACGGAAGTGCGCGAGATCACTTTGAGTTCGCCGATTTTCGAAAGATTGGTCAAAATATCGTCCTGTATTCCATCGGCAAAGAAAGCGTTCTCCTTGTCGTCGCTCAGATTTTCGAATGGCAATACCGCGATCGATTTGTCCAGCTTGCGCGCCGATGCTCGTGGCAGGAGGAAGAAGCCGGTCACAGCCGACACGACTACGCCGATTGTCAGCAAAATGAATAGATTACGCCGGCCCCGGCGATGCGCGGGGAGACTAGGCGAAGGCGCGGTGACGCGAACGCCTTCCGGGGTTACGTCAAACGCCCAGGCCAGGATAAGGGCGATGGGAAATCCAGCCAGCAATAGCACAATGACCAGGCGCTGCGACCAGTTCGGCAACTCCCACGCCGGAAAGACCGCCGATGCAATCTGAATGATGCCCCCGGCTACGATGATGTAGGCAACGGCAACGCGATAAACTTTCCGCCGCTTCACCTCCTCGAAAAAGCCGCTCATAAAAACGTGGTCCATTGCGTGGCCAGTCGTCTCCCCCTCAGCGATAGACAACTATGCTCGCGTCTTGTTGAAGCTAAACGATTTCGGCGCTGACTGCGAGGCCCCCAATTACCACGAATAATGCACGGTGTAGTGAATCGTCTTTTCTTCGTCGGCTTTGACCGGAATGCGGAACTCTATCGTTTGCGCGTTCGTTTTCGTGAACGGATCCGATTTTTCCGTGATGTCCCAGTTGGTCCAGCGAAAGAGATGCTCAACCACGCGAATCTCCACCGGTTCTTTCTTGTGATTGCGCAGCTTGATTTCAATCGATTCGTCGAGCCAGTGATTGGATGAATCTACTTTCACGTTGGTGCGCCGGCGTTCGCCCACCAGATCGAAAGCGTTGCCGGTAAAGACTCGCAGCGTTTCGTCTTTCGGGGTGTGATCGATCAAATTTTCGCCGGTGAATTCCAGCTGTTTGTCATCGTCCTGTTTGTAGAAACGCACGCGCCCTTTCGGCAGCGGCATACCGAGATGATTCGCTTCCGAATTCTTGAATTCGCGCATGACCGCGACTTTCGTTTCCATTTCCGTGCCGACGTCCTGGTTGTTGCGGATATTTTCCATTCGATAACCGCGCCACTGGTTCCAATCGATCTTCAGTCCGTCGTAAACATAAATGCGCTCTGATTTCACGCCGCTGGCGCGAATAAACTCGACTTGTTTCGTCTCGCGATCGCGCAACGTCGCCGGTCGCGCCAGGGTATAGAGGTGATAATCTTCAAATGCCTTCTCACTTACAGGAGGCGCCATCGTGGCAGAGCGCAGCGCCCCCAATTCTTCATTTCGATCAAAAGCGACCCCTTCGGCCTGCTGAATCTTACTGACGTCCCCGGCCATCAATTTGATTTTCGCATTCTCAAAAGTCTTGCCGCTTTGGTTGTCCATCGTTACCCAGCCGACAAAATCAAGCAGGTCGCTTTTTTCCGGGGCGACGATGTTGTAATCGGCCTCCCAGCTCATCCCGCCGGTGATGTAGGCAAGCTCCGCGTCCAGCTGGCCCGCCTTATCGGCCTGCAATTGCCACTCAATTGTGGGCTTCAAAATTGTGTCGTCTCCCAGCGGCGGAAACAGGGGTTGACCCGGGAGCGCAAACCGCAGTTTGCCGTCGACCTCGATGATCGGCTGCGACATGCCGCCGCTTTGATAAGCCATCGCCGATTGCGCCATGGCGTAGCGCTGTCCGTAGCGCTGCATCGCTTCCTGGCTGTGCCGCGCGTAACCACTGCGCACGATTTTTCCCTGCACAATCGTGTTCGGTTTATTTGGTTCGACCACAAGGAAGTCGATTGTCTTGCCTTCAAAAAGCGACAGCAGTAACTCCTGCGAAACCGGATCGTTGCGATAATTTTGCTCGAGAATTTGCAGGTTCGTCTTGCCGGTCGAATCGCGCAAGATCACTGAATCGGGCTCGAGATGTGCGGTCGTTTCGGTGAAACGGACATTGTTTATGCCCTGCTTCAAATCGAGCGGAACGGTGTCGCGTACCACCGCGAAATTTTGATTGTAAATCGTGAGAGCAGGTTGGCTGGCGAAAAGCAAAGGCGTGAGCGCGATGCAGACCAGCATTGTTGCCGCGGTCCCTGGCCGCGGAATGAATGCAGCAATTCTTTTCATGTTGCCGAGTTAAACACTCGAAACGCCAAAAACCGACGATGATTTTTCTGGTAAATGCTGCGCCCTCGCCGCATTTCCGCCGTTCTTGTCATGTCGAGCGGAAGGCGAGACATCTCTGATTTTCCGGCGAATGGTTAGAGATCCATAGACTGCGCTCGGGATGACAGAAAGGAGGCGGCGATGCTGCTATTAGATTCTCAGCTCACGAATCACTTCGTCCCAGTCGCGAATACGGTCTGAAAATTCGGGCTCTGTTTTTCCCGCGCGACTACGCGAACATCGATGTTCTTGAAGCCGGAGTCTTCCAGAAATTGGTGCAATTGCACTTCGCTGAAACCGAGCCAGTGATCAGCGTAAAGCTCGCGCGCCCGCTCGAAGGAATGGTTCAACAAATCGAGAATCACAATGCGCCCATTCTTTCTCAGAATGGAATGCGCGCTCTTGATTGCGCGTTCCGGCCGCGGAGCATGGTGCAAAGCCTGACTGAAAATCGCCAGATCGACGCTGTTCCTGGCAATGGGCGGTTCCTGCATGTCGCCGAGTCGATACTCGATGTTGCGAAAGCCATGTTTCTTCGCCAGCTGCGACGCGAACTCGACCATCTTCGGCGAATTATCGACGGCGATAACTTTGCGCGCATTTTTGGCGAGCAATTGCGCCAGAGTGCCTTCGCCTGCCCCCAGATCCGCCACGGTTAGCGGCGGCAACAATGTGATCAAGACGTGCGCCAGGGCCTCCCAGGAACGTCCCGGGACATAACTTCGGCCAAACTTACCCGCCAGCTCGTCGAAATATTCGCGCGCCTTGTCCTGGCGCTTGCGCAGAGTGAGCTTCAGCGCAGTGCGGTCGCGCGCCGTTTCCGGAATCTCGCGGGCCAAAGTTTGGACCAGTTCCTGCACCCGGCCGCGTGCGCCGTTGCGCGAAAAAATTTTCAAACCGTAATACACATTCTTGCCAGCTCGCCGATCGACGACCGCTCCGGCTTGTTTTAGCTGTGCGAGGTGACTGGAAATGCGCGACTGACCCATCCCGAGAATTTCCTGTAACTCCGCCACGGAAAGCTCTTCCTGCTCGAGGACGAGAAGGACGCGCAGGCGGGTGGGATCGGCAATCAGACGCAGGAAATTAATCGTTGACGGCATTGGGCAAAAGAACGATATATCTACGTATCATGATTGGTCAATATGTTCCGAACGTTGAAGCGTTGAAGCGTTCCAGCGATTGGCCGAGGCTCTGAGCGCTTTAACGTTTCATCGCTTTAACGAATTACACTTACCACCATGTCTCGCCGTTACATTTTTTCTTCCGAGTCCGTTACTGAAGGCCACCCCGATAAGGTCTGCGACACGATTAGCGATTACATTCTCGACGCCTGTCTCGAACAGGACCCACTGAGTCGAGTAGCCTGCGAAACGCTGGCCAAAGGCAATCTGGTAGTGTTGGCGGGCGAGATCACGAGCAACGCCCGGTTCGATTTCACTGAACAGGTACGCAATGCCGTGCGCAGCATCGGGTACGTAAACGGCGATTGTATTTTCCACGCCGATACCTGCCGCGTGATCTGCGAGATGACCGAGCAATCACGCGACATCAAGCAGGGCGTCGATGAAGCTGCGGCCGAAGGCAAAGGCACGGCCGAACAAGGGGCGGGCGATCAGGGATTGATGTTCGGATTTGCCTGCAACGAAACGCCCGAGCTGATGCCGGCCCCTATTTCCTTTGCGCACAAGCTTGGTCGCGAGCTCACGCGATTGCGTAAGAAAGGCGAGATCCCCTGGCTTCGGCCCGACGCCAAGACACAGGTCTCGATTGAATACCATGGCCACAAGCCGGTGCGTGCTTCGGCCATAGTCGTTTCCACACAGCACGCCGCGGACGTTAAGCAAAAAGAAATTCGAGAGACCCTCATCGAGCTACTGATTAAAAAAGTAATTCCGGCCGAGTGGCTGGATGAAAAGACGACGTACTTAATTAATCCGACCGGCCGTTTTGTGGTAGGCGGCCCGGAAGGCGATGCTGGCATCACCGGTCGAAAGATCATAGTTGATAGCTATGGTGGGATGGGCCGGCACGGCGGCGGCGCGTTTTCGGGAAAGGATCCAAGTAAGGTAGATCGCAGCGCGGCCTACATGGGCCGATGGGTGGCAAAAAATGTTGTCGCCTCAGGGTTAGCTGACCGCTGCGAAGTGCAATTCGCCTATGCTATTGGTCATCCAAAACCCGTTAGTGTCAGCATCGACACATTTTGCACTGGCAAAGTGGATGACGAAAAGCTGGAACGCGCGGTTTGTGAAGTCTTCAATTTCAAACCGGCTGAGATTATTAAACAGCTCAACTTACTGCGCCCAATATATCGGAAAACTACTAACTACGGACACTTCGGTCGAGTTGATGATCTCGATGCCATTACTTGGGAACGGACGGATAGGGCGGAGGCACTGCGGGCGGCAGCACGATAAGTCTTAGTTTTAAGTTGTAACCTTTAACTTTTATGCAGACAGAAACACAAACCGAACGAACACAAGATTACAAAGTTGCAGATATAAGCCTGGCGGATTTTGGAAGGAAAGAGATCGGCATCGCGGAAAAGGAAATGCCTGGTCTGATGGCGATCCGCGAAAAATACGCGCCGAGTAAACCGCTCGCGGGCGTCCGCGTCACCGGGTCATTGCATATGACTGTGCAAACCGCGGTTTTGATTGAAACGCTGGGCGATCTTGGTGCGAGCGTGCGCTGGGCGAGCTGTAATATTTTTTCGACGCAAGATCATGCCGCGGCCGCGATTGCAAAGTCCGGCGTCTCGGTTTTCGCCTGGAAGGGGGAATCGCTTGAAGATTATTGGTGGTGCACCTATCGCGCTCTCTCGCATCCCGACGGCAAAGGCCCCCAACTTGTGGTCGATGATGGCGGCGACGCGACCCTGCTCATTCACAAAGGGTACGAACTCGAGGAAGGCAGTGATTGGGCGAAGACAAAATCGACCAACCGGGAAGAGCAGGTCATAAAAGATTTGTTGCTGGAGGTTCAGCGCGAAAATCCGTTTCGCTGGCACGAGATTGTGAAGGAATGGCGAGGTGTTTCCGAGGAAACGACCACTGGGGTGCATCGACTTTACAAAATGCATCAGGAAAACCGGCTCCTTGTCCCTGCGATCAACGTCAATGATTCGGTCACCAAATCGAAATTCGACAACCTTTATGGCTGCCGGCATTCGCTGGTTGACGGGTTAAACCGCGCGCTCGATGTCATGATTGCAGGGAAAGTGGCGGTAGTTTGCGGTTACGGCGATGTCGGCAAAGGTTGCGCGCAATCGCTCCGTGGTCAGGGCGCGCGCGTCATCATCACGGAGATCGATCCGATCAATGCTTTGCAGGCCGCAATGGAAGGTTACGAAGTGACTACCATCGAAGAGACTCTTGGTCGTGGCGACATCTACATCGCCGCTACCGGCAACCTCGATGTAATCAGGCTCGAACATATCGAGCGGATGAAGGACCAGGCCATCGTGGCGAACATCGGACATTTTGATAACGAAGTTCAGGTCGAAAAGTTGAACTCTGCCAAAGGAGTCAAGCGCACCAACATCAAACCGCAGGTAGATAAATACACCTTCCCGGATGGCCACGAGATCTTCCTGTTGGCCGAAGGTCGTTTGGTAAACCTTGGCTGTGCCACAGGTCACCCGAGCTTTGTCATGTCGAATTCGTTTTCCAATCAGGTCCTGGCGCAACTCGATCTTTGGAAGAACCGCGATACCTATAAGGTGGGCGTATATGTTCTGAGCAAGAAGCTGGACGAAGAAGTAGCTCGCCTTCATCTCAATAAAATTGGCGTCAAGCTAACGAAACTAAGTAAAGAACAGGCCGATTATCTCGGCATCCCGGTGGACGGGCCCTACAAGTCCGAGCATTATCGCTATTAACTTTTGATCTAAGGCTGATCGCGCAAGGTTCCTTCGGTGAGCTTGGTCGAAATTGAAACCGCGCCCGCAACAACGCGTTGGGTGGATCGGCCACTCCGCCGGGCGATGCTAAATAAAGGCGGCTGTGCCGCACATGCTTTAACATCGAGCAGAGATTGCTCGATCCACCTGCGTCCGACTATCGGCTCGGTTCGGTAAAATCCGCTGCGCTAGTTCAAAACGCTGGCGTCATGGCACACCAGCGCGTCGGCTACGGTTGGTGCTTCGCCCCTCAGCCACTGCTGCAGCCAGGTGCCAAGTCGATGCCCAAAATCGCGCGGACGCTCCTCGAAAAAACGTTCCGCCAGATCGAGGCCGCGGTTTTGTAATTCCAATTCGGTCGCCTCGATCACCGCCACCAATTCCCGCGTCTCTCGTGCGGGCGGTTGCCCATCATCCCGCCGTAATCGTTCCCCCAGGAAATACAGATCATGCGATCGCCCGAAGACCTCGCCCACCGAATCGAGATCATCAATCAAGGCGTCGATGACCAGTGGATTGATCGGTCGCAAAATTCGCAGTTGATAAAGCAGCCGTTTTGCTTCGCTGCGAAATTCGTGGAAATTCTCCGGCGTCGGTTTGGTCTTTGCGCAGTCCAGGGCATGACGCGCGGCTTTGTAAGCGCGTTGCGCGGTGCAGCGAATATTTTTGCAATCGAGGCTTTCGACCGGCCACCCTGCAATCTCTTCCTGCAGCTTCTCCAACTGCGGCGCCGCCTGTTTTTGCCAGTCCGCAAATGCGGCCATGAAATGTTCCAGTTCCGCCAGAAGCAGCTCCTCTGTTTTGCGGAATGTCTGCTGCGAAGTGCGCCGGGTGATCTCCTGTAATTGCCGCACCGTTTGCAAGCGCACCTCCGCGTCCCGCACCTCCGAAATTATCCGGGCGATGTCGCGAAAACAATGATCCTGCTTTTTAAAACGCGCGCGCCCGATTTCATCCGACACCATTTGCAACGCCGCTCGCGCTTTTTTCAAATGTTTTCGCGTTTCGTGCACTGGCGTGTCATCCGGTTCCTTTTCGCCGCGCACGATTTCCAAGGCGTCTTCCACCTGCTTTCGGCAAATTCGCCGCAGATTCGCGCCCAAAGTTTGATTACGTCGCAATTGATAATTCATCGCTTCACTCCCGCGCCAGCCGCACGTTGCTGTAACGCGATTTCCCGCTCACTTCCGCCGCAAACCACTCCGGCGGCTGAAAGAGCCGGCATTCGCGCTCGTCCCTGAATTCAACTTCCGCAACGACCAGCCCTTCGTTTCGCCCGCGATAAACATCGATCTCAATCGTGTGTTTTCCAAATGGAACATCGTAGCGCGTTTTTGTTAAACGACAGCCCGCCGTCGCTGGCCACAGCTCCTCAAACTGATCGCGGGTCAGATCGATTTCAATTTCCTGTCGCGACAAACCGCGACCGCGTTTGATTGTGAGCGAATGACGCCGGCCGGATTTGCGCAAACGAATCTGAGTGCCGTCGGTCTTCACCGAGAGATAACCCTGCTCGATGGTCCGACTGTGAAAGTGCCGCAGATTCGGCGGCAATCGTTTCAGCAAAAATTTCCGTTCGATTTCACGCGGAACCTTGCCGTTGCGGGATTGAACGTCATGGGCCACACCACGATTTTTAGCGGCCCGTGCGGCGCTGGCAAGCCACAACGTCGACGTAATTCGAAACGGGAAGCTCATTCTGTCATCCCAAGCCGCGTAGATGGCGAGGGACCTCGCAGTTGGTCAAAATTTTTGAAGCCTGTGTGAGTATTCAGCAAATGAGAGGTGCCTCGCATTCGCTCGGGATGACAAGTCGCATCGTTCAACCGAAGATCGCGCTGTTGAGAACCATCTTGCGAAAATTCATTCTGATCGTAATCGCAGCTTTGTCGGATCAGCCCGCTCCTCTTGTGGCAGCCGCGTCGACTGCGACCCCGCGTCACGTAGTTCTTGTCGTTTGGGATGGCATGCGCCCGGATTTCGTCACCGAAAAATATGCGCCCACCCTCGATAAACTGGCGCGCGCCGGCGTGCGTTTTCGCAATCATCACGCCGTTTATCCGACCGCGACGGATGTAAATGGGGCCGCGCTCGCCACCGGTTGTCATCCGAATCACAACGGGCTTGCGGCCAACCTGGAATTTCGTCCAGCGATTAATTCGCGCCAACCCATCGACATGGGCGACCCAGATTCAATAAGACACGGGGACGAAATCTCCGGCGGCAAATATCTTACTGTGCCAACATTCGTGGAATCATTGCGCGCTGCGGGAAAGAAAGTCGCCCTGGTGGGAGCGAAATCAGTCGCAATGCTTTTTGATCGCCACAACGACTGGACCGTGGTCCGAATAAAAGGAAAACCACTTACGATTTTCGCGGCGGCGCCGCTGGATTCCTCTGCGCGGGAGGAAATGATAAAATTGCTCGGGCCGATTCCCGATGATCCGCGCGCAACGACAGCGCAGCGAAACGATTTTGCGACGCGCGCTCTTACCGAATTTTTATGGCGTGACGGCGTTTCAGACTTTTCACTTCTCTGGCTGAGCGAACCCGATCTTTCAGAACATAACCATGCCCCGGGGTCCCCCGAAGCGCTCGCTGCCATCAAAGCGGTTGATGGCGACCTGGCCATGGTATTGAGTGCGCTGGAAAAGAAACGAGTTCGCGATTCCACCGATGTCTTCGTCGTTTCCGATCACGGCTTCTCCACGATCCGCCGTTCCATCGACGTCGTCGCGCTCTTGAACGAAGCCGGCTTTCACGTCGCCAAGGAATTTTCCGAGGCGCCGAAGCCTGGCGACATTCTTGTCTGCGGAAACGGTGGGACCATCTCGTTTTATGTGCGTGATCATGATCGAGCAGTTACTCGGCGCTTGGTCGATTGGTTACAGCACAGCGATTTCGCGGGAGTCATTTTCACCCGCGACAAACTGGATGGGACGTTCCCCCTCAACGCAGCGCGAATAGATACATCGGGCGCCGCTGACATTGTGATGTCTTTCGATTGGACCGGCCAAAGCGGTCAGTTTGGCGTTCAAGGGATGATCGACGCCGATTGGAATCGCAAAGCTGGTGAGGGGACCCACGCGACCCTAAGTGCGTTCGATGTTCACAATACGCTCATCACGGCGGGCCCGGATTTCCAAGTTGGTTTTGAAGACAAAATGCCGACCGCAAACGTCGACATTGCGCGTGAAATAATTCAGATTTTGGATTTGCCCATTCCTCAGGAAATTGTTGGTCGGGGTTTGATGGAAGCTCGACGGAATCTTTCCGAGAAGCCTTCCTCAGAAGTGCGGAGTCAAATCTTGGAAGCCTCCCGCGACTTTAGCGATGGTCGTTGGAAACAAACCTTCCGAGTTTCGCACTATCTCACGGGTGAGTACATCGACGAAGGCAACGGTTCCTTCACGAAAAAGTAATTACCAGGGACAGGACTCGAACCTGCACGCCTTTCGGCACCAGATCCTAAGTCTGGCGCGTCTGCCAATTCCGCCACCCTGGC
>Ga0207701_10001216_pt1 | contig 27302 bp, 20 predicted proteins | sample KBSSwiSSwithPhiX_FD_184294 | JGI IMG/M metagenome (GOLD analysis project Ga0207701, IMG submission 184294) | Switchgrass rhizosphere bulk soil microbial communities from Kellogg Biological Station, Michigan, USA, with PhiX - S5 (SPAdes) (version 2) | ecosystem: Environmental > Terrestrial >... | reverse complement strand
ACGCTCGGCTTCGTCTTCAGCGGCTGGCAGGTCGCCGACCTGCCGCCGCTGGCCCTCGGCTTCGTCCACGGGCCGGCCTTGCTCGGCATCGTCGCCGGCAGCATGCTCACGGCACCCCGGGGGGCGCGGGCCGCGCACCGCCTTCCGGTGGTGACGCTGCGCCGCATCTTCGCCGGCCTGCTGTACGTGCTGGCGACGAAGATGGCGTGGACCTATCTCTGAGGCGGCGGCCGCTCCTGCGGCGCCACGGGCGCATCTCTCAAGGCACTCCCGGCGCCAGGACCTGCTGCAGCGCCAGGCGGATCTGCGGCAGGCGCTCCCGGGCCGTGCGCCGGCCGCACTCGACCATGGCCTCGGCCATGGCGAAGTTGAAGCCTTCGCCCACCGGGATCGGCACGGTCAGCGACAGATCGGCGCGGCCCGCATGGCTGGCCGAGTCCCACCAGCCCTGCAGGCGGTAGGCGCCGCCCATCGCGGCGCGCAGACCGAACGGGCGATGCAGGCGCTGCTCGAGCCGATCGGCAGCGGCGCGCGCACCGGGGGCTTCTTGGGGATAGGTGGGCCGGACCAGCACCGCGAGCTTGAAGCCGCAGCCGCGCGCGACCAGCAGGTCGACCGGCAGGCGCGAGACGACGGCGCCGTCGACGAGCAGCGCGTCGCCGAGCCGGACCGGCGCGAACACGCCCGGGATCGCCGCCGTCGCCCGCGCGGCCGGCGCGACCGGGCCGCTGTCGATCACGGCCCGCTTGCCCATCGCCAGGTCGGCCGCGACCACCGCGATCGGCAGGCGCAGCTCGGCGAAGGTGGCGTTGCCGAACAGCTGCTCGGTGAGCGAAGTCATGCGCGAGGCGGAGATGAGCGAGGAGCGCGGCAGCCACTGGATGCCCTTGGAGCGCGCGAAGTCCGCGACATGGCGCAGGATCGCCTCGGCCGCTCCGCGCGCGCTGCCGAATCGCGCAAACGCCAGGGCCACGGCCCCGCCCATGCTCGAGCCGCAGAGGAAGTCGATCGGCAGGCCGTCGTCCTCGATCACCTCGAGCACGCCGAGATGCGCCAGGCCGGCGGCCGCGCCGACGCTCATGGCCACGCCGACGTCCCGGCCGCAGAGCCGCCGCACGAGGTGGTCGAGCGCCGGCCGGCGCTCGCGCGACCAGTCGTTGCCTGCCCCGGCCTCGATCTCCTCGCGCGGCAGGCCATGGGACCAGCGCTGCAGGGCCGCCGTCGCCGAGAGCGGCCCGCGCCGCCAGACGATGGGCTGGGCGAGCGCGTGCGGCAGGCCGGGCAGGTCCTCATCGGCGACGAGCAGCATGTCGTCGGCATCGAGCTCCGGGAGCAGGGTGGCGCAGCCCGCCATGGCGACGCCGAGCAGCAGCACCGCGTCGCCGTGCCCTTCTTCGCGAAAACGGCGCATGCGCCCGGTCCCGCCGGCGATGTCGTCGCCGGCCACGGTGTCGTGCTCCGAGCCGGGCGCGTAGTGGTGCAGGCCCCGGCCCACGGCGGCCAGCAGGAGCCGGTCGACCTCTTCCCGGATCGGCATCAGCACCACGCGCGGCCGGCTCGTCGGCGCGCGCCGCGTGCGCTCGCGCAGGCGCATTCCCAGGAGGGTCGCGACGTTGCGGAAGAACGCGGTCTCCTGCGCCATCGCCTCGAACAGCACCGGGGCCGAAAGCACCCAGGCCCGGATGTCGCGATGGGCGACGACGGTGGCCGACACTGGATCGCCGGTCAGCGCCGACAGCTCGCCGAAGCATTGCGGCGCCACCAGCTGCACCCGGCGGCCGCCGTCGCCCAGCTCGATCCGCACCGCGCCTTCGATCAGCCCGAACAGCTCGGCCGAGCCGACGCCGGCCCGCAGGACGATGTCGCCCGCCCCGTAATGACGGATTTCGAGGTGCTGCTCGAGTTGCGCGAGCGCCGCGGCCGACACACCGGCGAAGAGCGAGTGCAGGGTCAGCGAGGGTGTCAGAGATATTTCTGCCAAAGCGAGTTGCTGAAGCGACCCTGCGGGTCGACGCGCGACTTGAGTTGCCGAAGCTGCGCGGCTTCGGGATAGGCCCGCTCGAACTGCTCGCGCGTGGCGTGCGGCTGATACGGCAGGTAGTAGCGCCCCTCGTGCCTGAGGGTCGCGTCGATCAGCTCGCGGGTCCACTCGCCGACCGCCCGCTGCGCCGGCAGGTCGAGGCCCTGGCGGTAGAACAGCACGAACGTGAACACCTCCTCGCGCGCCCAGGGCAGGAGCGCCAGCGTGTCGGCCGGACTGTGGCGGATCGAGACGTTGACCGCGGCGACCTTGTGGCGGCGCAGGATCGCGCCCATCTCGCGCACGAAGGACTCGAAGCGCCGCGGCGGGATGAAGTACTCGTTGAGCACGTAGGTGAGGGTGGTGCGCGAGAGCGGCTCGAGCTGGGCGACGTCGAGGCTCGCCTCGTGGTTGCGCCAGGCGACCTCGGGGCGGAGCTGTCGCGCCACGGCGGTCGCCGGCTCGCGCAGGCTGGCGGCTCCCGGCAGTTCGGTCAGCGCCCACAGCGCCTGGCGCTTGAAGGTGTAGGTCTGGCCACGCGGCACCAGGCGGTTCGGGCGGGTCAGCGGCTTGTCGCTTCGGCGCCAGGTGATCGCCACCGGCGCATCGAACTGCGGCGGCACCAAGTCGGCGTTGTGCATCACGCTGTCGCGATCGTTCAACACCTTGGCGGCGAAGAACTTCGGGTAGTCGGCCAGCGGCACGTTCTCGATCTTCCGCTCCATCTTCGTGTTGTCGTCGATATCGAGCTCGACCTCGGTGATCACGCCGATCGCGCCGTAGCCGCCCACCGCGGCCGCCAGCAGCTCCGGATTCTCCTGGCGGCTGGCTTCGACGATCCGGCCGTCGGCCAGCACCAGCTGCAACGCCCGGACCGAGTGGCTGACCGGGCCATGCCCGACATAGCGGCCATGGCAGTTGACCGACACGGCGCCGCCGACCGTGAAGTTGGAAAAGCTCTGCATCGTGCGCACCGACAGGTTCAGCGGGTCGAGCACGTCCTGCAGGTCGCGCCAGGTGATGCCGGCCTGCACCCGCACCCGGCGCTCGGGGGCGCGCATCCAGACCACCCGCTTCATCTGCCGCATGTCCAGGTGCAGCCCGCCGGCGATGGCGATCTGGCCGCCCATGCTGAAGCGCCCGCCGCCGACGGCCACCTTGCCGTCCCAGGCGCGCAGGGCCCGCACGACCGCCTCGGTGTCGGCCGGCGTTTCGACGCGTGCGACCTCCACCGTGTACAGGCGGGTGATGTTCTCGACCGGGATCGCCAGCGGCGCGGCAAGCGCGACCAGGGGCGCGAACTCGCAAACCGCGGCGGCAACGAGCGCCCGGGCTAGCAGAGTCCGACGGCTGCAACTCGACGGCGGCTCGGCAGGCATGACCGCTAGTATGCCGCCACGCCACAGGGGCTGTGGCACATTGAACGACGCTTCAACGCAAGGCTCGTCACAAGGACACACGGCATGCCATCACCGCAGGAACTGATCGCCGTCGCGGCCGCCGGGCTCGCGTCGTCAGTCGCCACGCCGCTCGGCATCTTCGCCCTGTGCTGCGGGGCGCTCGCCGCGGCGCTGGGGATCATCAGCTCCTTCGTCAAGACCATGATCCCGCTGCGCTGCCTCGCGGTCGGCGGCAACCTGTTCTTTCTCATCTATGGCGCGCTGCAGCCGTCGATCGTGGTGATGCTGCTGCATGGCACGCTGTTGCCGTTCAATATCTACCGCGCCGCGGAGATGGTGCGCCTGACGCGCCGCGTGCGTGCGGCGGCGGCGACGGGCGATCTGTCGGGGGTCTGGCTCAAGCCCTACATGCGCAAGAAGCACTTGAAGGCCGGCGAGGTGCTGTTCCGCAAGGGCGATGCCGCCGATCACCTGTATTTCCTCGCCGAAGGGCGGATCGAGTGGGTCGAGATCGGCCAGACGACGGAGCCCGGCAACCTGTTCGGCGAGATCGCCTTCTTCGCGCCCGACAAGCAGCGGACCCTGACCGCGCGCTGCACGATGGACAGCACCGTGCTGCGCATCGACGAGGCGACCTTCCAGCAGCTCTATTTCCAGAACCCGGCGTTTGGCTTCGAGATCGTGAACCTGGTCGCCGGCCGGCTGCTGGCCGACCGGGGCCGGCTGGAGCGTCAGCTCGCCGCGATCCGCGCCAGCGAGAGCCCCGCCGGCGCCTGATCGTCGGCGCCGCGCTCCGTCTCAGGATTCGAGCGAGGCGACGTCGGCGGTCAGTCGGCGCACGGTCTCGATCGTGCTGGCCAGGAGGTTCCTCATGACGACGAGCGCCAGCGACGGGCGCTCGCGCTCGACCCGGGCCAGCGCATCGCGGTGCAGGATCCAGCACTCGACCGTGGTGTCGGCGCGCACGTCGGCCGAGCGCACGCCGCCGGCGAAGACGGCCAGCTCGCCGAAGCCCATGCCCGCGGTCAGCGTCGACAGGCGCTGGTGGCCGCCGGCGGCCTGCGCCAGCACCACGCTCACTTCGCCGCGCAGCAGGAAGTAGAGGCGATCGGCGGCGTCGCCGCGCTGCACGATCAGCGTGCCCGCGTCGTAGGTGCGCTGATCCATGTAGGCCTGCAGGTACACCAGGTCGGTGGGGGCGACGCCGCTGCACCAGCGGTGCTCGGCGAGGTTGTGGATCGGCGGCGTGGGGCGGAGGGTGGCTGCGCGGGCGATCAGTGCCCGCTCGCACCACTCGAGCCCGGCATCGAGCTGGGGCTGGAAGATCACGCTGTGCGCGTGCCGCGGGTCGAGGACGCTGCCGAACGACGCCAGCATCTCGCCCCGGCGCACCCGCGTCAGCACGATCCGCCGGTCCCGTCCGGCGCCGCTCGCGACCAGCGCCGCGAGCATGCGCGTGGCGGCTTCGTCGACGTGGATGACGCGCTTGAAGTCGAGCACCGCGAAGCGCAGTGTGTCGGCCGCGAGCTCGATGTCGCGCAGCACCGGCTCCAGCGTCGCGAAGCGTAGGTCGCCCTGCAGCTCGAAGACCGCCACGGTGGCGCCCTGCTCCTCGAGCAGGCGGCTCTCGGCCGACGAGCGGCGGCGCTTGGAGCGCTTCGTCGCCAGCGTGTAGCGGGCACGCACCGTCGTCTGCGCGGTGCGCGGCGGATGCAGGAAGTGCAGGTCGAGCTCGCGCGAGAGGGCCTTGCAGACCTCGACCCCGCGCACGCTGTTGCCGCGCTCGTCGAGCGCCGGGGAGAAGACGCCGATGCCGAGCTGCCCGGGAAGCACGGCGATGATGCCGCCGCCGACGCCGCTCTTGGCCGGCATGCCGACGCTGTAGACCCACTCGCCGGTGAGGTCGTAGACGCCGCAGGTGGTCATCACGCTGAGGATCGGCCCGACGTGCTGCGCGGCGACGGCGCGCTGGCCGCTGATCGGATTGACGCCGCCGTTGGCCAGGGTCGCGGCGATCAGCGCCAGGTCGCGGCCGTCGACCAGCACCGAGCATTGGCGGAAGTAGAGGTCGAGCACCGGCTCCGGCGCATCGCCCAGGATCTCGTAGTTGCGCAGCATGTGGCCGATGGCGCGGTTGCGATGGCCGGTGCGACGCTCGGATTCGAACACCGATTCGTCGAGCGCCAGCGGCCGGCCGGCATAGGCGGAGATGGCGCCCATCACACGCGCCAGCCGCGCCTCGGGGCTCTCGCCCTTTACCAGCGAGGCGGTGGCGATGGCGCCGGCGTTGATCATCGGGTTCATCGGCCGGCCGGTGTGCGGCTCGAGGCTGATGGCGTTGAAGGCGTCGCCCGAAGGCTCGACGCCGACCTTTCGGCGCACGGCCTCGGCGCCCTGGTCCTCGAGAGCGATGCCGTAGACCAGAGGCTTGGAGATCGACTGGATCGTGAACTGCTGGCGCGAGGCGCCGACTTCGTAGACCTGGCCGTCGGCAGTGGCGATGGCGATGCCGAACCAGGCGGGGTCGGCCTTGGCCAGCTCGGGGATGTAGCTGGCCACCTGGCCGCTGCGCAGCGCGCTGAAGCGGGCGTGGAGCTCGTCGAGGTAGTCCTGGATCGGGGAGGCGGGGCGGATCGTCGGTGGAGGGGCGGGGTGCATGGCACCCGGAAAAGCAACTTCCGTGCTACCGGGCCGCCCCGGCGCTCCCCGGCAGGCTTCAGCCACCTGCGAGCTTGCTCCGGAGGCCTTCCTTGGCGAGCAGGGAGGTCAGTTGCTCGCGCTGATCGCCCTGCAGCTCGATGACCCCATCGCGCACCGTGCCGCCGGTACCGCACGCAGCCTTCAGGCGCTTGGAGAGCGCGACCAGCGCCGGTTCGTCGAGGGCCAGGCCGGTCACGGTGGTGACGGTCTTGCCGCCGCGGCCGCCGGTCTCGCGGCGGATGCGGGCGATGCCGTCGCCGGCCGTCGTTGCGCGTGTGCGCGCAGCGGCACAACTGCAGGAAGCGATCGGCTGCCGGCAGACGGGGCACATGCGACCTGCCTCGGTCGAATACACCAGGCCCCCGGAGGATGCCGTCTTGCGCATGCTGCTCTCGACTGCCGCCTAGATGGCCAGGGACGCCAGGTCGAGATTCGCGCCGCAGACCACGAGCAGCACCTTCTCCTCCTTGCGCGGCGCGACGATCCCGGTCGTGAGCGCGGCCAGGGGAAGTGCCGCTGCCGGTTCGACCACGAGGCGCAGCGTCTTCCACAGGTCGGCCTGCGCCGTTCGTATCGGCGCATCGTCCAGCAGGTGCGCCGCATCCACATGCCGCTGCGTCACCTCCCAGGCGATCGCGCCGATGCGCCGCGCCCCGAGCGAATCGGCGGCGACGCCGCTCACGACCACGTCGACCGGCGCACCCGCCTCCCGCGCCCGATACAAGGTCGGCGCCAGCGCCGGTTCCAGCGCGTCGATCCAGGATCGATCCTGGAACCACGATGCGACCCCGGCGATCAGCCCGCCGCCGCCGACGCTCACCAGCACCCGGTCGGGCACGCCCGCCTCCTCTTCCACTTCGGCGGCCAGCGTGCCAGCGCCGATGACGACTTCGCGCTGGTCGTAGGCATGCATCAGCAACGCGCCGGTCTGTGCCTGGCGGGCGAGGCTGGCGGCGAGCGCATCGGCATAGCTGGCGCCGGTGACGGTGAGCACGGCGCCGAGCTCGGCGAGCTTGGCGCGCTTCGCCACGCTCGACGCCTCCGGCACGAACACCTCGCAGCGCACGCCGAGCGCTTGGGCCGCCACCGCGACGGCGATGCCGGCGTTGCCGCCCGAGGCGATCACCACGCCGGCCTCGGGCACGGCGTTCGAGCGCATGCGGTTGAACATGCCGCGCGCCTTGAAGCTGCCGCCGACCTGCAGGTGCTCGAGCTTGAGCCAGACCTCGGCGCCATCGAGGCCGAGCTGGCGGCCGGGCAGGCGCATCAGCGGCGTGCGGCGCACGTCGCCGGCGATGCGGGCCTGGGCAGCGGCGATCTCGTCGCGGGTGATCGGCTGGAAGGGGTCGGCATCGCTCATGGTGGCTGCGAGCGTAGCCCAGCCGCTATATTGCGTCGATGGACCTCGCCCTCGCGCCCTCGGCGCATGCCCTCGAGCTGGCGCGCACCCTGGTGCGCATGGACACGGTCAGCCGAAACTCGAACCTCGAGCTGATCCACTTCATCCGCGACGAGCTCGCGCGCCACGGCGTGAAGAGCACGCTCACCTTCGACGACGAAGGCAAGAAGGCCAACCTCTTCGCCACCGTCGGCGAGGGCAAGCCAGCCGGGGTGATCGTCTCCGGCCACACCGACACCGTGCCGTGGGACGGCCAGGACTGGTCGCTTTCGCCGCTCTCCGCCGAGGTGAAGGACGGCCGCCTCTACGGCCGCGGCAGCGCCGACATGAAGTCCTTCATCGGCCTGGCGGTGGCGCAGGCGCCGGCCTTCCTCGCTGCCGATCTGCCGTTCGCCATCCACTACGCCTTCAGCTACGACGAGGAAGTGGGCTGCTTCGGCGCGCCGCGGCTCATCGCCGACCTGCACGCGCGCGGCATCCAGCCCTTGGCCTGCATCGTCGGCGAGCCCACCGGCATGGTGCCGGCGCTGGCGCACAAGGGCGTGTACCGCTGGCGCTGCTGCATCAAGGGCCGGGCCGCGCACTCGTCGCTCGCGCCGCATGCGGTGAACGCGATCGAGGTCGGCGCGCGGGTGGTCGGCAAGCTCTCGGAGATGTCGACCCGCTACCGCGAGCAGGGGCCGCACTATCCGGGCTTCGACGTGCCGTACACGACCGGCGCGGTCTGCGTCATCGAGGGCGGCATCGCCGACAACGTCGTGCCCGAGGACTGCCGCTTCCACTACGAGTTCCGCAACCTGCCGGGCAGCGACGTCGCCGCGATGCAGGCCGAGGTGACGTCCTTCGCCGCCGGCCTCGAGCCGGCGATGCAGGCGGTGGCGCCCGAGGCCGGCATCCGCTTCGAGACGATCTGCGAAACGCCCGCCTTCCTCGCCCGCGCCGACGACCCCGCGGTGCGGCTCGCCGGCCGTCTGGCCGAGGCCGAGGCGACCACGCTCGTCGCCTTCGGCACCGAGGCCGGCCTGTTCCAGAAGGCCGGGATCCCGACGGTGGTGTGCGGCCCCGGGCACATCGCCCAGGCGCACCAGGCCGATGAGTACGTGTCGCTGGCGCAGCTCGCGGCGGGCGAGCGCTTCCTGCAGGCACTGATGACGCTGGAACCGGAGGCGCTGACCGGAAGGCGCGCGCCTCGCTAGTTCCCGGAGCTACTGCACCTCGACCGTCACACGCAGGAAGGTCGCCGGAACGAGGGTGCGATCGGCGCGCCCGCTCCTGTTCTGGCTCGCGAACAGCGTTTCCAGCTCGGCTTGCAGGGCCTCTTCCCGGCCGCTCTTGCCCGCGGCCTCGAAGGCGTTCATGGTCGGGCCGTAGTAGTCCCGGAACTGCTCGACGAACTGCGCCGGCGTGCCGTCGAACTCGAAGGTGAACGTATCGCGCTCGCAGGCGACCGCGTCCGCCGCCACGCCGGCGGCCGCGAAGCGCTCGCGCACGTGGCTCTCCACGCCCCAGGTCATCGGGCTGATGAAGCCGTCGGGCGGCGGCGGCGAATAGGCCGAGCTCACCTTCAGGATCTGCGCCACCAGGGTGGGGTCGTCCGGAATCCAGTTGCCCATGACGATGCGCCCGCCCGGCCGGGTGACGCGAACCATTTCCTTGGCCACCTCGAACGGCTTGGGCGCGAACATCGCACCGAACACGCTGACCACGAGGTCGAAGCTGTCGTCCTCCAGGGGCTGCAGGTCGCAGGCGTCGCCTTCCTGGAAGCGGAGGTTGCCGAGACCCGCGGCGCGAGCGCGCCGGTTGCCGGCCTCGACCAGGTTGCGGGCGATGTCGACACCCAGCACGTGCGCTCCGCGCTGCGCCGCCGGCAGCGCGGTGGTGCCGTCGCCGCAGCCCAGGTCGAGCACCTTCGTTTCCGGGCCGACGCCCAGGCGCTCGACGAAGGCCTCGCCGCTGGCCCGCATGTTGTTCGCCAGCCGGGTGAAGTCGCCCTTTTCCCAGAGGGCCTGGTTCGGGTTCATGGGTTCTCCTTGTTGGGGAGGCGCACGCTAGCAGCAGTCGCCGGCGGCGACAACGAGACTCCGGCTCAGCGGTCGCGGTCGCGCAGCGTCTCCAGCGCGTCGAGCAGCACCCGCACCCGTGGCGGGATGAGCCGGCCCGAAGGCACGACGGCACTGAGCGGCATCGGCGGCGGGCGGTGCGCGGCGAGCACCTCGACCAGCTTGCCGCGCGCGAGCTCGTCCTGGACGACGTAGTCGGGCAGCTGGCACAGGCCGAGCCCGAGCAGCGCCGCGGCGCCCAGCGCTTCGGTGTCGCTGATCTGTGCGCTGTGCACCGGATGCAGTTCGACGATGCGTCGGCCCTGCCTGAGCTGCCAGGGCCGGCTGCGGCCGCTCGTGGGCAGGCGAAACGCCACCGCCTTGTGCCCGGCGAGGTCTTCCAGCCGCGCGGGCGTGCCGTGGGCGCGCAGGTAGGCAGGGCTCGCCACCAGCACCAGGCCCTGCGAATCGATGCGCCGCGCCACCAGCGACGAATCGCTCAGCTCGCCGGCGCGTACGGCGAGATCGATGCCGTCCTTCACCAGGTCGGCGAAGGCGTCGCGAAAGCGCACCTCGAACACCAGCGCCGGGTGCTGGCGCTGCAGCGTCGCCAGGATCGGCAGCACGAAGCGGCGGCCGTAGAACATCGGCAGGTCGATGCGCAGCGTGCCGGAGGGCGCGGCGCGCACGCCGGAAGCGTCGGCCTTCAGGTCCTCGAATTCGGCGAGCAGGCGCTCGCAGCGATGGAACAGTCGCTCGCCGTCGACGGTGAGGGTCACCTGGCGGGTGGTGCGGTGGAAGAGCTTGACGCCGAGGCCGGCCTCGAGGCGGGCCACGCTCTTGGCCAGGGTCGAGGGCGAGCCGCCGAGGTCGCGTGCCGCCGCCGCGAAGCTGCCGCGGCGTGCGGTCTGCGCGAAGGCGAGGAATTGCTGCAGTCCCTGCATGGCGGCCGGAATCGATTGCGGAAGAAATGTCCTCAATGTTACGGCGTTGCCGCATCTTCACGAACGACGCCGCGGCTTCGACACTCTCGCCATCCAAGGCGCCGCGGATCTTCTTCCACCCGAACCGAACTGGAGTCCTGCCATGAACGTGATCGAACAGACCCGTCCCGCCGCCACGCCGATTCCCGGCGTGGCCCACGCCACCTGGGCCGGCCAGGCCGACGGCCTGGAGCAACTCTCGGTGTGGCGGCAGACGCTCGCGCCCGGGGCGGCGACGCCGCCGCATCGTCACGACTGCGACGAGGTCGTGCTCTGCCTCTCGGGCTGGGGCGAGGTGCATAGCGCCGGCGCGGTGCAGCGCTTCGGCGCCGATTGCACGGTGGTGCTGCCGAAGGGGCGCGACCACCAGATCTTCAACGTCGGCCCGCAGCCGATGGAGATCGTCGGCCTGTTCGGCGCGACGCCGGTGCTCACCCGGCTGCCCGACGGCAGCGCGCTCGAGCTGCCCTGGCGGAGCTGAGCGATCTGCGCAGGGTCGCGAGCGTGGGTCGACCCTGCGCGAGGCGCTATTGCGCCAGGAAGCCGCCGTCCACCGGCAGCGTGTGGCCGGTGATCATCGCCGCCTTGTCCGAGGCGAGAAAGACGATCGCTTGGGCCACGTCCTCGGGCTCGGCGACGCGCTGCAGCGGCGTCACGGCCATCACCCGCGCCATCAGCGCCGGGTCCTTGAACAGGCCTTCGGTGAGCTCGGTCCTGACCCAGGTCGGCGCGACCGCGTTGACGCGCACGCCTTGGCCGGCCCACTCGACCGCGAGCGCGCGGGTCAGGTTCACGACCCCGCCCTTGCTCGACTGGTACGAGAGGTTCGGATAGAGGCCGCCACCCGACAGGCCCATCATCGAGGCGACGTTGACGATCGCGCCGCGGCCGGCGGCGACCATGGTCCGGCCGGCGGCGCGCGAGCAGAGGAACACCGCGTTCAGGTTGACGGCGATCACCTTCTCCCAGTCGTCGAGCGAGAGCTCGAGCGTCGGCCGGCGCAGGGCGATGCCGGCGTTGTTCACCAGGATGTCGAGCCGGCCGTAGCGCGCGACCACCACGGCAAAGGCGCGTTCGACCGCGGCCTCGTCGGTGACGTCGAGCGTCGCCGCGTGATGGTCGACGCCGCGCTCCGTCAGGCGCTGGCTGGCGCCGGCGAGGGCGGCTTCGTCGCGATCGAGGAGCACCGGGCGGGCGCCGTCGGCGACCAGCGCCTCCACGGTCGCCCAGCCGATGCCCTTGGCACCGCCCGTCACCACTGCCACCCGGCCGTCGTTCGGCGCGCGCTTCGTTTCCATGCGTCGTCCTCCTCGACAATCATCCTACGCAACCGGGGGACGCAGCGTGGGTTTCGAGTACGTGAGCGTGGAAGAGGCGATCGGCCACGACGGTCTGCGCATGGTGGTGGTGGGCGGCGTGCCCAGCCCGTGGGGCGAAGCCGCCAAGGGCCTGTTCCACATCAAGGGGATCGATTGGGTCGGCGTGCGCCTGGCGTACGACAGCGAGGCGCTGCTGCAATGGGCCGGCGAGCGCAGCGGCCCGGTGGCGGTGTACGACAAGGAGCCGCCGCGTCCTGGCTGGCGCGAGATCCTGCTGCTCGCCGAGCGGCTCGCGCCCGCGCCCCAGCTCCTGCCCGCGGACGCGGAGGCGCGCGAGCAGGTGCTGGCCCTGGCGAGCACGATCTGCGACAAGGGCGGCCTCACCTGGACCCGCCGGCTGCAGCTCGTGCATGCCGGCCTCCAGGGCCAGCCCGGCTTCAACGCCCGCGCTTCGACCTACCTGGCGAAGAAATACGGCCACGACCCGGAAGGCGGCGCCGCCGCCGGCCCGAAGGTGGCGGAGATGCTGGGCGCGCTCGCGGCACGTCTGAAGGCGCAGCACGCGGCCGGCAGTCCCTATTTCATCGGCGATGCGCTGACCGCGGCCGACGTCTACGCCGCCACCGCGATGGCGCTCTTCAAGCCGCTGCCGCAGGAGGTGTGCGAGATGGTGCCGGCCACCCGCGCCGCGTTCGAGGCGCTCGATCCGCCGACCGCCGCGGCGCTCGACCCGGTGCTGCTCGCGCACCGCGACATGATGTATGCCCGGCATCTGGCGCTGCCGCTGAAGCTGTAGCGAGCAATGAACCCGCGCCATCGAAAGGAGCCATCGTGACCACCCGAGACCACGCCCGCGCCTTCATGCCCTATCCCGATGCACCGGTGGCGCACGCCGCTTCCGGACCGCTCGCGGGCCTGTCGTTCGCCGTCAAGGACCTGTTCGATGTCGCCGGCTATCCCACCAGCGGCGGCCAGCCGTTCGTGCTGGCGATGTCGGGCATCAAGACCGAGACCGCGCCGACGGTGCAGCGCCTGCTCGACGCCGGCGCGCGCTTCGCCGGCAAGACCATCACCGATGAGCTGGCGTTCTCGATGAACGGCCAGAACGCACACTTCGGTTCACCCGTCAACGGCGCCACGCCCGAGCGGATCAGCGGCGGCTCGTCGTCGGGCTCGGCCTCGGCGGTGTCGAACCAGCTCTGCGACTTCGCCGTCGGCAGCGACACCGGCGGCTCGGTGCGCGGGCCGGCCAACCACTGCGGCCTCGTCGGCCTCAGGCCCACGCACGGCCGGGTGAGCCTGAAGGGCGCGCTCGACCTCGCGCCCAGCCTCGACACCTGCGGCTGGTTCGCCCGCGACATCGCCACCTTCGCGCGCGTCGCCGACGTGCTGCTCGGCGCCGATCCGGCGTCCCTGCCGGCCGATCGCATTCGTCTGCTCGCGCCGCGCGACATCTGGGGCCTGCTCGCACCCGAGGTGCTGGCGGCGCAGGCCGGGCCGCGGGCGCGGGTCGAGGCCGTGCTCGGCGCGGCGACGCCGGTCGACGCCGTGCTCGAGAGCTTCGAGACGATGTACTGGAGCTTTCGCTTCCAGCAGGGGCGCGAGGCCTGGCACACCGACGGCGCCCTGATCGATCGCTTCGCGCCGCCGCTCGGGCCCGGCGTGAAGGAGCGCTTCGCCTGGGCGCGCGAGGTGACTGCCGCGCAGTACGACGAATCCGCGGCGTTCCGCGCCCGCTTCAAGGCCCACGTCGCGGCGCTGCTCGGCCGCGACGGCGTGCTGCTGATACCGACCATGCCCGACGTCGCCCCGCTCGTCACGGCCGACGAGGCTTTCCTCGAGGACTACCGCAACCAGGCGACGCGAATGCTCTGCATCGCCGGCCTGACCGGCTTCCCGCAGCTCTCGCTGCCGCTCGGCACCCGCCTCGGTGCCCCGCTCGGCCTCTCGCTGCTCGGTCCGGCGGGCAGCGACCGCAGCCTGGTGCGGCTGGCCGAGCGGATCATGGCCGCCGGCTGACCGGCGCCGCTCGTCGAGCGGCTCAGGGCCATCGACTGAAGTCGGCGCTGCGCCGGCTCACGCGAGCGGCAGCGCCAGCAGCTCGCTGTTGACCGGGTTGCGGCGCAGGAAGCTCTCGCGGAATTCGGCCGGCACCTGGGTGTCGTGGGCGCGCTCGACCCAGGCGCGGCCATCGGCGACGGCCTTGCGCGCGGCGGCGTCGCGGCCGAGCGTCGCCGAGGTGCGCGCCGCCACCAGCCACATCTCCGGCAGGTAGAAGCTGTCGGGCAGGTAGCGCCGGGCAAGGCGCAGCGCCGCCTCGACGTGCGGCAGGGCGCGCGCCGGCGCATCGAGGACGAGCGCGCAGGCCGCGGCGCGGACATGGCCCGAGAGGGCGACGCCGTGGCGCTCCCGCGCCGTCGCCCAGAGCGCAAGGTTGGCGGCCATCGCCTCGCCCTCGTCGGCCGGGACGAGGCGGGTCGCGAACAGGGTCGTGATGCGATGGAAGATGTCGTCGGCGTTGGGAATGATCTTCAGCGCCTCGCGCATCATCGCCAGGCCGTCGCGGCCCATCTGCGCCTCGAGCTCGGCGCGGTGCGCGAGCCGGATCATCGCCACGCCGGGCGGCACGCCCGGCCGCTCCGGCGCCAGCAGGTGCAGCGCGCGCGCCGGCTGGCCGAGCTGCTGGTAGAGCACCACCAGGCGCTGCTCGGCGAGCGCATGGTCGGACTGCGGTGCGCCGGTCGCGCGGTAGCCGGCGAGCGCCTCCTCGAGCAGGGCCAGCGCGTCGCCGAAGCGGCCGACGTCGCGCAGCCGATGGGCGACGGTCACCTGCATCTGCAGCACGCGCAGGGTCACGGGCTCGCCAGAGGCCCGGGCGAGCCGATGCGCCTGCTCCGCCGCCTGCGCGGCCTCGGCCACCAGGCCCATCTTGGCCTGCGTCGAGGCGCTGTTGGCCATCGTCTTCCAAATCATGTCGCGTCGCTCGGCCTGCTGCCCGACGGCACGCGCGGCCTCCCAGGCGGGCATCGCGTCGGCGAGTCGGTCGGCGTAGTCGAGCGCCAAAGCGGTCGCCGCCCAGTACTCCCACTGCTGCTCGACCTCGGCGTGGCTGCGCACCCAGGTCGCATGGGGCGCGAGCAGCGCCACGGCCTCGTCGGCACGACGCGCATCGCAGAGCGCGCCCGACAGGATGATCGCGAAGCGCAGCTCGAGGTCGCTGCGGCCGAGCAGGCGCGCGGACTGGATCGCCTGCTCGCCCAGGCGCAGTGACTCGTGCAGCTCGTAGCGGGTCAGCGTCAGCTCGAGCCGGGCGGCGAGCGCGAGCAGGCGCTGCTCGTCGCTGCCGGCGGCCTGCTCGACCGCCTCGACCGCGCTGCTCGCATCGGCGCCGAGGTCGTTCGACGTGAGTGCGCGCGCCCGCTGCAGCAAGGCCTCGAAGCGCTCCGCCGGTCGGCCCGCGCGCTCGAAGCAGCTCGCGGCTTCGGCCAGCAGCACGCACTGCTCGGCCAGCGACGACGTGCGGCGCGAGCGCTCGGCCGCCGCCGTGAAGGCCGATCCGGCCGAGAGCCACTGGCCAGCCTGGACCCAATGCTGCGCGAGCCGCGCCGGCTCGCCCTCGTGCTGCTGCAGGAACGCGGCCACCTCGGCGTGCAGCTGGCGCGCCACCGGCGCGGGCACCGAGGCGAGCGCCGATTCGTAGATCAGGTCGTGGACGAAGGCGCCGTCGCGCAGCACCTGCGCGTTCTCCAGCTCGGCGCACGGGTCGGCGAGATCGAGCGTGCGCACGCCGAGCACGTGCGACGCGAGCTCGATCGAGAAGTCGGGCACGGCGATCGCCGCGCAGCGCGCCAGCCGCACGGCGTCGGCCGAGAGATGACCGATCCGGCGCTCGATCACCGCGTGCAGGGTGCCGGGAAGCGGCAGCCGCGCCGGCGCCGCGCCGGCGCCGGCGGCGTCGCGGCCGGTGAGCCAGGCCTTGAGCGTCTCGAGCAGGTACAGCGGGTTGCCGCCGCAGTGACGCAGCAGGGTCGCCGCCGTCGGCTGGCCGCGCAGTGACTCGATGCCGAGCGAATCGACGATCGCGCCGGCGTGGGCGAGCGTCAGCGGCGCGAGCGCCACCCACTCCACCGCGCCGGGCGCGAGCGCTTCGTCGAGCAGGGTGCGGCCGGCCGCCGAGACCTCGCCGGCGCGGGCGGTGACGATCCAGCGCCGGCTCGACGCGCCGATCGCGTACTGCAGCAGCTCGATGCTGCTCGGGTCGGCGAAGTGCAGGTCGTCGACGATGAAGCCTTCGAGCTCAAGCGTCTCGGCTCCGAGCGCTGCGCTGACCGCATTGAAGAGGTAGGCGCGGCCCTCGCTTCCGGGCAACGCCGCCGGCTCGCCGAGCTCGGGCAGCAGCCACGCGAGGGTGCGGCGCAGCGAAGGCTCGAGCCCGCGCAGGAAGCCGCCGGGGAGGGCGCGCAGCAGGCGGGCCGCGGAGGCATAGACCACGCGCTCGTCGCCGGGCCGGGCACCGACGACCAGCGTTCGGCCACGGGCCCGGGCGAAGTCGCCGACCAGCCGGCTCTTGCCCATGCCGCCCTCGCCAGTGACGACGGCGTTGCGGCCCGCGTCCCAAGCCTCGTGGAGCGCCCGCCACGCCGCCTCGCGGCCGATCAGCCGCGGCGGCAACAGCACGCTCGCCGGCAGGCCCTGGGCCGGCGCCGGCAGCGCGGGGACGCCGGCGGCGCTGATCGTCGCCAGCAGCGCCAGCGTTTCCGCCGCCGGCGCCGTGCCGACCTCGTCCTTCAGCATCTGCTCGCAGCGGTCGAAGGCGAGCAGTGCGGCGGCGCGGTCACCCTGCAGGTAGAGGATGCGCATCAGGCGACGGTGCGCGGCTTCGGAGAGCGGCGCGAGGGCGAGCAGTTCGCGCGCGTGCGCCAGCGCGCCAGCGTAGTCGCGGGCCTGCTCGGCCGCCTCGGCACGGCCCTCGAGCCCAGTCCGATGACGCAAAGCCCGGTTCTCGCGCTGCTGTTCCAGCCAGGCGGCCAGCTCGGGGCCGAGATCGCCGCCCGAGTCACCCAGCACGTGCCGCGAGTCGACGAGGTCGTGTTCTACACCGACAGCCAGCGACAAGGTCGCGCTGCCGCTGACCAGCTCGACGCCGAGCTGGCGCCGGAGTTGGAACAGGCGCTGGCGCAGGGCGTTGCCGGCCGACTCGGCGGTGCTCTGCGGCCAGAGCAACGCCGCGAGCCGGCTGCGCGGCGTCGGCCCCTCGAGCGCCAGCCAGGCAAGCAGCGCGGCATCGCGCGGGGCCAGTGCGGAGATGGCGTCGTCGGTGCCGACGACATGGGGCGCGTTGGCGAGTTGCAGGCGCATGGCGGATGAATCGGTCGATGCTACCTGCCGTGCTGCGACGCTCGAGATCATGGCGGTCTAGCGGAACCCGTTGGCCCAGATGTTCGTCCTCGTGCCGTCCGATTGGGACCAGACGACGATCACGTTGCCGTCGTCGTCGATACCGAGCTGCGGCGCACGCGCCGGGTCCGGGGCGTTGTCGATCGGCACTGGGGTGCCCCAGCCGGTGGCCGCGGTCCAGCGATTGGCCAGGATGTTGAAGGTGAAGCCGGCGACGTCCCGATGCGACCAGACTGCGGTGGCGTTGCCGTTGCCGTCGAAGACGATCCGCGGCTCCAGCGCCGGTCCGCTGTTGTTGGTCTCGATCAGCTCTGCACTGCCCCAGCCCTGGCCCGCCGTGTAGCGGTTGGCCAGCACGTTGTCCCGAACCCCGTCCGACTGGATCCATACCGCCATGGCGTTGCCGCCGGCGTCGAAGGCCACCCGGGCGTCGTGGGCGCTGTTGGTGTTGTCGGTCTCGATCAGCCCGGGTGCGCCCCAGCCGCTGCCGACGACGTAGCGGCTAGCCCAGATGCTGTTCCACGAGCCGTCGGGCCGATGCCATACCGCGAGGGCGTTGCCAGCGCCATCGAACGCGATGTGCGGGTTCGGGTTGGGGTTCGAGGTGTTGAGACTGTCGATCGGGCCCGCGCTGCCCCAGCCGTTGCCCGCCTGGTACCGGTTGGCCCAGACGCTGAAACCGTAGGGCGGGTCGGCGCTCGCCCACCCCCAGACCACCATGGCATTGCCGGCGCCATCCATGGCGATCCGCGGTGCGCCGGTGTCGCCGGTGCTGTCGGCCTCGATCGCGGTGGCCGTGCCCCATCCCGCACCGTTCACGTAGCGGTTGGCGACGATGTTGACGCGCCCGCCTTCCTGCTGCCAGAAGACCACGATCGCATTGCCGCTGCCGTCGACCGCGACCTGCGGATTCCCGGCGTCGCCAAGGCCGTTCTCGATCAGCACCGGACTGCCCCAGCCGCCCTGCGCGGTGAAGCGCCGCGCCCAGACGCTGTTGCTCGAGCCCTCCGAGCGCAGCCACACGACGAAGGCGTTGCCTTGGGCGTCGATGGCCACCACCGGCTGTTGCGACGTTTCCGGTTCGGTGTCGATCGGTTCCGGGGTGTGCCAGCCGGTGGCCGGCGAATAGCGGGCGGCGTGGATGTTGATGGACATGCTGTCCGGCTGCTGCCACACGGCCACCGCCTGGCCGCTCGTATTCACGGCGACCTGCACGTTCTCGGCGTTGCCGACGTTGTCGATCTCGATCAGCGCCGCGGTTCCCCAGGTCTTGCCGGCCGGTGGGACGGGCGTGACCGTCAGCACCGCGCCGGCGCTGATCGCCACCCCCGCGCCGTTGTAGGCGATGACCGCGTAGACGGCGCCGCTGTCGGCGAGCGCGAGCGCCGGCGTGGTGTAGCTCGCCCCGGTGGCGCCGGCGATGGCGACCTGGTTGCGCGTCCACTGGTAGCCGAGGTGGTCGCCGCTGGCTGTCACGCTGAAGGTCGCGGAAGCGCCTTCCGTGGCCGACTTGTTGCTCGCCTGCGTGACGATGGCCGGCGCTCCGAGCAGGATCACCTGCGCCGTCGCGCTCGTCACCTCGCCGACGCCGTTGCTGACGCGCACCTGGTAGGCGCCGGCGTCGAGCGCGGAGGCCTCCGCGATGGCGTAGGTGGCTTGGGTCTGGCCGGCCACGGCCACGCCGTTCTTCAGCCACTGGAAGCTCATCGGCCCGCTGCCCTGCACGCCGACGCCCAGGAGGGCGCTCATGCCTGGCACCACCACCACCGCGCCAGGCTGGGCGGTGATCACGGGGGCCTGAGGTTGCACTGCCGCGTCGACCGTCAGCACGGCATTGGCGCTGGTGGCGCTGCCGGCGCTGTTGCTGACCACCACCGCGTAGGTGGCCGCGTCGCCCGGCGCCGCCGCGGCGATGCTGTAGAACGCGGCGGTGGCGCCCGGGATGTCGACGTTGTCGCGCTTCCACTGGTAGGCCAGCGGGCCGCTGCCGCCGGCGCCCACCGCGAAGGTCGCGGTGTTGCCGGCGTTGACCCGCACCGCGACCGGCTGGGTGACGATGGCCGGCGCGGTCGGCAGCGTCGAGCCCTCCGCCACCACCGTCAGTTGCTGGGCCACGGCCTGGACCGCGCCGGCCGGATTGCTGACGTGAAGCACGTAGTTGCCGGCGTGGCCGTCGCCGATCTGGTCCAGGCGAAGGATCGGCGAGTTGGCGCCCAGGACATCGACGCCGTCGCGGCGCCACTGGAAGCTCAGCGGCTCGGTCCCCTTGACCGTCGCGGCGAACACCGCGGTGCCTGTTCGCGTCACGGTCAGCGGCCCGGAGACCGCGGTGATCGCGGGTGGCGACGCCTGGTCGACGACGTTCAGGGTGGCGAGCGCGCTGCTGACGCTGCCCGACGCGTTGGTCGCGACGACCCGGAACTGCGTGCCATCCTGGGCGAGGGTGGTCGCTGCCAGGTTGTAGGTCGCCGCCGTCGCCCCGGCGACGTCTTCCCAGGCCCCGCGCGGCAGGCGCCGTTGCCACTGCAGCGTCGGCGTCGGCAAGCCGACGGCGACGACCGAGAACGACGCACCGGCCCCGGCCATGACGGCCATCGGTGCCGGCATCACGGTGAACGACGGCGCCTCCGCCAGGAACGCGACCGAGAGGGTGTGCGGCGCGCCGGCAGCGCACTTCAGCAGCGCCGGATCGGCCCAGTGGAACGAGGCGACGTAGGCACAGGCCGAGAAGCGCAGCAGTGCGCCGCTGTCCGTGGCGGCGAAGGAGGGCAGGTCCCCTTCGATGGTCCACAGTCCGGCCGCAAGAGCTGCGGCCTCGCTGCTGTAGAAAGAGGTGTCGGTCCCGACACGCTCGGCGCCGAGCTTGTACAGGGTCCAGGTGGCGCCGCTGTCGCGCGAGATCTCCCACTTCGACTGCAGCGGCAGGTGATACGACACCAGGGCCTGCGCGCGCGCCCGCGACACCACGGGAGCACCGACGCTCGTGGCGAAATCGGCGATGTCGCCGAGCAGCGCGACGTTCGAACCGTTGAAGGGCAGCTGGCCCCAGTTGGCGGACTCGAGGGTCCACGGCGCGGCCACGGCGTTGTTCGCCAGCAGCTCGCTCGTGCAGGTGTAGCGGCCCTTGACGTAAGGAGAGACGGTGAGCGTTCCGTCGCCGTAGTAGTCGCCGCCGGTCGCATGCGGCGGCTGGATCACCACGTGCGTCAGCGTGTTGCCGGTCAAGGGCGCGGCGGGCGGCGAGAAGTTGGGCACCGTCACCGCCAGCAGCTCCGCGCGCGAGGTGGAGAAATGGTTCAGGCCGAGGGTCGAGTCATGGTAGCTGTCGGTGTACTCCACCATGAACACCGTCTCCAGGCGGTCGCCCTCGACGCAGTTGGGGCGCGTTCCGCTGAAGGTGTAGGTGATCGTGAGGTTGGGCACCGTTCCGCTGACCGCGACCGTGAAGGAGAAGGGCGTCGGTACCGGGGTGGAGGATGCCGGCGTGATCCGCATCGTGGGGCGGATCACCACCATGAAGGTCGAGAACTCGCGCACCTCGAGCGTCGCCATGGCGCCCTCGCGCGTCACCTCGCTGTGCGCCACCCATTTGCCGTACGGCTGCGCCTTGAGAATCAGCAGCTGATCGCCGTCGCGCACCAGCGAGGCGTCGAACGGCAGCGTCACCCGCACCGGCTCGGCGAACCCGTGCCCGTGCGGGGTGATCGTGAAGACATTCGACACCGGCAGGAAGCCCTCGCTCGGTGGCTCGACCGGAGCCCCGGCGGAGCTCTTCGCGATGGCGATGGTGACGCTGGACTGCTCCTTCAAGGCCCCGGCCGGCACCACGACGCTGGCGCCGTCCTCTCCGGTCACCGTGCCACCCGCAGCGTCGACGCGGGCCATGCCAGGCCGCGCTTGCGCCGGCTCGTCCGCATCGCCGCCGCCACCGCCGCAGGCCGCCAGGAACGCCAGCAGGCTGCCAGCCAGGACCGCTCGAATCGTTTGCATCGCCATCTCTCCCTCGTCCCGGCGTTCGGTGGCCGGGTGCCGGGGTTGTAGGCGGCGGGGCGTTATGAAGGCGTTAGGCGGCGAGCGCGGGCGCCGCCGGACGGCGGTTCTTCGCCGCCGCCGGTCGTGCGACGATCGGGGTCATGAGCACGCTTTCACCCTCGAACGCGGTCGCCGAACCGACCGCGAAGGCCGGCCCGGCGGCGTCGGGTTCGCTCCTCGGCCAGCTCGCCCAGGCGCTGGCCAGCCAGCGCATCCGCGTCGTCGACCTGACGCAGACGCTGACGCCCGATTTCCCGCAGATCGCCCTGCCGCCGGAGATGGGCCAGTGCTGGCCGTTCCGGATCGAGGAGGTGTCGAGCTACGACGCCCGCGGCCCGGGCTGGTACTGGAACAACTTCTCCTGCGGCGAGCACACCGGCACCCATTTCGACGCGCCGATCCACTGGATCTCGGGCAAGGACCTGCCGAACAACTCGGTCGACACCATTCCGACGCAGCACTTCGTCGCCCCGGCCTGCGTGATCGACTGCTCCGCGGCGGCGACCGCCGATCCCGACTACCTGCTCACGGTCGCGGACATCGAGCGCTTCGAGGCACAGCATGGCCGCGTGCCCGAAGGCGCCTGGTTCCTGATGCGTACCGACTGGTCGAAGCGCACCGACCCCGAGGCCTACCAGAACTTCGACGAGACCGGCCAGCACACGCCCGGCCCGAGCGCCGAGGCGGTGCAGTTCCTGGTGGAGCAGCGCAACGTGCTCGGCTTCGGCTCGGAGGCGATCGGCACCGACGCCGGCCAGGGCTACCACCTCAGGCCACCGTATCCGTGCCACTACTACATGCACGGCGCCGGCCGCTACGGCCTGCAGTGCCTCTCCAACCTCGACCTGCTGCCGCCGACTGGCGCGGTGCTGATCTGCCCGCCGCTGAAGATCGAGAAGGGCAGCGGCAGCCCGTTGCGCGTGCTCGCTCTGGTCGAGGGTTGACCGATGAGCGATGCGTCGCTGCCTTGCGCGGTTGTCACCGGCGGCAGTGCCGGCATCGGCCGGGCGATCTGCGAGACCCTGCTCGACGAAGGACAGCATGTCGTCTCGCTCGATCGGGCGCCGGCGATGTTCGCGCATCCACAGCTCACGTCGGTTGAAGTCGACCTCACTGACCGCGAAGCGACCCGCAAGGTCGCCGCCGCGGTGGCGGCCACGTACGCGCCGACGACCCTGGTGCACAACGCCGGCGTCATCCGTCCGGCACTGCTCGCCGACGTCCGGCTCGACGACCTCGACACCTTGGTCGAGCTGCACCTCGGCGCGGCGATCCAGCTCGTGCAGGCCGTGCTGCCCGGGATGCGCGAGCGCCGCTTCGGCCGCATCGTCCTGATCTCGTCGCGCGCGGCGCTCGGCGCCGCGACCCGCACCGCGTACTCGGCGACCAAGGCGGCGCTGCTCGGCCTGGCGCGCACCTGGGCGCTCGAGCTCGCGGCCGACGGCATCACCGTCAACGTCGTCGCCCCGGGGCCGATCCGCACCGACATGTACCGCGCGATCGTTCCCGCCGGCAGCGAGCAGGATCAGCGCCTCGCCGCCTCTATTCCCGTCGGCCGCATCGGCGAGGCCGGCGACGTCGCCCGGGCGGTCGCCTTCTTCGCTGCGCCGGCCAACGGCTTCGTCACCGGGCAGACGCTTTTCGTCTGCGGCGGCAGCAGCGTCAGCAGCCTGAAGGTGTGAGGTGAACCGGGCACAGGTCGCCGCGCTGGTGGAAGACGAGCGCGTCCACCGCGACCTCTACCTGAGCGAGGAACTGTTCGCGCTCGAGCAGAAGCACTTCTTCGCCAACACCTGGAACTACGTCGGCCACGCCAGCCAGGTGCCGAACGCCGGCGACTTCATCACCCTCGACCTCGCCGGCCGGCCGCTGGTGATGGTGCGCGCCGACGAAGGGGCGGTGCGCGTGCTCTACAACCGCTGCGCCCACAAGGGCACGCCGCTGGTGACCGAGAAGAGCGGCAACACCGGCCGGTTCTTCCGCTGCCCGTACCACGCCTGGACCTATCGACTCGACGGAACGCTGCGCGCCGTCCCGCTGGCCGCCGGCTACGACGGCACGGGCCATGCCGCGAGCGAGGCGGCGCGCGGCATGCAGGCGCCGGCCGGCGTGGCCGTGCATCGCGAGTTCGTGTTCGCCAGGATCAACCCGGGCGGCCCCGACTTCGCCGGCTACTTCGGCGAGGCGTTGGCCTCGATCGACAACCTGGTCGACCGCTCTCCGGTCGGCAAGATCCGGATCGAGGGCGGGTGCCTGCGCACCCTGATCCGCTGCAACTGGAAGACCTACCTCGAGAACATCAACGACACGGTGCATCCGCTCTCGACCCACGAGTCGGCCAGCGGCGCGGCGGCGAAGATGTGGGAGGGCCGCGCCGCCGATGCGCCCAAGCCGATGGCGATCGAGCAGATCCTGCCGTTCGGCGCCGGCCACGATTTCTTCGACCGCATGGGCGGCCGGGTGCTGCCGAACGGGCACAGCGTCCTCGGCACGCAGTTCAGCATCCACTCGGGCTACGGCCAGGTGCCCGAGTACGAGACGGCAATGCGCCGGGCGCACGGCGACGAGCGGGCCGCCGAGATCCTGCAGCGCTCGCCGCAGAACGCGCTCTGCTACCCGAGCCTGGCGCTGAAGGGCTCGCCGCAGGCGATCCGCGTGATTCGCCCGCTCGCCGCCGACCGCACCGTCGTCGAGGCCTGGAGCTTTCGGGTCGAGGGCGCGCCCGACCTGCTGTTCCAGCGCTCGGTCACCTACAACCGGCTCGCGTTCTCGCCGATGTCGGTGGTGGCGCACGACGACGTGCATCTGTTCCAGGGCATCCAGAAGGGCCTGCGCGCCGAGGGCAACGAGTGGGTGAGCCTGCACCGCGGCTTCGACCCCGGCGAGCTCGCCACGCCGACGCGTGACGTCAGCGGCACCAACGAGATCCTGATGCGCAACCAGTTCCGCGCCTGGGTCCGGTTCATGACGCTGGATATGCCCGATTAGCAGCCGGCCTCGCGACACCTATCCTTCGCCTGTTTCGCCCGCCTACTCTCAGGAGTCGTCCATGAAGAACTTCGTCCGCAACGCCCTCGGCGTCGCCGCCGGCTGCGCCCTCGCCGCCAGTGCTTTCGCCGCCGACCTGAAGGTGGGGCTGAGCGTCTCGCTCTCCGGCCCGAACGCCTCGCTCGGCGTGCCTTACGCCAAGGGCATGCAGGCGGCGATCGCCTACCGGCCCGAGATCGCCGGGCGCAAGGTGGTGCTCACCGTCCTCGACGACGCCTCCGATCCGACCACCGCCGGCCGCAACGCCAGGAAGCTGATCGAGGAGGAGAAGGTCGACATCATCATGGGCACCTCGGGCGTGCCGGCGGCGATCGCCATGGCACAGGTGAGCCGCGAGACCAAGACGCCGATGATCGGCCTGACGCCGATCGGCCTGCCGCCGGCCGATGCCGAGTGGCTCTTCACCGTCGCCCAGCCGACGCCGCTGATGGTCAATGCCGTGGTCGAGAAGATGAAGGCCAACGGCGTCAAGACGGTCGCCTACATCGGCTTCACCGACGCCTGGGGCGACCTGGTCTACGACGCCCTGCTGAAGGCGACCGAGCCGGCCGGCATCAAGGTCGTGGCCAACGAGCGCTATGCCCGGCCCGATCCGTCGGTCACCGGCCAGGTGCTGAAGATCGTGGCGCTGCGGCCCGATGCGGTGATGACCGGCGGCGCCGGCACGCCGGGCGCGCTGCCTTTCCTGGCGCTGCAGGAGCGCGGCTTCAAGGGCGGCGTTTACGGCAACCACGGGATGATCAATCCCGACTTCCTGCGCGTCGCCGGCTCGGCCGCGACCGGCGCCTTCCTGCCGACCGGACCGGTGATCGTCGCCGATCAGCTGCCCGCCAACTACCCGACGCGCAAGGTGACCGACGACTTCCGCGCCGCTTTCCTCAAGGTCAACGGCGCACCCTCGACCGACGCCTTCTCCGCCTACTCGTTCGACGGCTACCTGGTGTTCGCCGATGCGGCGGCGCGGGTGATCGCCAACAAGGTCGAGCCCGGCACGCCGGCGTTTCGGGTGGCGCTGCGCGATGCCATCGCCAACACCAAGGAAGTGGTGGGCACGCACGGCGTCTACAACTTCAAGGCCGGCAACGTCTACGGCGTCGACGAGCGGGCGCGGGTGGTGGTGCGGGTCGACGGCGGCACCTGGAAGTACGTGCCCTGAAGCGGCGATTGGTCTGACAACGACGGCGAACCGCGCACCGACTCGCAGCTTCGCTCCGGCATGACGCCCGAGGTCGCCCTCATCCTCGGCATCGACGGCCTCGCCAACGGCGCGGTCTACCTGCTCGCCGGGCTGGGGCTGGTGCTGATCTTCTCGGTGACGCGGGTCGTCTTCGTCCCGTTCGGCGACGTCGCCGCGTTCGCCGCGCTCAGCCTCGCGGCCTTCGAGACCGGTCGGATGCCGGCGACGGTCTGGATGGTGGCGACGCTCGCTGTGCTCGCATTGGTGGTCGAGGTCCGCAGCCTGGTCGTTCGCGGCGAATCCCGGCGCCTCCCCCGGGCGCTGGTCGGCTGGGGCTTGTTGCCGGCGCTGCCCTGCCTCGCCGCCTGGGCGATCGCCGGCCGGCCGGTGCCGGCGATGCTGCAGGTCGCGGTCGCCGTGCTGCTGGTGGTGCCGATCATTCCGCTGGTGGCGCGCATCGCCCTGCAGCCGATCGCCGATGCCTCGGTGCTGGTGCTGCTGATCGCCTCGCTGGCGCTGCACTTCCTGCTCTCCGGCCTCGGGCTGCTGTTCTTCGGCCCCGAGGGCTCGCGCACCGCGCCGCTGGTCGGCGGCGCGCTCTCGCTCGGCAGCTTTCCGGTCAGCGGCCAGGTGCTGCTCATGGTCGGCGCGGCGGGGGTGCTGAGCGCGCTCTTCTTCCTCGCCTTCGAGCGCACCATCGCCGGCAAGGCGCTGCGCGCCACCGCCGTCAACCGGATCGGCGCCCGCCTGGTCGGCATCCGCCCGGCGCGCACGGCCCTGCTCGCCTACGTCTGCGCCTCGCTCCTCGCCGGCCTGATCGGCGTGCTGGTGGCACCGGTGACGACGATGTACTACGACTCCGGCTTCCTGATCGGCCTGAAGGCGTTCGTCGCCGCCATCATCGGCGGCCTGGTCAGCTATCCGCTCACCGCGCTCGGCGCGATCGCCGTCGGCGTGGTCGAGAGCTTCGCCTCGTTCTGGAGCGGCGCGCTCAAGGACGTGATCGTCTTCAGCCTGCTGATCCCGGTGTTGCTGGCGAGGTCCTTCTTCTCGGTCCACGAGGAAGAGGAAGAGGAGATCGACGAATGACGGCGCAGGGCCGGCATCGCGCCGGGGTCGCGGTGCTCGTCGCCGCGATCGCGCTGGCGCCGCTCGGGCTCGGCAAGTTCGGTGTCTCGCTCCTCAACGACATCGGCATCGGCACGCTGGTCGCGCTCGGCCTCGTGCTGCTCACCGGCATCGGCGGCGCCACCTCGTTCGGCCAGGCGGCGTTCGTCGGCATCGCCGCTTATGCGACCGCCTGGCTGACCACGGCGCACGGCGCCTCGCCCTGGATCGGGCTCTTCTTCGCGCTCGCCCTCACCGGGCTGGCGGCACTGGCGATCGGCATCCTGACGCTGCGCCTCGGCGGCCACTTCCTGCCGCTCAGTACGATCGCCTGGGGCCTCTCGATCGCGCTCCTGTTCGGCAACGTCGATGCGTTCGGCCGGCACACCGGCCTCGCCAACGTGCCGCCGCTGAAGATCGGCGCCTGGTCGCTGGTCGAGCCGCAGGCGATCTACTACCTGATCTGGACGCTGGTCGGCCTCGCCTTCCTCTTCAACCACAACCTGCTGCAGTCGCGTCCGGGCCGCGCGATCCGGAGCCTGCGCGGCGGCGCGGTGCTGCTGGCGAGCGTCGGCGCCGATGCGTTCCGGGTGCGCCTCACCCTGTTCGTGCTCGCCGCCCTGCTCGCCGGCCTGGCGGGCTGGCTCTACGCGCACATGAACCGCTTCGTAAGCCCGTCGC
>Ga0207701_10001215_pt1 | contig 27314 bp, 25 predicted proteins | sample KBSSwiSSwithPhiX_FD_184294 | JGI IMG/M metagenome (GOLD analysis project Ga0207701, IMG submission 184294) | Switchgrass rhizosphere bulk soil microbial communities from Kellogg Biological Station, Michigan, USA, with PhiX - S5 (SPAdes) (version 2) | ecosystem: Environmental > Terrestrial >... | reverse complement strand
CCGTGGACATCGTCGTGTCCGGCGCGCAGCGCCTGGACCAGTGGCAGGACGCGGTGCGCATGATCGCGCATCCGATACCCGATGGCTTCTGGCGCCACTTGCGGGACGGCGGGCTCGTTGCGCGCGGGGTGCCGCTGCCCGTCTAGCTACTGCTGCGTGCCTCCGGCGCATGATGCGGCGCGCCCGAGGAGCAGGCTGCGTTCACGCTCGTTGCGCGTCATCTCCGCCGCGCGGCGGAATTCCGCCGCGGCCTCGGCGTTGCGGCCGAGCCTGGCGAGGAGATCGCCGCGCACGCTCGGCAACAGGTGATAGCCCGCCAGCGCGCGATCGGCCGCGATTGCATCCACGATGACGAGACCTGCGGCCGGGCCGAACGCCCGGGACACGGCGACCGCGCGGTTGAGCTCGACGACGGGCGACGGCGTGACCTGCGCGAGCGCGTCGTAGAGCGCCGCGATGCGCGGCCAATCGGTGTCCGCGGGATCCCGTGCGCGGGCATGGCACGCCGCGATCGCCGCCTGCAACGCGTAAGGCCCCAGCGCGCCGCCTTGCGATTCGGCCCGCGCCAGCGCCGCGAGACCGCGGCCGATCAGGAGGTGGTCCCATCGCGAGCGGTTCTGGTCCATGAGAAGGATCGGCTCGCCGCCGCCGTCCACGCGCGCTGCCAATCGCGACGCCTGGATCTCCATCAGCGCGACGAGGCCGTGGACCTCGGATTCGTGCGGTGCAAGCTCGGCGAGGATGCGGCCGAGCCGGAGCGCGTCCTCGCAAAGCGCGGGCCGCGTCCAGTGCGCGCCGGAGGTGGCCGAGTAGCCTTCGTTGAAGACGAGGTAGATCACCTCGAGCACCGCCGCGAGGCGCTCGCTGCGCGCATCGGCGCCCGGCACCTCGAACGGCACGCGGGCTTCGCTCAACGTCCGCTTGGCGCGCACCACGCGCTGCGCAATCGTGGGCTCGGGCACCAGGAAGGCGCGCGCGATCTCGTCCGTCGTGAGACCGCCCACGAGGCGCAGCGTCAACGCGACCCGCGCCTCCTTGGACAGCACGGGGTGGCACGCAGTGAACACGAGGCGCAGGAGGTCGTCGCCGATGTCGTCGCGCAGGTTCGCGTCGATGCGAGGCTGTGCTTCCGCAAGCTGCTCCGCGACCTCGCGCGTGAGCTCGTCCTCCTTTTCGGCGTGCAGCTTGCGCTGGCGCAGGCGGTCGAGCGCGCGGTTCTTGGCGGTGGTCATGAGCCATGCGGCCGGATTGTCGGGCACGCCCGCCTGCGGCCACGTCTCGAGTGCGGCGACCAGCGCGTCCTGCGCGAGCTCCTCGGCGACGCCGACGTCGCGCACCATGCGCGCGACGCCGGCGATGATCTTCGCCGACTCCATGCGAAAGACCGTTTCGATCGCCTTGTGCGTCGCCTCGGCCGTCACGCCGCGTGCGCCTCCGTGCGCCGGCTCGCAGCCCGCCGCTTCGGCGGCGCGCGCGGAGCGCTGCGGATCGCGACCGCGAGAAACCACCGGCGTCCGAAGACGGCACCTTTCGCGGATGTTGCGGAAGGCCGCGGCTTCATTGCGCGACGATCACCATCCAGCCCACGCCGAACGTGTCGGAGCACATGCCGAACTTGGGCGAGAAGAACGTCTTGCCGAGCGGCATCGTGACCTTGCCGCCCTGCGAGAGCGCAGCGAACACGCGATCGGCCTCCGCCTCGCTGCTCGCGTTGTACGTCAGCGAGAAGCCGTCGAAGGCCGGCGTGCCGCCGCACATGCCGTCGGACACCATGACGGTGGCGTCGCCGATCTTCATGCTCGCGTGCATCACCTTGTTTTCCGAGCCGGGCGGCATCATGCCGGGCTGCACGTCTGGGTTCTGGCTGTAGCGCATGAGCATCGTGGTCTCGGCGCCGATCGCGCTCTTGTAGAACGCGAGGGCCTCCTCGCAGCGCCCGTCGAAGAAGACGTACGGTTCGACCTTCATCAGGGGTTCCTTCCTTGATTGCGGTTGTCGATCTGCGCGCGGATGCGGTCTTCCTGCGCCCGAAGCTCCGGCGTGAGTTCCGCGCCGAAGTCCTCCGCTTCGTAGATCGGGCGGATCTCGATCACCGACTCGCCGTGCGGGAACGGATTGGGGCAACGCTTCGCCCACTCGATCGCCTCTTCCTTCGACTTGACCTGCCAGAGCCAGAAGCCGGCGACGAGCTCCTTGGTTTCGGCAAAGGGGCCGTCGACCACCTTGCGGCTCGTGCCGTTGAACACGACCCGCGCGCCCGCGGCGCTCGGCTTCAGTCCGTCCGCCGCGAGGATGATGCCGGCGCGCGCGAGCTCCTCGTTGAACTTGCCCATGTCGGCCATGAGCTTCTCGTCGGGCATGACGCCCGCCTCGGACTCCGCGGTGGCCTTTACGATGACCATGAATCGCATGTCGATCTCCTGTGGAAGGGCGCCCTTGAATTTTCGTGGCGCATACAGGTACGACGTTCCGGCGCGATAAAAATCGACAACGCCGGGAAAAAACTTCGGAGTTCAGTCCCGCACCGGCGCCAGCCCGGCCACGCGGTCCTTCCGCGCCGCCATGAACGGCAGCAGGAGCAGCACCACGAGACCGGCGACCGAGTCGATCACCAGCGTGACCGGGTAGCCCCAGGACACGATCGAAAGACCCTGCCACCATGAGGTATAGCTGATGACCAGGTTCGACATCGCCATGTAGGCGGTGAATTGCGTCGCCGCCACCGCCTTCGTGGTCACGTCCATGAAGAGTGCCGAGCGGACGCCGTAGTACAGGCCCTGGAACACGTTGAACGCGATGATCGCGGCCCAGAACGTGGCCACCAGCGCTGTGTCCGGGACCGGACGATTGGGATCCTTCACGTCGATCGGCAGGATCCATCCCGCCTGCTGCATCGCATAGGCGAGCCACAGCGTCGGAACGACGGTCAGGAACACGAACACCGCGAGCGAGCTGCGCCGCCCGAAGCGGTCGGATACCCATCCGCCCGCCACGCACGCGAGCGCGAATACGACCGTCGAGGCGAGGTTCAACTGCGCGACTGCGTTGTCGTCGAGACCGAGCTCGACGGCGAGATTCGATTGCAGCGCGAGCGACAGCGCATATGCGCCGAACGGCAGCAGCGACACCAGCACGCCGACGAGTGCGGCCCGCGACCCGGTGAAAGCACGCCACGCCTCGCGCACGAACCGCGCGAGGTCGGCGCCGACCGCGGCGAGCGCGCCCTTGTCCGTGTGCGGACGCGGCGGTCCCGGCGGCTCCTTGATCGGCAGCACGATGAAGAGCGTGACCATCAGGATCGCGGCCGCGACGAAAATGTAAGTGGAGCCGAACGGCATGACGGCCGTCAGGAACAGCACGCCGGATCCGCCGACCGCCTGGCCGATCGACGCGCCTGCGAACATGAAGCCGTTGGCGACGCCGCGCTCGTGCTCCGGCAGAACGTTGACCGCGAGCGCGTCGATCGCGACGTCCTGTGTCGCGCCGAACGCGTTGTGCAGGAAGATGACGGCGGTGAAGAGCCCGATCTGCGCGACGTAATCGATCGGCATCGCGAAGATGAGCGTCGCCATCATCCCGACCTGCGTGACAAGGATCCAGAGCCTGCGGCGCCCGAAGCGGTCGGAGGAGAATGCGTCGACGAACGGGCCCATGATCCACTTGAAGGCCCACGGCAGGTAGAGGGAACCGACGAACGCGCCGATCGCGACCGGGCCCAATCCCTGGCGGCGCATCTGCGTGGCGATTGCGGTCGCCGTGAATCCGAGGGGAATGCCCTCGGTCATGTACAGCATGAAGAACGTCGTGAGGCGGCCCGCCTTGGTCGCGAGAAGATCGGGAAAGCGCATCAGGCGCCCGCGAGGCGGATCGCGGGCGGATTCCAGCGCGCGTCGATCAGCTCCTGCTTGGGCCAATAGACGCGAAGCATCACGCTGAACGGCCCTTTCGGCGCGGGCAGCCAGTTGGCATCGCCGCCGGGATTGGCCTGCGAGATCACGATGTCGAGCGAGCCGTCGGCATTGGTCTTCAAGCGCTCCGTGCTGCCGATGTTGTAGCGGTTGGCCGGGTTGGCGACGAAGCGCTGCTTGTCGTCGTACAGCGATAGCGACCAGAAGCCGTCGGTCGGCGGCTGTTGCTGCGGATCGAAGTGCAGGACGTAGCGGTTGGCGCCGTCGAGTTTCTTGCCCCCGCCCAGGTCGGTGGTCATGAAGATGGCGTCTTCGGGCGCGTTGACGCCAATGCCGTTCCACGCGGCGATCGCGCGCCGTCCGTAGTCGTTCCCCCAGCGTCCGAGCGCGCGGTCGATGCGCCACCCGTTGCGGATGTCCGCGCCGGCGAGTCCTCCCGCCGCCTGCGACACCGCCTGGATGGCCGCCTGCACGCCTTCGTCGAGCGCTTGCGCGACTCCCGGATCGAGCTTGGAAGCGTCGAAGGGCTTGCCCGGCGTAAGGCCGATCGCTTTCATCTTCTCGAGGATCGCCGCGTCGTCCTTCGATGGCGGATTGTCCGGCAGCAGCGACGCGACGCGGGCGAAATACGTCGCCGCGTTCATGGCCGCGACCTGGTCGCGCGGGGACTTGCCGGCAGCAGCGGGCGCAGGCGCGGGCGCCTTCGCGGGCGGCGCTCCCTTTGCAGGCGCGCCCTTTTGCCCGGGTCCGGCAAGCTTGTACTGGTCCTGGAGCTTTGCGGCGTTGGCGAGGTCGCCTTTGTCGTCGACGGCGGTGCGCCCGAAGATCCAGGCGAGATTCGTAGGCGACTTGACCTCGGACGTGCCCTCGGGGAGCGTGCCCTTGAAGGCGGGCCCGACGATGGCGAACTGGCGCTTGTCCATCCCCGTCGTGCGCTTTCCGATCGACGCGGCCACGTTGGTGTAGCCGTCGAGCAGTGCGAGCAGGTAGTAACGACCTTTGGTCTCCGGCACCGTCAGAACCACGGGACCCTTGGAGAGATCGAGCCACGCTTGCGAGTAGAGGAAGTCCGCGTTCGGCTGCGCGACCGTGGCAGTGGACGCATCGGGAATCGTGCGCACGTGCTTGAACGTGTTCGACGCGCCGGCCGACTGCACCTCGCGCGTCACGTCGGTCAGCACCAGCGGGAACGCGAAGATCCACACCTCGGATGCGGCGCGTTTCACGGCCGCGTTCGGGTCCGCCTTGGGCGGCGCCGGCGCGGGAGCTGCGGGGGGAGCGGGAGCAGCAGGCGCTGCGGGAGCGGCAGGCGCTGCCGCGGTCTTCGCGGGCGCGGGCGAGTCCGATTTACCACACGAAGTCAAAGCGAATCCGCAAACGACGAGGACGCACGCAAGCAAGCGGCGGGAGGAAGTCATCGGGGTCTTTCGTTGGAAAGCGGTGTCGCGGGGGCGACTATGGTAGCGCTAATGCAAGGTGTGAAGCGCGTTAGGGTGCCACGCGCAACACGGCCGTGACCGGGTTGTGATCGGACGACTCGACGGCGATCGCCGCCGCCGACTCCACGGCGAGCCCGCGCACCAGGATGTGGTCGAGCTCGTGGCCCAGGAAGCGCGAGCGCCCGCTTTCGAAGGGAATTTCGGTCAGTCCGAGCTTGCGCGCCACGTTTTGCAGCGCAGCGAAGCGATCGTCGGACCACGTGTTGAGGTCGCCGGCAAGGATGATGGGGCCGTCGTGCTGGGCGAGCGCCTCCACCACGCCCGCGAACTGCGCCTCGTACGATTCGAGCGTCAGCGCGAAATTGATCGAATGGATGTTGGCGACGGCGAGCAGCTTGCGCGATCCGCGCAACGGCAGCCACGTCACCACCGAGGACTTCGGCAAGCGCAGCAGCGGCTCCGTCACGCGTTGCGTGCAGTGCGCAACGGTCGGGGCTCGCGCGGCCGTGACCACGCCGATGTCGGTGTCCATGTAGATGAACGAGCTTGCCATCACCCACTGCAGGCCCGCCTTGCGCAGGATCTCCGTCATGGAATCGATCAGCGTCACCTCCTGCAGCAGGACGATGTCGCTCGCTTCCGCGAAGCGCGCTAGATCCGTGTCCCAGCCGCTGTCGTCCTCCTTGTGGATGTTCCAGGTAAGGATGCGGATTCGCGCGGGATCGAGTGCGGGCCCGGGCTCGGTCGGCGGAAACCACTTGCGCGCGACGCCGATGGCCGCGTCGCAGGGCAGCGTGCGCACTTCGACGCCATCCGGGCCCGAGAGGATCGCCCGCGGGTCGGCCGTCAGCGAGACGCAGCCCGCGAGGAGGACGAGCCCCACGCCCGCGACAACGGCGCGGCGCTCGATCATGTCCGTGTGACCGATGGAAGCGGGTCGTCGTTCATGGAAGGCTCCGGCTGCTCTTCCGCGCGCATCTCGTCGACGGGACCGTCGTCGATGAGCGCTTCCTCCTCCTCCGGAATATTGTGAGGGAGGAATCCACCCGACTGGTGCTTCCACAGGAGTGCGTAGTGGCCGCCTTGGCGCAGCAGCACGTCGTGCGTGCCTTCCTCGACGACGCGGCCCTGATCGAGGACGATGAGGCGGTCCATGCGCGCGATCGTCGAGAGCCGGTGCGCGATCGCGATCACCGTCTTGCCTTCCATGAGCCCGAGCAGCTGGTCCTGGATGGCGAGCTCCACTTCGCTGTCGAGCGCGGACGTCGCCTCGTCGAGCACCAGGATCGGCGCGTTCTTGAGGATGACGCGCGCGATCGCGATGCGCTGGCGTTGCCCGCCCGACAGCTTGACGCCGCGCTCGCCGACGTGCGCTTCGTATCCCGTTCGCATCCTCCAGTCCATGAGATCCAGGATGAATTCGTGCGCATGGGCCCGCCTGGCGGCGCTTTCGATCTCGGCATTCGTGGCTCCGGGCCGGCCGTAGCCGATATTGGCCGCAATCGATCGGTGCAGGAGCGACGTGTCCTGGGTCACCATGCCGATCGCCGCACGCAGGCTCTCCTGCGTCACGCTGCGAATGTCCTCGCCGTCGATGCGAATGCTGCCTTGCTCGAGCTCGTGGAAGCGCAGGAGGAGGTTGACGAGCGTGGACTTGCCTGCGCCCGAGCGTCCGACGAGGCCGACGCGCTCGCCCGGGCGAACGACGAGGTCCAGGTCGTCGAGCACCTTGCGGCCGTCGTTGCGGCCGTAGGTGAACGTCACGTTCGTGAAGCGGATCTCGCCTTGCGCGACATGAAGCTCGCGCGCGCCGGGCGCATCGACGAGGACGTGCGGAACGGCGATGGTCTCCATGCCTTCCTGCACGACGCCGATGTTCTCGAAGATCCCGGTCACTTCCCAGCTGACCCAGCCCGCGACGTTGGCGATCTGCCACGCAAGCGGCAGCGCGGTCGCGACCACGCCCGCGCTCACGAGGCCGTGGCCCCAGAGCGTGATGCCGATGCCGGCGGTGGCGACCAGCAGCAGCGCGTTCATCGTGGCGAGCGTGGCCATGAACTTCGTGATGAGCCGCGTGTGGGCCGACATGGCGGCCTGGTGCTCCTCGAGCACCTCGCGCACATAGGCGTCCTCGTCGCGGGCGCGCGCGAACAGCTTGACCGTGAGGATATTGGTGTAGCTGTCGACGACGCGCCCCATGACGTGCGAGCGGACCTCCGAGGAGGCCTTGGCGAGGTCGCGCATGCGCGGCACGAAATGGCGCAGGCAAACGACGTAGCCCGCGAACCAGACGACGGTGGGGATCGCAAGACGCCAGTCGGCGATCGCCATCAGCACGAGGGCCGACAAGCCGTAGATCGTGATGTACCAGATGCCGCGGATGCTCGAGACCACCGATTCGCGCAGCGAGTTGCTGGTTTGCATGACGCGGTTGGCGATGCGACCCGCGAAGTCGTTCTGGAAGAAGGGCCAGCTCTGGCGCACGACGTGCCAGTGGCTCTGCCAGCGGATGAGGCTGGTCACGCCGGGGACCACCGCGTTGTTGCGCACGAGGCTGTCGGCCAGGAGCGTGAGTGGGCGCCCCACCAGGATGAGCACCGCCATGCCGATCAGCATGGGCAGCGCAGTGTGGAAGGCGGCGGCCCGGTCGTCCGCGCTCATGAGCGTGACGAGCTTGCCGATGAACACCGGGATCGCGGTATCGACGAGCGCTACGCACAACCCGGTGGCGAACATGGCCGCGTACAGGCCGCGCGTCTGCCGGATGAAGTGCCAGTAGAACGCGACGAGGCCGCCGGGCGGTGGCGCCTCCGGCAGGGCCGTCGGCCGGATGCGGGATTCGAAGAATGCGAACACGAGGAAGCCGTTATTGTAGCCAACCGGGGCCCGGGCATAGAATGATGCAGAGGTCCGGCACCATGGCACGCTCGATCGTCTTGCTATGCGCGTTTCTGCTCGCGTCGTGCGCGGTCACGCCCGACGCGCCGCGAGACACGCCACACCATGCGCGCTTCTTCGACGACGCCCGCTTTGCGCCTGCGTCCGAGCGCATCGGCGCCGCGCAGGTGTTCGCGATGTCGGACGACATGCGCCGCTACGTCGAGAAGGAGATCGTGCCGCGCACGAAGCTGCGCGGGCGCCAGCTCGCCCTCGTCGACGCGCTGTACAAAAAGGGAGACCTCAAGCTCGAGTACGACTCGGCGATGACGCGCAACGCGACGGAGGCGTTCGCGGCGCGCTCCGGGAATTGCCTGTCGCTTGTCATCATGACGGCCGCGTTCGCCAAGGCGCTCGACCTGCCGCTCGAATACCAGAAGGTGTTCGTCGACGACGCGTGGGCGCGCGCCGGCAACATGTACCTTGCGATCGGCCACGTGAACCTCACCCTCGGCAAGCGCCGGACCGAGGAGTTCACCTATGCCTCCCGCGTCGGCAGGAAGCCCATTGAAAGCGAGGGCCTCACCATCGACTTCCTGCCGCCCGACGACATGCGCAGCGTGCGCACGCGAGCGATCACCGAGGACATCGTGGTGGCGATGTACATGAACAACCGCGCGGTCGAGGCGCTTGCGCGCGGCAGGATCGACGACGCGTACTGGTTCGCGCGCGATGCAGTCGCGCAATCGCCGGCGTTTTTAGTCGCGTACAACACCCTGGCCGCCGTCTATCACCGGCACGGCGACCTCGCGCAGGCCGAAGCAGTGCTGCGCTTCGTCGTCGACCGGGAGCCCGCCAACACGCAGGCGATGGCCAACCTCGTGCGCGTCCTCGCCGACGCCGGCAAGACCGAAGATTCGCAGCGGCTCGCCGCCGCGCTCGCGAAACTCGAGCCCGAGCCGCCGTTTGCGTTCTTCAACCGCGGGATGGCCGCGATGCGCGCGGGGGACCTGCAGGCTGCCAAGGCATCCTTCGAGCGCGAGATCGCGCGCTCACCCGACTATCACGAGTTCCACTTCTGGCTCGCCGTCGCGCACGTGGGATTGGGCGAGAACGCACAGGCGCGCAAGCACCTGGCCATCGCGGTAAGGAACAGCACGAACCGCAGCGACCACGACCTTTACGCGGCAAAACTAGACCGGCTCAACGGAGTCCATTGATATAAGGGTGGAACGCGCCCGCGCGGCGGGCGCGTCTTTGGTCAGGCGACTCTGCTACAAGCGTTCGATTATCGCCGCGATGCCCTGGCCGCCGCCGATGCACATCGTGATGAGGCCATAGCGTCCGCCCGTTCGCCGCAGCTCGTACATCGCCTTGATCGTGAGGATGCAGCCCGTCGCGCCGATCGGATGCCCCAGCGCGACGGCGCCGCCGTTCGGATTCACCTTCGCGCCATCGAGTCCGAGCTCCTTCGACACGCCCATCGCCTGCGCGGCGAACGCCTCGTTCGACTCGATGACGTCGAGGTCGCCGATCTTGAGGCCCGCGCGCTCGAGCGCGCGCTTGACCGCCGAGACGGGGCCGAGACCCATGATCTTGGGGTCGATGCCCGCGTGACCGTAGGACACCAGGCGCGCCATGGGCTTGAGCCCGCGCTTTTCCGCGGCCGCGCGCTCCATCATCACGACGGCAGCGGCCGCGTCGTTGATGCCGGAGGCGTTGCCGGCGGTGACCGTGCCGTCCTTCTGGAAGACGGCCTTGAGCTTGCCCATGCCCTCGACCGACGCGTCGGCACGCACGTGCTCGTCGGTGTCGTACATCACGACACCCTTCTTGCTCTTGATCTCGATCGGCAGGATCTGATCCTTGAACAGACCCGCAGCCGCGGCCTTGTTTGCGCGGCGATGGCTCTCCACCGCGAACTCGTCCTGCACGGCGCGCGTGAAGCTGCACTTCGCCGCGACGTTCTCCGCGGTGATGCCCATGTGCACCGTGTCGAAAGGATCGGTGAGAGCGCCGGTCATCATGTCCATCATCTTGGCGTCACCCATACGCGCGCCCCAGCGCTGCGTCGACGACCCGTACAGCGCGCGGCTCATGCTCTCGGTGCCGCCGCCGATCGTGCAGTCCGCCTCGCCCAGCAGGATGTACTGCGCGGCCGACACGATCGCCTGCAGCCCGCTGCCGCACAGGCGATTGACCGTCATCGCGCCCGTATCGTGCGGCAGGCCGCCGTTCACCGCGCACACGCGCGAGATGTACATGTCCTTGGGCTCGGTGTGGATCACGTTGCCGATCACGACCTGGCTCACGTCGGCCGGGTCCACCTTCGCTCGCGCGACGGCCTCGCGTATGACTTTGGCGCCGAGATCGCTCGGGGGGAAGTCCTTGAGGCTTCCGCCGTAATCGCCGATGGCGGTGCGAACGCCCGACAGGATGACGACTTCTCGTTGGCTCATGGCGGTCTCCTTCAAGATGAGCTTCCATCATACTGCTACGGGGGAGAGTCGCTATGATGCGCGTCAACGAGTAGCATCGCGTCGTCGGCGTTGGTAGTCTTGGCCGATGCGCCGTCTCCAATGCTCGCCGCGCTCCTCTTGACGACGGGGCTGGTACAGTGCCTGCGATGAAAACTCCGAAGAGGATCCTGGCGGGACTTACTGCGTTCTTCGCCACGACGCTGGCGGTCGCGCAGGGCATGACGACCTGGCCGTGGTTCACCCTCCCCGGCTCGCAGTCGACGCAGGCCGAAGAAGTGCTGGTCAAGGTCGTCATCGTCAGCCGCCACGGCGTACGCACGCCCATACCGCCCGCATCGCAGCTCGCGCACTGGGCTTCCGCACCCTGGCCGGACTGGAAGCAGCCCGCGGGCGCGCTCACACCGCGCGGCGCCGAGCTCGCGAAGATCATGGGAGCGTACTACCGCCGCTACACGAGCGAGGGCCAGGCGACGGCCGCCGCGGGCTGCCCGCCGGTTTACGTGTACGCCGATCTCGCCGAGCGCACGCAAGGGACCGCGAAGGCGCTGCTCGACGGCTACGCGCCGAATTGCGGTTACAACTACCGCTCGCGCACGGACGCGAAGATCGACCCGCTGTTCCATCCGCTCGAGGCCGGCATCTGCAGGATCGATCCGATGCTCGCGCAGACGCGGTTGCTCGAGCGCGCGGGCGGGGACCTGAACCGCATCACGCGCGACCTCAAGGTGCCCTTCGATGCGCTGCAGTCGATGCTGCAATGCTGCTCGCCGCAGCTTTGCACCGCGCTCGGCCGCGGCGAGAAGTGCACGCTCGCCGATCTTCCCACGGTGATGTCCCCGCTGCCCGACGGCGCCGGCCTGGCGGTGATGGGCTCGCTGCCCATCGCGTCGACCACCGCGGAGATCCTGCTCCTCGAATACGTGGACAACCTTCCGATGGGCGAAGTGGCGTGGGGCCGCGCGACGCTGCCGCAGCTGCGCGACACGTGGCGCCTGCACACGGAGCATTTCGATCTTACGCAGCGCACGCCGTATCTCGCGCGCAAGATGGGATCGGCGCTGATGTTCAAGGTGGCCGCCGCGGTGACGAGCGCCCGCAGCCTCGGCTTCGGCGTGGTCGATCCCGCGGTCCGCGACGCGAAGTTCGTCGCCTACGTCGGGCACGACACCAACATCTGGAATCTCGCCGGCATGCTCGACGTGTCGTGGCTTCAGAACGGCTGGCAGCGGAATCAGACGCCCCCGGCCGGCGCGCTGCTGTTCGAAGTGCGCGAGCTGCCGGACAAGAAGCTCAAGGTCTACACGAGCTACGTCGCGCAATCGCCCGAGCAGATGCGCGGCGCCACGCCGCTGGTCGGCGACGTCGTGCCGCAGCGCACTGCCCTGCGCCTGCCGGGCTGCAGCAGCACGCAGCCGGGATTTCCATGCACGATCGAGGAATTTGCGGTCGCGGTGCGCAACTCCCTCGATCGGGACTGCGTGAGCGAGTGAGTAACCGTGTTTGGAGTCAAGCGCGGTGAAATTCATCGGACCATCGGCGTTGGGTGCGCACCATTGCATTGAGCATGGTCAGCAGCTTGCGCATACACGCGACCAAGGCCACTTTGGGCAGCTTGCCGGCGGCGAGCAGGCGTTGGTAATGTGCCTTGATGGTTGGGTTGTGGATGGTCGCGGTCAGCGTGGCCATGTAGAGCACGCGGCGCACCTGAAAGCGACCGCCGGTTATGCGTCGGCGACCATGGGAAGTACCCGAATCGTTGGCCATGGGTGCCACTCCCACGAGAGCACTGATCTCACGGCGGCTGAGCCGACCCAGTTCCGGCAACGTCGCGATGAGCGTTGCGCTGGCGATGGGTCCAATGCCACGGGCAGAGCGCAGGAGATCATCGAGTGCAGCGAAATGCTCCTGCAGATGGGCCTGCATCTGGGCGTCGATATCCTCGAGTTGGGCGCGGATGGCCTCGATCAACGCGTCGATGCTCGGACGGACCTTGACGGTAGCCAACTGCAGGCGCAACCGTTCTGCGCCGAGCATGGTGAGCAGTTGCCGACGGCGAGTGACCAAGGCGGCGAGCTCCTGTTGCTGGGCATCGGGCAGCGGGCGGATGAACCGCGCCAGGTCGCGCCGGCGGGCGAGGGTCGCCGCCAATTCGGCCAACGCTTCGGCGTCGATACGATCGGTCTTGGCCAAGCGGCCGATGCCTTTGGCGAAGTCGCGCGCCCGCTTGGGGTTGACCACCGCCACCGCCAAGCCCGCCGCCTGCAGCGCGCAGGCCAGCGCACTTTCGTAGCCGCCGGTGGCCTCCATCACCACCAAGGCGACCGAAAGTGGCTGCAGGGCCGCGGCCAGGGCCGAATGGCCATCGATGTCATTGGCAAATTGCCGAGCCCCAAAGTCGGCGCCCAGCACCGCACAATCGACGTGCGCCTTAGCCACGTCGATGCCCACCACCACTTGCGATTCAGACATGGTCTTCGCGTCCCCTGCTTGTGCATGCGCGCTCGTGTTCGGCGCCTGCAACCGATCGGGCTTGATGAAGACCAGCGCGGCATCCGTGCGCTTTCTACTCACTCACGGGCTCGAACGCCCAAGCGATGGGCAAGCTGCACGGGCCGGTCTGGCCGCCTCTTCCGCGCCCAAACTTTACCGCGCTGATCATGGCTGAACATACAAGCGAGGCGGAAGATGAAGCGCGACGGGCCTGTCCAATGGATCGCGGACGCTGCGAATAGGCTGGAGGCAACATGACCGACCCCAAGTGGCGCTTGCACGGCGTGCGCGTGGTGAAGGGCACCGAGCTCGACACCAACACGCCGCAGACGCCCGGCATGAACCGTGCGGCCGCGATCACCAACGCGCGCGCCGGCGCGGAGAAGCTCTGGGCCGGCACCGTCGTCATTCATCCGAAGGCCAAGACCGGCGCCCATCATCACGGCGCGCTGGAAAGCGTCATCTACGTCGTCAGCGGACGCGCGCGCATGAAGTGGGGCGACCACCTCGAGTTCACGGCGGAAGCAGGCCCCGGCGACTTCATCTACGTGCCGCCGTTCGTGCCGCACCAGGAAATCAATGCGAGCGACACCGAGCCGCTGTCGTGCGTCCTGTGTCGAAGCGGGCAGGAGCCGGTGGTCGTCAACCTCGACCTGCCGAACGTCGAGCCCAACCCCGAGGAAGTGCACTGGGTGGACAACATCCACCCCGAGCCGAAGGGCTAACCCGGGCACGCGAGGCGGGAGACTTCCGCCTCGTCGTAGAGCCGCGGGATGTGCTGCGGACAATTCGCGTCCCATCCCGCCACCGTAATCAGGATCGCGCGCTCGGCGCGCGCGTCGTAGTCCGGCGGCGTCAGCCGTGCGACCAGCTCCGTGTCGTCCTCGACCACGCGCGCGGTGCCCCATAGTTTGATGCGTGCCTGGTTCCGGTAGTCGACCAGGAACACGAACACGCGATCGTTCTCCGCGAGGTTGCCCACGGTGACGTACTGCCGGTTTCCGCGGTAGTCGGCGAAGGCGAGCGTCCGCTCGTCCAGCACCCGCAGGAACCCTAGCGGACCGCCTCGGTGCTGCACGTAGGGCTGGCCCTGCGCGCTCGCCGTCGCGAAAAAGAACGAGTCCCGCGCCGCGATGAAGCTCGCAAGCTCGGGCGTGATCGTGTCGCGAAAGCCGCCGCGCGCCTCGAAGCGCTCGTAGGCACGCCGTGACCCGCGGCGCGCCTGCACTTCGCGCACGGCGGCAGTGAACAGGCCTTCGACTTCGACGCTCGCCGCCATCGCTACGCCGCCTTCGCCGCCGCGCGCGCACGGACGACCGGAAAGTCGATCGCGGGGTGCGTCACGTTGTTGAAGTAGTTGGTGAACACGTTGAGCGCCACGTTGGCGACGACTTCGCCGATGGCACCGTCGTCGAGGCCGGCCGCACGCATCGCCGCGACCTCGTGCTCGGTCGCCTGCCCGCGCGAGACGAGCAGTGTGCCTACGAACCGCAGCACTGCGCCCGCGCGGCCGTCGTCGGCTTCGCCCGAACGCGCTTTCGCGATGTCGGAGCCGCCGAGTCCCGCGCCCTTGCCGATCAGCGAATGGGCGGACAGGCAGTAGTCGCAATCGTTCACCTGTGCGGTGGCGAGCGCGATCTGCTCGCGCAGTTTCGCGCCGAGCGTGCCGCCGGCAAGCGCGCCGTTCATCGCGAGGTACGCCTCGAGCACGGCGGGTGACCGGGCCATGTGGCGGGTCATGTTGGGAACCATGCCGAGCTTCGCCTTGACCGCGGCGAGGAGCTCCCGGGCGTTGCCGGTCGCGGCGGCGGGATCCATGGGTACGAACATGTCGAATTCCTTTGGTGGTTGGGTGGAACGGAACGGAGTTTGGGCAATTGCGTCTGCAGGATAAATAGCTCTACATTGATAAAATTACTTCGAATAACGGAGTAATCATGGACAAGCTCCAGGCGCTGGAAACTTTCGTCCGCATCGTCGATCGCGGCGGCCTCACGCGCGCGGCGGAGTCGCTCGGCACGTCGCTGCCTTCGGTGGTGCGAATCCTCGCGTTGCTGGAGCGCGAGGTCGGCGTGCGGCTTCTCAACCGCACGACACGCCGCATGCACCTGACCGACGAGGGATCGCTCTACCTCGAGCAATGCCGCGCGATCCTCGCGGCCGTGCGCGAGGCCGACGCCTCGCTGGCTGCGCGAAGGCTCGCGCCCGCGGGCCGGCTCGCCGTCACGGCACCCGTGCTGTTCGGCCGCCGGCACGTCGTGCCGATCGTCACGGAGTTTCTCGGGCGGCACCCCGCAGTGAACGGCGAGGTGTCGCTGCTCGACCGTGCCGTCGGGCTGGTGGAAGAAGGCCTCGACGCCGGCGTGCGCATCGGCAAGCTCGCGGACTCTTCGCTCGTCGCGGTTCCGGTGGGCGAGCTTCGCCGCGTCGCGTGCGCAAGCCCCGCCTACCTGCGCAAGCATGGCGTCCCCAAGGCTCCCGAGGACTTGCGCGAGCATGCGTGCATACGCTTCGCGGGCGTGACCCCGGGCAGCGAGTGGCGCTTCCGGAAGGGACGTCGCACCGAGGCCGTTGCGGTCAGGGCGCGACTCGTGACCAACCAGGTCGACGCTGCGCTTCGCGCGTGCGAAGATGGGCTGGGAATCGGCATGTTCCTGTCGTACCAGGTCGCGCCGGCCGTGTCCGAGCGCAAGCTGCGCTACGTGCTCACGGACTTCGAGCGGGAACCTGTGCCCGTGCAGGTGATCTATCCCACCGCGCGGCTGCGTTCGAGTACCGTACGTGCGTTCGTCGATTTCGCCGTGCCGCGGCTGCGCGCCGTGCGCTTCGATTGATTCGCTAAGCTTGCGGTTCTGACCGACCAACTCACGAAGACCTGCCAATGATCACCGAACAGCAGCGTGCCATCCTCGCCGTGTGCCTCGTGGCCGCGGCCGCCGACAACTACGAAGACGATCGCGAGCGGGCCGCCGTGCAGCGCGTCGCGGACGGGCTGGGCGGCGCGGACCTCGCGGCATTGCACGACGAGATGACGCGAACGAAGCCCGACCTCGCGACGATCGTGTCCGCGCTTGCGACGCCGGAGGAGAAGCAGCAGGCCTACGACGCCGCGGTCGGCATCGTCAACGCCGACGGCGCGGCGTCCATGCGCGAGCGCGAATTCCTGGCCAAGCTCTCGCAGGCGCTCGGCTTGAATGCATCGTCGTCGCAGGCGCTGGCGCAGCAGGCGAGCGCGGTCGCCGGCGTCCCGCCCTCGAGCAATGCGCTGGACGGCGCTCTCGTATCGGCCGTTCCCGCGAGCGGCACGGATGTCGACGCCATGATCCTCAACTATTCGATCCTGAACGGCGCGCTCGAGCTCTTGCCGCAGACGCTCGCGTCGATGGCGATCATTCCGCTGCAGATGCGCATGGTTTACCGCATCGGCAAGGCGCACGGCTTCGAGCTCGACCAGGGACACATCAAGGACCTGCTCGCCACGGTCGGCGTAGGGCTCACGTCGCAATACCTCGAGCAGTTCGGCCGCAAGCTGGTGGGCGGACTCCTGGGAAGGGTCGGCGGCGGATTGCTGGGCGGCCTCGGCAATGCGTCGACCGGTGCGGCGTTCTCGTTCGCCACCACGTACGCGTTGGGGCATGTTGCGAAGCGCTATTACGCCGGCGGACGCACGATCGACACCGCCGGCCTGCAGCAAGCGTTCTCCGGCATGCTCGGCCGCGCGAAAGAGCTCCAGGGCAACTACACCGCGCAGATCGCCGAGCAGGCGCGCTCGCTCGACTTCAACAAGGTCATGTCGGCCATTCGCGGCACGTGATGGCCTCCTGGAGCAGCTGACCCGGCTCGAATCCCAGCGCGAGCGCCTGCGCGTTCGCGTGTGTGACGATGCCGTTTTGCCACGCATCGCGCGCGTCGCCGATGCGTGCGGACATGTGCCCGTAAGCGACCGCTGGCGTGCCGCGCGACTCGAGCATGTCGAGCGCCACGATGCCTGCGCGGTCCTTGCCCACACCCGCATCGTTGAGGCAGCACAGCGCGAGCGGCCAGCGCGTCGCATAGTCCCCGGCGCTGCGGCCGCCATGCGAACCGCTGACGACGATATGGCCCGCGTCGTCCTCCGCAAGCCACGTGATCGAATCGAGCAGCAGGACGCGGCGGACGCCGACGATGGCGGCAAGCGTGCTTCTCATCTCTTCCATCGATTGCGGGATCGCGCGACGGAGCCTACCATTGCGCGCAACTTGTCCGCCCGGGGGTTCCCATGAAGAGTTTTCTGTCGCTGCGTTCGCTGATCGGCATCGCCATCGTCGCATCGTGCTCCGTCGCGCTCGCGGCCTGGCCCGAGCGCACGATCCAATACGTGATCGCGTTCGCGCCCGGCGGCGAGTCGGACATCGCCGCGCGGCTGCAGGCCGAGACGTTCAAGACGAAGTTCGGCAAGGAGATGATCGTCGTCAACAAGCCGGGCGCAGGCGGCGGCCTCGCGTGGTCGCAGATGAACACGACGGCGGGCGACGGCTACACGATCACCGGCATCAACCTGCCGCACATCGTGCTGCAGCCGCTCGAAGGCACCGCCAACTTCAAGACCGAAGACACGACCCCCGTCTACTGGTTTCACTACACGCCCGACGCGATCATCGTCGCGGCCGACAGCCCGTTCAAGACCCTCGCGGACCTCGTCAAGGGAGCGAAGGACAAGCCCGAGGCGATCACATTCGCGGGCTCGGGCACCAACAGCGCCAATCACGCCGCGTGGGCGCGCTTCGACCGCGACTTCAAGGTCAAGACCACCTATGTTCCATTCAAGGGAACCGGTGACCTTCTGTCGTCGTTGCTGGGTGGCCACGTGTCGGCCGCGATGTCCTACTCCACCCTTGCGATCCAGCAGAAGGGCAAGGCACGCATGCTCGCCGTGGCGAGCGACAAGCGCCTCGCGCAATTCCCCGACGTGCCGACGTTCCGCGAGCTCGGCATCGACTGGGTCGACGGCGCCTATCGCGGCATCGGCGTGCCGAAGACGACGCCGCCCGAGCTGCGCAAGCAGATCTCGGACATGATGGACGCGATCAACAAGGACCCCGAGACTCGACGCAAGATGTTCGAGCTTGGCTTCGAGGTCACCGACATAACGTACGACCAGATGCCGAAGTTCATGAAGGAGCGCAGCGCGGAGTACATGAGCTCGGCCAAGCTGCTCGGTCTCGCGAAATAGATGGCGACTGCCGCGTCGCTGTCCGGCGGACGCGTGCCGTCGTTCCTCGGGCGCGTGGTTGGCATGCTGGTCGCTCCCTGGCGCGAATGGGAGGTCGTCGCGCACGAGGCGACCACCGTGCGCGATATCTACCTGGGATACGTGGCACCGCTCGCCGCGATCGGGGTCGTCGCGTCGTTCGTCGCGAACACGGTGGTCGGCGCGGACATCGGGCCAACCCGCGTGCGCGCCGGGGTGCCCGCGGGCGTCGCCGCGGCACTCGTGCGATACGCGCTTGCCTTCGCTGCCGTCGCTCTTCTCGCCCGCATTGCGGTGGTCCTCGCCCCGCGCTTCGGGGGCGCCGGCGATCGCATCGTCGGCCTGCGCATCGTCGCCTATAGCCTCACCGCCGCATGGGTCGCGGCGGCGCTGACCGCCGCACCGCAACTCCACGTCCTCGCCGGGGTGCTCTCGCTCTATAGCGCCTTCGTGTTGTTTGCCGGCCTGCGCGTGGTCATGCGATGCACGGAAGGCTGGGCCATTTTCCTCGCTGCGATCCTGTCGGTCATCGCGCTCGTCTTCGCCGCGCTCGCGACGCCGGTCGCAAGCTTCACGACCGGTTTGACGGGGCTCGGCAGCCCGGCACCCGGCGCGCGCGATCGGGCCTGGGTTGCCGGCGCGGCCTCGTCGCTCGTCGCCACGATGGTCGCGCAGAGCAATGCAGACGATCGCGGGCGCGTGGTCGATTCGATCGGCTCCGTCGTGGGCATGGGCGCGGATTTCGTGCGTGACGCCATCGCCGGCACCAGCAGCGGGGGTCAGGGCGACGCGACGCTCGACCGCGTTGCGTCCGAGTTTGCCATGGTCGCGGCCGGCGGCAAGAAGTTCGAGTTGGTGAGGCCCGATGCCCTTGCCGCGGTGCTGCCGCAAACGGTTGCCGGGATGCCGCGCGCGAGCGTGACGGCCTTGATCGAGGCGCCGCTGTTTACGCTCAAAGGATCGGTCGTGCGTGCACGCTACGAGCGCGGCGACGCGCACGTCGAGCTCGAGGTCGGGGACATGGGCGAACTGTCGGGACTCGCGCGTCTTTACGCGTGGTTCGATCCCGCGCTCTCGAAGACCACGGGCACGGCGTACGAGCGGCACGGCCGTATCGGCGGCCGTTATTTCCAGGAACGATTCGACGAGCGCGACGGCAGCGGCAAGTTCGGCGTCATGATCGACGATCGCTTTGCGGTCGGCGCGCGCGGCAAGGGTGTAACGCTGGCGACGCTGCACGACGCCGTGGCCGCCGTGGACCGCGCCAGCGTCGCGGCATTGGCGAAGGCGCGATGACGTCCCCGACGACCGCGTCCTGGACCGAAGCGCTGATCCGGTCGAGACCTTCGCAGGCGGATGGGTGTACTCTGGGTCCGCCCGCATTCCTCTGACAGCAAATTGCGATGCCCATCGAACGCGCGCCCCAGCGCCCCCTGCCGCCCGGCTATCGGCCGCCGGCATCCATCCCCTACCGGGTCTTGGACGGTGACTCGTGGCATGGGATCGCCCTACGTCATGCGATCGATGCCGACCAGTTGATCTTCTTCAACTTTCATACAAACGATGCGCATGAAGTGAACTGGTATTTAAGGCGCCACACTGGGTGCAAGCAGCTCTCGTCCGATTCCCTCAATAGGGCGTTCAGCTCAATTGCGGAACCCGGCCTCATCTTCCTGCCCATGAACAAGGCCGATATGCGCATGCCCAGCGCAGCCGGCGCAGCCAGCGCCGGCAAGGGAAGCAACAAGAAGGTGTGGGACTACATCAAGCACAACTCCCTGCAGGACAAGCTAAAAAGGTCCTAGTCGGAAGGAAGCGCTCGATACGTTGCGCCGGTCACGCGGCCCATCTGCGTCAGCCGACCGTCTGGGCGATGCGATAGAGGCCCTCGATCACCACGTTATCGTGCAGCTGGAACGGGATCGAAAGGCGCGGAGCGACAGCGCCGGCGGCGCCGCCCGAAAGGATGCACACGACCTCGGGTTGCACGCGTTGCTCGCTGGCGAAGAGGCGCTCGATCGCGCCTGCTTGCGCGTGCTGGCAACCGCTCGCGATCGCGTCGACGGTCTGCGTCGGATAGGAGAAGAACTCGCCGCCCTGGTCCGGCAACGCGGCCGTGCCCTCGTGCAGCGAGCGCAGCATGAGGCCGACGCCCGGCATGATGATGCCGCCCTTGAACACGCCTTCGCCGGAGAGAAAGTCGATCGTCGTCGCGGTTCCGCATACCACGACCATTGCCGGCCGCATTCCCAGGAGATGCCGTGCGCCGATCAATGCGGCCCACCGGTCGCTGCCGAGCTGCTGCGGGTTGCGGTAGCTGTTGACGACGCCGCATTGCGCATCCTGCGGCACGAGCCAGTAGGGCGCCGGGGCGTCCGGCCACACCTCGATCATGCGCATCGCGGTCGCCCGCACTCGCGTGCCGGCCACGTTGCTGATGATGATACGCGCGGGCGTCGGCAGCTTGGCGAGCTGCGCGGACAGCGGCATGATCTCCTCGAGCAGCGCGTGTCCCGACTCGACGCGGTTCTCGCGCGCGGTGCCCCCGATCGAAGGCCGGAACAACCCCCACTTGAGGAACGTGTTCCCGATGTCGACCAGCAGGATGAAGTCGCGCTCTGGAATCATCGGCGGAAGATTACATCGGATCGAGCGGGAAAATCGGGCGGGTGAGCTTGCGGTACGGATAGACCGACAGGTCGGCGTTGGTGACGCCCGCGCCCATGCATTCGACGATGTGCGACGCGATCGGCTTGAACCCCGCGCGGTAATGGATGCGCGACTTGAGCATCACGTAGCGCTTCTTGCGCGGGTCGATGCCCGCGTGGGTGAAGACGCCGAGATCGAACGGTTCGTGCGGCCGCTCGGTGACGACGATCTGGGCGCGCCCCGTATCGAGGACGGCGGTGCGCCCGAGGTGCATGCGCACGCCGGTATACATCGGGCCGGTCACGACGAACTCGCCATCGGTGATCGTGAGGACGCGCCCCTCGACCTCGAGCGGTGCGCTACCCAAGCCGATCGACGGCATCTCGGTGTGGCCGCCCAGCGCGAGCCTGACGTGCTGGCCGGCGCCGGCGTCGATCATGGTCGCCACCGCGGCGGGATCGCGGATCGGCGCAATGGCAACGTCGTCCAGCTCCTGTCGCAGCACTTCGGCGACGACGTCCATGACATCCTGCGCGCCGCCCGATCCGCAGTTGTCGCAGTGGTCGATGAGCAGGACGGGCGCACCGGGATTGCCACGCCCCAGCGCCTTGGCGCGCCCCACCGAATCGGCGAGCGGCACCGGATGAAACACATACTCGTCGCGGCGATCCCACGCCATCTTCAGCATGTGAGCACACACCGCTTGCGCGTGCTCGCGGCCGCCGTGACGCGCGTCGCCGACGACGACCGCCGACACGCCCGTGTACGGCGTATCGGCGTGCGGGAAAGAGGGAAAGAGCGTCGCTGCGAGCACCGTGCCGTCGGCCTCCATTCGCTTGGCGAAGTGCACGATGTCGCCCGACGGACCGTCCTCCGGCGCGTGGCGCATGATCGAGGCGAGGAGCGGCTTCCATCCCCACGCCATCACCGGTTCGATCATGCCGTCGAGCTTGCCCACGAGGATGCCGCCCGCGAGCATGCCGGCTTCGTACATGTCGACGTGCGGATAGGTCTTGTAGCCCGTGATCACGGTGGCGTTGTCCACCAGCACGTGCGAGAGGTTGGTGTGATAGTCGAGCGTGACCGCGATCGGAACGTCGGGCGCGATGCGGCGCAGGCGCTGCGCGATCTCCCCCTCGGCGTCGTCGCAGTCCTCGATCACCATCGCGCCGTGCAGGTCGAGGAAGACGGCGTCGCATCCGGCGCGAACCGCATCTTCGATCGGACGCACGAGCGTCTCGAACGTCGCGCGCGACGCCTTGCCCGAAGGCCACGATTCGGCGGCGATCGGCGTCACCACGTCCGCGTTCTCGCGCCTGCCGATATCGAGGTACGCGGCAAGTGGCGTGTTGGTGTTCTCGAATCGCGCGCGTACCGCGTCGCCGAAGGCGGGACCTTCGCCATGCCCGAACGAGACGAGCGATGTCTCGAGCGGCGAGAACGTATTGGTCTCGTGCTTGACGAGTGCGGCGACGAACCGTCGCTTCATGAGCGGAATGCCGGACCGCCCGGTTTCAGGCGCAACCCGGGCCGCAGCCGCGTCCAGTGAAACATGGTCGGATCGGCTTTCGCCGGGCCGGGTGCCACGACCACCAGAACTTCGCGCGCGATCGGCTGAAAGTCGGCGCGAAAATGGACCGAGCTCTTGAGCGCGAGCACGCGCTGCTTGACGGGCTCGATGCCGACGTGACGGAACATCTCCTGGTCCGCGGCCTGCACCTTCTTCGAGGCGACGACGACGCGCACGTTGCCTTTGCGCAGCACCGCCATCGGCCCGAGCTCCATCCTGAAGCCCTTGAACATCGGCCCCGTGCACGTGAACTTACCGTCGGCGAGCGTGACGACCTCGAACTCCCCCGCGAGCGGCACGTGGCCGGGCACGCCGGAGGTCTCGCCCAGCTTGAACTCCGACGTGCGGCCAGCGCCGACCTCGTGCGCCTGCCTGGCCGAGGCGCGATCGATGAGCAGGCCGAGCACGGCGTCGCGCGGATCGCGCGCAAGCAGCGCGGCGAGCAATCCGGTCGTGTCGCCGTTGCCGCCCGCGCCGGGATTGTCTTGCGTGTCCGCGAGCACGACCGGCGCGCCCACGTCTCCCCGCTGCGCGGCGCGCGCAACGCCTTCCTGCGGCGTCAGGAGCTCCATCGCAAACTCGGGCTCGGCGTCGTGGATCGCCTCGGCGAGGAGATCGACCGCACGCTGCACGCGCGCGATTTCGGGGCCGTAGCCGAACACCGCCATCTGGCACTCGGGGAAATCGGCCATCGGGAAGCCGGGTGTGAAGGACAGCACCGTGTCGTGCTCGCGTTCCAGCGTCTCGAGGAGCTCGTACAGGCGCTTGCCGGGCTGGATGAACGTCGACTGCGACGACAGCCCGGTGAGAAAGTCGAGCGGGCGGAACGCGCGCGCCGGCGGTCGCCCCGCCGTCAGCGTGCGCATCAGGAGCTCCGCGGCGCGCCTGCCCGTCGCGGCCATGTCCACGTGCGGATAGGTGCGATACGCCACGAGGCCGTCCGCGACGTCCGTCATGCGCCTGGTCACGTTGGCGTGGAGGTCGAGGCTCGCGACGATTGGAACGCTGGCGCCTACGATGCGGCGCACGCGCGCGAGGATCTCGCCTTCGCCGTCGTCCAGGTGCTCGGTGACCATCGCGCCATGCAGGTCGAGGTACACGCCGTCGACGGCGCCGGCCTGCGCGAGCCGCGCCGTCATCTCGCCGACGATGCGCTCGAACGCGTCCTTCGTGACGTGGGCCGAAGGCGACGCCGCGCCCCACGCGGTGCCCGGCGTGCGATGGCCCGCGGCGTGCAGTGCGCTCAGTGCGCCGGTCGCGGGAATATTGGCGCCGTCGATACGCGGCGCGATCGCTTCGCCGAAGGTCAAGGGCGGCCAGCCGCCGCCCTGCTCGAACGCGTTATAGTCGGCCTTCGACGGTGCGAACGTGTTGGTCTCGTGTTGAAAACCACCGATTGCAATCACACTCATCGCGCCGCTTCCGATTCAGAACATTCCGGCAGATGAGACTAGCACAGTGACACGGCACCTCTGGACATGGGACGCGGCGGACCTCGCCGCCGCGATACGCAAGCGCGAGATCAGTGCGCACGACGCCGTCTCGTCATGCGTTGCGCGCATGCACGAGGTCAATCCAAGGCTCAACGCCGTCACGGTCGACCTCTCCGAACAGGCGGTCGCCAACGCGAAGCTCGCCGACCAGGCGCTTGCGCACGGAGACGCGATCGGCCCCTTGCATGGCGTGCCGGTGACGACGAAGGAAAACGTCGATCAGGAAGGCTGCGCGACCGTCAACGGCGTCGCGGCCTATCGCGATCTCGTGGCGAGCGCCGACAGCCCGGTCGTCGCGAATCTCAGGAAGGCGGGGGCCATCGTCATCGGGCGCACGAACACGCCGGCGATGAGCTTTCGCCTCGATACGGTGAACGACTTTCGCGGCCGCACGTACAGTCCGTGGTCGCGCGGGCACACGCCCGGCGGCAGCAGCGGTGGCGCGTCGTCTTCCGTGGCGGCGGGCATCACGCCGATCGGGCAGGGCAACGACATCGCGGGTTCGGTGCGCTATCCCGCGTTCTGCACCGGCCTCGTCGGCTTGCGGCCGTCGTTCGGGCGCATTCCCGCCTACAACGGCACGGCGACGCGCGAGCGCACGATCTCCTCGCAGCTCATGTCGGTGCAGGGACCGCTTGCCCGCTCGGTGCGCGACGCTCGGCTCGCGCTCCATGCGATGTCGCAGCACGATCCGCGCGACCCTTGGTGGACGCCCGCGCCTTTGATCGGACCCGGCGCGCCTCGCCGCGTCGCCGTCGTCGATGCGCCGGAAGACCTGGGCGGCATCCCGCCCAACGCGGCGATGCAGGACGCGCTTCGCACGGCCGCGAGCGCGCTGTCCGATGCGGGCTACGACGTGGTGCGCGAGAAGACGCCCGGATTCGCGCGCGCGTTCGAGCTGTGGTTCGAGATGCTCGTTCCCGAGTTCCGCAAGTTCATGCACGCGGACTTCGAGCGCGACGGCGACGAGGGCATCCGTGTCGCGATGCGCTACGTGCTCGACAACGTGCCCGAGAAAGACGAGGCCTCGCATCTGCGCGCCCTGTCCGAGCGCACGCGCGTGATCCGCGACTGGAGCTTGTTCTTCGCGCAGACGCCGCTCGTGCTCACCGTGGTGTGCACCGAGCCGCCCTACGCGCACGGCTTCGACCTCGAGAGTGCCGAACGCACGATGCGCCTGTGGCGCGAAGCCGCGACACTGATGGCGGTGCCGGTGCTCGGGCTGCCGGGCATCGCCGTGCCGACGGGTCTCGCCGAAGGCTTGCCGGTCGGCGTCCAGATCGTCGGGCCGCGCTTCCGCGAGGATCTCGTGCTCGCGGCGGCGGAGGCGATCGAGGAGCGCGTCCCGAAGCTCGCCCCGATCGATCCGCGCTAATATCCGGAAGCATCTTCCAGAGAGGTCTTGCCATGCTCGCACGCCACCGCCTGCTCGCTGTCGCCGCTCTCGCCGCCGTCCTGTCCACGCCCTCGCTCGCGCAGACCACGCTGCGCGTCGTCAAGCATTCCGATCTCAAGATCGTCGACCCGATTTGGACGACGGCATACATCACGCGGGATCACGGCTACATGGTCTACGACACGCTGTTCGCGACCGACGCGACCGGCCAGATCAAGCCGCAGATGATCGACAAGTACGACCTTTCCGCCGACAAGCTCACGTGGACGATGACGCTGCGCGACGGACTCCTGTGGCACGACGGCACGCCCGTCACCGCGGAAGACTGCGTGGCCTCGATCCGCCGCTGGGGGGCGAAGGATGCGATGGGGCAGAAGATGATGTCGTTCGTGAAGGACATGCCCGTCGTCGACGCGAAGACGTTCCGCATCGTGCTGAACGCGCCGACCGGCCTCGTGCTGACCGCACTGGGCAAGCCTTCGTCGAACGTGCCGTTCATGATGCCCAAGCGGGTCGCCGCCACCGACCCCAACACGCAGATCTCCGACTACACGGGCTCGGGCCCGTTCGTGTTCAGGAAGGACGAGTGGAAGCCGGGCGACAGGTCGGTGTACGTGAAATGGGACAAGTACAAGCCGCGCAGCGAGCCGGTGTCGGGTCTCGCCGGCGGCAAGGTCGCCAAGGTCGACCGCATCGAATGGCGCCAGCTCGCCGACCAGCAGACCGCCGTGAACGCGCTGATCGCGGGCGAGATCGACTTCATCGAGCAGCCGTCGCACGACCTCCTGCCTGTGCTGCGCAAGGATTCGAACATCAAGCTCGTCGACTGGAATCCCCTCGGCAACCAGTACGCCTTCCGCTTCAACACCACGGCGAAGCCGTTCGACAACGTGAAGGTGCGCCAGGCCGTCGTCCTGGCGCTGAACCAGGAAGACTTCCTCCAGGCCGTGATCGGCGACAAGCAGTACTACAAGACGTGCAAGGCGCTGTTCGTGTGCGGCACGCCGCTCGCCTCGGACAAGGGCATGGAAGGCTTGATCGAATCCAACTTCGCGAAGTCTCAGGCGATCCTGAAGGAGGCGGGCTACGACGGCACCCCGATCGTGCTCCTCCACTCGACGGACCTGCAGGTGCTGACCAATCTCGCGCCGGTCGCCAAGTCGCTGCTCGAGAAGGGCGGCTTCAAGGTCGACATGCAATCGATGGACTGGCAGAGCGTAGTCGCGCGCCGCGCGAAGAAGGATCCGCCGACGCAGGGCGGATGGAACGCGATGCTGACGTCGTGGGTGTCGGCCGACATCCTGAACCCGGTGTCGACGGCGTTCCTCAACGCGAGCTGCGACAAGGCGCCGTTCGGCTGGCCATGCGACGCGGAGATGGAGAAGCTGCGCGACGACTTCGCGAAGGAGACCGATCCCGCGAAGCAGAAGGCGATCGCCGAAGCGGTTCAGGTGCGCTGGACGCAGTATCCGACGCACGTCAACCTCGGTCAGTGGTACCAGCCCGGCGCCGCGCGCAAGAACGTCGACGGCGTGGTGGTGGCGCCCGCTTCCGTGTTCTGGAATATGTCGAAGACGGGGAAATAGCACCGCGGCGAGGCAGCGATGCTCGCCTACATTGCCAAGCGTCTCCTCGCGACGATCCCCGTCATGGCGGTCGTCGCGGTCTTCGTCTTCGCGCTGCTGCGGCTCACGCCGGGCGATCCGGCAGCGATCATCGCAGGCTCGGCCGCCACGTCGCAGGACGTCGCCAACATCCGGCTGAAGCTCGGCCTCGACGAGC
>Ga0207701_10001214_pt1 | contig 27336 bp, 21 predicted proteins | sample KBSSwiSSwithPhiX_FD_184294 | JGI IMG/M metagenome (GOLD analysis project Ga0207701, IMG submission 184294) | Switchgrass rhizosphere bulk soil microbial communities from Kellogg Biological Station, Michigan, USA, with PhiX - S5 (SPAdes) (version 2) | ecosystem: Environmental > Terrestrial >... | reverse complement strand
CGCATGATTCTGCGCCGGACTTGGGCAAGGCAGTTCGAAGGAAGACGCGAGCAAGCGCAGCGAAGCGAGCCACGCGCCCGCCTTCGCGCCGAAGGCGCTGCGGCGAGGTCTCGCCGTAGCTTCAGCGGAGGCGGAAACGGAGCGAGCCGGCGAAGCGGCTCGCGAGAGAGCGTGCGGGGAAGTCCGAGGGGCGAAGCCCCTCGGGGTAAAATTTGACTTATTTGCGAACTTTGACACAGTACGAAGCGTTGTCCGAGTCATCAGCCTCGAACCGCGCCGGCTCGCCTGCAGCGACGGCTGCCGACGAGTCCCGGCCGGCCGGCCTCGACGTTCGCTCGCTCGAGTGGATTCGTCCACTCGTTGGCGAGTACGCATTCAACTTCCAGAAGCTGAGTCAGCTGTATGCGGGCGATCCGGCAAAACCGGACTCCTGGCGCCAGGCGATCGCTCGGGTCCACAGCCAGCCACGTGATCCCGCGATTGCCGGAGTCATCGCGACGCAGCAGGCAGGGCGCGGGGCTCCACCCAGGGCTCAGGAGGCAGCCGCGCGGCTCGCAGATCCCCGCGCCGTCGTCATTGCCACCGGCCAGCAGGCGGGCGTATTTGGTGGGCCCCTCTTCACGTTGCTCAAGGCGGCGACTGCGATTCAGCTGGCGACGAAGATCACGCGGGAACACAACGTGCCGGCGGTTCCAGTGTTCTGGGTCGATGCCGAGGATCACGACTGGCAGGAGATCCGGAGCTGCACAATTCTGGACGCGGAATTTCAGCCCAAGACGATCACCTTGCCGAACGTCGAAGGCGCGGGCGAACTGCCGATCGCACAGCTGACACTTGACGATCGGATCAATGCAGCGATCAACGACCTGCTCGCGACATTACCGACGACCGACTTCACGACCGAGCTCGGCGACACGATCCGCCGCGCGTATCGCCCACGCGCGAAGATGGCCGAGGCCTTCTCGACCTGGATCGAATCGATCCTCGGCCCCCACGGGCTGGTCGTCTTCGAAGCGGCGGATCCGGCGGCGAAATCCCTTGCGGCCCCAGTGTTTGTTCGCGAGCTCGAATCGCCAGGGCGCACCGCGGCGCTCGCCGCCTCTGGCGGTGAGAGACTTCGCGCGCTCGGACATCAGCCGCAAGTGGCACCGCAAGAGGGCAGCGTGTCGCTGTTTCATCTCGACGGCGCGCGCCAACCAATTCGTCGTGAGGGCGATCAGTTCTTCGTGGGTGACACCCCGGTAACCCTGAAATCGCTGCTTGATGAAGCACGAACGAATCCCGGCCGGTTCAGTCCCAACGTACTGCTGCGTCCGCTCGTCCAGGACACGCTCTTTCCGACCATCTGTTACGTATCAGGTCCGAGCGAGCTTGCGTATCTTGGTCAGTTGCGCGAGGTCTACGAGCATTTCGACATCCCGATGCCGCTCATTTATCCCCGAGCGAGCGCAACGCTCATCGACGGTAGTGCCTCGAGATTCCTGAATAAACACCAGATGCCACTCGATGCGCTGCGTTCGCAAGATGAATCCGCCCTCAATCAGCTTCTGCAATCACAGCTTCCACCCGAGATAGAAGAGTCCCTCAAGAATGCCGAGGACACGCTGCGCGGTGCGTTGCAGCGCGTCATCGACGCAATGCGCGCGCTGGATCCGACCCTCGCTGGAGCGGCGAAAACGACGATGGGCAAGATGGAGCACGATCTGAAGTCGCTCCAAGGCAAGGTCATTCAGGCAGCAAAACGGCGTGACGAAACCCTTCGCCGCCAATTCGTGCGTGCTCAGGCGCAGATTTTTCCGCTGGGCCACCCGCAGGAACGCACACTCACACTCGTCTACTTCATCAATCGCTACGGGCCGGGTCTCGTCGATACGCTGTTGCGGACACTGCCGATGGAATTGGGTCGGCACTGGGTGGTGACTCTCTAGAGGCAGTCTTCACTGTCGCGCTGTCACGGCCGACGGCTTCAACACGAAGAATCGAAGATTCGAAGATACGAAGCTGTCGTTGCATCCGCCGCCACGCGCTTCGCGCGTCAGGGAGCATGAGAACCCCAGAAACAAACAGCCCGCGATCCAGTGCTGCTTGTTTCTGGGGTTCTCGTGCTCCCTGGTGCCGGCCATAGGCCGGATGGCGGCGGATGCCTGTTACGTACCCGGCTGGCGCGCTGGACGCCAGCCGGGGCTCATGGCGTTTTTCTTCGACTCTTCGAGCCTTCGAGTCTTCGACGAAAACCGTGGGTCCGTCTCAGCGTGACGGTAAACAGTCCTGACTACAGCGCTCTCGCCGCGTCGGTGAGTTGTTGGTCTGCCCGCTCCAGCCGCGCCCGTGTATCGCTCAACCACTTCGAGTCGCGCTCGAGCACCTCGCGCGATTCGGATAGCGCCCGGCCAACCTCCGAGGGTGCAGGCCCTCCATGTGTCTTTCTGACTTCTACGAAGTGACGGGCACTGAGGACTTCGCTGAGTTTGTCCTCGTCGAATTCGACCGATCGGCCAATCACCGACAATGAGACTTCGCGCAGTAATCGGGCGCGGGGTTCGGCAGGCCGACGAGCCGCTTCAGCCACGAGAGCGGTCGCGATCTTGTGACCAGCCTTGAACGGCACACCTTCGTCCCGCGTCAGTGTGTCGGCCAGCTCCGTGACGGTGATCCAGCCTTCCTCGGCGCGCGCGGACAGTCGTTCGCGATCGAATGTCGCCGTGCTCATCGCGGCGGTCACGAGGCGCACCGCACGATGCGCGTCGCTGAACATGGCGAACACGAGCGGCTGCAAATCATCTTCCGTATCGACGATGTCCCCGAAGGGCGTGTTGTGCACAGAAAGTACGATGGCGCTCGCCTGGCCGAGCGCCTTGCTGCTGATCGCTCGCGCATGTTCGAGCGCAACAGGATTGCGTTTTTGCGGCATGATGCTGCTCGTTTGAACGAACTCATCGCTTAGCCGCAGATAGCCGAACTCGCTCGTGCACCACAACAACAAGTCCTGAACGACGCGACCCAACCCGGCCACGAGCACGGATGCCGCCGAGACGCTCTCGAGCAGGTAGTCAATCGTCGCGATACTGCCGTACGTATTGCCGGTTGGACCATCGAATCCGAGCAGATCACTCGTTCGCTGACGATCGATCGGAAATCCCGTTCCGGTGATCGCGCAGGCGCCGAGTGGATTTCGGTTGGTCGTGGCATAGGCAGCCCGCAGCCGAGCCGCGTCGCGTTCCAGTTGTTCGACAACGGCGTGCAGGTAGTGCGCAATCGTCGTCGGTTGCGCCGGCTGCGTATGCGTGTGCGCGGCAAATACATCTTCACGATGGTCATCTGCCTGCCTGATCAGAATGTCACGCAGACGAGTCGTGCTCTCATACAACGACAAAATCAACACGCGCTGCTGCATGCGGTACATCGTCATATCGATGTCGTTCCGCGAGCGGGCCGTATGCAGCCGTCCGGCCGAATCTTCTCCGCAGGCACGCACGAGCAGGCGGTCGACGAAGAAAAACAGGTCTTCGCACGTGCCGTCGTATTCAGTTTTGCGGATGTCGGAAACCGAAATGCTATCCAGTCCGTCGCGGATCGCGCGGACTTGCGCGGATGCGACAATGCCCTGCTCGCCGAGCATGACCAGATGCGCATAGTGAATGCGCATCAACGGGTCGAGAAATAACGTCTTCGCGTCTTCGAAGGCGGTGTTGAGAACGCAGGCAACGTATTCCGGCGAAAAGCGACTACTTCTTTCCAACGGTGTTCGTCCTTGGCAGCTTCCCCAGGCTTAGCAGATTCGCCAGCAACGTATACGCCCCATCCGTGCCCGCGGGCAATTGACGCCACAGTCCGAGGCCCAAATAGATCCACCGCCCCTTGCCGTACTGCGCCTCAACGAGCGCCCCGGTTTTCCATCCCGGGTTCAAGGGAAAGGGATCTGCGGTTCGTATGAGATCCACGTATTTCGGATCGCGCTCGGCAAGAAAATAGGTGCCGCGTTCCTGCACCCAGCCTTCCCACGTCTCAGGCCCGAGGCGATTGGGCACGGTGAACACCGGGTGCTTCGGAACGAGCACTTCGATGGGAGCGTTCTCCTCGGTTACCCGATCCTGACCGTTTTTCGCCGGATACGGACCGTACTGCGCCTGATTGAACTCCTGTTTGTTGTAGTTGACGAGAAGCACACCGCCACTGCGCACGTAGTCGAGCAATCGGCTGTTGTGCGCCCGCAGATCGGGCCGTCGCTCGTATGCTCGAACACCGGTCACGATGACGTTGTAGCGGCGCAGGTCGCCGGACGCGAGTTCATTTGGATCCAGCAAATGAACCTCGGCGCCGAGTTGTTGAATGGCGGCCGGCATCTCGTCGCCAACGCCCATCACATATCCGACTCGCAGCCCCGTCGCGATTCGAACATCGATCATCTTGACGCGGGTCGCCGCGGCTTCGACGACGTGACGGCGGTGGATGTGCGGATACTCGACCACCTGATAGCCAACGCGTGACGTGCTACCGGCGGCGGACACAAGAGCGTGAATCATCGACTCACCCGCACGAGCACGCACAGGAGGCGTGATCTTGAACGACGTGGTGACCTGCTCGTCCGCTCGCTCGAACTTTACGGGCGCGGATGCGGGGGTGACCGTCCAGCCGGCCGGCGCTTCAATCGACGCGGTGGCGTTCACCGGCCCGTTGATGTTGTTGGTCACCGCGACCACGACGGTACGCACGCGGGCTCTGCTCGCCGCCCTGGAAACTGCCGGTCTTGGTTCCTTTTCCGCCTTGAATTCCAGTTCTTCTTCTTCGGCGCGCTCACGTGTCTCAGCGGACGCTGCTGGGATGACCGCTATGTCCGGGCTCGTCTGCACGGCAAACGCGGGAACGACTTGAAGCTCCATCCGCTTTTCACCGGCGACAATGTCGCTGTAACGGAACTCGATGGCTCGATAGATCGTGACGTCCGCACCGCCGATCGTCAGGGAGAACTGCGCATGAAAGGGGCTCGGCCTGAACGGCAGACCAAAGGGGACATCGCGCTCGAAGTCGTAGCGTGCGGCGTCACGACGGGGTGCCCAGTAAGGCGTCGACAGCGGCACTTGTCCGACACGAAGTGTTGAATCGCAGGAGACGCCACGGCCGGTTTGAATCGCTCCACTGGCAGGCGCACAGACTGCCTCACTCGATGACGACCCGTCACCCTGGGTGCTGAAGCCGGAGAGACTCACTGACTTGAACGTCACATCGGCGGCGCCGTTGTTTCCGGCGACGGTCGACACTTTCACGCTCTGTCCCACAACAACCGTCCCATCGTCGGCGAGCGCCTCGAGACGAATGCCGTGTGTCAGCAGAAGCGCCTCCTCGAACTGCGGCTCCTTTTGCGCCAAACGAAACTCGATCTCGTATCGCCCTTCTGGCGATAACTGCAGGGCGGGCTCTTTAGACCCCGCCGGAGATCCAGCCAACGACGCGCGCAAACTTCTCAACGCGGTCAGGCCCTGAACTAGCGGCGCAGCTGCTGCCGCGGGTCCGCGGGTCTCCGCCGCCTGCCTCGCCTGATCCACGTTCATTGCAATTCCTTGCAGCGCGATCACGAGGTTCGCCGGAGGCTGGGCGCCTGCATACTTCGCCAGTCCCGCCAGTGTGGTATCGACGCCGTCGAACATGTCTTTCGGGGCGACGCCTGCTTCGCCGATCACACTATCTTTCAGCCGATACGCCCGTGCAGGAGACGCTCCAGGGAGCAGGAGCAGCTGCGATGTGCCCTGACACTTGTGCATGCTGCGACCCTCGAGGCCGAGCTCGGAATAGGTACGGCCCAACAGCGGGTCGAACTGACTGGTCGCTGTCACGCGAAGAAGATCAGGCGTCTGCCCTTGCGCGCCGAAGCCCTCGGTGCAAAACACTCGCTTCGCCTGCCATGGTCGAAGCCCCTCGCGAATCTGCTCTGGATAGCGCGACGGATCTGCAGCCGCGCGAAACGCCTCGAGCGTGAGCCGTGTAGATGCTTGATGATGCTGGCCCCCGCCATTACCCCCGCATAGAAAGCCGACAATGATGTCCGGACGAATGCCGCGAATGTGGCGCACGTAATCGCCAACGATTTCGTCGTGTCCCCATTTCTGAATCGATTCTTCGATGCTGAACGAAAAGCCGAAATCGACCGCGCGTGTGAAGTACTGCTCCGCCCCGTCGAACCGATGGACCGCCAGCAGTTCCTCCGTCCGCAACACGCCGAGGGCCTGAAAGATCTCCGGCCCGATTTCATTCTGACCGCCGTCGCCTCGCGTGGCCGACACGAGAGCCGTGCGCATTCCGCGACCATGACTCATCAAGGCAAGGAGCGCGTTGTCCTCATCATCCGGGTGCGCCGTCGTCTCCATGAAGGTGCCGGTCGACGCGAGTTTCCGGAGCAGCAACTTCAGCGACACGTCCCCGGGCAGTTCGCCAACGGTCCGAACGCGCAGCTGCGCGGGCACGGTGACGCTGATAAGGAGAAAAGAGAGGGGGAGAACAAGCAGTCGGAACAAACGCATTGGGGAATAGTAGTGCGAGGTGACTAAACAAGAGAAACGGGAGAAACGGGAGCAACCAGGTGTTTCCTCTCGTTTTCTCGTCTCTCTCGTTTCTCTCGTGACTTGTTTGTCGTGCACCCACGAACTCAGAACAAGAACTTCACCCCCAGCTGCATGATGCGCTGGTCATACCCGGTCTTCCCTGCCGTTGGGTATTGGTCGCCGTGGAAGACGAGCGCGTTCACCGGGTTTCCCTGGGCGTCGGTCGTCACAACTCGGTTGACTCCAGCGATGTTCTCCGTATTGAAGAGATTTTTGGCCTCGAAGAACAACTCGCCCCTCATCGTGTCGCGGAAGGGAATGAACCGAGAGTAGCGGAGATCGAAGTTGAGAACTCGGCCAAGCCGGCCCGCATTGCGTTCGATATTCAACGGACGATCGTTGTTGACGCCATCCTGGTTCAGGTCCAGGTTCGATCTGATGTTGAATGGAAGACCGCTGTTGGCCTGCAGAATGATCCCGAGCTGATTGTTATTGAGGAGTGCCGCGCCCAGACCGCTGCCGGCCTTGGTTGGCGCCAGGACCGCGGACACTCCCAGCGTGTGCGTCTGGTTGAACGGCGTCACGCCCTCTTCGCGGTCGAGGTTTGTCGGATCCGAGACGCGATCGTCGCCGCTTCCGACGACATAGGTGCCGGTCAGCGGTGCGTTATCGACACCACGCGCCAGCGTGTAGGTTACCTGCGTCATCCAGCCATGCGACATCCGCTTGCTGAGCGAGGCGGTGAGCGCGTTGTACGTGGACTCGCCGATCGACTTGAACATGTTGATCCGATTGAACGTCGGATCCACGCGCGCGCTTGACGAGAAAAGGGGACGCCCGTCGGCCAGTACCTGCCCGGACGGCACCAGATTGACGTCAATCAGCACCGGGAGATTGCGCCCGATCGAATTCACGTAACCAACTGTGACGGCAATCTGATCATTCAGCGCGCGTTCAACCTGCGCGTTGCTCAGCCATGCCGACTGGGTCCTGAACTCGGGATCAACCGCGTTGATGCTCTGTCGCGGCAGCACGAATCCCGGCGGCGGAGATGCCAGGCTTGCCGGAAACGCGGGAGCGCCGGCGGCGGAAGGAAGCAGCGGTCCGATGTTGTAGCTCTTGGGATCGCCGTTGCTCAGAATGGCGTTGTCGTAAAAGTCGAGCAGCGGCGGCTCATACATCAAACCGATTGACGCACGCACGACCGTGCGAGATCGCTGATCGACAGACCACGACACACCGGCGCGTGGACCGATATTGTTCTTGTCGACCGTGAAGCCCTGCGAGTACGGATTCGGGCCAAACGGTCGCGCCTGGGGCACGTCGAAGATGTCGTAACGAAGGCCATACAGGAGTTTGAGCCGCGACGAGACCTGCCAGTCATCCTGCGCGAAGAATCCGTAGAACCCGGAGTTGTACTTCACGCTGAGATCTCCGAGCTGCTGCTGAAAATTCGTATACGAGCGAGGGTCGGCACCGCTCAGAGCCGCCTGATAAGCGGCAATGGTCGCGAAGGTGTACTGAAATAACTCGCCGCGCACCCGTTTATCCGCAATCCACTGGGCGTCGAGCCCGCCTTTGAAGGCGTGGCGGCCGCGAATCCAGCTCACGTTGTCGATGAATTGCGTGATGCCCTGGTTGAAGTCGAATCCGACAGAGTTGCCATCGCCGATTCGAGCGCCGCCAAACTCCGCCTTTCCGCTGACGGTGATCGCGGGACCGTCGACCGAAATGCCAGGCGTGCGGAACTGATGCCGCCGCGCGTACTGGATGCGAAGCTCATTCAGCGTCGATCCGCCAATCGAGGAGACGACCTGACCGGATGTGGAATCCATTCGGTCGGTGAAGTCGGTCGCGCGATCGGTGGTCGTCAGGCCACCGGCGATGTTCGAAGGCGAGTGGTTCTTGAAGCCGAAGTACCTGATCGACAGTTGGCTGCCTTTGGAAAGCTGATAGTCCGTCTTTCCGAACCAGAAGTTCACTTGTTGATGCGCAGGTATGACACCGCCGGCCGGAAGCGTTATTCCAAGAGCCTGCGCATCCGCCGGCGCGACGGTGATCACCTGATTGCCGGTGATGAGACTTCGATCGACGAACTCGTAGGCGCCGTAGTAGTGCCACTTGTCCCTTGTAATCGGTCCACCCAGCGTCGCGGTGAAGTCGTCAGCCTCCGTGTCAGGCTTCTTGGCAGTGGGCGCGAGGAAGAACGGCTGTGCCGACATCGCATTTCGCTTGAACCGGTAACTCGCCGATCCACGCACCGCATTGGTGCCCGACGGAGTGATCGCGTTGTAGACCATCCCCGTTGTCTGTCCGAACTCAGGCGCGAAACCGTTGGTGATGACCTTGACCTCCCGGACGAGCACTTCGGAAATCGGAAGCAGCCGGAGTCCCGCTCGGTCCTTCTCGGTGTTGGTATTTCCATCGATCTGATAGTTCGTGCGCATCTGCGATCCGTTCGCGTTGATGCGCGGCACACCAAACTCGTTGTTCTCGTAGCCGGTCACGTTGGCCTGGAGAAACGCGAAGTTGTACGGATTGCGCGACACGAGTGGCAGGTTTCTCATTTCCGTCTCGCCGATCGTGCGCCCGAGATCGATCTTTCCAGGCTCCGCCACCGGCGACTCGCTGGTGACGGTGATCGCTTCGGACACGTTGCCGACGGTCATGTTGATGTTGATGACCGCCGACTGCCCGGCCGACAGTGTGAGCCCCTGCTGCTCGAACTTGCGAAATCCCTGCAACTCGGCTGATACGCGATATCGCCCGAGCGGCAACAGCGGCGCGCGATAAACACCGGCTTCATTCGACACGACGACCCGGCTGTCCCCGGTATCGACGTTGGTGACGGTGACGCTGACGCCCGGAAGCGCCGCGCCCGATTGATCGGTGATCGTGCCCTCGATCGTGCCGTTGATTGCCTGTGATTGCGCCGCAGGGTGCGCGACGCTCATCGCGACGAGGACCGCCGCAAAGAAGAACCCGACTACCCGAAACATCAAGAGCCTCCTGTTACGCGAATGGATTCAACCATTATGGTGTGGCCGAGCGGCTGATCGTTAGACGCGTGAGCGTACCGAAGAGGTCCGGTGAGGGTTAAGCGGTGGGATGGCCGGACCTAACCGGGCTGACCGAGGATTTCGCTGTAGAAATTCTCGTACTGCGGAACGATCAGGTCGCGGCAGAAGCGTTTGCGCACCAGACGACGGCTCTCGGCAGCAATTCGCCGGTGCAGTTCCGGATCGGTGAGCAACCGGGTTGCGTCCTCAGCCATTCCATCCACGTCGTCAGGGTCGCGAAGAAACCCGCTCACGCCGTGGTCTATTACCTCGTGAAGTCCGCCCACGCGCGACGCCACGACCGGCACCTCGCAGGCCATCGCTTCCAGCGCCGCTAACCCGAAACTCTCCTGTGACGACGTGAGAAGAAAGAGATCGGCAATCGAGAGCAGAGGAATGATCTGATCCTGCTCCCCTAGCGCTTCGACGAGACTACTGACTCCCAGTGCCTTTGCTTCATCGAGCGCAGGCGCGAGGTCCGGGCCGTCGCCAACCAGGAGCAACCTCGACGGCACGCGCTCCGCGAGACGAGCGAAGACTTGAACGACAACAGGCACACGCTTCACGGGACGAAAGTTGGAGACATGTATGACGAGCTTCTCGCAGCCCGGAGGACAATACCGCGCGCGTAGCGGCGCGGCCTGGATTCGTTGATACACATCACAGTCGAGGAAGTTTGGGATGACCGTAATCGGCCTCTGAACCGACAGCGCGGTGTAGGTGTCCTGTCTCAGGCTCTCGGAAACGGCGGTCACGCCGTCCGACATGTCGATCGAGAAGGCCACCGTCTCCGCATAGGAATGGTCGCTGCCGACGAGCGTGATGTCGGTTCCATGGAGCGTCGTGATAATCCGCGGGACCGCGCCCTTCCCTGGACGGAGGAGAATCTGTTTGGCCAGATATGCCGCCGTCGCATGCGGCACGGCATAGTGCGCATGGATGATGTCGAGTCCCTGTTCCCGCGCGACTTGAACCATGCGATTGGCGAGCGCGATGACGTACTGCGGTTCGCGGAATAACGGGTATGCCGGCGTGCGGACGCGGTGGAACGTCAGGCCGGGCTGATAATTTCCGAGCCGGAATGGTGTATCGGTGCTCAGCACGTGAACCGCGTGACCACGTTCGGCCAGCGACTTGGCCAGCTCGGTCGCAACGATCCCGCTGCCGCCGACCGACGCATAACAGACAATGCCGATATTCATCGACGCTCTGCCTGCGGGTCGTTCCAGTTCTTCATCAAGTGAGGCCGCAGGACTGGTTCTCGGACGACAACGGCCTCCGCGAATGCCACACCAAGCAGCGCACCGAGATGCGCATCGCGGCTTTCGATCATTTGCTGAAAGTGCGGGGCGGTGAGCCTTGTAGACACGCTGGCTGGTGCAGCCGTGGTGAACTGCGATTGGTGACACGCGAGCGCGCGCCGTTTCGTCTCGTAATTCGCCGACACGTCGATGGCAAACGACTCGGGCGCCGAATCGTTGATGAAGTAATAGCAGATCCAGTCAGGACGCCACGGCTCTCCGGCATCGGAAGCAAAGCGGCGCAGGCCGCTCTTGAATACGGCGCGTGCGAGCACATCGCTCGCCGCGCGATGATCGGGATGGCGGTCGTTCCAATACGGGAGTGCCACCGTGCGCGGCCGTCCGCTGCGAATCAATCGGACCACGTCGAGGATCTGATCGTCCGTTCCGGTGATCCCTCCATCCGGCCAGCGCAGGTTCATACGCCACGTCGCACCGAGCACCTCGCGTGCCTTGTCGGCCTCCGCTTCGCGCTCCTCCGGTGTGCCGTTCGATCCGAGCTCTCCGCGTGTCAGATCGCACATTCCAACGCGCAACCCCATCGCCGTATGCAGGGCGACCGCGCCCCCGAATCCGATTTCAATGTCATCGGGGTGCGGACCGAAGACCAAGAGGTCGACTTGTGAATCAGTCATCAAGAGCGATCATAGTCAACATCAGTGTTAGAATTGCGTTGCTACCCCTGCTCCGAGACATGTGGATTTGAGCCCAACGGGTCCTGCCGTCGCGACCAAGGCGCGTGTGCCTGTGCGCCTCCGTTTTCCTAAACGCGGTTGGAAATTCTATGCAATCGTGTGCGGCGCCGGGATCTTCGTCGTCTTCTCGATTATTTCCATCTACTTCTATATCTCCTTCTCGCGGATGATCGACGCGCGTCTGGCCGGCGAGACGCAGCGCTCGGACCCGCGGATCTTTGCGCGCCCCTATGAATTCCGTCGCGGCCAGGCGCTGAGTCCCACGCAGATCGTCGATCGCCTGAACGACCTCGGCTACTCCTACCGGGCGAAGGCCGAGCAACCGGGCGAATTCACCGTTGGGCGCGACGCCGTCGTGCTGATCCCACGAGCCGGCGATCGACGAGGACAACTTGTCCGCCTCGTCTTCGCCGCCAAGCGAGCGAAGGCGGCCGAGCCGACATCGATCGAACGCCTGGAGATCGTCGGGACCAAGAAGACAGTCGACAGGGTGACGCTCGACACGCCGTTGATCACCGCGCTCGTAACCGAAGCGCGTCAGAAGCGTCGCGATGTGCCGCTGGCCGTGATCCCGCCGGTCATGGTGCAGGCCGTGCTCGCCATCGAAGATCGCCGCTTCTACGATCATCCCGGCATCGATCCGATCGGCATCATGAGCGCGGCGATCGACAACGTCTTCGGGCGGAAGAAGTATCTGCGCAGTGGCAGCACGGTCACGCAACAGCTGGTCAAGAATACGTTCCTCACACCGGAACAGACGCTCAAACGCAAAGTCTCGGAATGGTTCATGTCGGTGGCGCTCGAGCGGCGACTGACCAAGGAACAAATACTGACGCTGTACCTCAACGACGTGTCGCTCGGTCAGCGTGGATCGTTCGCGATTCACGGCGTTCAGGAAGCGGCGCGTCTGTTCTTCTCCAAGGACGTCACCAATCTGTCGTTGAGCGAAGCGGCAACGATCGCCGGCGTCATCCAGTCGCCGTCGCGGCTGTCGCCCTTCAACAATCCGGAGCGGGCGAAAGAGCGTCGCAATGTCGTGCTGCAGGCGATGGCCGATTCTGGATTCATCAGTCAGGACGCCGGAGACCGCGCGTGCAAGGAGCCGCTGCAGATGGCGGCACGGGCGCTCGATGCCGAAGCCCCGTACTTCGTCGACTACATCGGTCAGGAGTTGCAGGAGAAGTATCCGAAGGAGACCGGCGCGATCGACGTTTACACCACGCTAGATCTCCACATGCAGCGGATTGCGCAGGATGTCGTCCGCGAGGGGCTCACCCACGTTGACGAGCTGCTCGCGAAACGGAAGCGGCAGCGAGCACAGGCCGCACTCATCGCGGTCGACCCGAGAACCGGCGACGTGCTCGCCCTCGTCGGCGGGCGCAGCTACAACCAGTCCCAATTCAACCGCGCAATCGCGGCAAAGCGTCAGCCCGGGTCGTCGTTCAAGCCGTTTGTGTATCTCTCGGCATTCGAGCGCGCCGCCGCGGACGGCCGCACCGACCTCACGCCAGCCACCGTCGTCATCGACGAGCCGACGTCCTGGGAGTTCAATCAGCAGACGTGGACGCCCGGTAACTACGACGGCGAATTCGAAGGACCGGTGACGCTTCGTCGCGCGCTGGCACTTTCGAGAAACATTCCCACGATCAAGGTCGCGGAAACCACTGGATATGATCAGGTTGCCTCACTGTGGAAAAGAGTTGGTGCAGCCACGCCACCGCGGCCATATCCTTCGATCGCGCTCGGCGTTTTCGAAGCAACCCCGTTCGAAATCGCAACCGCCTACACGCTGTTCGCCAACGGCGGAACGATCAAACCGCTCCATGCGATCTCCCGCCTGATCAGCAATACCGGCAAAGACGTGGCGCTTCGCGGCGACGCGCCACGAACCATCGCGCGAGCCGACACCACGTTTCTCGTGACCAACATGATGCGCAGCGTGCTCAACGAGGGAACGGGCGCGGGCGCTCGGGCTGCGGGCTTCACGCAGGATGCGGCGGGAAAGTCAGGAACGACCAACGATCTCCGTGACGCCTGGTTTGTTGGCTTTACACCTGAGGTCTTGACCGTCGTCTGGGTGGGCCTCGACGACAATCAGCCGCTCGGCCTCAGCGGCACGCAGGCGGCGTTACCACTCTGGACAACGTTCATGATGCGCGCGCTGGGAGGCCGGACCAGCAGCGGCTTCGAAGCACCGGAAGGGATCGTGTTCGTTGATATCGATCGCGATACCGGCAAAGTCGCAGTCCCAGGTTGTCCTCGTGTGTTCCACGAATCGTTTCTCGCCGGCACGGCGCCCACCGAACCGTGCACGCTGCATAGCTTCTAAGCCACGGATGAACACGGATGAGCCACGGAAGAACACGGAAAAACACGGATGAGCCACCGAAGAACACGGATGAACACGGATGAACACGGATCGGATCCGGAATTCCGCACCACGGATCCCGAAACGCCACACAAAGGTGACTGACAAAGGGGTTTAAAATACAGAGTTGGTCATCCTCGTCCGCTCGTCTTTTACCCAAGGAATTCCATTTTGATTCGATTCTGCTCAGTGCTCTTGCTCGGTGCGGCGGTCACCGGCAGCCTCGCGTGCCGTAAGCCGTCAGCCGATAAGGCGGTGACCGCTGGGTCGGAGAAGACGGCGGCCACATCAGGTCAGACCGCCTCGCAACCAACCGCACCACCGAAACCCATGCCGGCGGCCCTGCCGGAGGTGCTCGCACGCGTGAATGGCGAAGAGGTCACCAAGGTGGATTTCGATCGGCTGATCAAGAACATGGAACTCAGGGCCAATCAGCCGGTGCCGGCGGAACGTCGCGACGAGGTGTATCGCAAAGCGCTCGAGCAATTGGTGACCTATACGGTGCTGTCGCAGGAGACCCGCGCGCGCAAAGTGGATGTGACCGACGCGGAAGTCGACAGCGGCGTCCAGCAGATGCGTGCTCAGTTCCCGACGGAAGACGCGTTCAAAAAGGCACTGGACTCGCGCGGCATGACGCTCGACAAGCTCAAGGCCGACACTCGAATCGATATCAGCATCAATAAGATGGTAGAAGCCGAGGTGGCGACACAACCCCCGCCAACCGACGCGCAGGTGCGCGAGTTCTACGACAAGAATCCCGACAAGTTCAAGCAGGATGAAGCGGTGCGCGCCAGTCACATTCTCTTCCGCGTCGATGAATCAGCTGATGCCGCAACGAAAAAGAAGGCGATGGACGAAGCGCAAAGCGTCCTGAAGCAAGCCCGCGCCGGCGCCGATTTCGCGGAGCTCGCCAAAAAGCATTCGGCAGACGGGAGCGCGCAGCAGGGTGGAGACCTGAATTTCTTCACCAGAGGCCAGATGGTTCCGCCATTCGATCAGGCGGCGTTTGCGATGAAGCCGGGGGAGATCAGCGATATCGTCACGACCCAGTTCGGCTACCACATCATCAAGCTGACCGATCGACGGGCGGCATCGACTGTGCCGTTCGAGCAAGTGAGCGGCCGGATCAAAGAGTTTCTGACCGAGCAACAGAAGCAGCAGAAGGCCGACGCGTTCATTCAGTCGTTGAAGCAGAAGGCAAAAATCGAGGTGCTGGTCTGAACGAAGAAGTCCTCGCAGCAGCGGCGGAAGCACTCGCCCGCGGCGACAGCGTCGCGCTCGTCACGGTGGTGCGGTCACAGGGTTCCACACCGCAACGCGCGGGCGCGAAGATGCTCGTCTGGGCAGACGGCCGTACGGTAGGTACGATCGGCGGTGGCTGCTACGAGAATGATGCCTTCTGGAAGGCTCGCGAGGCGCTTTCGTCCGGTCGGCCACAGCTTCTACACTACGAACTGAACGATGACTTCGCACAGGAAAACGGACTGATCTGTGGCGGACGTATGGACGTACATGTCGACCCGCTGACACCTTCCCCACGGCTCTTCATTATCGGCGCCGGGCACGTCGGTTTTCATCTCGCGAAAATCGCGGGCGACGTCGGTTTCCGGCTCCACATCGTCGACGATCGTGAGAAGTTCGCCAACGCCGACAGGTTTCCTGGCGCCGACGTCGTCGTCGAACCCATTCCCGAGTGGCTCCATCGGGCCGAGATCCCCTCGTCGTCATACGTCGTCGTGGTTACGCGCGGACATCAGCACGACCTCGACGCCATGCGAGCGCTCGCGGCTCGGGATCTGAAGTACCTCGGACTGATCGGTAGCCGCGCGAAAGTCGCGCGCATCTACGATGCCCTGCTCGAGGAAGGCCTGCCGCCCGAGTGCCTCCAGCGTGTTCATGCGCCGATCGGGCTGGAAATCGGCGCGGTGACGCCTGCGGAGATCGCCGTCAGCATTCTCGCCGAACTCATCGCGATCAGCCGCGGCGTGGACACGACGTCCATGTCCATGAAGCGCGTCAGGATCAAGGCTGAATGATCGGGGATCCCCCCGATCCGGTGGCTGCCCGGTCGTCCTCTCCCGATACGATCATCCGCAACGCGACGATCGTCACGATGAACGATCGCCTCGACATCATCGACGGCGACGTCCGCGTACGAGCCGGCCGGATCGCTTCGATTGGAGGCAATATCGAGGCAAGCGGCAACGAACGAATCCTTGATGCCGCTGGCGGATATCTCCTGCCAGGTTTCGTTCAAACGCACATTCATTTGTGTCAGACGTTGTTTCGCGGATCGGCCGATGACATGCCGCTTCTCGAATGGTTGAAGAAACGAGTCTGGCCGATGGAAGCCGCGCATACACCCGCGACACTCCGCGCTTCGGTGCGACTCGCAGCAGCCGAACTCCTTCTATCCGGGACGACATCCGTGTTGACGATGGAAACCGTGCACGACACCGACGTCGTGTTCGAAACACTCGTCGAAACCGGTCTGCGCGCGTCGGTCGGCAAGTGCATGATGGACGGGTCGGGTGAAGCACCGCCGCGACTGCAAGAAGACACCAGGCGATCCATCGACGAGAGCCTGGCGTTGAAAAAGCGTTGGGATGGCGTCGCCAACGGCCGGCTGCATGCCGTGTTCGCGCCTCGGTTCGCCGTTTCGTGTTCTCGTGAGCTCCTCGAGAGCGTTGCCGATCTCTCCAATCGAGAAGGCGCAATCGTGCACACGCATGCATCTGAATCGCGTGACGAGATCGAAGAAGTCCGGCGCCTTTCGAAAGGGTTCTCGAATCTCGAGTACCTCGCCGACACAGGGCTCGCCACATCGCGCCTGTGCGCCGCACACTGCGTCTGGGTCACTGAGCGCGAGCAGGAGCTGCTTTCCGAGCGCGACGTCAAGGTTCTCCACTGCCCGAGCTCCAATCTCAAGCTCGGATCGGGACTCGCGCCAATTGCGGAGATGCGCGATCGCGGGATTTCCGTGTCGCTTGGTGCCGACGGAGCGGCGTGCAATAACCGCCTCGACATGTTCGAGGAAATCCGACTTGCCGCGATGATCCAGGCGGTCCGAAAGGCGCCCGGCGCGCTCACCGCGCGCGATGCGATTTGGATGGCCACGCGAGAGGGCGCGCGGGCACTTGGGCTCGAAGCCGAGATCGGATCGATTGAGCTCGGCAAACGCGCAGACCTTATCGTCGTCGATCGCGATCGGCCGTTTCTGGCGCCAGATCGAGACGTCTGGTCGACATTGGCCTTCGCGGCAACCGGACGAGACGTCCGGATGACGATGGTGGACGGCGAAGTCGTGGTGGATGACTTTGAACTTACCCAGCTTGACCGCGGGGCCATAACCGCCGAGGCTCGCGCCGCTGCCGCGACGCTATACGCCAGGGCTGGCGTATAGGGCGTACGAGGTTCGTTCGGTTACGTACTTCCGACTAAAGCCGGAAGCCTCCAGGGCCACTAACTCACGAAGTACCGTGTATAATCTAAGTTAGCACTCGACCCGATAGAGTGCTAAGAATCTATGTCTCGCCATCCTCCGCTAGCGGAACGGGATAAGCGAATCCTCGGCGTCCTGGTCCATGCCTACATTGACCAGGGGGAGCCGGTGTCGTCGCTGTGGCTCGCGAATCGTGGCTTTGGTGTGTCCTCGGCTACGCTGCGGAACATCATGGCTCGACTCGAGGAACTCGGCTACGTGCGGCAGCCGCACACCTCTGCCGGACGTGTGCCGACGGATCTCGGGTATCGGTTGTACGTGGATCAACTGCTCGCCGAACGGAAATCGCTGCGTCCCGCGCCTCAAGTGGAGGCCCGGCTGAGGCGTGCGGGGACAGTTGACGATCTCCTTTCCCATGTGTCGCAGGAAGTTTCACGCGCTTCGCACCAGATCGGGTTCGCTATCGCGCCGGACATGACGACCTTCGAGCGCCTCGATTTCGTGCCGCTCGCGGGTGGCAAGCTGCTGGTCCTTGTGGTCGCCGCTGGGGGTCACGTGACGCAAAAGGTTATCGAGCCAACCGAAGAGTACGAACCCAGCGAACTGCAGCAGGCGGCAAACTATTTGAACCAGCAGTTCAGGGGAAAAACGCTGGTGGAGGTACGCCAGGCGGTTGTCGAACGATTGCGCGAGGAGCGGACGCTCTACGATGAACTCATGGCACGGGCGCTACGCCTCGCGAGCTCGACGTTCGAAGGCATTGATCCCATACCCACTGTTTTCATTCAGGGCACGTCGCTGTTGCTCGACGATGTCCGGACTGAAGACCCTGAGGTAACGCTGACCACGTTGCGAACGCTGTTCCGAATGATTGAAGAGAAGACGCGGCTCATTCAACTTCTGGACGATTACCTGGGCACAACCGGTCTTACCGTCGTGATTGGAAGCGAGCATCACGATACGGATCTTCAGTGCTTCAGCCTGGTCGCGTCGACCTATTCGGATGGACACGGGACCGGCGCGGTCGGAGTGATCGGTCCCACACGCATGCGCTACTCTCGCGCGATCAACGCGGTCGACTCGCTCTCCAAGGCGATCAGCCGAATGGTGAGCGGGAGCGATACATCGCTTCCGTAATCTAAGTCACTTTGTGCCTTCCACCTTCATGGTGGAAGAAGAAGACTTCCGGCTAAAGCCGCGAAGCTACATGAGAAACCACCGTGGACGACAATCCAACAAACGAGACATCCAGCGCTGTCGACAGTTCGCCGGCAGCTACCGAAAACGATCCATCCGCGCTGCAACGCCAGCGGGATGAGTACTACGATCTTCTGCTGCGAAAGACCGCCGAGTTCGACAACTATCGCAAACGCACCGAACGAGACCGGCAGTCGCTATCAGACGCGGCAGCAGCGAGCGTCATTGAGGAACTGCTGCCGTTGATGGACGATCTCGAGCGGGCGCTGAAGGCGGATGTCGGCTCGGAGGCCGACGCCTACCGCCGAGGCGTCGAATTGATTCACAAGCAGCTCGGCGAGATCCTGCGCAAGCGTGGTGTGCGTCCGATCGAGGCGGTCGGTGCTGATTTCGATCCGTACTACCACCAGGCCGTGTCATATGAACACGCGGAGGGAAAGCGGGACGGTGAAGTGATTGAGGAATTCCGGCGTGGATACATGCTGGGCGACCGGCTCCTGCGGCCGTCGATGGTAAAGGTGGCCAAAGGGTGAGCAGCGTGACGAAGCGCGATTACTACGAGGTTCTCGGACTCGATCGCCAGGCAACAGACCAGCAAATCAAGAGCGCCTACCGAAAGATGGCGCTCAAATACCATCCCGATCGGAATCCCGGCGACCACAAGGCCGAGGAAGCCTTCAAGGAAGCGGCGGAGGCCTATTCGGTCCTCGCCGATCGCGAAAAGCGCAGCCTGTACGATCGATTTGGACACGCCGGTGTTGCTGGAGCCGGAGCCGGCGCGGCTGGATTCGACCCAACTATTTTTGCCGACTTCTCAGACATTTTTTCCGGTCTCGGCGACGTCTTCGGCTTCGGCGATCTCTTCGGTCAGCGTCGACGACGCGGCGGTCCTCAGCGCGGCGCCGATCTGCGATACGACCTGGAGATCTCGTTTGAGGAATCCGCCAGCGGCACAGAGACGTCCATCCAGATTCCGCGCGAGGAAACCTGCGAGACGTGCAAGGGATCGGGTGCTGCAGAAGGCACCTCAGCGGAGACGTGCAGCCAGTGCCGCGGTTCCGGTCAGCTTCGCTATCAACAGGGCTTTCTCACCGTTGCGCGGCCGTGTCCCAACTGTCGCGGCACGGGCAAGACGATTGCGAAACCGTGTCAAACGTGTCGCGGCGCGGGGCGAGTCGGTCGTGAGCGCAAGCTGACGGTGAAGATCCCGGCAGGGATTGCGACCGGCCAGCGCCTGCGGCTCTATGGCGAAGGAGAACACGGCAGCGCCGGCGGTCCTCCGGGCGACCTCTACGTTGTCGTTCACGTGCAGGAGCATTCGTTCTTCCATCGTGAAGAAGACGATCTCTATTGCGAAATGCCGATCAGCTTCCCCACCCTCGCGCTCGGCGGATCGATTCACGTGCCGACACTCGATGGCCGGGAGCAGGTACAGGTCCCAGCCGGCACGCAGCCTGGAACGCGTTTCAAGTTGCGCGGCAAGGGCATGCCGCATGTGAATGGGCGCGGCCAGGGAGATCTCTACGCGATTGCCCGCGTCGCGGTGCCAAAGAAGCTGACCAAAGAGCAAAAGCACGCGCTCGAGGAATTGAATCGGCTGCTCCCGCAGGAAAAACTGGATGAAGAAGCGGGCGGCGAGGAAAAGCCGTTCTTCGAACGCGTCAAAGACATCTTTGGGTAAGTATCCGGCACTGGACCTCACCTTCGCCCCCGGCCCGGGGGCGGGAACCCTTCAGGACATGTTGTACGCCGAGCTCGATGCGTTCGAGCCGGTCGCGATTCAGGAACACGAAAGTGGCGATGGCTGGCGCGTCTTCTTCCGCTCGGCTGCGGACCGCAATGCGGCAAGAGGCGCCTTGGCATCCGAGTTCGGCAACGCTCTTCGTCTCGCGGCAATGGAGATAGACGACGAGGATTGGGCGCGACGCAGTCAGGCTTCGCTCACTGCCATTCGTGTCGGACGAATCATCGTCGCGCCGCCGTGGGACGCCGATCCCGGATCCCGCACAACGGATCCCGATTCAATCGCCATCGTTATCGACCCCTCGACCGGCTTTGGCACCGGTCATCACGCTTCCACACGCTTGTGCCTCGAACTGTTACAGAAACGGGATGTGCGCGGCCTCCGGGTGATCGATGTCGGAACGGGCAGCGGAGTTCTCGCGCTTGCGGCATGGAAGCTGGGTGCCTTTCGCGTAGTGGCGATCGACATTGACCCGGACGCGCTCGACAACGCGCGCGAGAACGTCAAGCGAAATGGCGGTCAAGACGCAATCACGATTCGCGAGAGCGATTTATCGAGCCCATCGCTCGAACCGGCGGATATCGTGATTGCAAACCTCACTGGCGCGCTGCTTCAGCGACATGCAGCGTCGTTGCGTCACCTGGTTGGCCCCGAGCGTGCGCTCATCGTGAGCGGCTTTACCCGCGATGAGGCCGACGACGTCATCAAAGCCCTGGGCAACGAACCGCTGGACGTGGTGAGCGAGGGCGAATGGGTTGCCTTCTCGCTCACGCCCAAGAGCTAGCAGCCAGGAGCCAGCAGCCTCACAGATCCTTCAGCGCGAATCGAGCAATTGCGATGGCTGCGACAGCGACCGCATCTGCGCGTAGCGTTAAGCCGCCCAGGGTAACGGAGAGGCATCCAGCGGTTTCCGCGTTTTTCCGTTCTTCGGAAGTCCACCCCCCTTCCGGCCCGACAACCAGTGCCAGCGACCCGGCCGCGTGGTTTTCCAGCAGACGCAATGAGCAGATGTCGGTCGTCGACGCCGATGGCTCGATCAGCATCAGCCGCAATCCGTGTGCGCTGGATCGCAGCCATTCGTCAAACGGCCGAGGTGGGTTGATGGTAGGAACGACGGCACGGCGACACTGTTTGGCCGACGCAATGCTGACGCGTGTCCATCGATCGGTGTCGCGCGGCCCTCGCGCGATAGTCCTCGCGGTAACGATGGGTTCGATGACCACCACGCCCAGCATCGTGGCGTCGCGAACGACCGCGTCCATCTTCTCGCCCTTCAGTACCGCTTGAACGAGCGTGATCGGAACGCGCGCCTCTGCGGCAGCCTGGATTGGCTCGAGCAGTTCGACCGTCACGTTGCGACGGGCTGTGTTCGTGACCCGTGCGCGGAACTCGTGACCGCGGCCGTCGAACACGGAGATCTCGTCGCCCGCGTCGAGTCGCAGCACGCGAGTGAGATGCATCGCCTCATCGGGCGGCAATACCGTCTCACGCACGCCCGCATCGAGCTGTGGCACGTAAAAACGCGGAAGGGTCACGCCGGAATTATGAAACAATCGCGCTATACTCGCGACAATCGGCAATCACAAACGTGCTCTTCAGAGGTCAGAGTCTCGGGAAGTACAAGATCGTTGCGCCACTCGGCAGCGGCGGATTCGGTACCGTTTACCTTGCGCAGGACACATGGATCGACAAGAAAGTTGCGATCAAAGTCCCGCATCGTCAGGGCCTGGACTTCGGTGAACTCCTGAGAGAGCCTCGCCTGCTCGCGAGCGTCAGCCACCCCAACATCGTCGCCATCACGACCGCTGAAAAACAGGAGAACGTCTTCTTCATTGTCATGGAGTACGTCCAGGGAGAGACGCTCGAAAACCTCATCGCGGCCAAGGGGTATCTCGATCTGAACCGTGCGCTCGATTTCACGTGCCAGATCTGCAACGCCGTCGATCATGCGCACACGCAAGGCGTGATTCACCGCGACCTGCGGCCTGCCAACGTGCTGGTCACCGAAAACGACATGCTGAAGGTCGCCGATTTCGGGACGTCACGTTTCCTCGAGATCGCGGCGCACGGGACGACCGTCATCGGCAGTCCGCCTTACATGGCGCCCGAACAATTCCATGGCAAGGCCGTGTTCGCCTCCGACATCTATTCGCTTGGCGTGACGATGTATCAGATGTTGACGGGGATCCTGCCCTACGACACGCCGGCGCCGGCGGACCTGGATAAGCTGATGTCTGGCGAACTGGTGACACCGCCGCGGCTGAAGAATCAGGCGATTCCAAAAGCGATCAGCGATATCGTCATGCGCGCGATGGCGCCGGAAATCAAAGATCGCTATCAACGAGCGCCCGATTTACTGAACGACATCATGGCGGCAATCGCCGCGACGCAGCCTCGCCGCACCCCCCAGCCAAGCGCAATTCCGCGACCCGAACCTGCGCCGCAACGGAGTCATCGCGACGACGCGCAAGGCATTCAGAACCGCCTCCGCGCACGTGAAACCCCTTCCGCCCGATTTTGCTGGCAATGCCGCAAGCCTCTTCATGCCCGCGCGGATCGGTGCCCGTTCTGCGGCGAGGCGCAATAGCGGATTGGACTCCCGGCCAGCCGCGACGCCTGTGCTAACATCTTCAAACGCCTCATCTTAAGGAGTGGGAATGGCTTTTTCGGGCACCGGCAAAATCTGGATGAACGGGAAATTGGTGGAATGGAAGGACGCGACGATCCACGTCGGATCGCACGTCGTCCATTACGGCAGCGCGGTGTTCGAAGGCGCACGCTGCTACAGCACGGCGAAAGGTTCGGCATGTTTCCGGCTCGACGCCCACATGCGCCGACTGTTCGACTCCGCCAAGATTTACCGGATGGAACCGCAGCTCGATCAGGCGGCCTTGACGGAGGCGGTGCTCGAGACCATTCGCGCGAACCAGTTCAAGGCGTGCTACATCCGGCCGATCGTCTACCGTGGGTACAACGAGCTCGGCGTCAACCCGTTTCCGTGCCCGGTCGACACTGCGATCATGACGTGGGAATGGGGCGCATATCTCGGCGCCGGCGCGCTCGAGAAGGGTGTAGACGTCCGGGTCAGCTCGTGGACTCGTGCGCATCCGAACACGTTTCCGACGCTTGCAAAGTCCTCGGCCAACTACGCCAACTCGCAGCTGATCAAGATGGAAGCGGTGGCGGAGGGATACAGCGAAGGCATCGCGCTCGACACGCAGGGCAACCTGAGCGAAGGGAGCGGGCAGAACTTGTTCCTCGTCCGGGACAACATTCTTTATACGCCGCCACTGAGCGCGGCAGTCCTTCCGGGGATCACGCGAAGCACAATCATCACGCTGGCTCAGGATCTCGGGTTTACTGTCGTTGAACAGGTTCTGCCGCGCGAGATGCTCTACATCTGTGACGAAGTGTTCTTCGTCGGTACGGCGGCGGAGATTACGCCGATTCGGAGCATCGACAAGATTCAGATCGGAAAAGGCCAGCGCGGCCCAGTGGCCGAAGCGCTCCAGGTCGCCTTCTTCGACATGATCAACGGCGAAACGCCGGATCGACACGGTTGGCTGACCTACGTGTATCCTGGCGAACCCTTGCAGCCGGCGGAGGCCGGTTCTGCGAAGCGCACCGGGAGCGGCGTCTAAAGACGCCGCCCGACAACCCGATACCAGACGTAGGGCGAGGTCTTTAGACTCCGCCAACGTTTACCCATGCACATCGACGACCTTCTGAAAGTTGCCGCGCAAAGCGGAGCCTCCGACCTGCACCTCAAGGTGGGCAGCTATCCGATGATGCGCGTCAACGGCACCCTCGCGGTCTGCTCCGAGGAAAAGCGGCTGGATAAGGCCGACACCGAGGGCATGGCAGACGCCATTTTCAACGACGATCAGCGCGAGAAATTCCGGCGCGCGCAGGAAGTCGACCTCGCCTACAGCATCCCGGGAGTGGGACGATTCCGTTGCAACGTCTTCCAGCAACGCGGCACTGTCGGCCTCGTCCTTCGCGTCATTCCGACCCGGATTAAGACGATCGACGAACTTGGCCTCCCGCCGGTGTTGAAGCTGATCGCGCAGGAGGAGCGTGGGCTCGTCCTGGTCACGGGAACGACGGGCAGCGGGAAGAGCACGACGCTCGCCGCAATGATCGATCACATCAATACGTCGCGTTCGACACACATCATGACGGTCGAGGATCCGATCGAATACCTGCACCGCGACCATCATTCGATCGTCAATCAGCGCGAAGTGAACGTCGACACGCAGTCGTTCTCGCATGCGCTCCGAAGCGCGCTCCGCCAGGACCCTGATGTCATCCTCGTCGGGGAAATGCGCGATCATGAAACGGTCGAGACCGCGCTTCTTGCAGCCGAGACCGGCCACCTCGTCTTCTCGACCCTGCACACGCTGGATGCCACCGAAACGGTCAACCGCATCATTGCCGTGTTTCCACCGCATCAGCAGCGCCAGGTGCGCATTCAGCTCGCGAGTGTGTTGAAGGGGGCGATTGCCCAACGACTACTGCCCCGCGCCGACGGACTCGGGCGCGTGCCGGCCGTTGAGGTCATGATTGCCACCGCATTCATTCGCGACTGCATCATCGACAAGGATCGGACCGCACAGATTCATGGCGCCATCGCGTCCGGCACCTCGCAGTACGGGATGCAGACATTCGATCAGTCGATCTTCAACCTCTATCAGCAGGGATTCGTGACCGTCGAGGAAGCGCTCCGCTGGGCGTCCAATGTCGACGAGTTCAAGCTCAAGATCCAGGGAATCTCGACGACCGCCGACCTGGCGCGCGACGAGATGGCCCGCGGCGGCTCGCCGGAGATTACGCGGTTTGGCGGGTAATCATTTTGTGGCTTCCGCCTTTCGGCGGAAGATCGAGAAATGTCGGCCTACACCGACGCACTTCACCTGCTCGCGCGGCGCGAACTGACGGAAAAGGAACTGCGCGATCGCCTTCTCGATCGCGATCATCCGCGCGACGAGATCGACCGCGTCATTACCCACCTGCTCGAATCAAAAGCACTGGACGATGGCCGTGTCGCGCGTGCGTACGCGCGGACGGCGGCAGGTGTCAAAGGACGGGGACGGTTGCGCGTCATGCGCGAGCTGAACGTCATGGGAATCGCGCGGGAAACCGCTACCGAAGCGGTGACAGAGGTTTTCGCGGATGTCGACGAGCGTGCGCTGATTACGAAGGCGCTGCACAAGAAGATGCGCGGCAAGTCGCGCATCAGTGATGCGCGCGAGCACGCGCGGCTCTATCAATATCTGATGCGGCAGGGATTCACGCCAGCCGGAATCGTCGCGGCCTTGAGAAAACTCGGCGGCCGGACAGACGGTGATGAGACGTGAACCAGGAGCCGCACTAACCGAAGTGCTTATCCGCCACACGTTCCGTGAGTCCGGGCCAACGACTGTCGCGGACCGACAGTCGCGGTGATGAGATTGGCCAGGTAATCCCGAGAACAGGGTCGTCCCAGCGAATGCCCTCTTCGAGTTCTGGCGCGTACTCTGCCGTCATCTTGTAGACCACCTGTGCCTCGGCACTCGTCACGCAGAATCCATGCGCGTAGCCGGCCGGAACAAACAGCGATCGCCGATTCTCGGACGACAAAATGACACTCACCCATTGTCCGAAGGTCGGTGAGCCATGGCGGACGTCTGCGACCACGTCGAACACCGTTCCGTCGATGACACGGACGAGTTTGCCCTGCGCCTTCGGTTGACGCTGCAGGTGCAGACCCCGGAGGGTTCCATACTCCGACTTGGAATGGTTCTCCTGGACGAAGTCGGCATCGACGCCAGCGGCGAGGAACTCGGACCTCTTGTAGGTTTCCATCAGGTAGCCGCGTTCGTCGGAAAACACCTTCGGTTCGATAATCGTCACGCCAGGAAGAGCGGCCGGTGTGAATATCAGGGGCATGATGAGCGATAGGGACGGACGCTACATGTCATCGTCGAGGATTCTCAGTAAGTATTGCCCGTACAGGCTTCCTTTCATCGATCCGGAGATCCGCTCCAGGTCGGCGGCACTGATGTAACGAAGACGGTACGCGATTTCCTCCGGACAGCCAATCAAGAATCCCTGCCTCTCTTCGACTGCCTGAACGAAGTTCGTCGCCTGCACGAGGGATTCATGCGTGCCGGTGTCCAGCCAGGCGATGCCGCGCGGCAGACGTTCGACGAAGAGCTGCCCACGTTCGAGATACGCGCGGTTCACATCGGTGATCTCGAGCTCGCCGCGAGCAGACGGTCGCAAACCTCGAGAGATTTCGACCACCTGATTGTCAAAGAAGTACAAGCCAGTGACCGCGAATTGCGACTTCGGTTGACTCGGCTTTTCTTCCAACCCGACCACGCGTCCCTGCTTGTCGAATTCCACGACACCATATCGCTCAGGGTCACGGACCCGATAACCGAACACCGTGGCGCCCTGCTCACGTGCAGCCGCCGCACGAAGGTAGTCCGACAGGTGCGCGCCGTAAAAGATGTTGTCGCCAAGCGCGAGACACACTCGATCCGGCCCGATAAACTCCTGCCCAATGATAAAGGCCTGCGCGAGACCCTCAGGCGCGGGCTGCGCGGCATATTGGATGTTCAGGCCAATGTCACGACCGTCATCAAGCAGGCGCCTGAAACCGTCCTGCTCGTGGGGAGTCGTGATCACGAGGATGTCGCGGATGCCCGACAACATCAGCAGCGACAGCGGATAGTAGATGAGCGGCTTATTGAAAACCGGCAGGAGTTGTTTGCTGACGGCTCGGGTCAACGGATGCAGCCGTGAACCCGAACCGCCAGCCAGAATTATGCCTTTTAGCGCCATCCCAGCACACGACCACCTGCCCGCTGTGCGCAACCGCTTCAGAATCGAGGTGGCTCGCTGTAGATGATCGCACGAATCGTTATGCCGGGACCTCTTCGACAGATTCCGCGGACATTGCGGCTGCCGCGGACACGGACTTCCCGATCGCCTGCACGTCGAACCCGAT
>Ga0207701_10001213_pt1 | contig 27337 bp, 18 predicted proteins | sample KBSSwiSSwithPhiX_FD_184294 | JGI IMG/M metagenome (GOLD analysis project Ga0207701, IMG submission 184294) | Switchgrass rhizosphere bulk soil microbial communities from Kellogg Biological Station, Michigan, USA, with PhiX - S5 (SPAdes) (version 2) | ecosystem: Environmental > Terrestrial >... | reverse complement strand
GTTGAACCCGAGTCCGCCAATCGGCGGATATGAATCCTGCTCCCGCCGAGGCGGGATACCTCGCCAAATATTCACCTTGTTGAACCCGAGTCCGCCAATCGGCGGATATGAATCCTGCTCCCGCCGCGGTGGCATGGCTCTCCAATTTGGGCGGCAAAAATAAAGATTATCACCTAAAGTTTGAAATCAAATTTAAGGGTGATGATGTCAATGCCGTCTTAAATTTAGAGCATGATTCGACTGGCTAAACCAACTGATGCGGCCGCAATTCTGGATATTTATGCGCCTTATATCAAGGGGACGTCCCTGACGTTTGAAACAGAAGTTCCCACAATATCCGACTTTAACAACCGAATCAAATCTTATTTGGAAAACTGGCCCTGGCTTGTGTATGAAGAAAATGGAGTGATTGGTGGATACGCCTATGCTTCCCGCTATAGAGAAAGGGTAGCGTATCAATGGGGGGTTGAATGTTCTGTTTATATTCATGACGATTTTCATCGCAAGGGAGTAGCGAGTGCTTTATATACCAGGCTATTTGCTATTTTGAAGGCACAAGGATTTACTACCGTCTACGCAGTTATCAATTTACCCAATGATCCGAGTGTAGCGCTGCACGAAAACATGGGATTCCGCTATTTCGCTACTTTCGAAAACGTTGGGTACAAATTAGGAAAATGGAAAAATGTAGGGTGGTGGCAGTTGCAATTAAACGAATATAAGAGTGAACCGGAAGCACCGGTAAAATTTTCTGAACTGGACAATATGTTAATCGACGAACTGATGAAATAGAAAGAGAAGTTTCAGTAATAAGTTTGATTGTCGATAGTCAGCCTGAGCTTATCGAAGGCTCGCCAGGCTCAATATGACAATCAAACTGTATCAGCCTTCGACAGGCTAAAGTGTGAGATCAAAAAATAAATGCGAGTTTAGCAAACAATCTCCTGCCATTGAACCCCATCTGGACTGAATCCCATGGACCACCGGACTCATTATCCTGCGCATATCCTTTTGCCTGCGGATTTACGCCAAGGTCAGGATGCAGATTGAAAATATTATCTGCGCCAATAAACAGGCTAAAGTGTCTTGAAAACTTATAAGAACCGTAGATATCAGTTGTTATTTTGGACGAATAATTGAATACCTCCGGCACATACACAGTGGGATCTGCATCACTTGGCACACGGGGATTGATGCCTGAATAATTTGGATTGTCAAAGCCATTTGGATTGTCGGGATCAGGCGCAGTTCCATCGCCAAAACCAAGCAGCTTAATTTTGCCCCACGATGTAAACGTGGCGCCGAATGCAAACTTGGCTAATGTATAGCCCAGGCTCAATGTGAACTTGCTGTCCGGCGCGGATGCTTCCAGGAATGCTTCCTCCCTGTCACTATAAAATGTTTTTCTATGAAGTTTGGTGTCGTTAAGTGGACCCGGAACATGAATGTCATCAATTTCAAGATTCTGCACATTGCCCGCAAGTAATATTTTCAGGGTATTTTGCCCGATTTTCCTTGAATAATCGAAGACGACATCAACACCCATATTTGTGGTGCTCACCGCATTTGCAAAAAACTGAGCAGTGGAAACGTCGGCGGGGAATTGCTGTCTAAAGGCATCATTCAGTGTAGTGTCATCCTTATTGAATAAACCGGAAAGCACAACCCTGTCTTTAATTTTTACTATATAACCATCAACTGTAATTGTAAATCCTGTAGCGGGTTTCCATGAAAACCCAAGGCTTCCATTGACAGATGTTTCCTCTTTTAAATCGGGGATGCCTGCTGCTCTTGCTATCGAACTTGTATTTGGAGCGATGAGGGACTGACTCAATTGACCGGCGCTAAATGATGTTAGCGTATTGCTGAAATGTATCTGGGCCAACGATGGAGCCCTGAAGCCGGTACTAACAGAACCCCTCAGGTTGAAATTATCAGAAATTTTATATCGCGTAGCGAATTTGCCGGTGAATACAGATCCAAAATCTGAATAATTTTCGAATCTCACCGCACCATCTATTAACCATTCATGCGTGACATTTAATTCAGCATCTGCGTAAACACCGACATTGCTGCGATTGGCGTCTACTTCGTCTGTACTGCTAAATCCCGGGAACCCCTGTGATCCGGAAGCCTGTGAGGCTGTGGGATCGTAATTCTTATAGGAAAGATCTTCACCAGCATAGATCTTATATTTTTCATACCTGAATTCAGCGCCAATACCGAGATTCAACCCTTCGGCAATACCTCCAAACGCTCTGCTGAAATCAAGATTAGTGGTGTTCTGGAGGAAATTAAATCCACCGTCGTCAAAATGATTGGGTGTAGACTGACCAATTAATGAAGCATTAAATGTTTTATCACCAAAAAAATGAAAGTCATTGTAACCAGTGTTATTACTCAGGTCCCAATGCCATCCTTTCCCGGCATTGCCCCTTACTCCGGCAGCGAAAGAGGCGTCTGTAATATGTGTTTGAATATGCGGGTTATAGTAAACTTCTCCATCCGTGGCCGTTCGCATGATTGATGGAACAAAGATTGGAACATAATTCTGGTCGACAGGATACCTGTCAGGTCGTGCACTCAAATTCCTTGTATAAGCAAATGCATCCGAGGACTTATAATTGTATCCACCGAAGGAATAGAATGTGGCTTTACCCGTGCCTCCCGGAACTTCCATGTTATACATGGCACCACCGGTTGTAACTGACGCGTCACCAAAAGCTCTGCGGCTGGTGTTAAGATATACCAATGAATTCTTATCATTATACGGATCTGTAGTGTCGGCCTGCCTGTAGGTTTTTCCTTGCGTGAAGAAATCTAACGAAAGGTTGAAAAATCCGCCTCTTTTACCGAGAGTCCACCCATTGTTAAGGTTAAAGTTAAATGCGTTCCCGTCAATGTCGCTACCAGAGTAATATTGATTGCCGTCATTGTATTTTACCGAATTGTTTTTGGTATCATAATACCCGCTCCACCCGGCTTTGACATCCCATTTGTTGATGTTTTTTTTCAGAATAAGATTGATTACGCCGGCTATGGCATCCGAGCCGTATTGTGCCGATGCTCCGTCGCGTAATATTTCAATCCGGTCAACAGCGGCTACCGGAAAGCCATTCATATCGACTCCTGAATTGGCCCGGCCCCTGGTGCCGAATAAACCGACAAATGCTGTGGGATGTCTCCTTTTGCCATTGATCAAAACCAATGTATGATCCGGACCCAGGCCCCTGAGTGTACCAATATCTATATGGTCAGCGCCGTCTGCGCCACTTTGTTTGTTGTAATTGAAGGAAGGAGCAGCAATATTTAAAACAGATGTCAGATCCATTTTAGCGGTAGGCAAACCAAGATCGTTAATCTTGATAATGTCCACGGGGACCGGCGTTTCTGTTTTTGCACGTCCGCCGGCCCGGGTACCAACAAATACAATTTCGCCGAGTTCGGTGATTTCGGATTCAAGGTTTATGTTCAGAGGTGTGTTCGTACCTACTGAAATGGTTTGGCTTTTATAGCCAACGATAGATATTTCCAGTTGGTCATTCGGAGCAGCTTGTATGCTAAAGTTACCGACGTCATTGGTGGATGTGCCGCGGCTGGTTCCCTTCACTTTAACGGATACGCCCGGTAGTGGAATCCCCTTGCTATCGGTTACTTTCCCGGTTATGTTTTGTTGCGCAACAACTGGAATGCTAAGAAAAAAAAGTGCTGCAGTTAACAACAGTTGATATTTCATAAACAGTTTTTTAGTTAGTCTATTCGTTCAAAGATGGGGTTTTTGTAGCGGCCTGCAGTCGTTGATAGCGTTGCTTGAAGGTAAGAAAATGCATGACAAATTAGGGAAAAAGTCCCGCTCCAACCGCTTAATTTATGAACTTCATTCCCCGCAACAACGACAAATGAAAACTTCGGATAAAACCAAAGGAATGTGGCGCTGAATTTGAATACAGAAGTCGAATACTTTCCCTCTATTGAGAAGTGGCTACGATTAACAACAATCAAATTGCAATAAATCGTACTCGCTGCAATTGTTAGTAACGAGTTTTTGAGCATAATTCGGAAAAATTTACCTTTAACAAACTCCACCATATTTTATAAAAGAAGGTTGTTGCTCTCAAACACTCGTAGTTTAACCCGGATCTCTGGTTAACTAAACGACAAAGAAAATAAGAAACAGGCGATTCAATTAGTAGCGATTCATCCGTTTTATTCATGAATAAAATCCCGATGATATGAAATACCTGCAGCTCTTCTTAATCAGCTTGTCTGTTGCTGCCTGCGTAGGTTCGATGAAAGCGCCGCCTCCCCAGGATCCAAAAGTTGCCAGGGGAAGGGATTTGTTCTTCAATGAAACCTTTGGGGGAAACGGCCGGACCTGTGGTACTTGCCATCCCGCCCGCAATAATTTCACCATTGATCCTGCATTTATTGCCTCTTTACCTGCAAACGACCCGCTTTTCTTGCCAGACTTCAATCCTAATTTGAAGGAGAATTTTGAAAACACAAAACTGATTAGGCAGGTGGGTCTGATTATGGAAAACCTGGACGGATTTGATGATCTAAAAAATAAATTTACGATGCGGGGTGTGCCGCATACGCTTGGTCTGACAAATTCAATAGTGAGCCGTGCAGGTCCGCATGCCGGCTGGAGCGGTGATGGGGCGCCCGGCGACAGGACGCTCCGTTCATTCGCTACTGGTGCGGTCATTCAACATTTTACCAAAACCCTGAATCGGATAGCGGGAGTTGATTTCAGGCTGCCAACAGAGGAAGAACTTGATGCTTTGGAAGCTTTTCAGTTGTCATTAGGGCCAAAGCAGGAGTTGACGTTACCCTTGTCTTTAAAGAACCCGGTTGCATTGCAGGGACAAACGATATTTAACGATATCAAAACAGGTAAATGTTTTGCGTGTCATTTTAATGCCGGTGCCAATGCAAATCCTGCTGTATTTGGACAGGGTGCAGGTAATCTTAATTTCAATACCGGAGTAGAAGACTTACCGGATCAACCCGGTGATTTAACTGGTGAATTGATCCCGCCCGATGACGGACTTGGCACGCCGGGTGATAGCACATTTAATACGCCTTCTTTAGTCCAGGCCGCCGAAACCGGCCCATTTTTTCATAATAACGCCGTAGAAACTATCGAAGGAGCTGTTGCTTTTTACGATGGTGAATCTTTTAACAATTCGCCTGCCGGCCAGGCATTGCTCAAAGCTACAGGGAGTGGCATAGAAATAGATGCTACACAGATTGTAGCAATAGCGGCATTTCTTCGGGTGATTAATGCGGTTCAAAATATTAATGAGAGCAAGGATTTTTTGAATTCGTATTTAAATAGATCTTTTTTAGGGAATGAAATTTTCGATCAATTGCCGGATCGTGCCGGTCATGAAACGGATGATGCGATTATTGTACTGGCTGGTGGTGGATTGCATCCTGTTGCAGTGACGCACCTGAGAAATGCATTGCTGTCAATTGAGAATGCAAAGAAAAAGCGATCCGGCCGTAAGCAAAACCTTCAAAATGCTTTGGCTGAACTGGATTTGGCAGCAAATGATTTAGTTGTAAAAAAATAAAAGGAATAAAATGCGAACTATAGAAATCATATTGAACAATAAAAAAACCTGGTTATCAACTATCATTGTATGTGCTTTTTCAATTTGCCTGCATGCACAAAAGGAAACTGAAGTGTTTATACCAATTGGAAAGTCTCCAGGCGTATCCGGTAAGTATTCAATGATATGTACTGTTCAAACGATCCAGATGAATGATTCTATTATGACAATAAAGCAGGACTCGGGTAACATGAACTTGATGATTACAGAACAAACAAAAGTTTATCTCGATAAAAGCAGGTTAAAATTGCAAAACAAGAAAGGCACAGTAGCGGATATCAAACCGGGTATGACAATGGAGGTAAAATATATTGACAACAAGCCCGGTAACCCCATTGACTGGATAAAGGTGCTCGTTGAATGAGATCAAACCTTGTCGACTTATTTTACCATTTCCTTTTCTGCCACAACTGTAAAGGTTTTGCCGGGATACACTTCCAGCGCCTTTTCGAGACAATCCATGGCTGCATTAAGAGCCGGGATGTTCAATACGTAAGCCAGCCGTACTTCATCTTTCCCCAATCCGGGGGTGCCATAAAAACCGGTTGCCGGTGCCAGCATTACGGTTTGATTGTTGTACGTAAAATCCTCCAGTAGCCATTGACAGAATTTATCTGCATCATCAATCGGCAGCCTGGCGATAGCATAAAATGCACCGCCGGGACTTGGACAAAAAACGCCGGGCATTGAATTCAGGCGTTGAACCAGTAAATTCCGGCGTGCAAGATATTCGGCTTTGGGAGCATCAAAATAATTATCGGGAAGATCAATAGCCGCTTCTCCCAAAATTTGGGCAAGCCCGGGAGGACTTAACCTTGCCTGGGCAAACTTCATGGCGGCATCGTATACAGCTTTGTTTTTTGTAACAAGTGCTCCAATCCTCGCCCCGCACGCGCTATACCTTTTACTAATGGTGTCCATCAACACTATGTTTTGATCAACACCCGCAAGGTGCATGGCGCTTACATATTCTCCATTATAACAAAATTCGCGGTAGGCTTCATCGCTAAAAAGATATAGGTTGTGCTTAAGACAGATATTTTTTAGTTCTTCCATTTCCGTGCGGCTATACAGGTACCCCGTTGGATTATTTGGATTGCAGATTATAACCGCTTTTGTTTTGGGAGTGATGACTTTTTCAAAATCTTCAATAGGCGGAAGAGCAAAGCCGTTTTCAATGTAGGAGGTGATTGGCACCACATTAACGCCTGCTGCACAGGCAAAGCCATTGTAGTTGGCGTAAAATGGTTCAGGTATAATTACTTCATCGCCCGGATTGAGGCAGGTAAAAAACCCAAACATGATCGCCTCGCTGCCACCCGTCGTGATCATGATCTGTTCATACGTAATATCAATGCCGACCTTCTTATAGTATTGTACGAGCTTTCGGCGGTAGGTTTCGTTGCCGGCACTATGAGTGTACTCGAGCACCTTCATATTTGTTTTGCGGACCGCATCCATAATGGCAGGCGGCGTTTCAATATCGGGCTGGCCTATATTTAAATGATAAACTTTCGTTCCTTTTCTCTTGGCAGCCTCCGCGAATGGAACAAGTTTGCGGATGGGCGAAGCCGGCATTTGCCCGCCTCGTTCTGATATTTTAAGCATGTACCAAAGGTAAGAGGAATGTCCTATATAGTGGAGTGGGAGTTGCAGCTCAGAATTACGGGGTTACGACGTGAAGTTTAAATAAAGCCTGAGTTGTAATCTTTCTGAACTGATCGTTTGAAGTTAATGAGATAATCTGACCGCGATTGACGGATGATCAGTGCGAAAATTATTTAACAAATTCTTCCACCTAGTTGCGCTGCATCTGAAATCATAAAAAAATGTTGTAATGCAATTTGCGGCATATGGTCGTAGTTATATAGATGTATCTTTTCAACCCATTCAATTACCCGGCAACACAACATAATATTATTTGACTGCTTTCTACTCTTAATCTATCCTTACAACCACAACCATTCCCGAATGAAGAAATATTTGTTCAAGGACGGAACGAGTGTGATCAGGGAGGTGCAGTCAGACGAGGAGTTGCAGGCATTGATACAGTCTTCCGCGGAACTCGATAAGATCCGAATCTGGATTTTCAATACGAATGAGTGGCTCACTCATGCCGAGTTTTGCAAGCAAAAATTTGGCAGGGTATCCACTTTGCAAAATGAGGCAGTGCGGGACGAAAAAAGCGAAAAGCTCTCCGGACCACAAAAGCACGTTGCCAAACCCCCCAGGTTATCAAGGGTGTTGATCTTCTTAATTACCACTGCAGCCATATTTCTCGTTTACAATTTCACACGCATCAAATGGAGAAAGATCCCGGCGCTTGAAGTTATAGCTCCAAGACCCGGCAATGTTCCGCTGATGGACGTAGATTCCCTGGTCAGGGAAATTGAATTTATGAGGAATCAAAAATTGGACAAGACAACAGCCACTAATCTCCGGATACGTAATACATGGCCAGACAGGATGCAACTAAAATTGAAAAGTGACCGGCAGGCCTCTAATGGCGATGTAAAATTTTATAATGTCAGTCTTTTTATTGACAATTCCACGGGGTATAATGTTGACCAGGCAATTGTTGAACTGGCACGTTGGAAGAATAATGAAGTTACCGGGAGAGATACGGTTCAATTCAATTTTATCGGGTACGCACAACCATCAACGAGACTAATTCCTGGTGAATACCGCGGCGATAGCCTTTCTGTTTCATTTCTTTCCCTAAGATCAAAGGCATTCAATTTTTGTTATGCGGCTGAAAAGGAAAGCAATTATGGCAATCTGAATGACAGGTGGTTTTGTAGAGAGTGAGTGGTAAGTGGTAAGTGGTAAGTGGTGAGTTGTGAGTGGTGAGTGGGATCAAGGAGTGGTTTAGTTGATAATTGAGAAGTGAAAATTGAACATTGAACATTCTGCTTCTCCCGCCAAAGGCGGGATCGCAGTGACGAAATCCAACATCCAACATATAAAATCTAAAATCTAACCACTCTACACTATGGCCCTTTACTATTTACCATTACTTATCCGTAGCGACAGGTACTTTGTTGCCAAACTCGACAGCGACTCAGATCCGGATAGCCGGGAGGAGATCGATTTTAATTTTGTTGTACACGCGGATCAACGGGTATTGACACCATTAATTACCATCGAAGATCCCGCCAGGGTGTTATTGAATCAAATGGCGCCTTCTGAGCACCAGGATATCCTATTAAAGGAATGCCAGCTATCGCTTCGAAGGCAGGGAAACGACGCCGAACTGTTGATCAGAAAAACAAATAGTTTTTCAGTGATTCATTCCCAGGATGATGAAACAGGGCTACGGCTCGATTATTCCGTCCATCAGAAACGAATTTCTTTGAACTATTATAGAAACCGGGTGGATCAATTTCCTATTAATATTTATGTAACACTTGTATTAGGTGAAAATGAATCGTATTCAGCTAAATTCTCTTTTGCTGTTGTACGTTCATCCGAGTGCCAGCGCGTTGTGATCGATTTTGGCAGTGAAGCCAGCCAGGTGGGATATAAAAGCTGCGGACCACAAGCTTCCGTCATCCAGTATGATATTCTTGAGAATGTCATGAGCCAGTTGAACAGGATGGACAGGACAAGAACCTGGAAACGCGAAGACTTTTTAAACAATGAACCCGGGCAACCTCTGCTGTATCGTACATTTTATGCAGTGAGGAAATACTTAACGCAGACGGAACGAGAGCAGTTCCCATTCAATTTCAACCACGACCTGCTTCATGATGAGTTTAGATTATTTATTACGCGCCAGGAATTGGCTGCCACGCAGGTTGCATTCCGCGAGAATTATGAAATTATTCCAAATCTGAAGCTGGGTATTGAAAAAAGCCTGCAACTGGTGCTCGATAATCATACAGAAGATTATAGTATACGTTCGCACAAAAAAGAATTGATCAGCGCAGTACTGTTGCGCATACTCCGGCTGATGATTGCAACCAAACCCCATTTCCAGCAAGGGGGGATTATTGTCACCCTGCTCGTGCCCAACATATATACACAGCACGATGTTTTTGAAATGCTCAATGAATTGCGGCATCGAACAGGAAGTATGCTGGCGTCCTTACACATTTCGTCATCCAGCCTGTACATTGAATTCGAAACCATCTCTGAAAGCGATGCTGCATTCATGGGTTACCAGCAGACAAATTCCTCAGACGTAGCGCTTTCAAACGGTGAGATGGCGCTTGTCATTGACTGTGGCAAGGGAACGACAGATATTTCTATGCTGATGGCGGATGATAATGAAAATTATTCGAGCTTTTTCCGCACTGGTTTCGCCGGCGCAGGTAATGTGCTCGCATATGGCTTCGCCGAGGATTTTCTCACTCTTGTTTTACGTACAATTCCTGGTTCGAACGAAATCAGTGTAAAAGATTTTATTAGCCGTCATATTCTTGATCAAAACCTGACAGTGGATGTGTTGAATTTTGTACAATGGATAGAAAATCAGAAAAGAAAATACAAAAGCCTGCAGGCTGTGGGCATAACCCAGTTCGCGGAGCTGGCAGAAGAATCACAAAGTACCGAGCGTAAAATTGGAAATTTGTATCGGGATCAGTCCATGCTTTTGCAATACGCCGAAGCCATACTCAAACAAAGAAATCTAAGGTGGGACGAGGAAGTGACGGGCCTGATCGGGAAAGCAACGGATGCTATTGTCTACAGTATTATTGCCAGCATTAAAGATGTGATCACAAGGGATATCAAGAACAGGATTAAAGTCGTAATGCTTAGCGGCCGCGCATTTTACTTCGAAGACCTGCAGACTAAGCTTGTAATGGGTCTAAAGAGCCTTTTGGGTGAAAATATAAAAATTAATACTGTAAGATCCGGACGATCCCTGAATAATAAAAACGTAGCAATACATGGAGCCTTCAGCGGTGCTTACAAGATTACAGACTTCACGGGGATGCCCATAGACAAACGTGAAGGATTGTCCCGAAATAATGATGTTCTGAACAACAATCTTTACCTGTACAGGGGAATCAAGATAGAACCCGGGAACGATATCCTTTATAACACATCAGTGGTGCGAAGAAACCATAGTGTTCTAAGAGCCTTTAAGAACAAGTCGGTGGATATTTATTTCACGCGTGACAACATCTATCTCCGATTGATGGAAAACCAGAAGGTGAAGGACGTAAAATCTTTGTTCAGCATCCTGACAACAATGGCCGAAGTGTATCCATCGATCCAGGATATGAAAGCCATTTCAATGTTTCCGGGGTGCACAGGTGAATTGGCTTCGATTAATACTGTATACCAGGATGTGATGAAAGAAAATGAATTCCTGAAGACGAAACAGGCGCGTGAAAGAAAGGGCATCCTTCAATTTTTCCAATTTTAACTTTCAATCACTATGAAGTGCACATTGATTTGTTGGATAATTTGTAGCGTGTTCGCGCTATCGGTGCGGGCGCAGGACAAAGGGATCCGCATTGCCGACACACTCACAGCACAGGAAAGGGCTTCGCGCAATACTGTGCTCCTGAAATCTGAATTGGATTCATTGATTCGCCTGTACCATGTAAGCGAATCAAGCACAGTTCCGCAGGACCCGGTGGTCCGGACAGAAAATTATATACCGGAATACCTCCTCTGGACGATCATTGGCCTATTAACAGGCGTTGCTCTACTAATATTCCTGTTGTATCGTCACCAGCAAAAATTCAATGAAACGATATTCCTGCTCAACCGCCAGGTTCAGAACCTTGAACTGGCAACCTACTCACTAAATAACAGCGACATGTCAATCATTAAGTCAAAAGGAAAGCCATCAGTTCCGGTACTCGAAAAAAAAATTCAATCGTTGACAACGCAATTAGAAAAATCACTGAAGGATAAGGAAGAACTGCAGCGCCTGCTTGAGGAATATACTAACAGCAAGCTGGATTTTGAGTCAGTAAAACAGCAGATGATGGAGGTATACAAGATCAGGAACTACCCTGGCTTTAGTAAAGAAAAATCGGAAACCGATATCGTGAAAAGTCTTCTTGATACGGAGCGATCGGTGGCTATCTATGCTTACGAGCATTTCTTAAAACCGGTGCTTGCTTTAGCGGATGCCCACAAAAACAATCCTTCCAGGATAAACCCGGAAGAACGCGAAGAAATGCTCAATCTCCTGATCTCACTTTCCCTTTTGTACAGTGAATACCTCTACCTGCGGATCGGTGATCTTTCTGTAGGTGGAAAAATAGTGGAACGATTGGGTAGCCTGAGAAATGGTAACCATATTGATAAAGGACTGCTGAAAGAGTTGAATATTGAGCATGGAAGCCGGGCCCTTGTATTGCGCATGGTGCTTGATAAAATGGATATTCAAAATCTGTCCTACCCGGTATTTGATGAGACAAACCTGAATTTATCCTAGTACTCTATGTTGAAATTTCTGACCAGCCTGTCGTTCCTGTATGCTATGTCCATAATTGTTTTATTGATTTATGGAATTTATTACTATAGGAATTTTTCGAAGGCCCGGTTTCCACGGCGTTTCCCGTTAGCTTTTTTGATTATCGGGGTTAGCTGTGTTTCTTTTCTATGGGTCAATATTCATGCGCCCATGTCACTGCAGACATTTAGCAACCTGGATCATCATTTCATCAGGCACGACGGCTTTGAAGTGAACAAAAAGATTGAATTAGGAAGAGCAGATACGGCTAATTATGACAACAATTCCTTCAACCGGTTCGTGTTTGTGCGGAAAGAGAGCCAGGTGCATGTCAACAGCGTGTATTCCGAAGAACCTTTTTATATGGAAGCACCTGCGGGATATAAGATTTTGTCGGTTAATTACCCGGCCATTGGTCACGTCCTTTCCTTCAGATGTCAAAAAGCACAGGTAACGATCAGAACGGATTTCGAAAATGATTTTGAACTGCGAATTGGAGAAAATATTTATAAGAGGGAAGTCGCCATAAAAAAAGCAATTAATTGCTGGAACATTTTCAGGGAAGATGACGAATTTATAAGCTCAACTTATTTTGGCAGCGAGGGCATTGTCGAATGTCTTAAAAGTATTTTGTTGCTCAGGGATGACGTTACGAGAAAGAAAGCAGGGGATCTAAAATACTTTTTGTCGGCTAAATTATTTAATAATTCCGATCATGTTATTTACGATGGGAAGAGTGTCAATTCAAAAGATCTGCAGTTTGATGCCGTACTTCCCGATCAAAGCAATGTTGCATGGGGCATTGGTTTTTTAGAAAATAACCGCAACCAGTTTTATGTAGCATATGATTCTGCTGACAATTTTTCAATACTAAACAGGTACCCGGTTTCTTATCCATTGTCAGAAGAAAACAGGGATGACTGGTCACAACACAAAGTCAGTAAGTTTCTTTTGGCGGACTACCGTGACATGATGAATATCCCCGCTGTCTTCAGGGAAGGATTTTTATTTTCTCAACCGGGAAACGATGTTACGACTTCTTTTGTACCGGTATTGCTTAGTTACCAAAGGGCTGCAAAGAATGATTCCCTTTCCCTGGGTGCGCAAAGCCTGGGTAATTTGAATAAGAAGATTGCTGTTAAGAATGAAATACTCCGTCTGCCCGCCCGGTCGGCTGATTTTACCTGGCTTTTCTCAATTGACAACACATATAACTGGCATTTTAATACAGGAATGCTTTCCGATAAGGCATGGCAGAAAATTCTTTTTGGAAGTCTTGGCTTTTTCTTTTTATTGATATTCATTAGTTCACTGATAAAACCGGTTGAAGAACAAAGTTGGGTTTGGCAGTTAGCGTCATGTGTTATACTGGTTTTACTCACTACAAGATTCTTTCTATATTGGCGATATAAAAGTTTTCCTCCTTATGAAGGAATGGATTTGCCTTCCTGGCAACAGTTGACAAGTTTTTCAAACTTCGGAATCGTTGTTTTTGCGTCCCTGCTCCTGGGGTTGATACTTGGTTTCCCGGTTATAAAATATGTGTATCAATTCATGAGCAAAGCATTCGTTAAGTCAGCAGGAAAACTGCTGAACAACCGGCCTCCGACCTCCAGCATCCAGTATCCAGTATCCAGTATCCAGCATCCTGCTTCTCCCGCCAAAGGCGGGATCGCAGTGACCAGCATCCACCATCTTTTGACCAGAAAAATTTGGTTCTTTGGCTCCTGGTTTCTTTTGTTAGTTGCTATCGCAGTAGTTGCAGCTATCCGGCATTTCGATCCCGGTATTTGTCGTCATCTTGCAATTGCATCAATAGTATTCTATTTTATCTTTCTGTTTTTATCCTATAGGCATTCTCCCCTCGTTGAATCAGATGATAAGGCCTGGTGGAAGATAGGTACACACAAAACATTTGACCTGCTGATCAGTAATCCGCTAAAAATATTATTGTCCGTAAGCCTGCTGGCTTTGCTTGTTTTCATAGATATTGGTTTTGCGATCGTCTTCCTGAATTTCTTGTTGTTCCACGAAGTTTTTTTGTGTATCAATTATTCGATTGGGGGATTATCAGCAGGCAGCAAACGGAACGCTATACTATTTGGGGGTGCAGCTTTTGTATATTCCCTGCTTTTCATTTTAAACTTGTTGTATGCTCCACAGCTCTTCAGGTTTTTGATGCAGATGTCGCAGCCAATGTATGTTATTGGTTACGCCATGTTTTCAGTCTTGCTTTCCTGGATCGTCACCAGGTTAATGATACATCAGCCTGTTAGAAGAAAGATGGCCTATGGCTTTGGCAGTGCGGCAATCTTGTTTTGTATCGCCTTCTTTTTCTTTCCCAAGGAAAGGATACTGGAAAAGGCATCGATGACGAAATACAGGATAGACGTGCTCACGATGCCAGTGGATAAAGCTATTGAAGGAGCGTACGAGGAAGGAAAAACATACGAGCCGGTAATCAGGGCTGCGCAAAACCAATGGTTTATTAATACGTTCATTCACGAGGAGAATAATCCCGGAGTTCAATTGCCAGGTTTTAATCTATTGCCGCACGCCCCGCAAAACAAAGGCGCGAAATACAACGCGCAGGCAACAGATCTGGTAGCAAGCCGTTTTCTCATCGCCGAGCATGGCAAATGGTCCGCATTATTCTATGCTCTTCTTTTATTGTTGCCATCGGTAATGCTGGCAACTTTTTATCAATTATACCCTGATTTTACAAGCAGGGTCAACTCCAACTATCCGCGGGTGACCGCCGGATTTGCAATTTTGAATTACCTGCTCATTGCAGCGTTGATGGTTATTCTTGCTGCGACCGGCCGTTATATTTTTTTTGGCCAGGACCTTCCCTTCGGGAGCATTCTCAGCAAGCAGTCCCTTCTTTTTCCCTCGCTTCTCATAGTTGGTGCTGTCGTGATCTTTAAGAATATTCCCCAGGAGTATTATGCCAATCGCAGGAAGGTAATACCAGGCGCCATTGTGTTTACATTTCTTTTTCTGTTGTTGTTTTTTGTAAAGCCAGTATTCAATAAAAACAAAGAATTTTCTGCGGAAAACCTGGTAGGTGAAATGGACTCTTATGTCCAGTTGCACGTACAACCCCTATTTGACTATTTTGATACGAGTTCACGAACAAAAAAAATGACCGTAGCAGTTAAGGATAGGCTATTCTCGGATTCACTCCGGAAAATGATTGCTGCCGGTGTTTTTGACGGTGAGAATAAGTTTTTTTTGCATGAATTGACTGCTTATGCGCGATCAGGGTTTTCAAGACACCTCGATCAGCGTCGCATACTTTATCTCGATCTTTATTCTGGTCATCCGCAATTGGCGGTTAACAGCAATTTCTTCCGGGTGGAACCACCGCCGCACCTGCAGCAATTGTGGGAGGGAAATGTATTCGGCGATACGGCTACTTATAATTTTGGTTTATGGGATGCTCACAGCGGTTCGGTTGTATCAAGAAGAGTCAGCGATTGTTCTGCCGGTCCTTCCTGGTTTATTAGTAAAACGCTGCAGATTGTTTCCTGCCCTGATCCTAATAATGAATTAAGAAAGGAATTTTACCTTGCTAACAGGTCATCTGCGGGATTGCAATTACGGATTGGTGACAAAAAACTCGAATTGAATAAAGGCGATAGTGTCAGGCTCTCCAATCCCTGCCGCATCGTTATTATAAACTCATCCCTGCCCAACGAGCAAATATTAACGGTAGAACCCGATGTATTCATGAAAAATTATTTTGTGAATGGCAGTCGCTACTATCAGTATCCGCTGGCAAATCGGTTTACGTGGGCAAGAAATTTTGCCGAAGCCATTTCTCCTGATTATGCAACCAGCAATAACAAAAACCGCGATGTTTTTGTGTCCTTTGATTTTGAGCTTATGGATTCGCTGTCTTCCAAAATACAGGACATGATGGCAAACGACACCTCGTATCACAACGGTGCGGAGTATGGGATTGCTATTGCGGATGGAGACGGCAGGTTGATCGCAATGGCGGATTTCATCAATGGAATGCACAGGCCCGATCCAAACGACAAGGCTGGTTTCAATAGAGTGATCATGGGAGAAAATGGAGAAGTTTCTCAATCCTTGTTGAGAAAGCAGATCGGTAACATTAACTTATTGCGGATGAATCCCGGGCCGGGATCTACTTTAAAGCCGATTGTATTTTCTGCCATCGCTTCCCAGCTTAACCTTGACTGGGACGCTTTTGCCGCTGAAGGATTTTTAGAGAAGCAACATTATTACGGTGGCGAAAAAGTTGCAGAATATGATTTTGAGAAAAGCAATGGCGTGATCAGGAGCGTTGCTGATTATTTAAAGTATTCAGATAATTATTATCATTCCAATGTACTGTTGCTCGGATCTTATCCAAAACAGGATCCTGCGCGGATGCTTTCGAAGTATTTTGCAAGCAGAAGACCTGCTGATAGTTTGCGCTGGCCATATTTTACGTATACGGGTAAACAATATTGGCTGAATGGCTTTGAAAACTGGCCCGGGTATACAGACCACAAGGCTGATTTTGGATCAGACAGTTCGTTTACGTCGATAGGGCTTTTTGATAACTATGATATTTACACACATCCTTTGAACAAGGGATTTGATATGTTTAAGTCATGTTATGATACTGCGCTTTTTCTTAAGTCATTTCACAACTCCGGATTTATTCTTCCGGAATATGCGCTCTTTGATCAGCGCGGTGAACACGTGGACCACCGCATACCTTATGATCTTTTTACAAGTTGTTTTCGCGGCCATGTAAAGGGCAGTAGCCAGGTTTTGATTCCTCCTACCAAAATGCTCGAGGCTTATGGTCGAATGATAACTCAGAGCCGGAATTACAACTTAACGTTGAATCCTTATGCAACGGCCCTGCCATTTGCTTCCTTTTATGTAGACAGTGTCATTAGTTATAACTATTACCTCTCAATAATCAGGGAAAGTGTTTTTACCGGGATGAAGGAGGCGCTCTATCATGGCACTGCTGCCCGATTAGGAGGCCTGGTAAAAGACGATAATCGTTTTTTCTATTATGCGAAGACCGGGACAACTGGCGACGATAAGGTGAAAACAAAATCAAAATTGATGGCTGTGATCATTTCATCGAAAGATGTTACCGATCCTGATTTTAATTTCCGACAAAATAAATTCTACACCATTTACTTCACATCTCAAAACGGTCCACCAAAGCAAAACGAGGAGTTCCAGGCGGCCGTAATACACTATTTGCAGGAAACACCGGTATTTAAAAAGTATATGGGCCTGGAAAAATAAAAAAGGGATAGTTTTTTAAAACTACCCCGTGTTATTAGTTTCCATTGCTGAAGTTGGACACTAATAATTTTCTTCCATAAAGCCGGAACAAAGGGTATCAGAGTTTTCGGTATTATGATTCCTATTCTTAAACAAAACTTCACGTTTGTTCATGGTATCAAATGAATGGGCAGCGGATGTTTCTAATATGAAATCAGCTTCAATTTCTTCGGGCGTTTTCAAATGATTATTTATTGAATTGGCCGCGACTTTCTCCGAAAGATTTCTTCTTCCGGTTCCGTTTTCTGAAATAAAAAAAGAAGTTTTGATGTCCAGTGTTTCGGTTCGATTCATACGGCATTTTACAGAAACCCTAAAAAATATATGCCGGAAGTAAAAATGCCGTAACAAAGATTGAAAATCACGTTGTTGAAAATGAACAATGGAATTCCTGGGCAATTGAGAGACTGCGGGAGTGGTGATTATTCCCCACTCATGGAGATATATGTGTAAATGAGCCTGTCTGAACTGTTTTGGCCCGGGGCTTGTCGAATGCTATTTCGGCAGGCTCATATTTCGGCAGGTCCAATATTACAAACTGACTTTTGATTAGACTTTATTTTTAACTTGATGCAAAAGCAAAATCCTCCCGGCAGAGACGGGAGGATTTTAAAAAAACCGAAATATATTGTTCTTATTCTTTAGTTCTTTTTAGCGGCCGAATTTTCTGTGGACGCAATTACTTCGCCGGAGATATGAACAACTTTTTGTTGATCTACACCTGCCAACTTAATATAAACATCCTTGTTAAACGGTGCCACTGCAGCAGCGTTATATTGAACTTTTATTTTACCGGTTTCGCCGGGACCAATTGGTTTTTCCGGTTTTTCTGGTATTGTGCATCCGCAACTTGCCGACGCATTTTCAACAACAACAGGTTTATCACTGATGTTCTTAAACTCAAAGTAATAGGTAACGGGCACTCCCTGTTTTATTTTGCCAAAGTCGTGCTTTTCGGTTGCGAACTTTACAACATCATCAGCTTTTAACTGCTGAGCTTGGGCCATTACTGCCAGGCTAAATACAAGAGCAGAGGCAAAAAGGAAGATCTTCTTCATCATAATATAGTTTTAAAGTGTTTGTTTTTTTAAAAATTGAACGGATGCGTTGGCAGGAGCGGCACCTTCCGGGGCTTTCCACACCGTGCCTTTGATGGTAAGTTGTTTTGTTTGATTTGAATGATAGGTAATAGTTATTGGTTTAGTAAAAGGACCTTCGGCAGCCGCGTTATATCCAACTTTTATTATGGCAGTTGCGCCGGGAGCTATCGGATCATGGCTCCATTCAGGCGTAGTGCAACCACAACTTGCATGTACATCATCAAGTTTCAGGGCCTCTTTACCCGAGTTGACAATTTCAAAGCTGTAGTACACTGGCTTCCCCTGTGGAATTTGGCCGAAATCGTGTTCAATCTCTTTAAGCTTAAGGACTTCAGGATCTTCAGGGGCTGAAGTTCCCTGGGCACCGGCAAAAAAGTAAGCCATGAGCATAAGCAAGAGTGCCGGTATTGTTTTCATAATAGCTCTTTTGGAGGTTTCAAATTTACAAGGAAAGATGGAAGATTGCAAACATTGGTTGCAGGGCTTTAACATCAAATTTTGGAAAAAATTCAAATGACCTTAATCTCCTTACATTTGTCGCATGGATCAGGCGACGCCATATACGATGCCGGCCGACGTCAAATTATCATTTGACAAATTTCGGCAGGAGGTATTAAACGACTATCGCGTGGCTTGTATCAGCCGGGAGGCCAGCCTGTTAGGCCGCAAGGAAGTGCTGACCGGTAAAGCTAAGTTTGGCATTTTTGGAGATGGTAAAGAGGTTGCCCAGATTGCCATGGCCAAGTTTTTTCAGAAAGGAGATTTCAGGAACGGTTATTACCGGGATCAGACTTTTATGTTCGCCATTGGGCATGCCAGCGTGGAGCAGTTCTTTGCCCAGTTATACGCCGACCCTGATAGTAATAACGACCCCAATAATGCGGGTCGCCAAATGGTCTCTCATTTTTGCACCCCTCTGACAAATGAACAAGGTGAATGGCGAGACCTTGTTAACATTATGAATATAGCGAGTGACATGGCTCCGACGGCGGCCCAAATGCCCAGGGCGGTCGGATTGGCGTTGGCGTCAAAGCTGTTCCGCAATGAACCAGTTCTAAGGCAATTTGAAGGACTTTCCAATAATGGAAATGAAGTTTGTTTCACCACAATTGGTGACGCGTCCACTTCCGAAGGTCATTTTTGGGAAACTGTAAATGCAGCCGGGGTGCTGCAGATTCCACTGGCAATTTTTATATGGGATGACGGATATGGAATATCGGTCCCCAAGAAGTATCAAACGACGAAAGGATCAATTTCCGATGCGCTCAGCGGCATGCAAAAGGAAGAAGAAACGAATGGCCTTAATATATATAAGGTAAGAGGCTGGGATTACGCCGGGATGTGCGAAGTATTTGATGAGGGATTGAAACTGGCGAGGGACCAACATATCCCGGTAATTTTTCATGTAGATGAGATCACCCAGCCACAGGGCCATTCTACCTCGGGCAGCCATGAACGGTATAAAAGCCAGGAGCGCCTCGCGTGGGAAAGGGAATGGGATTGCCTGAAAAAGATGAGAGAATGGATTATTGAAAATGCCCTTTGCGACGCCGAAGAATTAGAAGAGGTTGAACGAAAGGCAAAAAAAGAAGTAAAGGAAAGCAAGGACCGGGCATGGCAAAACTACCTGGGACCCATAAAACTACAGGTTGAAAAAGCTGCAGGGCTCATCAATGACATGGCATCCGGGCTACCAGAAAAGGCCGATGCCCTGCGAGGACTATCCACGACGCTGTCGGCAAACAGGGAACCTCTAAGGAGGGATGTGATGAAAGCAATTTATGATGCGATCAGCATGGTGGAAAACAAAGAAGCCACTTCTTTAACCAGGGACTATTACAACAGTCTTTTAGACGAGAATAAGAAATTATATAATTCCTATCTCCACAACGAAGGAGTTAAAAGCGCCCTAAAGGTTAAAGTGGTGAAACCTGAATGGACCAGTTCCTCCCCGGTCATTAATGGATACGAAATATTGAACAGGTACTTTGATCAATTGTTCAACTCTAATTTAAAAGTCGTTGCATTTGGCGAGGACCTCGGGCAGATAGGCGATGTGAACCAGGGATTCAGCGGCTTGCAGGCCAAACATGGCGCTAACAGGATATTTGATACAGGCATAAGGGAATTGACCATTATGGGACAGGGAATAGGCCTTGCATTACGCGGTCTGCGACCGATTGCGGAAATTCAATATCTCGATTACTTGCTGTATGCATTGCAGCCGTTAAGTGATGACGTGGCATCATTGCACTACAGAACTTATGGGCAGCAGAGTTGTCCCATGATTGTACGCACCAGGGGGCACCGACTGGAGGGAATATGGCACAGCGGATCGCCTATGGGAATGATCATAAATTCGCTAAGAGGAATTTACGTATGCGTGCCCCGTAACATGGTGCAGGCGGCGGGCATGTACAATACACTTTTAAGAAGCAATGATCCTGGCATTATCATAGAATCACTAAACGGATACCGCCTCAAAGAAAAGCTGCCTTCCAATCTGGGAGATATGACAGTACCGCTTGGTATTCCCGAAATATTGAAAGAGGGAACGGATATAACGATTGTATCGTATGGTTCAACACTGCGTATCATCCAGGACGCTGTAAATTCACTGGAACTGTTTGGGATCAGTTGTGAAATTATAGATGTTCAAACCCTGCTTCCTTTCGATATCAATCACCGCATACTTGAATCGCTAAAAAAAACTAACCGCATTCTTTTTGTAGATGAAGATGTACCCGGCGGTGCCTCCGCGTTTATGTTCAATGAAGTAATGGAGAAGCAAGGAGGCTACAAATTCTTAGACGTTGCACCACGAACGATAACGGGCAAAGCGCATCGGCCTGCATATGGCAGTGATGGTGATTACTTCAGTAAACCCAACGCTGAAGAGATTGAGACTGTAATCAAACAAATGATGGCAGAATAAATTAAATTACTATTGTTGAACCACATGGAACAGAGGACACAGTAGGGTGCACATAGCTATGTGGTTTCCTATGTTCCTATGCTCCTATGTGGTTCACTTGTTTTGCAGTGGCAAAGTCCATACTCAAGCAGGTAAGCCCGAACCACCATTTACCTATTCCTTATTCCCAATTACGATGCCAACGAACTTTCTTTACATAATAGACATCCTGGGAACCTTTTCCTTCGCAGTGGCGGGAGCTCTTTCTGCAATGGAAAAACGATTGGATCCTTTTGGCGTGCTGGTGCTTGCGTTTGTTACCGCTATCGGGGGTGGTACGCTTCGGGATATATTAATTGGAAACCTTCCCGTCAGCTGGCTGAGCAATGAAACAGCAACTATTGTCATTTTCGGATCGGCAATTATGGCCATGCTTTTCAGCCGTTATCTCCGGCACTTTACAACTACATTGTTTTTGTTTGACGCGATGGGTCTCGGTTTGTTTACGATCATTGGCCTGGAAATGGGTCTGTCAAAAGAATTCAGCCCCGGTATTTGTATTGCTCTTGGGACTATTACCGCATGCTTCGGTGGAGTCATAAGAGACGTGCTGCTAAACAATGTTCCATTGCTTTTCCGTAAAGAAATTTATGCGATGGCCTGTATCACCGGCGGTCTCCTGTATTTTTTGTTAGAATATTTGAATGTGACATCTAACTTCTCAAAGATCATCTGTATCATCGCTATCTTTACGATCCGTGTATTGGCATTTCGATTTAAATTGTCATTACCTGCTTTTTACATTGAAAAGAACGAAAAATGAAATTAACGCTTTACCAGGTCGACGCATTTACCGATAAATTGTTTGGCGGTAATCCCGCCGCGGTTGTTCCATTAGAGAAATGGTTACCCGACACATTGATGCAACAGCTTGCTATGGAAAACAACCTTGCTGAAACGGTTTTCTTTGTTCCTTCGAAAAACAAAGAAGCGGATTACGATATCCGCTGGTTTACCCCGGCGCTGGAAATCAATCTGTGTGGTCATGCAACCCTGGCCTCCGCATTTGTGTTGTTTGATATAATAAAGGAAAAGAAGAAATCAGTCACATTTGATTCCAAAAGCGGGTTGCTGACTGTAAAGAAGAAAAAGAACCTTCTATTAATGGATTTCCCCAGTTGGAAGCCCGAAAAAATTGACGACTACCCGTCAGATTTGAAAGATGCATTGGGCATTTCTGAGATCGTGGCAGTATATAAATTCCGGGATTTGCTTGTTGAATTAAACCATGAGGAGGACGTCATAAACGCAAAACCGGATTTTACTTCATTAAAAAAAATGGGGGAGAAAGTCATAATAACCTCACCAGGCACGGAGGTGGACTTTGTATCGCGTTTTTTCGCGCCCATCGCGGGTATTGATGAAGATCCTGTGACAGGTTCTGCTCATTCACAACTGATTCCTTTCTGGAGTGAAAAACTGGGAAAGCAAATTTTACATGCGAAACAACTTTCCAGCAGGGGTGGTGATATTTACTGCGAACAGAACGGTGAACGTGTGACAATGGGTGGCCGTTGTGTTTTTTATATGAAAGGAGAATTTAAGGTCTAGACACTACGCAATAACCAAATCTTCTTCCCTCGGATAGTCATTGGATTTCCTCCTTGTCGTTCCTGTTTTTTTGAATAAGGCTATAGGAATTTTCGGCTCAATTAGCGTATTTTACGAACTGAAAACTAAGGCTATTACATGATTATACGTATTCGTCATCTTTACCCTTTCTTTATTCTCCTGTTTTCCTTTGTCACGGCGATTTCCCAAACTGATTTTTCTACAAATCTGCAAGGCTGGAAATCAAAATATCCAAAAGAGGAAGTAATCGCTTATTCCCACAAAGAGATCGTCAGTTTTGGATTAAACACCGACCCTAAGCAGGGAGAGGGCAGGGTGAGAGCTACAGTTAATACGGAGGTGGTGCTGGTCCCGGTTAAGGATTTTTTGAAATACAATGACGGGTTATTTTATAATGACGAAATAACGATCGACAATGTAAGAGCCACGAATGCGAAGGGAAAGGAAGTACCGGTGCAGAAATTGTGTGGCTCGTACCAACAGGATGATATCTTCCACAGTGATTCAAAGTTTTGTTCTGTAAAATTTACATTGGATGAAAAAGGTAAGAGTTTTACATACGCTTACCAGAACAATTTTCGCGATGTTAAATACCTTACATCCCTTTACTTCCATAACCCCATTCCATCAGTAGAAAAGATCATTGAGTTTCAAATTCCATCGTGGCTTGATATTGATTTGAGGGAGTTTAATTTCGCCGGCGCCGGAATTGAAAAGTCGTCAGTTAAAGAGAACGAAATAACCCGCGTCACATATAAATTAAAGGATGTCGACGCTTTTCAGCGAGAACCTTCTTCTCCTAACCATGCCATCAGTTATCCGCACATTATTTGTGTTACTAAATCGTATTCCGACCATGGACAGCACAAGGTTTTATTTGAATCGGTAAAAGATCTCTATAATTGGTACCACGGCATTTGTTCCTCAATTGGTAATGATCCTGCGTCCCTTAAGGATAAAGTTGCAGCTTTAACGGCCGGCAAGAAAACGGATATTGAAAAGATCGAATCGATTTTTTACTGGGTACAGGATAATATAAGGTATATCGCATTTGAAGATGGAATCATGGGATTCAAACCCGACGCTGCGCAAAATGTTTTCAGTAAAAAGTATGGGGATTGTAAGGGAAAGGCTAACCTGTTAAAGGAAATGCTCAAGCAGGCTGGATATGATGCACGCCTGACATGGATCGGCACTTCTGATTTGCCTTACGATTATTCACTTCCATCACTCGCTGTTGACAATCATATGATCTGCACCGTGATCTTAAATGGTAAGAGGTATTTTCTTGATGGCACTGAAGATTACATTGCACTGAATGATTACGCTCAGCGCATACAGGGGAAGCAGGTCCTGATTGAAGACGGAGATAATTATATTATCGACAAAATCCCGGATTTTCCTGCCGAACGTAACCGCGTAAAGACAGTAACCAGGATGAATATCGAAGAGGGCTCTATTAAGGGCAACACCGCCATGGAAGTTAACGGTGAGTCTAAAATAATGCTACAGCGTATTTATTCATCCATCCGTACCGAAAATAAAAAGGATGTATTGTCCGGTTTTCTGCGGAAAAGCAACGACAATATCGTCGTAAATAACATCAAAGCGCCGGAGTTTAATGACAGGCAAAAGTCTCTCCAGGTAAGCTTCGACTTTGTGGCAAATAACCAGGTTACCAAAACAGGGAATGAATTATATGTCGTCATGGACTGGGATAAGGAATTTTCAGAAATGGAGTTTGATGCCGATAGAAAGAATGATTACGAGTTTAATCAGAAATATTACCTGACATCGCAGGCGGAGTTGGTGATACCCGCAGGTTATAAGGTTGACTACCTTCCTGAGCCGTTCAAGAAGTCGACACCTGACTACTCTTTTGAAGGCAGCTTTACCAATAAGGGCAAGAGTATCGTTTATACAAAAACAATCATTGTCAACAAACCGATCCTGCACAAGGACGGATTTGAACAATGGAATTCGTTTATTAAGAGCATTAATAAATTCTATAACGACCAGGTAGTGCTGGTCAAATAAGCGACGATAAAATTTTATGAGCATGAAGAAGTGTTTTGCTGCAGCGATTGCACTATGTTCTGTGATGGCGGCAATAGGCCAGGCCCCGGAGCTGGGCGCTACCATTGAGGCTGAATTCAAGGTTACGGACGTGCCTGAAAACTGGAAAACCGAAAGTGCCGTGATCATTGGTCAGCGCACCGAGTATCTTTTTACCCGCGCGGCCTATGGTAAAAAAAGCGCAGCCACGGTGGTCAGGATCAATGAATACATACACAAGCGCATCAGGCTCCAGGATAAAAACGCCCTCGAAAAATTTTCGACTTTTTATTATGTCACGATGGGAAGAGATGGTAAAGCAACCTATAAGATTATTAAGACCAACGGAAAAGAAGAAGACATTGATATGTCCACCGCCCTGGAGGAGGAAAGCGATGTTCCTGTTTTTTACCGTCCTATTTTTTACAGGCTGAACATCCGGTCAATGAAGATTGCAATACCTAATCTCGAGGTGGGCGACATCATCGACTATACTGTCCGTTCCACTATTGACTGGGACATGAAAACGGATGGTGTCCAGTTCACACCTTTTATTTTTTCGCTATCAAACTCATACCCGACTTTATACCAGCAATACCGCTTTACCATGGCCAACGGTATGAAGGTTAAATACAGGAATTACAATGGCGCGCCTGTGTTGAAGTTTGACAATAAAGCTTCAGTATACGGCGACAAAGAATCTTACCTGTCTTATTATTTTATGGACAAGAACAGGGAGAAGTCAAGCGAAGAAAGGTGGAACTATGAATTTCGAAATACACCTACCGTTAAGTTCAGGGTGGTGATGCTTGCGGATAACGATCCGGAATCAAAGGGTCTTGGCGAAGCTACGGTTGACCGCGCAGGGCTGGACCCTCAAACGGTGTATCGCTATTACGCTGGTGCTGCCATGTATGTGACGCCCACGGTAAACAGCCTCGTAGGTTACACGACTGAATATATTGCGAAGAAAAGAACCGATGGAGTTTTGAAAAACAACGATGAGATCATTCGTGAGACATACTATTGCCTGCGAAAAGTTTTTTTGGAGATGTATTATAAGGGACCGGTGCATTCCGAGCTCGCAAAATACATGACGGGCAAAAAACTCTATAAAAAAGTGAAGGCCCAGGAAAAAAAGGATGAACAGCGAAAGGAAGAAAGGGAAGATGAAATCAGAATTAACAGCGTGACGTTTGCTACGGCATTGCGTATGGCATTGGCGGCACAACAGATACCGGCCGAATTGCAGGTATATATGCCCCGAAAGCTGGGGGCGTGGAGAGACGCAATTTTTATGGAAGAGCTGGACTTTGTTCTAAAGGTCAAGGTGAAAAATAAATACTATTACCTTGAAGCATTCAACAATTTTGACGCCTTCGGTACACCTTACGCTTACTTAGAAGGAACGGAGGGATATAGCATTGGGTATGACGAGCCCGATAGGTATTTCCGGACGAGCGTGCCGGCCAGTAAGCATACCGACAACGTGGAAAAGCAGGATTATACAATCCGTTTCAACGATGCCATGGACATTGTGCTTGCGGATCGTACCAGTTCTTATTTGGGTATTGATAAAGCTACAAGGATCGGTCCCGCCAATTTAGATCGTAGTTATCTTGCCTTTGATTTCGCAAAATATTATGCAGAGCCCAAAACCAGGAAGAAGGACAATACGATCAGCAGCACCGATGCCATTAAGTATGAGAACCCCGATAAAGAAGAACATATTAAAGAACGCAAAGAGCTTTTTGAGAAAATGCTCAAAGAAAATTTCGATCCCGAAAAATATGAAGACTTTGAACTGATCAAAGATGGCCGGTTTGGGGACACTGCCACACTGGAATTTAAAGAGAAATTCTCTCTCAAAAAGTTATTGAGCAAGGCAGGCAAGAATTACTTATTTGAAGCCGGTAAGCTGATTGGCGGACAAATCAAATTAGAGCCAAATGAATTGACCGAACGTAAAGCAGACATCTGGCTGTCCTATGCCCGTACGATTCAGAACAATATTGCCATCGCATTGCCGTCCGGCTATACCGCAGATGGCTTGCAGGATTTGAATATCAATGTCGATAACGAAAGCGGGTCTTTCATATCATCAGCAAAACAGGAAGGCGACAAAATTCTAATTAACACTACAAAAATCTATAAGAAGAATTTTGACAAGAAAGAAGCGTGGCCAAACTACGTTGCCTTTCTTGAGGCAGCGTATAAATTTAGCCAGGCGAAGATTGTTTTGAAAAAGAAATAAACTGGATGCTGGAGGCTGGAT
>Ga0207701_10001212_pt1 | contig 27362 bp, 15 predicted proteins | sample KBSSwiSSwithPhiX_FD_184294 | JGI IMG/M metagenome (GOLD analysis project Ga0207701, IMG submission 184294) | Switchgrass rhizosphere bulk soil microbial communities from Kellogg Biological Station, Michigan, USA, with PhiX - S5 (SPAdes) (version 2) | ecosystem: Environmental > Terrestrial >... | reverse complement strand
GAGCATTTTTTTAATTGCCTCCCTGCCTACAGCTCGTTCACCCGATGAGGTATTTATATAAATGGCATCTTCTGCTATATAGCATGAGTCGTGCGTCTCAAGATAAGCCAACATATTTTTTTTCGCCAGCCTGAGCGTACCGCTTCTCATTACGTCTTCCATAAAAAAAATTTGGTGATAGATCCTGCAACCATCAGAAGCCTAAAGTCAAGCACAGAAAAAAGTCTGCAGGCACCAACGCGGTTCAAGGTAAAGTTATTTTTAAAGAATTGTTCTGAGTGTGGGCGCGGATTGGCTGCAAATCACAAGTTTTAACGAGACTTTATTTTTTAACCTCGCCGATGTGGTATTCCTGTATCAATGGCGGGTTTTCGGGGGAAAGCGTAAAATAAATTTCAATATTGGCGTTCGATCCTTCGATAATGAACGAACCACGCAACTGGTTTTGTGGTTTCAATTCTTTTATCCTGGTGATGTTGCCCGCTTTTGCAAATAATTCACCCGCGGATTTCTTTAATGAGTCTAAGGAATAGTCGGCGAAGAAATTCTCAGCAAAGATGCCGGCAGATTCCGCATTATTCCAATGCGGCAGCAATTGTACAAGTTCATTTTTCCTTTTCTCCAGGATTGCTGATGCAGGCAATTCTCTTGGTTGTAATCCGGCGATTTTAATGAGTGTATCGAGCACTCTTAAATTAATGGCACCCATAGGTGCATAGGTCCGATTGGCAAATGCCAATACACCGATCCCGTAGTCGGGGATGATCCGCCACTGGCTTCCAAATCCCGGGAGGCCGCCGCTGTGACTTATAAATATTCTGCCTTCGCAATCCTTCATCCAACCCAATCCATAGTTGTATGCAGTCGCGACCGCGCACGTTCTGCCGTCAGGAAATTTGTAATCGGAGATTAGTTCGTTCATTCGCCAGGGATGGTGCATTTCTCTTAACGAGCTTCTCCTGATCGGGCCGTTGTCTGGTGCATTTGAAGGCGGCCAGGCTGCGAGGTGTAACGCTACATAATTGGCGAATTCGTCAATTGATGAAATCATGCTGCCCATCGCTCCCCAGGAGCCATCGGGGACATCATGTAATAATGTTTCTTCGTTCCATTTTTCATTGAGCCAACGGTATCCATGTGCCAGTTTATCCGGCGCGATATTCCCAAATTCCCATTCTGATGTTTTCATACCAAGCGGTAACCAAATGTTTTCGCGTATGTATTGCTGGTACGACTGTCCCGATACGGCAGTAATTATTTTCCCGAGCATCGCAAACCCGAGATTGCTGTATTCATAAGCAATGCCAGGAGGATTGGAAAAAGAAATTTGTTTGCTGATAAATTCTACAAAGTCTTTGTCGTTGTCAGCAAGCTGACGGTCGCCCCAGGGATTGTCTTCCGGAAAACCCGCACCATGGGTTAGCAGGTGACGGATGGTCAACGGAGGTGAATCAGCGGTAGGATATTTTATTTTCTTCAATTCGGGAATGTACAGGTATGCGGGGTCGTCAAGGTGTAATTTTCCTTCGTCGCGCAGTTTTAGAATAGCCATTGCGGTAAAGCTCTTGGTCATGGAGGCGATCCGAAACAACGAAGATGAAGTAACCGGAATTTGTTTTGCAATATCGGTATAGCCCTGGCTGCCGGTGAACACCAGTTTACCATCGACAACCAAACCAAATGCAATCCCGGGAAAATGATTTTGAGTTGCGTAATTTTTATATAGGCTGTCAATGACGGGAAATGCAGATCTTATTTTTTCCAGGCGAGATACATCGGCAAAAAAAGCTGGTTTGTAAGATGAATCAGAAATAATCATTTCATCGGCACTGACATTTGTCCTTTTTGTTTGCCTGCATGCGGCAAATGCCAGTATCGCAAGGGACACCATGAATAAACTTTTCATTTCTTTTTGTTTGTTTAATTTTTATGCTGGCTCTTTGCGCATCGGCTGTAATCTCCAATAGGTGAGACTGCGCCAGAGCCACTCCAGTGGCCCGAAGCGAAAATATCTTAGCCATACATGACTCCAGGCGATTTCAATCGCCCATACCGCCAACACGACGTAGTAAGTTTCATAGCGTTGTAGTTTGCCAAACATGCCAAAACCGATTCCATAAAAGAAAATTCCGCATAGTAAGGATTGCCCCAGGTAGTTGGTAAATGCCATTTGCCCTACAGGGCGCATCAGTGCAAACAGCCACTTTAGCCACCCGGATTTATACATAAGCATGATGAACCCCAGGAAGCCAACAGATCTTAAGGTGCGCGAAAACTCATGCAATTCGAACGGTATTCTTTTAGTGTATTCAAACCAGTTAAAACGGACATCAATCATTGGCCGCAATTGAAAAAAGGACAGCGTCAATCCTGCACCCAGTCCCACGATACACATCCACCAATAAACGTTCGATGGCGCCTGGCCTGTTAACACTCCCATTTTTAAAAAAGCCATGCCGAGGAACATAAATGTCAACACATCCCATACCCCAAAAAATAGATACCGGACCAAGCTGTCGGTATAAAGATTCGTTCTGAATGCATACAGTTCTTCGTAGCTGCCCGTAGTCTTCAGAATTGCTCTTTCCATTCGTCTTACCTTATTTTCGTGGTTGTTTCGCTCTTTAAAAGCAAGCATCGCCTGTAACTCATCTTTTTGAAAAACACTAAGTTTAAATTTCGTTGTATCTACGGCCGCTGCCAACTCTCCTTTATAGATCATTTGCTTATCGCGGTAGAGATCTGCATTTTCCCTGGTCAGCATAAATAAGAAGCAAAGGCCTGCGCCAACCAGTAAACGTTTAGCAGGTAAATTCCGGAAGGCAAACATCACCATGCCCAGGCACGCATAGTCCAATAAAATATCACCAAACCATAGAAGGATAAAAACGTCGAAGAACGAAAAAACCATCAACCACAACTGGCGCCGGAAAAAATAATCGGCCGGCAGCATGCCACTTGTTCTTTTTTCTTTTCCATTGATAAACAGGATAATTCCCGCACCAAACAACATGGAGAAAAGAGCGCGTTGAGTTCCTGCAAGCGCCCAGTCGACTCCATACCATATTTTAAAATTAACCGAACCAAATTCATTAAGCACGGACGGATCGTGTCCGTTAATGGCCATGCTAAACCCCGGAATGTTCATTAGCAAAATCCCTAATATAGCAATTCCACGAAGCGAATCAAGAATCACGATCCGGTCGGTTTGTGCTACCGGGCCGGCCTTAATGTTTGCTATAACTGGAAAAGATTTCATGGCGTCAATTCTATTGGAAAAAATGTGATAATGATTGCCAGCCGCGGCATTCGATCAATCAAGATAAACCATTCTTTTGATCCGGATCATGCGGTTGTACATGCCGTTCACAGATTTGCGTTGTATTTGCTTAATTAATATTTAAAATGACCGCTACTGGTTATTAATAATGTGCTATATTTAGTGATCTTCTGTGAACGTCTACGTTGTCGATCCGCACCTTTGAAAGCGTTATTCTACCCTTTTGAATCGGTGGTTTTATAAACAGAACAATCATCATGCGAAAACAATACTCTTTACTATGTCTAAAGAGACCCGCCTTCTTGTTGGTTGTCTTTAGCGTGACCAGTTTATTGTCTCCCCTTCTTTTATTTGGCCAAAATGATACTGAGAAGGGTTTACCTTTTATAACCAACTATTCGTATAAAACATTCAAAGCACTTCCCCAGACATGGTGTGTCCAGGAAGATGACAGGGGAATGATGTATTTCGGTATTCAGAATCATATACTGGAATATGACGGTATAAAGTGGAGAAAAATAACTCCTCACACTACCGGTTCGTCTATCGTCGTGCGGGCGATGACTAAAAACAAAAATGGCCGGATCTATTTTGGCGCGCTTGGCGATTTTGGATTTCTGGAGATTGACAGCCTTGGTCAAACAAGGGGAAAATCGCTGCTGGAATTTGTTCCCAGGGAAAACAGGACTTTCTCAGATATCTGGTCAGCTTATGCCACCGATAACAGCATTTATTTTCAAGCCCGTGAATACATATTCAGGGTAAGTGAACCGCAACAGGGAAGCGAAAAAAGAGACGTGAAGGTTTGGAAGCCGCAGACCAAATTCATGTATTCCTTTTATCTGGATGGTAACTATTACGTCCATCAGCAGGGCCTGGGGCTTTTTAAAATGACGAATGATTCGCTGGTATTAATACCAGGAAGCGAATTTCTTGGAAAGGAAAGGATGCAGGTAATGTTGCCCTATGACCAGGGAGGTAATGGCAAGCAATACTTGCTGGGATTGTTTTATGGAGGGCTTTATTTATATGATGGAAATACTTTTCGACGGTTTGTAACTGGCGCAGATCCTTTTTTTCAAACTGGGGCGATCCTGTATAAAGGAATTCGTTTGAAAAATGGAAATTATGCATTGGCTTCAACGGGGCTGGGACTCATGGTGATCGACGCGAACGGGAAGCTATTACAAAGAATAAATCGCGATGTCGGGTTACAGGATGAATCGATCTACGGCACGTATGAAGATAAAAAAGGAACTCTTTGGCTCGCAATGGATAATGGAATTTCCCGGGTGGAAACATCTTCGCCGCTTAGCCAGTTTACATTGCAGTCAGGAATTAATACAGGTGTGCTGACAGTTATAAGGTTTGATGGCGATCTTTATGTGGGCAGCACAAATGGACTCCTAAAATTCGACAAGAGCAAGGCATATTTTAATCTTGTGCCTGGAATACCTCAGAACCAAATTTTCAACCTTTTGTCGGACGGAGAAGAGTTACTGGTGCCGGGAGATGGCCTGTTTGCCGTAAAAAATGGAAAAGCGACGACAATCCGCTCATCGGTAAGCGCGGACTTAACAGTTGGGTCACTACACGTCCTCAATTCTAACCCTGATGTACTCGTTGCAGGAGGGGTATTTGGCGTTTACGTTTTCACAAAAAAGAATACCGCATCTGGAACAAGGGGATCGGGAACCTGGAATTACGTTGGTAAAATGACTGGAATTACTGACCAGGTCTGGAATATTGTAGAAAATAAGGACGGCGAAATATGGGGCGGAACACAAAATGGAATTACTTATCGCTTTACGATAGCTTACGATGACAAAGGCATTCCCGATCTTCAAAAGACAAAAGTGGAAAGATTCGGTGCCGAAGCGGGGATCAAGAATGCACTGGGGGTTGTATATAATATTAAGGGGGTAAATTATTTTGTTGCAGATTCAGCGCTGTACAAGTTTGATAATAAGCTGAAACGTTTTGTGGTGGATACTACATTCGGAACATTCCCCAATGCAGGGTTGTCGACGGAATTTGACATCGCGGAAGACTACCGGGAAAGAGTGTGGATCAGGGCCGGCAAACTGATTCGATTAGCCGTTCCCAAACCAGGAGGAGGGTATACTTTAGATGATAACCAGTTGGGTTCTTTGTCTGAGCTCACAATTCAGAAATTATACCCGGAGAAAAATGGGATACTTTGGCTTGGTACTACCGACGGGCTGATTCGTTATGATGAAAATGTAGAAACAAGTACTGATCAGTCATTTAAAACGTTATTACGTCATGTTTCGGCTGAAAAAATGCCGTTAACTATTAATAATGAGGATAAGAAACGTCCTTCCATCTCGTATAACAATAATACACTTCGGTTTGAATATGCTGCTCCATTTTTCGAGCAGGAAAGCAGGACGCAGTACCAAACATGGCTGGAAGGATTTGAGCCTAGTTGGTCGGACCTGGATGTCAATTATTATAAGGAATATACAAATCTATCTCCCGGGAAATACACTTTTCATGTCAGGGCAGTAAATGTTTTTCACAAACAAAGTGACGAGGCCGTTTACTCCTTTGAAATTTTACCGCCGTGGTACCGCACCTGGTGGGCGTATGCGTTATATGCCTTGGCTGCGGCAGGCATATTAGGCTTAATTGTTCGCTACCGCACGAGGCAATTAAAAGCAAAACATAAAGAACTCGAAAATCTTGTAGCGCAACGTACAGGTGAGCTCAGTCACCGCGTGGAAGAGCTGGCGGTTATTAACAGCGTGCAGGAAGGGCTGGTAAAAGAAGTGGGAATGCAGGACATCTATGATATGGTCGGAGAAAAGATAAGGGCCATATTCAATGCACAGATCATTGATATTGCCACCTATGACAAGAAAACAAATTTGCTGCAGGATAAATACGCTTACGAAAAAGGTGACAGAACATTAGTGGGGTCCTGGGAACCCAAGGGATTCAGAAAGCATGTAATTGAAACCGGGCAATTGCTATTAATTGATGAAAAACTGGAGCAGAAAAGCTTTGAGTTCAGCAGCCCGGTGATTCATGGCGAGCAACCGAAGTCTGCTGTTTTTGTGCCACTCATTACGAACAATGAAGTCAAAGGGATGATCAGCCTGCAGAACCTGGATAAGGAACATGCATTTCCCGATTCTTCGATTCGGTTGTTGACGACGTTAGCCAACAGCATGAGTGTAGCATTGGAAAGTGCCCGGCGCTTCGATGAAACCAATCGTTTATTAAAAGAAACGGAACAGCGCACTGCTGAACTGGCCGTCATCAATAGTGCACAGGAAGGCCTGGCAAAAGAACTTGATATGCAGGCGATCTATGATCTCGTGGGCAATAAGATTGCGGATGTCTTTAAAGAAAATGCCCAGGCCGTGCTAATAGCGTCGCTTGACCAGGATTCAAGGACCGAGCACTTTAATTATGTAATGGAAAAAGAGGAAAGATTTTATTTAAAGCCCCGGCAATATGATAAACTCAGGGAACACCTGATAGAATCGAAGCAAAAAATTTTGATCAGTGAAAATTACCAGGATGCTGCCGCACGTTTCGGAATGAAAGTTCTTCCCGGAACTGAGCATCCAAAATCGCTTTTGTTTGTACCATTAATTTCCGGGGATAAGGTTAAGAGTTATGTAAGTCTGCAAAATGTTGATAAGGAAAGAGCATTCAGCGAAAGCGATGTCCGCCTGTTGGAAACCCTGGCTAACAGTATGAGTGTCGCACTGGCAAATGCAAGGCTGTTTGACGAAACTAACCGGTTGCTGAAAGAAACGGAACAACGCAACGCAGAGCTTGCTGTGATCAATAGTGTACAGGAAAGTCTTGTGGCAAGAATCGATATACAAGGCATCTACGAACTCGTTGGAGAAAAGATAAGGGAGATCTTTGATGCACAGGTTATAGACATCGTAACCTACGATAAAACGGTTAACCTTATCGAAGACCGTTATGCTTATGAGAAGGGTGACCGGACGACGCTTGGACCGAGAGAGCCCAAAGGCTTCAGGAAACATGTGATCCAGTCACGCCAGATGCTGATGCATAATGAGAACGTGGAACAGAAGATGAAAGAATTCGACAACGAAGTTTTAATTGGCGATATACCTAAATCACAAATGTATGTGCCGATGATCGCAGGCAATGAAGTTAAAGGTGTTATTAGTCTACAGAACCTGGATCATGAAAATGCGTTTACCAACTCTGACGTAAACCTGCTTACTACGCTTGCCAATAGCATGAGTGTTGCTTTGGAGAGCGCCCGCCTGTTTGATGAAACAAACCGCCTTCTTAAGGAGACCGAGCAGCGCAATGCTGAGCTGGGAGTCATCAACAGCGTGCAGGACGGGCTTGTCAGAAAAATGGATATGGAAGGGATTTATGAGATGATAGGAGAGAAAATCAGGGAGATCTTTGATGCACAGGTTATTGATATTGTCACCTATGATCATAAATCTGATATGATTGTGGATATGTATTCCTATGAAAAGGGAGACCGGACATTGGTAGGGCCACGTCCGGCAAGTGGCTTCCGCAGGCATATCATTGAAACCGGGCAGGAATTAATCCTTAATAGTGGTATAGTTGAGAAAAGCGAACAATATAACAACCCGGTTATTCTCGGCGAGATTGCGAAATCGGCCGTATTTGTTCCGATGAAAACAGGCGAAATGGTCAGTGGCATTATCAGCCTGCAGAATCTGGATCATGAACATGCCTTTTCCGACTCAGACGTGAGACTTATCACTACGCTCTCAAATAGTATGAGCATTGCCCTGGAGAGTGCACGGTTATTTGATGAGACCAAGCATTTATTAAAGGAAACGGAACAGCGGAATGCCGAGCTGGCCGTAATCAATAGCGTACAGGACGGATTGGTTCGTGAAATGGATATCCAGGGTATCTACGACCTGGTAGGTGAAAAAATGCGTGAAATATTTGATGCGCAGGTTATAGATATTGTTACTTATGATCGCAAGGGCAACACCATTGAAGACAGGTATTCTTTTGAAAAGGGTGACAGGACCTTGCTGGGCAAACGCGAACCCGTAGGTTTCAGAAAACATGTCATAGAAACGATGCAGGCTTTGTATTTTAATGAAGATGTGGAAAAGCATGCAAAAGATTATAACAACCCTGTGTTGACAGGCGAATCACCGAAGTCACTGGTGTTTGTTCCCATGATCGCGGGAAATGAAGTAACAGGCGTCATCAGTTTGCAAAATGTAGATCACGAAAATGCATTTTCTGCATCTGACAGGAGCCTGTTAACTACTTTGTCCAATAGTATGAGCGTGGCACTTGAAAGTGCTCGCCTCTTCGATGAAACAGCCCGTCTTCTCAAGGAAACGGAACAAAGAAATGCGGAACTGGCGGTAATAAACAGCGTGCAGGAAAGCCTGGTGGCGCAAATGGACATGCAAAGCATCTATGAGTTGGTTGGAGAGAAAATGCGGGAGATTTTCAACGCACAGGTAATTGACATCGTTACCTACGATAAAAAAACCAATCATATTGAAGACCGGTACGCGTACGAAAAAGGTGACAGAACCTTACTTGGTTCAAGAGAACCAAAGGGATTCAGAAGATATGTTATTCAAACGGCGCAGATGCTGGCTATCAACAAAGACGTTGAAAAGCTGAGGCCCATATACGACAATGCCGTCATAGTGGGACAGGCGGCGAAATCGTTAGTGCTGGTACCTATGGTCGCCGGAGGCGAAGTAAACGGTGTTATCAGTTTGCAAAACGTTGATGAGGAAAATGCATTTTCTGATTCAGACATCAGCCTGCTTTCTACACTGGTTAATAGCATGAGTGTCGCGCTCAAGAGTGCACGCCTGTTTGATGAAACAAATCGTTTGTTGAAGGAAACCGAGCAGCGTAATGCGGAACTGGCTGTTATCAACAGCGTGCAGGAAAGCCTGGTGGCACAAATTGACATTCAGTCTATCTATGACCTTGTCGGCGAAAAAATGCGGACGATCTTTAATGCCCAGGTCATTGATATCGTCACCTACGATAAAGAATCAAACGTTATAGAAGACCGTTATTCTTTTGAAAAGGGCGACAGAACACTGGTAAAAGCCAGGGCACCCAAAGGCTTTAGAAAACATGTGATACAATCGGGACAAATCCTGGTGATCAATAAAGACATTGAAAAGCTCCGGCCTTTATATGATAACACGGTCGTGACAGGGCAGGCGGCAAAATCTGTTGTGCTGGTACCCATGATTGCCGGCGGCGAAGTGACAGGGGTCATCAGCTTGCAAAATCTTGACCAGGAAGATGCATTTTCTGAATCTGATGTGAGCCTGTTATCGACATTAGTAAATAGTATGAGCGTTGCGCTCAAGAGTGCCCGACTCTTTGATGAAACTAATCGACTGCTTAAAGAAACTGAGCAGCGTACTGCTGAATTGGCTGTTATTAATAGTGTGCAGGAAGGCCTCGCAAAAGAATTGGATATCCAGGGTATTTATAATCTCGTAGGAGAACGGCTGTGTGACCTTTTCCCGGATTCTCATGCCCTGGTAATACGCACATTTGATCATGAAACCAAACTTGAAACGTGGCAATTTGCACAGGAGAAAGGATCGAGGCAGTTTATTGATCCCCGACCCTTTAATTGGAATAGTAAACTGCTGATTGAAACCAGGAAACCATTAGACATAAGGGAGAACTATGTGCAAATCGCGAAAGTGCATGGTAGCACCGGGGTGACGGCAGGTCAGCCTCCCAAGTCCGCTGTGTTTGTTCCGATGGTGTCGGGTGATGTGGTAAAGGGATCAGTTAGTTTGCAAAATGTAGATAAGGAAAATGCATTCAGCGATGCCGATATCAGGTTGCTAACTACGATTACCAATAGCATGAGCGTTGCGCTTGAAAACGCAAGATTATTTGAAGAAACCAACCGCCTGCTGAACGAGACAGAACAAAAGACTGCTGAACTTGCAGTGATCAATAGCGTGCAGGAAGGTTTGGTTCGCGAAATGCATATCCAGGCAATTTATGACCTGGTTGGAACCCGCATTTGTGAATTGTTCGATACCCAAACTGTAATTATCCGCACATTTGAACACAGGGCACAAATCGAAAACTGGCAATATGCCATTGAAAAAGGTCAGCGTCTCTATAGCAATCCACGACAGATTATATGGGCAAATAAATTGCTTATTGAAAGCAAACAGGCACTGCTCATTAACCAAAACTATCTTGAAACCGCACAGAAATACGGTGGCGCCGGAGTGAGCAAAGGCCTGCCGCCGAAATCCGCTCTTTTTGTACCAATGGTTGTAGGTGACGTGGTTCGGGGATCAGTCAGCCTGCAAAACGTGGAAAAGGAAAATGCATTTACGGATTCGGATCTGCGGTTGCTGACCACGCTAACCAACAGTATGAGCGTGGCAATAGAAAATGCGCGTTTGTTTGATGAAACAAACCGTTTGCTTGGTGAAGCAAAACAAAGGGCCACTGAATTAAGCACGGTTAATAGCATCAGCCAGGCGTTGACATCGCAACTCAATACAGAAGAACTCATCAAGCTGGTTGGCGATCAAATGAAGAACCTCTTTAATGCCAATATTGTATACCTCGCCCTCCTTGATGAAAAAACAAAAATTATTCATTTCCCGTACATGGAGGGAGATACCCTGACACCCATGAAGCTGGGTAAAGGGCTAACATCAAAAATTATTTTATCCGGTAAACCACTTCTGATCAATAAAGAAGTAACTGCCAAAGCGGAAGAGTTGGGTATCACCTCGGTGGGTGTTCCAGCGGCTTCTTATTTAGGAGTGCCGATTCCTGTAGGAGATGAGATCATCGGTGTGCTAAGTGTTCAAAGCACCGAAAGTGAAAACCGGTTCAATGAAAATGATGAAAGGTTGCTATCAACAATCGCTGCATCTGTTGGTGTTGCGTTGAGAAAGGCGCAATTGTTTGAAGAAGTAAGCAGCGCAAGAAAGCAGGCTGAGGAGGCCACTAAGGTTGCCGAAAAGGCCAACCAGGCAAAGAGTGCATTTCTGTCTACAGTTAGCCATGAATTAAGAACTCCGCTTACATCCGTGTTGGGATTTGCCAAAATCATCAAGAAGCGGTTGGAAGAAAAAATATTTCCGGCTACAAGCAGGGCAGATCCCAAAATTGAAAAGACGATTCAACAGGTTTCGGATAATCTCAATGTGGTTGTGTCAGAAGGTGAGCGGTTGACAAACCTGATTAACGAGGTATTGGATCTTGCTAAAATTGAGGCCGGTAAGATGGAATGGAACATGGAGAGTGTTTCCATGCAGGAAATAATGGAAAGAGCTACAGCAGCGACTACTTCGTTATTTGAGCAAAAGAACCTGGCGCTTGAAAAATACATCGAGCCAAATTTGCCATTGATCAGTGGTGACCGTGATAAGCTGATCCAGGTAGTTGTAAACCTGATTTCGAATGCTGTAAAGTTTACTCCGGCAGGAAAAGTGATTTGCAGGGCTGAACAAAGGAAACATGAAATAGTCGTCGGCATCCAGGATACAGGTATAGGAATTGCGCCACATGATCATGCTGCTGTGTTTGAGCAATTTAAGCAGGTAGTGGGAGATACGCTTACTGATAAACCAAAGGGTACGGGGTTGGGTCTCCCGATTTGCAAAGAAATCGTTGAACACCATGAAGGCCGCATCTGGCTTGAAAGTGAATTAGGAAAAGGAAGCACATTCTATTTTGCCTTGCCTATACCAAAAACGGATGGTAGCAAGCCGATTCAATTCAACGACCTCGTAAGGCAGCTGAAAGAACAAATGGCCCATTCACAACTAAAAATGAATGGGAATCATGCGACGATCCTCGTTGTAGATGATGATGATTCAATTCGCTCGTTGTTGCAACAGGAGTTGGGTGACGCTGGCTACCTTATTGAAGAGGCAAAAAATGGTAAAGAAGCGTTGGCAAGTATTCGAAATCATAGGCCCGATCTCGTGATATTGGATGTGATGATGCCCGAGATGAATGGTTTTGATGTGGCGGCCGTGTTGAAGAACGATCCCGAAACAATGGACATACCGATCATTGTTTTGTCCATTGTGCAGGATAAGGCAAGAGGATTTAAAATCGGAGTTGACCGTTATCTTACCAAACCTATTGACACGACACAGCTGTTTTCCGAAGTAGGCAGTTTACTGGAACAGGGTAAATCAAAGAAGAAAGTGATGGTGGTAGATGAAGATACCACTGCCGTGCGCAGTTTAACAGATGTATTGCAGGCGAAAGGATACGTGGTTGTTGAATCAGATGGAAAGGAACTTCTTGAGAAAGCAATTAGTGCCCAGCCTGACATAATCATTCTCAATTCTGTGATATCAGATAAGCATGAGATTGTTCAGTCACTGCGGTTTGAGAAAGGGCTCGAAAATGTATTGTTTTTGGTCTATCAGTAAAAAGTAAAAAAGGAGTATAAGGTTCCGATTTCCCGGAGACTGGGAATTGGCAAGCAACAAAATTTAAACAAATGGCTAAAAAAATCTTGATTGTGGATGATGAGGCGCATATCCGTATGCTAATTGAACAAACGCTGGAGGAGCTGGAAGATGAGGGAGTGGAATTCTTAACCGCGGAAAATGGGGAAATCGCTTTGGAAATTATTCAGCAGGAAAAACCCCAGCTCGTGTTTTTAGATGTGATGATGCCAAAGATGAATGGGATGGACGTTTGCAAAAAGGTTAAGAAAGAACTGGGACTTGACGACGTCTATATAGCATTACTCACCGCAAAAGGGCAGGAGCTTGACAGGCAGAAGGGCCAGGAAGTTGGCGCAGACGTTTATATGACCAAGCCATTTGATCCGGAAGTGATATTGCAAAAAGCACGCACCGTGCTGGAACTCTTATAGCCGCCAGCCCATTGCCAGGCCCGGTTCATAACAACTGAACATCATATTTCTAAGCTACCATGTCCAAACTCAACCTCAAGCATATCATAGGAAAGAAAAACGGTAATGCGACGTCTGTTCACTCATTACTTGAGCAATTGAAAGCGAACGTGATGATTGAAGACGACCAGGGTAAGTTTTTATCGGGAAATATTGACGCAGAAATAGCTCGCCGGTTTCCTGTACGGTGTGATGACGAAATACTGGGCTGGGTTAAAGGTGATGAGAATACTGAAATCATAGCCACGATGTTATCACTCCTGGCCCAAAAGGAAATGGAAAAGAAGAAACTTGGAAGTGAAGTGCTTTCGCTTTACCAGGAAGTGAACATGGTCTTTAATTTTTCCGATAAGCTGGCTCAGGCAATAGGGCCTGCTGCCATTGCAGAGATTACAGTTGAGGAAGCCATGCGCCTCGTGAAATCAGACAGCGGGTTTGTGACGTTGTGGGATGAAACCAGCAATCAATTACAGGTGCTGGCTGCTTCCGGTGATGAATTGTTTAACAAGGAAAGGTTAAATGCCAACGCAGGGCTGATGCTTAAGATAGGATTGAGCGGCCGTTCTGATATCATGAGTGACCTGACAACACTTAAAGAGTCAGGAAGCATAAGCCCCTCCGTTCAATCATTGATGTATTCGGCACTCAAGGTGAAACACCGGGTAATGGGGGCCATCATACTTGAAAGCCGCGATGCGACGCAATATGACGCCGCAGACCTGAAATTCTTAACGACGCTTGCACTGCAATCTTCATCCGCTATAGAAAGTGCGTTACTGTATGAAAAAAGTATACGCGAGGCAAGGGAAAGGGAGGAAGCTATGCGCCGCATTTATGAAGTGGCGGGTAAGTTTGTTCCTTATGAATTCATTGGCTCACTGGGTCATGATGTAATTACTGATGTAAAATTGGGCGACCAGGTAGAAAAAGTTGTTACGGTGCTTTTTACTGACATCCGTGAATACACAACCTTGTCCGAAAGAATGACACCGGAAGAAAATTTCCGTTTTGTTTGCGCCTACAATGAGACACTCGGCCCAATCATTCGCCGTCATAACGGATTTATCAATCAATACCTGGGCGACGCAATCATGGCGCTTTTTCCGCGAAGTGCATCCGATGCCCTGCAAGCGGGTATTGAAATGAGAGAGAATATCAGGAAACTCAATGAAGAGAGAAGCCTGAAAATGCAACCTCCCATTCAGATCGGAATTGGCATGCATACAGGCCCGTTGATCATGGGAATAACTGGTGACAAAGACAGGCTTGATGCTACAACGATTTCAGATACCGTTAATACTGCCTCACGAATTGAAAATCTTACAAAGTATTACAAAGCAGGTATTCTTTTGAGCGATGCGACATTAAAACTAATTGATAATCCCGGTGATTTTCACTTGCGCTACCTCGGTAAAGTCCAGGTGAAAGGCAAACTATCTTCGGTTGGTATTCATGAATGCTTTAGCGGAAGCACCGAAAAAGAAGTGACGGAAAAGCAGAAGACACTCCCTTTGTTCAATAATGCGATGCAATTTTATCTCAACCGGTCGTTTGCTTCGGCATTGCAGGCGTTTCAATCAATCGCCGAAACGCATCCCGAAGACCTGACTGCCCGGTTTTTTCTCAACAACACCAATGGATATATCCGCGAAGGAGTCCCCGACGACTGGACAGGTGTTGTGGAAATGACAAATAAATAAGTAGCATAATCTGAAAAATTTTTAGGTTGGGAAAGTAGGAGGTGGTCAGAGCAGCGGGTTTAGTCAATGGTCATAGTTGTGCGGCAACCCCAAAACCCAACCTATAACTATATCCACAGCCACGCTTAAAACCATGTCCAACTTGAAAGTTGTATTGTGGTAAACGGAATTTTATTTCAAAATTTCCTGCATGATCGGGCCCAGCTTATCAGCCCATTTTTTGTATTCAATACCTGAGGGGTGCAATCCATCGGGACAAATAAGGTCAGGATCATGGGCCGCTTCGCGTGTTGACGAAGTAATATCCAGGTAGTGTACTTTGTATGCTAGAGCGATCTCCTTATTAATGGCGTTGAATGCATCAATCTCCCGGCTTATTCGGTTCACGTCAAAATTTTTTCCAAAGGGTGTTACACTATAGTCGGGAATAGATAAGACAACAACATGACCAGGAAGATTATCGGCAAGCGAAATGCAGGTCTCAACTAATTCAGTAAAGCGAATTCTATATCCCGTTGTATCTGATCCCTGGTATTGATCATTCACTCCAATCAATATGCTAACGACGTCATAAGGACCTGCGGGGTTTTCTCTTGCAATAGCGGCCTGGAGATTTAACGTAGTCCATCCGGAGGTGGCAATGATTTGCGGATCATTTATTCCCTTGATCCCATTTTCCTTCAGCCAGGTTTTTGTTTGTATGGGATAGCTTTCAGCAGGAGAAACGGCATGACCTACAGTATAAGAGTCGCCAAGAGCGAGGTATTTTCTTTCAATATTCGAACCGGGTTGTATAACGGGCGCATTGGTGTATTACCCAAAGATACTTCCATCGGATCCTTTTTTACGCAGCTCGAGTTAATAAGCAGCAGCAATATTATTTGTATCACAGGCAAGCGCAATTGCATTCCGAATACTTACGTTTAGTAAGAGAATTAAGTTTTGCCGAACAAAATTAAAAATCAATCTGGTAACTGATTACCGGCACAAAACCCGAGGATTTTTTGTATATCCATTGATTAGTTCCCGGATCGTAACGCCGGCTTAGCGCGTCGGTATTTTCTATGCCAAGAAGGTTCTGAATATCCAGGGCTAGTATCCAGGCGGTTGTTGTTTTGTCTTTTCGCAATGAAATCCTGGTATCCAACCTGAAATATGCGGGAACGATTTCGCTGTATGGCCTGCTTTCATCCAGTACCGGTTCACGGGAATTAACCGGGGCGCCAGCTAACAGGGGAGTAATAGGCATCCCACCATTATACAACGTTTTGCCGCCAACCGTAAAAGTTTTATTTTTTTTCCACTTCCATTCTTTGCCCGCGGTGAGCGTGCCGGCAGAGCGACTGTTATACTGGGTATTGTAGCTGACACCATTCAATGGTTCATACATAGAATTAAAAACTGAAAAACCGGTAAGCATAAACCATCCTTTTGAGAAGAATTTTTCGAGCGTTATGTCAACACCTCGATTCCTGCCGGTGCCACTGCTCACCAATGCTTCATTGGCATAGCCCTCGAGCATATTGAGCAACCAAAAAGTCCGGCTTTCATCATTTACGATGGGAATAGCGGTAAGTTTTTGTATGTATGCTTCAAGGTGTAAACGCCAGTTCTTTTTCATAAGCCAGTCATAAGCTACTATGAAATGGGCGGATTTCATCATATCCAGGTCAAGATTGGGCAATGAGCCATCGGGAGCTTTATAAAAATAAGAACCCAAAGGAAGTGTTTTCCCATGTTTGCCTGCCGCAAAACTGATGCTGTGGTGCGGGTTGATGCGATATTGTAAACTTGCACGCGGATCAACTGAACTTGTTTTGTTTAATGCCAGGTATAGCACGTGCACCCCGGCGTTAAAGGTTAGCTTTGGGCTAATCTTAATGTTAAATTGGGTGTACGGCTGCCATTGCATTGTATTTCCATTGCCATCAATGATATTTTCATTATAGACGTTGGTTTCAAAATCATAAAGACTCTGCTGAAATTCGTACCCGATACGGCTGATAAATAATCCCGTTTTCCAGCTTACTGATTTAGCAAGCTTCGTGTTATATGAAATGGCAAACGAAACCCTGCTGTTTTTATATAATTCATCGTTGATAGTAAAAGGCACTTTCTGTGTATTAAGGGTATCGTCTGCATAAGTTATTTTTTGGTTCATGACCGCCAGTGAAGTTTTCAGTAAACCGGTTTTACCCACTTGTAAAGAATGCCCGATACCGGCCGCTCCCATATTCGTCTTAAAGTCGTAAATGGCATAGTCATCATATTCGTCCCAATCCGCCACTTCTTCAACAGGAGCATAATCTTCCTTGCTCAAGCCGCCAATGCCCCAAACATTAAAGACTGAACGATTATCTTTTGAAGGAAAACTGAGATTAAATGACAGGTCCTGGAAATTGTTGTCTTCACGTTCGTCGGTAAGATGAAATCCAAGCGCATTTAAAATGCCCAATGTTGAATAGCGATAGTTGAAAAGAAATGAGCTTTGTCCCTTTTTAATCGGTCCTTCCGCTGAGAGATCAAGTCCAAGCAATCCTGCCTTGAAAGTGTACCCGTTTTTTTCATTATTGCCTTTTCTGAACCGCATGTCAAACACGCCGGATAAGGCATCGCCGTATTCGGCAGGAAAGGCTCCGCTGGAAAAATCCGAATTGTCAAGCATGCTGCTGCTAAAAATGGTGATGCCACCGCCGGTGGAACCTTTGCGGGCGAAGTGATTGGGATTGGGAATGTCAATTCCTTCCAGCCGCCACAACATTCCAGCCGCCGAATTCCCGCGGATATTAATATCACTCCTGGTGTCCCGCGATGGTTGCACTCCCGGAAAACTCATGGCCATTCTGCTTGGATCATTTACGCTTGTTGCATAACGGTTGGTTTCTTCCGGTGTAAAAGAACGGGCACTGACGACAGACATTTTATTTACCGGGAGTTTGGGATTACCGGGTGCCTTGACCACTACTTCGGCTTCCTGCCGGAAGTATTGCTCCATTTCAATGATTATTTCAACCTCTTTTGCACTATTTACTATTAAATTATCAGTAATAGAACTTACATATCCGCTAAAGCTGCATTGCACCCTTCGCCTGCCGACAGGGACGCGTGCCAAAACAAAAGAACCTGCGCTGTCTGTTATGGCTGCTATCTTTATACTATCTTCAAAAATCGACACAGTCGCCCCGGCAAGCGGGCGGCGAGTGTCTTTATCTATTACCACTCCCCTGATGTCTTGTATTAAATTTTGGGAATAGGAAAAAAGGGCTGCCGGCAGCATCCAGAAAAATAATCCCAGTCTTTTTAACATGATGGTGGTTTAACTGTAAAGTACAAAATGCTTAGTAACATCAGCATCGTGCTTAGCTGATGCTATTTGCTGATTGATCATTGGCATTTTTCAAACAATAGTTTTTCTGAGGAAATGCAGGGAAATGATCAGGGCGGAGAAATGGTTACTCACCTTTGAATAATGGTTTCCGCTTTTCAAGGAAGGCATTTACTCCTTCTTTAAAATCGGCTGTTTGTGCAGCCTTTTGTTGAAAAATGTCTTCGTCGTGTATTTGTTCTTCAAAGTTGGTGGTGAAAGACATGTTCAACAGCTGTTTGGTATAGGCCAATCCCCTGGTTGGCATCGTTGCAAGAACCGAAGCAATGCTTTTTGAATTTTCTGCGAATGTTTCATCCGGGAATACCTTGTAAATCATTCCCATTTCTTCTGCCTCGGTCGCGGAAATGGCTTCTCCCAGCATCGCCAACGCGGAAGCTTTCTGCCAGCCAATGAGACGCGGCAAAGTATAAGTGCCTCCGCTGTCGGGGATCAGCCCGATTTTTGAAAAGGCCTGTAAGAACGACGCAGATTTTGAAGCCACCACAATATCGCAGCACAAGGCAATATTAGCACCGGCCCCTGCCGCAACTCCATTCACGGCAGCTACTACTGGCTTCTCTAATTTTCTTATTCGTGAAACGATCGGATTATAATGTTCGCCGAGTATTCGTTGCATCCCGGGACCCGCAGGGTCCGCAACTTCAGAAAGATCCTGGCCGGCTGAAAAAGCTTTACCGGCTCCCGTGATATACACGCTACGGACCTCTTTTTCTTTGCATTCATCCAGGCGTTTCTGCAATTGCAAAGCCATATCGCGATTAAATGTATTAAGCTTGTCAGGACGATTTAAGGTGATAAACGCAATGCTGTCCTTTAGTTCAAAAAGTATAGAAGACATTCAAAAAGATTTTCACGAAATTACCAATTCCGCGCCGTGCCTTAGTGACATTTAAAATAATCAAATGGCTCACTGCACTCATCACATTGATACAAAGCCTTGCAGGCGGTTGAACCAAATTCACTTACCCGGTGAGTATGAAATGAATTGCACCGGGGGCATTGTACTACTTCGTGCGGAGCAAAAAGTTCATTGTTGCAAACCTGTTGCCTTGGATTTGGAGGAGCAATGCCATAGGCTTTTAATTTTTCTTTGCCCTCCTCACTCATCCAGTCGGTCGTCCAGGCCGGAGAAAGAACCGTGGTGATCTGAATATTTTTAAACCCATTTTCCAATAGAACTAATCGGATGTTTGCGGCTATCATGTCCATAGCGGGACAGCCGGAGTAAGTTGGCGTAATGACTACTTCCACTACCTCATCGCGCAAATGTATATCCCTGATTATTCCTAAATCCTGAACTGTCAGCACGGGAACTTCCGGATCGGGAACATCTTTTAACATATTCCAGATGTGGTCTACAGATATATTTTTGACGTCTACCATGTTGCTGTTGGATGCGCTCTTGCCACAGACTGTAATTCACTTAATAATTGATGCATATGTTCGGTATGTCTGCCTTCCTTACCACCGGTATAGATAGTCGTCAGAGAGGGAATTGTAAGTCCTGCCTCTGAAAAAACCTTTCCGACATTTTGCATCCATCCCGCTTTTAACAATGAAACATCCGTGCCGACGCCATTGTTCAGTATTTCCATTTCATAAGTTGCCGGAACGAAGAATTCTTCTGTATAACTCCACAATTCATTTATTGCGTTTTCCATACGCATATGGCTTTCTTGAGTGCCATCACCAAGGCGGATCACCCATTCGCTGCTCCAGCGGAGGTGGTAGGCGATTTCCTTTAGCGATTTAGTCGCAATCGCCGCTATCTGTTGGTCATTGCTTGCACTTAATTTTTCAAATAGCAGGTTTTGCCAGCAGCTAAATAAAAATTGCCGAAGGATCGTTTGCGCCCAGTCGCCTTTAGGAAGTTCCACCAATAAAATATTTTTGAACTCCTCACTGTTTCGGAAATAAGCGAAACTGTCCTCGGTAATATTAATTTCATTTTCTTTATTCGTCAAGAGTGCTGCATACTGATAAAAATTCCTTGCCTGTCCTATTAGATCCAGCGAAATATTTGTAATGGCAATATCCTGTTCGAGTACTGGCCCGTGTCCACACCATTCGCTGTTACGGTGGCCTAATACCAGTGAATTGTCTGCGAGATGAAGGGTATAGTTGATGAGGCTTGAGGTCATTATTTCGGAATTGGGAATTAGTAATTTGGAATTAGGCCTTGTTACCCGGTGCTTGCCTGGTTAAAGATTTCGATTTGTCGAGATAAGCAATATATCCATTGATAAGTTTGAAGACCAACTCGCACTTTTCCTCACCTTCTCTTAATTCTTCTGCCGTTATGTAATTTTCATCATGAGCTGTTGTTAAATGCTCCATAGTTTCTGTAACAGAACCCCGGGAAATAATAAAAAAGCTTCTGGTATCAGTGAATGTAAATCTTCCATATCCTTCTGCAATATTTCTTGTAACTGACCGGGAGGAGTCAACAATCTGTTGTGTCAAAAGGAATTTTTCATGCGAAGGAAATTTTTTTACCAGCTCAGAGACAAAAATCCTTAATAGCCTTGCCTGAATATAGCACTCCAAATCTTTATATCCTCTGTAATGAATCGACATATTCCCAGTAATTCCGAATTCTAAATTACTTATTTAATCTCACGCACCCCGGGCCTAATTCCCAATTCCAAATTACTAATTACCTGCCCCAATTACATATGCGCCACTTCATCCGGTAAATCATAAAAAGTCGGATGCCGGTATATCTTGTCGTTTGCAGGTTCATACAGTTGCGCAGACTCATCCGGACTGCTTGCATGAATGTATTTACTTTCTACAACCCAGATGCTGACGCCTTCCATTCGTCTCGTATAAACATCCCTTGCATTCTCAATTGCCATTTGCGCATCAGCGGCATGAAGACTGCCGGCATGTTTATGATCGAGGCCTTGCTTACTGCGGATGAATATTTCCCATAATGGCCAGTCCGCTCCCCTACCTGCCGAAGGTGAGGTAATATTTTCGTTACTGGCTCCAGATTTATCTTCAGGGATGTCACCGTAATAAAATTTTCGGATAAAAGAATTCATTACTTATAATTTTGAATTTGCAGACTACAAAGGTCACTAAATTTCTTCAAGCAATTTTACCTCTATTATAGGTTATGGTTACTGGTCAGGGCTACGGATTTGGTGTTATGGTCATGGTATAAGTATGTGATGGACTCGTGAGTTGGTCACAGTCAACCAAAGACCTATTACTTACAACCAAACCTATATCTTGACCTTTAACCGTGACTGGCGAGATAAGCAGTAAGAATCCTGATATCAATTTGTATCACGGATGTGATAGGCTTTTGGTTGCACAAATGCCCGGATGCCCTGGTATGAAAGTGTTGAGCCTAACCCGGAATGCTTGCGTCCTGACCAGGGTAGGGATGCGCTAACCCTGTCGCAGCAATTCCAGTAAACGGTGCCGGTATTTATTTGCTTCATCATGGCTTCGGCTCTTTCAAAATTTTGAGAGTAAATCGCCGCTGTTAATCCGTATTCTGTATCCTGCATCAGCTGCAGGGCTTCACTATCATCTTTCACTTTTTGAATACCCACAACGGGACCGAACGACTCTTCTTTCATGATCTTCATGTCATGATTTACGTTGACCATTACGGTAGGTTCAATAAAGTAACCTTTACGATCCACGGTGTTTCCGCCTGATAAAATAATTGCTCCCTTATCTTTTGCATCCTTAATCTGTGACAGCAAAAAATCCTTTTGTTCTTTCCTGCTTAACGGGCCTATATCGGTTGATCCGTCCATTGGGTCACCAATGGTTAATTTCCCGGCCTGTGCTGAATAGGATTTTACGAATTGGTCATAAATATTTTCATGCACGTAAATTCTTTCAACGGCACAGCAGCTTTGTCCATTATTATATACAACCCCTTCGAGAGCCGCCGCAGTAACATTATCGATATTGGTAATGTCGTCCATCACATAGAGCGGGTCCTTTCCTCCTAATTCCAGTTGGCACGGCACCAATTTGGAAGCTACTTTTTCTGCAATGTATTTACCGGTCTTATAGCTGCCAGTAAAAAAGTATCCATCTAGCGGCAAATGCAACAACATGTCTCCCACATGTCCCTTACCAATGACAATTTGAAAAACATTTTCAGGTATGCCGGACTGGTGCAATAGTCTTTGAATAGCTAATCCTGTAAGCGTTGCATATTCGGAGGGCTTATAAAAAACAGCATTGCCGCCGATCAAAGCAGGAATAAATACATTCACGCCAACAAGATAAGGATAGTTCCACGCAGAAATATTAGCAATAGTACCCAGCGGCTCATAACTAATCTTCTCTTTAGTTCCGCCTTCGGTATTGATCCATTCATCGGCGAGCCATTTGATGGAGTTATCAATGAAAAACTTGATCCGGTTGCGTGCGCCGTTTAATTCGTTGTAAGCTTCTTTCAGCGGTTTACCCATTTCGCTGGTCAGGGATTTAGCGAGCTCATCTTTGTGTTTGTCTAATAAATCAAAGAAGCGCTGGATGCATTCAATTCTCTTCGCCAAAATAGTTGAAGCCCATCCGGGTTGCCCTGTACGCAACAGTTTGAATTTCTCTTCAACGGATAATTGCGTGTCTTCTGCTACTTCTGTTATGACTTCCTCGGTAGTTGGATTAATGATTGTCAATTTTTTTATACTTGTATTTTTAATAGCCGATAAAAACCGGGCCTTGAGATTTTTCGAAAATGGACTTTCCTCCTTTCCATGCATTCTTTCCGGATGCCATTGCACACAAATCATGAAACCCTTGCCCGTCTTGTCGTTGAATTCAAGGCCTTCAATAATTCTTTCATCATCATCGACGGCATTTACTTTTAGGTTGTCGCCAAGTGCTCCCGGATCGATGGCCTGGTGGTGCGCACTGTTTACATTACCCGAGCGGGTGCCTGCAATGTTATAGAGGAGCGTGTCGTTTTCAGTGACGATGGCATGTTGTTTATCTGATTGCTCCTTTCTGTGCCGTTCATTCCCGTTGTCCAGGTCCTGTATCAGGTTGCCTCCATGCAGCACATTGATCAATTGCATTCCGCGGCATATTCCTAACACGGGCAACTGGTGTAATTGAGAATGTTGATAGATCTTACTTTCAAAAACGTCGCGTTCGGGTTCAAAAAGTCCGGGCTTGTTTTTATAGTCACTCTTACCGTTATAAAATGAAGGATGAACATCAACGCCTCCGGTAAGGACAAATCCATCGCAAGTATAAATATCCGCTGTGTTGTCTTTTTCAAAGGAAAGCTCCACCAGTTCAAAATCATTTCCAAGGTCAGCCGGCGTGAACCAGTCCCAGTAATTCTGAAAGTACGTTCTCGTATAACTAATCCCGATTTTTTTCTTCATACAACTACAGCGCTTTATTGTACAAATTTCTGAAATCTTCGCGGCTAACCGGTTTTGGATTATTTGGATGCGCAAAATCTGCAAAAGCTAAGTCAGCAAGCGTGTCAATGTGTTTTTCCTGTACCTGGAGGTCTCTCAGCTTTTGAGGAATATTGATGTTAGCATTCAGATCAAAGAGATAATTCACAACGGCTTCGCCCGTTTCTTCTTTCAATTCCAGGGTACGTGCAATGCGGCGGAATTTGTGTTCAAATCCTTCGATATTGAATTGCATGCCGTAGGGAATATTAACTGCATTGGCAAGACCATGATGCGTATCCAGCAACGATGAAAGCGGATGTGCCAGCGAATGCACCACGCCCAATCCTTTTTGAAATGCTATGGCGCCCATCATTGAAGCGACCAGCATCTTGCTACGCGATTCAAGATCGGGACGCTTCACTGCTGTCTCCAGCGAATCTTTTATCAATGAGATTCCTTCAAGAGCAATTCCGTCACATATAGGATGGAAGTTTTTTGCAAGAAACGCTTCCATATTATGTGTCAGTGCGTCCATGCCCGTAGCAGCAGTGATAAACGGAGGCAAATCCATGGTAAGCACCGGATCTGCAAATACAATTTTCGCTATGAGTTTCGGTGAAAACAAAATCTTCTTTTGGTGGGTTTCATCATCTGCGATGATAGCACTGCGCCCGGTTTCGCTGCCGGTACCTGCCGTGGTAGGAATAGTTATGAAATGAGGAACATCGTTGGTAACAAAAACATCGCCACCAATAAGATCATCGTACTTGAAAAGATCCTCGCGATGATAAATGCGCAACACAATTGCCCTGGCTACGTCTAACGCAGCACCGCCGCCAATTCCAATGATACAATCTCTATTTGTGTGATCCCACGCTTCGGTTCCCTTGTATACATCTGATTTTACCGGGTTTTTATGAATTTCCTGAAAGACTTCAACTGATATATTTCTTTGTTGCAGGCTGGAAACAATACTCTTGAAAAAAGATAATTGAGCCACATTGGTATCAGTGACTATAAGCGGTGCTGCCAGGTTATTTTGTTGCAGGTAGCCAGGCAACTCCTTTACTGCTCCCGCTCCGAAACGTATTATCGTCGGAAAGTTGAATTGAACTATTTTATCAGAATTGAACATTGAACATTGAAAATTGAGCATTGAGAATTTTCATCTAAATAATCTCAAAGTATCGCTTCAGTTCCCAATCCGTAACAACCTTCGAGTATTGCCGCCACTCCCATTCTCTTGTTCCGGTAAAATGCCTGGCAAATTCTTCTCCAAATAATTCCTTAGGTAAAGAAGAATTCTTCATGGCCCGGGTGGCATCCCATAAGTTGCGCGGCAGGGTTCCGTTTTTTGTATCAGCATATCCGCTTCCGCTGGTTGGCGGAGTTTTCAGCTTTAATTTTTTCTTTATGCCATATAAACCCGAGGCAAGGCTGGCAGCCATTGCGAGGTAGGGATTTGCATCTGAACCTACTACCCTTGTCTCAAGGCGGGTGGAATTACTGCTGCCCGTTAATACTCTTAATGCAGTAGTACGATTATCTATGGCCCATGTCAATGTTGTTGGCGCCCATGCACCCTCTACCAGTCTTTTATAGCTGTTGATGGTCGGGGCATACATAGGCAGGATATGTGGCATGCAAAACAATTGTCCTGCTATATAACTTTCCATCAGGGCACTGATACCGGTTTTGTTTTTCCTGTCAAAAAATAAATTTTCCTTAACGTTGCCTGACCAGAGACTTTGATGAACGTGCCCGCTGCAGCCCGGAAGGGTTTCATTCCATTTTGCCATGAATGATGCTATCAGGCCGTGCCGGTGAGCTATTTCCTTCACACCTGATTTAAAAAGGACGGCACGATCTGCCGCCTCTAATATATCCGCATAAAGGATCGCTGCTTCATAAACACCCGGACCCGTTTCAGTGTGTATGCCCTCAAGAGGTACCCTGAATTTTTTCAATGAATCAAAAAGCTCATTAAAAAATATTCCTTCCTGCGAGGCACGCAGAACGGAATATCCAAACATGCCCGGCGTCATAGGCTGCGGGTTCCGAAAATTATTTTTATAAAGTTCGTCCCTGTTGTCCATGAAATTGAACCATTCGAATTCCTGTGAAAAAATTGGGAAGTAACCTTCATTAATGGATTGCTGTTTAATTTTCTTCAACAATGTTCTTGGGCATATTTCAGATAGCGTGCTTTGTTTATCGCTGAAATCGGAAAGAAAAAAAGGAAGATCATTTTCCCAGGGAACCTGGCGCCATGTTTGAATATCTACCGTGGCCAATGCATCAGGATAACCTGTATGCCAACCTGTAACAGTTGCGTTGTCATAAGCAGCGTCTGCCGAGTCCCATCCAAATGCCACATCACAAAAACCAAATCCTTTTTCAATAACTGAAACAAATTTGTCAAAGCTGATCACTTTTCCCCGTAAAATGCCGTCGATATCGGTGACCGCCAATTTGACCTTCTCAGTTTTATTTGCAGCCAGTTTTTCGACAACTTCTTTAATGTTTGGTTGACGTGTCATGAATGGATTTGTTTACGGTAAGACTAAACCAAATATAGGACAGTGCAAGTATGCCAAAATAAATCAGCGCAAGCCTGACGTTAAGGGTCGTCATGGCTATTAAAGATACAAAAGCAATAATCAATGCAATGATTGGAAAGTATGGATAAAAAGGGACTTTGAAAGGCCGGGCCATATGCGGTTCTTTTTTTCTCAGCGCAATTACGGAAATCATGGAGATCACATATAAAGTCAAAGCACCGAATACTGCAATAGTGATGATATCGCCCGTTTTTCCGGTGAGCAAAGCAATAATCCCGATCACCATATTAATTAATAAAGCATTGGCCGGAGTCTTGAAACGTGCACTTACTTTTCCAAACAAAGGCGGTATGTATTTTACACGTCCAAATTCAAAAGTCGCGCGACCTGCTGCCAGGATGATGCCATGAAATGAAGCAACAAGACCCATCAGGCCAATCGTAATCAAAAGATGATACAGCCAATTGCTGCTGCCTGTGATCTGCGCCAATGCCAGGGGCAGGGGTGAATCCGAAGGATCAGCACCGGGCGAAGGATAAACGATCTTTTCCCATCCACCAACGCCCACTGCCGCAAGAAACGTTAGGATGCATAATATTATTAGTGTAGCCAGTGCTGAGCCAAATCCTAATAATATATTCCTCTGGGGATTGATGGTTTCTTCGGCCGCGTTGGCCACGCCTTCGATCGCAAGAAAAAACCATATAGCAAATGGTATCGCTGCCCAAACACCTTTCCAATCGCCGGGAAATGCATTTAGTTGAAGATTCTTCATTTCAAAATGCGGTAAGGCAACGCCTGCAAAGAGTAACAATTCAAATACGGCAAACACAGTTATAATAAGCTCAAATGCTGCCGCAGCTTTGACGCCATAAATATTTAATCCGGTAAAAATGATATAGGCGATAATCGCAATTGCCATGACCGGAATCTGCGGGAAGAAAATATGGAAGTATGCGCCAATAGCTGCCGCAATCGCAGGTGGAGCAAAAACAAATTCTATGATCTGCGCCATACCAGCAATAAAACCCAGCTTTTTTCCTAATCCACGGTTGGCGTAATCAAGTGCGCCGCCCGCTTTTGGAATGGCACATGCGAGTTCAGTATAGGAG
>Ga0207701_10001210_pt1 | contig 27379 bp, 22 predicted proteins | sample KBSSwiSSwithPhiX_FD_184294 | JGI IMG/M metagenome (GOLD analysis project Ga0207701, IMG submission 184294) | Switchgrass rhizosphere bulk soil microbial communities from Kellogg Biological Station, Michigan, USA, with PhiX - S5 (SPAdes) (version 2) | ecosystem: Environmental > Terrestrial >... | reverse complement strand
GGCGTACATCGCGGGCGCGCTGGTGGTGCTGCAGCACGAGCACGGGCACGCGCTGCGACACGGCGCGAAGGTGCTCGTCCGATCCGACGTGCCCATCGGCAAAGGCGTCAGCTCGTCGGCCGCGCTGGACGTGGCGGCGCTCGATGCGCTGGCCACCCTCGCCGGCGTGAGGATCGACGACCGCGCGCTGGCGCTGGGCGCCCAGACGGTCGAGAACCTGGTCGTGGGCGCGCCGTGCGGCGTGATGGATCAGATGACGGCGGCGTGCGGCCGCTCCGGCCATCTGCTGGAGCTGCTCTGCCAGCCCGCCGAGGTGGTCGGCCACGTCGCGGTGCCGCCCGAGCTGGAGCTGTTCGGCATCGACTCGGGGATCCGCCACGCCGTCTCGGGCGCTGATTACGGCAGCGTGCGCGCCGCGGCGTTCATGGGTTATCGCATCGTCACCGCGACGGCCGGCTTCGCCGCGCGCGAGGTCGGCCCCGGGCGCGTGGCCATCGACGATCCGCAGTTCCGCGGCTACCTGGCGAACATCCCGCCCGACCTGTGGCGCGAGCGCTTCCGCGACGCCGTCCCCGAACGGATGACCGGGCGCGAATTCCTCGAACGCTTCGGCGGATCGACGGACGCAGCGACGTCGATCGACGGCGAGCGCAGCTACAGCGTGCGCGCGGCGGCCGAGCATCCCGTCCTCGAGCACGACCGCGTCCGCCGCTTTCGCGCGCTGCTGGCCGACGGCGCCGCCGGCGAGGACGCCCGCATCCAGCTGGGCCAGCTCATGTATGAATCGCACGCCAGCTACTCGGCGTGCGGGCTCGGCTCCGATGGAACCGACCGCCTCGTCGAGCTGTGCCGCGCCGCCGGACCGGCGGCCGGCGTCTACGGCGCGAAGATCACCGGCGGCGGGAGCGGCGGCTCGATCGCCGTGCTCGCGGCGGCCGGCAAGCGCGCGGCGATCGACGCGATCGCCGCCCAGTACCGGCAGGAGACGGGCCGCGAGGCGACGATCTTCGCGGGCTCGTCGCCGGGGGCGCGCGCGTTCGGCATCAACGCGCTGGAACTGCGGGCGTGAGCCGGCTGGCCCTGGGGGTCGCCGCGGCGCTCGCGCTGGGCGCGGGCGGCTGCCGGCGCGGCGATCGCGAGATCCGCGAGCAATACACGGCGTTGTTCGACGCCCCACCTGTCGCGGCGATCCGGCCCTGCCCCGACGCGGACGCGAAGCTGCAACGGCTGCAACCGCTTTTCGCGCTCACGCTGCGCGCATACAAGACGGTCACGAAGTTCAGTACGCCGCTTCCCGGCGACCTGGCGGCCGACCTGATGGCGACGCCGATCATCGGCCTCGCCGCCGACTACCGCTGCGTCATCGGGGACGGCAGCGACCGGTCGGTCGTGCTCGGAACGATCGTCAACCTGTACCTGCGAAAGGGCGAGGCGCTGCTCGCCGCCGGTGAGACCGACGCCGGCTACGCTCACGTCGTCGAGGGCCTCTCCATCTATACGAACGCGCCGGCGTTCGAGTTCATCCACTACCTCGGCGCGGGCTACGTGCTCGAACGCATCCAGACCCTGCTCGAACGGCACCCCGCCCCGGACGCGGTCCTCGAGCGGCTGTTACGGACCGCAGAAGACAGCCTGCTCCCCCGCGCGACGTTCTGCGCCGGCATCAAGGCGGAGTTCGTGATGCAGAGCTACCAGGTGTTCTACGACCGGCTGGGCCCGGTGCGCGCGCGCGCCACGGCGCGATGGGGCGAGCGCGCGACGAAGCTGTTCGACGAGGTCGCCAAGAACAAGAGACACGGCGACCTGGCCGTCTGGCGCTTGACCCGCGATCTGTATGTGCCGCTCATCGACGGCTGCCTCGACGGGCACACGCCGCTGATGTCGCTGGAGAAGGCAGCGCGCGCCAAGCTGGCGACTGCGCCGAAAAACGCGACGTTCGCACTCTGGGCGCCGTACACGCTCGACCGCCTGGAGCAGTTCGGCAAGCTGGAGGACGCGTTCCTGTTGTTCATGATCGACGTCGAGCGCCGGCGGCAAGCCCTGCGCGGGCTGCGCACCGACGCGCAGAACGACATCTATTTGGTCTTCCTTCCGGTGGTCAACGACTGGAACGGCCTCACCGCCACCGTCAAGGACGATCCGGACCACCCCGGCGGGGTCGTCGTCAGCCGCGGAGAATTTACGCGGTCGCTTCCGCCCTTGCGGCGCCCGTAGCCGCCGAGCTACTCGAGCGAGCGCCACCAGTCGGCGAAGCGGCGCATCCCCTCCTCCATCGACACCTTGGGCGCGTAGCCCAGCTCCTTCGCCGACAGCGTCACGTCGGCGAGCGTGCGCTGCATGTCGCCCGGCTGCTCGGGCAGCGTCTCGATCGTCGGCTTCATCGCCAGCGACGTCGCGACCAGATCGATCAGCTGCTTCAGCGTCGTCGTGCGCGAGCCGCCCAGGTTGTAGACGCGAAACCCGGGCGCGCTGCCGCGCGGCTGGTCGATCGCCGCGACCACGCCGTCGATGATGTCGTCGATGTACGTGTAGTCGCGTGACGTCGACCCGTCGCCGAACATCGGGATCGGCTTGGCCGCCGCCATCAGGCGCGCGAACTTGTGGATCGCCAGGTCGGGCCGCTGGCGCGGGCCGAACACCGTGAAGAAGCGCAGGCACGTGATGTCGATCGCGTACAGGTGCTGCGCCGTGAACAGCATCAGCTCGTTGGCGCGCTTGGTGGCCGCGTAGGGCGACACCGGCGTCAGGCAGGGATCGGATTCCTTGAACGGCGGCTGACTGTCGCGCCCGTACACCGACGACGACGACCCGAACACGAAGCGCGCGACGCCGTGGCCGCGCGACGCATCGAACACACGTTGCGTGCCGGTCACGTTGACGTCGGCGAAGCGGGCCGGCTCGGCCAGCGACGGGCGCACGCCCGCCAGCGCCGCCAGATGCACGACCACCTCGGGGTGGCGTTCGGCGAACACGCGCTCCAGCGCCTCGCCGTCGCGGATGTCGCCCTCGACGAAGGTGAATTTTGCCTCGCCGCGCAGCTTGGTCAGGTTCCGTTCCTTCTCGGCGCGTGGATAGAACGGATCGAAGTTGTCGTACCCGATCACGTCGTCGCCCCGCGCGCACAGGCGTTCGCAAAGGTGAGAACCGATGAACCCCGCGGCCCCGGTGACGAAGATGATCATCGCGCGCAGTCTAACCTTGCCGCGCCTGCATCACGTAATATTGCAGGGTGTTCCGCCCCGTCCTGACGGCCCTCGCCGGCGCCCTCGCCGTCTCGGCGCTCGCCTGCGGCGACGCCAAGCTGTACCCGTACGTGAGGATCAAGCCGCCCGACAATTGCTCGGGCACGGACGTGATGCTGGGCTTCGCCGCGGTGGCCAGCTCGGGCACGGACGGGGGCGCGGGCGCGGGGCCGACGACGGGCGGCGGCGATCTACCGGCCGTCCCCGTGAACCGCATCGAGGACCTGCTCACCGAGCTGCATCGGCCCGAGCCGCGCGTCATCCTGCTGGACGGCATGCTGACGGCGCCCGACACGATCAAGGTCACGCCGGACAAGGACGTGCGGGGCGGAAACAAGACGCTGATCGGCGTAGGCGTGAACTCGGGCCTGACGGGCGCGGGGCTGGATCTCGGCTATTCCGACAACGTCATCGTTCGCAACCTGAAGATCGCCAAGGTCTCGGTCGGCGAGGGCGACGCGATCACGATCCTGGACTCGCACCACATCTGGATCGATCACTGCGATCTCTCCAGCGACCGCGAAGACACCACCGCCGGCTACGACGGTCTGGTGGACATCACGCACGGTTCGTCGTTCGTCACGGTGTCGTGGACGCTGTTCCACGACCACAAGGACACGAGCCTGGTCGGCCACACGCCGAACCCGGACCCGATGCAACAGGCAGAGGACGAGGGACTGTCCGTCACCTACCACCACAACGGTTTTTTCAAGGTCAACTCGGGCCCGCGCGTCCGCTGGGGAACCGCCCACGTCGCCAACAACCACTTCGACGACGTCACGTCGTTCGGCATCGTGTCGGATAGCGCTGCCATCGTCTTCGTCGACAGCAACATGTTCGAAGACAACGTCAACACGATGAATGCCGTCACGACTAGCTACGGGGATCCGATCCCGGGGACGATGCTCGAGAGCGGCGACAGGTTCCCGAGCGGCTTCAGGCTGGACATCATGCGGCCCACGGTGGCGCCGCCGCCGCTTCCCTACTCGTACAACGCCGACATGCCGGCGACCGTGTCGGCGATCGTCCCTTACTGCGCCGGGACCGGCAAGCTCGGTTTCTAGCGCGGGGCGACGCCGGCGGCCGGCGCGCGCAGCGCCAGCAGGAATTCGACGTTGCCTTTGCCGCCCGTGATGGGCGAGACCGTGTCGGCGCCGACGTCGTAGCCGAGCGCGGCCGCGGCGTCGCGCACCTCGGCCAGCGCGCGCGCCCGCGCGGCGTCGTCGCGCACGATCCCGCCCTTCCCCACGTCGGCGCGCCCGACCTCGAACTGCGGCTTGACCAGCGCGACCACCGGCGCGCCCGGCTTCGCCAGCGGCGGCAGCGCCGGCAGCACCAGCCGCAGCGAGATGAAGGAGACGTCGATGACCACGACGTCGGCGCGCTCGGGCAGCAGATCGGGCGGCGCCAGCCGGATGTTCACGCGATCCAGCACGCGCACGCGCGGGTCCGACGCCAGCTTCCAGTCGAGCTGCCCCTGCCCCACGTCGACGCAGTAGACGCGGGCCGCCCCGCGTTGCAGCAGGCAGTCGGTGAAGCCGCCCGTCGACGCGCCCACGTCCAGCGCGACGGCGCCGCGCACGTCGACGCCGAACGCGTCCAGCGCGTGCGCCAGCTTGACGCCCCCGCGCGACACGTACGGCATCGGCGCCGAACGCAGGCGCAGCTCGGCGCCCGCGTCGACCAGATCGCCCGCCTTGTCGATCGGTCGATCGCCGGCCAGCACCTCGCCCGCCAGGATCAGCGCGCGCGCCTTTTCGCGCGACGGCGCCAGCCCCTGCTCGACCAGCGCGAGATCGGCGCGCACGCGTTTCGCCATTCTGGTGTCCGAGGATACCGGAGCGCGCGTCGGTTGACGTCCACGGATGAGTTGTTACGTTTGCGCCGCATTCCTCAAAACCAAGATCCTGGCAAGGAGCGAAGCATGCGAAACATCATCGGAATCAGCGCGGCGCTGCTACTCGCGACGGCCGGGACGGCCTCTGCCGCCCCGTTCGCGTTGACGAGCACCGCGTTCAAGGCGGGCGGCAACATCGCCCAGACGAACGCCGGCAACGTCATGGGATGCACCGGCGAGAACAAGTCGCCGGCTCTCGAATGGAAGAACCCGCCCGAGGGGACCAAGAGCTTCGCACTGCTGGTCCACGATCCCGACGCGCCGACGGGCGGCGCCGGCTTCTGGCACTGGATCGTCTACAACATCCCCGCCAGCACGACGTCGCTGCCCGAGGACACCGGCAACCCCTCGAACGTCAACCTGCCCAAGGGCGCCGTCCAGGGCAACACGGACATGGGCAAGCCCGGCTACGTCGGCCCCTGCCCGCCGGCCGGCCCGAAGCACCACTACAACTTCATGCTCTACCCGCTGAAGGTCGACAAGCTCGACGTTCCGCCGGGCGCGACCGCTTCCTACGTGGGCTTCAACGCCGTCGCCAACGTCATCGGCAAGCCCGCCAAGCTGACCGCCGTCTACGCGCGGCCGAAGGAACCGGCGGCGGCTAAGCCCGAGCCCGCCAAGGAAATGAAGAAGTAGCCCCAGATCCGATCCCCTCGCCCCGCGAAGCGGGGAGAGGGTTAGGGAGAGGGGTCCCCGCCGGGAAGGGGCCCCGCGCGCTGCGGCGTCGGCGGGTTTCTCGACGCCGCGGTTGCATTGGACCCGCCCCTGCGTAGAATGTCGCCGCGCTCGGCGACCCCGAGCGTGTTGGGGCTGTAGCTCAGCTGGGAGAGCGCCTGAATCGCACTCAGGAGGCCGACGGTTCGATCCCGTTCAGCTCCACAAGATCGCTTCTGTTTTTTCTGACACGAGGCTCCGCGGTAACGAAATTCTTGGTTTCATTACCGCTGCTGCTCCTCCCGCCCGCCAGCACCGTGAGCACCCGTCGCTGGTCGGCGCCGGTGATCGCCTCGCGCGAGATGTAGCTCTCACGCGCAGTGGTCTCCGACTCGTGGCCGAGCGCCTGGGCCACCACGTGAGTGGTCGCCCCTCGCTCCACCGCGAGCGTGCCGTGGAGGCCACGCATCCCGTGCGCGGTCACCACCGGCACCTTCGCCGCCCTGCAGATGCGCTGCACCCACTCCCGAGGCCAGTCCCGCCAGTGCCGTCCGAAGAGTGAATCGGCCGGCCCCTTCCCCTTCGCGATCTGCCGCAGGTACGGCTGCAGGAACTCCGGAACCGGAAGCGTTCGCCTGCCCGCCTCCGTCTTCGTCTCCGGGATCCACAGCAGCCGCCCCTCATCATCCAGGTCGCGGACGACCCGGCTGACGATCTCCGACGCCCGCATCCCCATCACCAGCGACATCATCGCCGCCACCGCGCCCGCCTCGCCCTGGTCGGCGAACTCGAGCGCCTTGGCCTGCCACCTCCGCGCCTCGTCGATGCGGAGCTGGGCTTTCCCATGCCTCCGCTTGCCCACACCCACGACCTCGTCCAGCGGGTTGCGCGCGAGCCACCGCTTCCCCACGCACCAACCGAGGAACGACTTCGCCTCGGCCAAGATGTTCCGGTGCGAGTCGACTGCCAGCGGCCGCTTCGTCTTCGGCCGCGGACGCGTCCGCAGGGCGTCGTAGTAGCCCCTGCAGCGCTCGGGCGTCAGCTCGTCGAGCAGGAGATCGTCTTCATGGAAGAAGATCCCCAACCGCCACGTCGTGGCGGCGATCGACCGCAGCTTGTTGCCCTTGTCGTCCCGCATGTACATCTCGTACTTCTCGCGCGCCTCCAGCACTGTCCGCTCGCCGCCCTTCGCCAACTCCCGCCTCAGCGACCGGACGACCTGCCTCGCCTTTGCCTCGTCCTCATAGTCCGCAACAGTCTTCGCGCCTCCTGCTGAGACCAGGAGGACTCTCCACTTTCGATAGTGTCGGTACGGTCCGAGCACCCGCTCGGGTTTGCTTCTTCGCGCCATGGTTCCATCTCCTTTCCTGCTTTCCCGCGGCGCGGAGAAACGTCAGCGGGATCGACGGTAGCACGCGGCGGTAGGAGCGCAGCCAGCTCCCTCGCGACCAGGCGCGCGATGAGCGACGCGAAGTGCCCGAGGTCACGCGCCGGCGTGGCCGGCTCCGCATCGGAGAGGGGCGGCGAAGTCGGGGGTGAGGAGGCCACATCCGATGGACTCGGGCCGAATTCCCAGTCGTTGCGGGCCGCGGGCGCGCGCGACGAGCGTCCCTATCCCGCCGAAGGTACGATGGTGCCGAAGCCCATGTCGTTCTTCATGGTGGATGTCGAAGCGGACGGCCCCATCCCGAGCCGCTATTCGATGGTCTCGTTCGGCGCGATCGTCGTCGAGCCGGGACTGCAGCGCACGTTCTCCGGGCGCCTTCGACCGATCTCCGATCAGTTCGTCCCCGAAGCCCTGGCGGTCAGCAAGCTATCGCGCGAGGAGACACTGGCCTTCCCGGACGCCGGCGACGTCATGCGGAAGTTCGAGTCGTGGATCGCCGAGAACACGACCGGGCGGCCGATGTTCATCTCCGACAACAACGGCTTCGACTGGCAGTTCATCAACTGGTACTTCCACGCCTTCCTCGGCAAGAACCCGTTCGGCCACTCGTCGACGAACCTCGGCTCGCTCTACAAGGGCTTGGTCAAGGACACGTCGAAAAGCTTCAAGCCCCTTCGGCGTACCCGGCACACTCATGATCCGGTCGACGACGCACGTGGCAACGCCGAGGCGCTGCTCCACCTACGAGACGCGATGGGTTTGAAGATCGACCTGCGGTAGCGGGTTGAGCCTCAGAGGTCCTTCGTGTCTTCCCGTACCACGAAGGTCCCCGGCTCCCTCCGCAGTTGGGGCGACGTCGGGTTCAATGCTGCTGCTCGGAACGCTGCTGATGCCCGTGTCGTGATCGCTTCCGGACGGTTTGTTGCTGATGGTGCCGGGACTGGTGAGAGCTGCTTCGAACGCCGCTTCGTCCGCGTTGCCCCTGCGCGCTGGAGATAGTTCTTGAGCGTCGCCGGCGTAAGGTCCAGGCCCCCTTCCCTGAGCATTGCCGCGAGCGCCGCCAGGCCCCAACCCTTCCGCCGCAGCGTAAGCAGCTCCGACGCGAGCGCCGCCACTGCTCCCATCTTCGTCGACGTGTCCGGTGGGATCACTGGCGCCGCGTTGGCTTCCACCAGCTTGGCCCGCAACGCTTCGATCCGATCCGCCGTGATCTTCCCGCGCGCGTTCATGGGCTCTCCCTTCGTCGTGGCCGCTGCTCTCGCGACGAGGGACTCGGGCATCATCGGCGGCAGTTGCGGTTAGCCGCGAGAAGATGCCACTTCGTCGACGCCGCCGGTGCCTACCTCATGACCGGCAGGATGCCTACTTCACTCGCAGCCAGAGTGTCTCGTCTGCTGTCGGGATCGCAGCAGACAGGGAGACCAGGATGGGTCGACTGGAGGGCAAGATAAAAAGACAATGGCTGTTTCGCGTATCTGCCCGCGCCGACGGGCAATTCTTAATGGTTTGCGATCAGGCCGCAATGGCACGGCCACCGGATCAGCTGAACTTCGCAGCGGATTTCACAATGACATCGCGATCGCGACATTGTGATCTCCGACGGAGAAGTCGGTTAAAAGCAGGAATACCTCCTCGGTAATCGCCACATCATTGGAACGGTAGGGTGGCGCCGCCGTGTCATCGGGACCTCTCCAGCACCGGCGCTATGCTTTCGCGCGCATGGAGAAGGAGGAGCAGCACACGATCCCGAGGTCCTACCTGAAAGGCTGGCGCGACCCGGCCACGCCCAACGGCGCCTTCATCTGGGTTTTTCCAAGGCAAGCAGGGCGACGGTGAGCGTCGGTCGCCCCGCAGCAGGTTCGCTGAGAAAGGCTTCTACACGCTCCCGGGAGAGAGCGGCGAGCGAGACCGCGCCGTCGAGAATGCCCTGGGTGTCATCGAAGGCGCGTTCGTTGGCGTTCGGGATGGGGCCCTTGGGCAACGGCGTCCACTGAGTGGCACCGAGAAGGCTGACTTTGTGCCTTCGTGGCCGCCATGCTGACGCGGACGACTCGTTTCACCGACCATCACAGGAGCCAGTGGTCAGAAATCCTGCGCAAGATGGAACATGTCGACAGGGCGCCACCAGAAGTGAAGGCTCGCTGGGCCGGGGTCCCGAGCGGAACGAGCGAGCCGATGGGGATCGACGATGTTCGCGCCATGGTCGGGTTCACCGCGCGGCCGACGTGACCCAATCGTGACGCCGCTCTTGGCCGCGATGAGACTCACGATTATGGAGGCTGCGTCGACGCCAGGATTCATCACGTCTGGCGCGCCTTCCGTCTGGTCTGACCCCGCCGCACCTCTGAGGCTGCTCCGGCCGCTTTGAAAGTGATCTACCTCGCCGCTTCGAAAGTGATCCACCCCTGCGCGCAGTGGATCCGACGTTAGGGCTGGGCGGACGAGGCGGGTTGGGCGAGGCGCCCTCCCCCCTCCCAGACCCGCCCAACGGGGCCCGTTCCACGGCGTGCAGGGACGGGCCACGACCCGCCAAGCTGACGCCGCTCCCGGCCCGGTGCGCTCAGCCCCGGGCGGCCGGGGCGAGAGCGGCGGCCTCTCGCCGGCGGACGAGCATCGGCGCGCCCTGGGAGGGGCGGCAGAGCACCAGGTACTCGGGCCGCGGCGTGTAGCTCTCGGCCAGCCGGGGCGCGAAGCGCGCAGCCAGGGTGGCCACCACCAGCACCGCCTCCATCATCGCGAAGATGTTGCCGATGCACTGCCGCGGCCCGCCGCTGAACGGGAGGTAGGCGAATTTCGGCCGGCGCTCCTCGGCGGCGGGGTCGGCCCAGCGCGCGGGCAGGAAGTCGTCGGGGCGCTCCCAGTAGTCCGGGTGGCGGTGGAGGATGAGGGGGCTGAGCACGATCGCGCCGCCGCGGCGGACCTTGAAGCCGCCGACCACGTCGTCGGCCGCCACCCGGCGGTTGACCATGTAGGCCGGCGGGTGCAGCCGCATCGTCTCCTCCACCACCGCCCGGGTGAAGGGCAGCGCCGGGTAGTCGGCGGCGGTGGGCACGCGGCCCCCCAACACCTGGTCCACCTCGGCGTGGAGCTGCGCGGCCACCGCCGGGTGCTGGTCGAGCAGGGCCCAGAGCCAGGCCAGCGCGGTGGCGGTGGTCTCGTGGCCGGCCAGGAGCATGGTCACCACCTCGTCGCGGAGCTGGCCGTCGGTCATCTGCTCGCCGGTGTCCTCGTCACGGGCCCGCATGAACATCCCCAGCAGGTCCTCGCCGCCGCCGCCGGCGGCCCGCCGGGCGGCGATGATCTGCTCGACCACCCCGAGCAGCGTGCGCCGGGCTCCGCGGAAGGCGCGGTCGTAGGCGGTGGGCAGCACCGGCGGCAGCAGCCGCATGGCGCTGAAGCGCTCGGCGAGCTGGCTGTTCAGCGTGTCCCAGGCGCCGGCCACCGCGGCGGCCTGGTCGGCCAGCCCGGTGCCGAAGAGGGCGTCGCCCACCACCCTCAGGGTGAGCCGGCTCATCTCCCGGAGCATCGACACCGGCTGCCCGGCCGCGGACAGCCCCTCCCAGCGCTCCGCGGTCTCGACCGCGGCCGCGGCCATCTGCTGGCCCATGGCCGCGATGCGCTGCCGGTGGAAGGCCGGGGCCGCCAGCCGCCGCTGCCGCAGCCAGAAGCTGCCCTCGCTGGTGAACAGCCCGTTGCCGAAGATGCGCCGCAGGATCCGGTACGAGCCGTGCTCCTTGGTGTAGTTGGCCGCGTTCTCCTGGAGGATCCGCCTCGCGCCCTCGGCACTGGAGATGAAGTAGGAGTCGGAGAGGCCGAAGGTGTAGCGGGCCACCGGCCCGTAGGTGTCGCGTATCATCGTCCAGCGCACCAGCGGATCGGCCCGGTAGCCGCGCAGCACCTTCCAGAGCGTGACCGGCTCCGGCCCGGTGGGCTCGCGGGCCGCGGCGAACTCGGCGGGGGTGGCGTCGGCGCTCTTCATGGGTTCTTCCTCCGGCGGGCGGGTTTGGGCTCGCGGTCGAGGTCGCCGGAGAGGATGCGGCGCATCTCCCGGGTTCCCCATCAAGAAGGTCAAGATTCCGGACGTGTGCATCGGCCTGGGCGTGAAGTGCATGACGCCCTTCGAGATGCTGCGCAAGGAAGGCGCGCGGTTCGTCCCGGGCCGGTAGTGGCCCGCATCAGAGGCAGCCCAGGAAGTCGAGCAGCGCCTGCTTGGCGGCGGCGTCGAGCGCGTCGAACGCGGCGGCCGCCGTCGCGCCCTGTCCCCCGTGCGCCTGAATGGCCGCCTCGATCGTCTCTGCCCGGCCGTCGTGAAGGAAGTGCACGCGTTCAGAGACGCGCCAGAGCGGCATCGTGCGCCACTCGCTGCCGGCTGCGATTCCCGCGGTGATCTGATCATCCATGGTCGGGCCCATGTCGTGGACCATCAGGTCCGAGTAGAGGTTGATCGTCCGGCCCGGGCCCGGGAACGAGGGCGTGTGGCAGCTCGCGCATCCGGCGCCGGCGAACACCGCCGCGCCGGGAGCGCCGAGACAGCTCGTGGCGTCGGGGACCGCCGGGTCGAGGTTGCCCATGAAAGCAGTCACCGCCTGGATGGGGACCGCGTCGATCTCGGGCGCGAACAGGATCGCGCCGCAGCCGCGCACCTCGTCGCGCGGAACGAGCGGGTTGGTCACGCCCATCTCATCGGTGAAGGCGGCGCCCATGAACTCGACCAGCGTCGGGATCTGCGCCTTCCAACCGAAGCGCCCCATGCGCCCGTCGGCCAACCGGTTGATCTTGCCGCGCACCTCCGCCGGCTGCGCCGCCTGCGCGGCGATGACGTCGCGGTCCTGGACGAAGTCGATCAGCGCCGTTCCCCGCAGCGTCATTGCGCTCCGGCGCGAGGTGACGTTTGCCGCGGGCGGCACGCCCGTCGGCAGGCCGCAGCGGATGCCCAGCTCGGCGATCGAATGCGCGCGCGCGACCGGGCCTCCCCTGCCGGTGAGCGGGTCGAACACGCCACCGTCGAGATGCCCGACGCGGGTGACGAACGATCCCTCGCTGACGCCCATCCCGCCCGGCGCGGGCGCGTTGTGGCAGTCGCCGCAAGCGCGGGCGTTGAACAGCGGTCCCGTCCCCTGCAGCGGCGACAGCTCGGTGGCGAACATATCTGCCCCCATCGCGGCCGGGCCGGTGGCGCCCGCGGCGCGTGCATGCGCCACCATCGTCGGCGTCACCGGCCCGGCCCCGAACGCGGAAAGCTTCAGGACGACGCCGCCGCCCTGAACCACCGCGGTGACGTAGAGGGTCTGCGCATCCTCGGTGACGGCGATGCCGTTCACGCGGAACGGCCCGCAGTCGGCGGCGAGGCGCCGCACGGCCACCACCTGTCCCGCCTGGGTCATGCGCACGATGCTGTTGTTGCCGCGATTGAGGACGTAGAGGTCCGATCCGCCGCCGAGCGTCGTGTTACTGGCGAAGTTGTCGCTCGCGACCTCGACGGAAGTAGCGGCGAGATCGACCGGGGCGGAGAACCAGCGCGATCGGTACGCGCGCGGCACGCCTGCCGTAAACAGCGTTCCGTCGTCGCCGATGTCGAGCGCGACGATCCGGTTGGCGTACGGGTCGGTGACGTAGGCAATGCGCGCCGGAACCCAGTTGAACGCCAGGCCCACGCGGCTGACGCGCCCGGGGGCGAGCGACTCCGCGGCGGCGACGCTGACGTCGGGTAGAGCGGTGAACGTCCCGGCCGGCGCGAAGCCGTCGACGCCTTTCTGCACGTGCACCTGGACGATGCTGCCGTCCGCGCCGGCGGCGAGAAACACGGCGCGCCCACTGCCGTCGGGTGATTTGGTCAGCAGCGCGGTCGCCACCGCCCCGCGGTCGAGACCCTTGCTCGAGGTCGCGCCGCGGTTGGTGTCGTTGCCGGCGAACACGCCGCCGGCGATCGCGCTGGGCGCGCCCGCGAGCGGCGCGCCGTTCGGATCGTCGACGGAGAGCGTACCGGCGCCGGCCGGGCCGGCAGGTGTGTTGGCGATCCAGGGGCGGCCGAACCCGCGGTTGGACGAGATCCCGAGCGGCAGGCTGGCGGCCACCTGGGCCGCGGTCACCGCCCCCGCGTTGTTGACGCTGTTCAGGAAGGCGGCGTTCTGGGCGGCGTACACCTGCACGCGGCCGTCTGCGGTCGCGGCCTGGCCGCCAGCGGCGGCGAAGTCCGGAGGCACGTCGATGGCGCCGACGCTGACGTCGATCGACAATACCGTGCCGGGCGCTTCACCCGCGCGCGCGAGCGGCGCGCCGAAGTTCGACGTGCTGGCCACCAGCAACCGCGGCGGGTGCAGGACCGCACCGGGCGCGGTGAAGGGCACGAAGGTCGCGCGGTCGTGAATCGGGCCGCCGCGGTGAAAGGTTCCGACCTCGCTGATCGCGCCGGCACCAGGGATGCCGCGGACGACGATCTCGACGCGGGCGGGAAGCGCGATGACGAGGCCGTCGCTCTCGAGATTGGCGGTCCGGACAATCTCGTCGTCCGCTGCGTCGTCGCCCGGAGCTCCGCCCGTCGAGGAGCAACCGGCGAGCATCACCGCGAGAGCGACAGCGCTGACTGCCCATTTCGCCGCGACCGACCTGCCAATGTCTCTGCGAATGCCCCTTCCCGTGCGCTTCATCATCGTCCCTCCCGTTGCGTGAGTACGTGTTGCGTTCGCGTTTGCGTGCTCTTTCGATCGATCGAAAATCGGTATGCTGCGGCGCTCGCGAGCAACGCCGCCGCCGCCACCGCGAGCTGGTCGCGCGTCAGACCCCGGCGAGCCAGGACGAGCAACACCAGCGTCAGCCCCGCCATCGACGTTGCGGCTACGGCGCCCAGAAACATGGCGCGGGCTCCGGAAGCCAGTAGGCCGCGGACCTTGAGGTGCAGGCCGATGCCCGCGGACACCATGAGCATCGCCAACTCGACGACGCGCTGATCGGCGATCAGCAGCGCGCGCCAGCCGGGATTCCCGCCGAACAACGCATCGCCGGCCGCGCGAATCAGGGCGAGGGCCACGAACCCGGCGACGAACGGCGGCAGGTGCCGAGCGGCGGTGCGGCGCGCGGCCGTCGAGGAGGCGCCGGTGTCGCGTCCGATCGCGAACGCGATCAGGATCGGCGCGAGCATGACAATTCGGGCCGACTTGGTCGCCGCCGCCATCTCCGCCCCGCCCGGGCCCATCTGGGCGCCGACAGAGACGGCGCTCGCCAGATCGTTCACGGCGAGGCCGCTCCAGATCCCGGCGTCGAGCGCGGACAGTCCGACCGCCGCCGCGACGCCGCGGAACGCGACCAGCGCAACGGCGCTGAACAGGAACACAGTCGCGAGCGCGATCCCCTGCTCCTCTCGTCGGGCGCCGATGACGGGAGCGACCGCGTTGACTGCGGACGCCCCGCAGATCATCGTTCCAGCCGCGACCAGATTCGCGAGCGCGCGCGGCACGCGCAGCGGCACGGCGAGGGTGTGTGTCAGGAAGAAGGTGGTCGGAATGACCGCCACCAGCGCGAGCGCGACGGTCGACACGCGCCCAGAGCCGAAGGCGTGGGCCTCGATCCGAAGCCCCATCAGCACCACCGCAACGCGCAGGACGGTCTTGCCCACGAACGCAAGCCCGGGCCCGAACCGCGCTTCCAACCCGTTTGCCGGTTCGGCCGGCCCGGCGCCGAGCCAACGCCCGAGCGGCGTGTTCACGATGAGCGCCCCGAGCACGAGGGCGAGAAACACGTCCGGCACCGTCGCTGCAACCGACAACGCCTGCTTGAGACCGAGGGCGCCCCCCGCCAGCGCGAGCGCCAGCAGCGTGCCCGGCACCTCGCGCCGCCAGAGGAGGCCGGCCCTGGTTGTGCCTGCCGGCCCAGTTGTCCGGCTCATGGCGGGCCGGCGTTCAGAATCGCGGAACGGCGTTCCGCGGCGCGGCGCGACGGCGGCCCTCATCGCTTCTGTCCCAGCGCGAGGACGTACGCAATCAGCGGCTCGTAGTCGGCATCGGCGATGACGCCCTGCCAGGCCGGCATCCGGGTTTCGGGCTTGATCCCGGGCGCGTTGCGGATCCAGGCTTCCAGCGCCAAGCGGTTCGGAAAGTGTTCGCCAGCCCGTCGCAGGTCCGCCTGGCCTCCGGCGCCGCTGTCACCGTGGCACGACACGCAGGCGTACTTGTAGTAGAGGCGCTTGCCCGGCGGCGCGTCGGCCGACACCTGGTCTCCTTCGAGCGACCGCGGGACCGGGTTCCGGATCGGCGGCACCGTCCGCAGGTACGCGCGGAGCGCGCCGACCTCGTCGTCGGTAAGCTGGGGCATCGGCGCCATCGGCGCGCGGATGGGCGTGCCGTCGGGACGAAAGCCCTGTCGCAAGGCTCGCGACAGGTCGGCCTGGGACCATCGCCCGATACCGGTCTCGTCGGGGGTGAGGTTGGCCGACCGGATCGGTTTGCCGCGCAGATCGGTGAGAACGTTGCCGCCGCCGAGGAACCCGGCGGAGCGCTCGGGCTCCGCGATGTTCATCGTCTGCCAACTGGCCGAGTGGCAGCCGTAGCAGTCGAGCGCGGTAACCAGGTAGCGGCCGTGCGCGACCTTGTCGGCGGCGGGCGGCGCCTCGATCGGGTGGCTCGGGTAGGGGAGCTTCTTGAAGGCGACCTGGCAGAGCAGCTTCGTGAGGAACGACGGCCGCGTCGCCCCCGGCGGATCGACGTCGGCGGCGGCGACCAAAGGATCTTCGGACCGCAGGAAAGCGATGATCGACTGCAGATCGTCGTCCGCCATGTGCGGCAGCTTGATCATCCAGGGAGGCAGATACCGACCGTCGCGGGCGACGCCGGTGCGGAGCAGGTATGCGATCTCGCCGTCGGTCCACGAGCCGATTCCCTTGTCGGAATGCCGGGTGATGTTGCGCGAGGTGACGGCGCCGAACTTCGCCGGGACGTCAACGAGGGGTCGGCCCGTGAGCCGCCCGGTGACCGGATCGGCGTGACAACCGACGCAGAGGATCGATGCGAGCTTCTTCCCGCGCGCGAGCCGCGCGGGCGTCCTCTCCACGCGCAGGTCCACGCGCTCGACGTCGTAGCGAGGGATGCCACCGATCTCCACGGCCAGAGCCGCCGCCCCCGTCACGGCCACGACGGCGCCGAGGCCGATGCCCGCGATCTTCGAAATCCGCCTCAATCGTCACCTCCCTTCAGTGTTGACGACTGTTAACATCTGCCCATGAGTTGACATGTGTCAACATAAAAGGGCATCCTCGGGGCCGATGCCGAGAAGGCAGCAACCGAAGCCGTACCATCACGGCAATCTCCGCCGGGCGCTCCTCGACGCGACGGTGGAGCTCGCGGCAGACGTGGGGGCGGCGGGCGTGACGTTGCGGGAAGCCGCGCGCCTCGCCGGGGTGTCGCAGACCGCGCCCTACCGGCACTTCAACGACAAGCAGGAGATGCTGGCGGCCGCCGCGGAGGAGGGAATGGTCCTTCTCCTGGAGGCGCTACAGGCCGGCATCAGGGGCGCCAAGGGAGATCCGGATGCGGAGCTGGTGGCGATCAGCGTGGCCTACGTGCGCTTCGCGCTCGACCACACGCGATACTTCCGCCTCATGTTCGGTCACGGCAGCCCGCACAAGTCCGTCACGCCCGGTCTCCAGCAGGCGGGGCGAGCGGTGTTCCAGCTGCTTCTCGGCATCGTCGCGCGGAGTCTGAAGAAGCCGCCGGCGGACCCAGCCGCGCGCCAAGCCATGTTCCGCATCTGGGCGCTCGCGCACGGCATCGCCGTGCTCGCCCTCGAGAAGCAGATCCTGTTCGACATCGGTACCGACGCGCTGCTGGCAGCAACCCGCCAGGCCGTCGCTGCGCAGCTCCCGTTGTGATCGAACCTGCGGGGTGATCAAATCCGGCGCACGCCGGAAGGATGGAGCCGGATACGCTCCCCCACTTTTTCCCCCACCTGGTCGTGGCGGAGCGTGGCGCTCCGTGACCCGTGTGGCAGTTGGCCCCGCCACGGCGCAAGTTCTCGTCGGTGATTCAGCGGCGATTCAGATTCAGGTTTCGTCGGCAAGCTCCTCGTCTCGGATCGGGCGAGCCGCCAGGACTACATGGCCGCGGTCATTCTGCTGCGGCTCGGGCGGGCCGACGTCGCGAAGCCGCGACTTCGACGGTTCATCGGGCACTGCGAAGGCAACCCACGAGAGTGGAGCGTCAACATGCGATGGGAGATCGCCAAGGCGAAGGAGCTCCTCGCGCTATCGGGCCGCTCTCGGAGCTGATTGTCCAACCGTTACCGCCGCAACCTCAAGAAACCGCTGACGTTTCTCCACTCGCGGTAACGGTTCGCGAGCCTAAGCTCTTGTTCTACCTACGCCCTTCTGGGAATCGCACTCAGGAGGCCGACGGTTCGATCCCGTTCAGCTCCACAACATCCTTCGGGATTTTTTCGGCGCACAGCGGCGAAAAAACGTTTGAGGACCAAACGTTTTTCATTCAGGCGGCGCTCTCCTCGCCCTTCTTCCCGCCCGCGAGCACCGTCAGAACCTTCTCCTGGCGAGCACTCGCTCCCGCCCCCGCCTTGGCGTAGCTCTGGAGCGTCGTCGTCACCGACTCGTGCCCGAGTGCTGCCGCCACCGCATGCGCGCTGAGCCCCGTCTCCACCGCCAGCGTGCCGTGCACGCCACGCATGCCGTGAGTCCCGCGTCGCTGGGTTCATGTCACTGGCAACGAATCATCATGTGTCCCTGAAATGTCGGCGCGATCGTCGCCCCATAGGCGTTGGGGACGACGACGTCCCCTGCGCGAGCTCGGGCATCGAGGACCCAATACCCCCGTGGGCAGGCCCGCTGCGCTTCCGTCAAGCAGTAGGACTCGCCGCGATGACACTCGATGGAGATCGCCGGCTGGCCATCTGCCGCCATCACCGGACTGGCGGTTGCGGTCGCAGCGCAACCGGGCGTGGCGAGGAGTGATGCGATCAAGAACCAGCCGCGCCGCATGCGAGCGCCACGGTACCACGCAACAACCATCGCGATCGCTTCAGCCAAACAAGTCGGCCCTGCAATGCTGCCGCCACCGCGTGCCGTGATCGGCGGCCGCTTTTTTCCGCCTCCTCGGCTCGCTTCTTTCGAGTGCCGTCGGCCAGAGTCGGGCCCATGGTTCCGATGGGAGCAGAACTGCGAACCCGCCACGGATTTGATCGCTGCGGTGCTGCGAACAGATCAGCAACCAGGCCGGGCAACACACGGGAAACGGCGGTGGGAGAACGACCTCCGGCCCGGTGACCGGCTGCTCGAAGGCGTATCATTGTGAAGTGGGAATAGTGGCGCTGGAGGCGGCATTTTGAAGCGTCGTGCTGAGCGCGCGCTCGCCGAGTTGGGCGCGGCCGCGCCGCTGGGCGCGGTCTGTCTACTGCTGGCCAACGATCACCACTGGAAGCGTCTGTTCCACAACGCGCTCACGGGGAAGCTGTCCGACATCGCGATCTGCTTCCTGCTGCCGCTGCTCGTGTCCGCAGCGCTGGGTCTGGTGTGCGACTGGCCCGGGCGCCGCCGCCTGGCCGCGGGCGCGGTCGTGGCGACCTTGGTGTTCACGTTGCTCGAGCTGTCCGACACAGCCGGCGCTGTGTTCGTGCGCGCGACCGGCGCGCTGGGTCTGGGTGGCGGAACGCTCGCGCGCGATCCGACCGACCTGCTGGCGCTCGCGTGCGTGCCGCTGGCCGTGGTCTACGGCCAGCGACGCCTCGCGGTCGCCGAGCGGGGGCCGAACGTCTGGCGCTCGGCGACGGGCGCGCTAGTAATGGTGACCGGCTCGCTCGCGCTGATGGCCACGTCGAGCTCGGGTCCGTGCTCCCAACAGGGGGCGCCCGTCATGTTCCAGGCCGAGGCTGGGTGCGGACCGGGTGGTCTGATCGTCGTAAGAAGCTCCATGGATTATCCACCGATCCAAATCTCGAACGCCGCCGCGTTAGGCCTCCCGTCGTTCACCTACTCCCCCTCCGACGCCACCTGGAGCGACGGCCACTGGACGGGCTCCCTCGAGGGAGACGGAGGTGTGTGCCTGCCGATCAGGTTCGACCAGGGCCGCTGGGAGGTCATCGTCAGGGGGTGTGTGTCGTTCGACGGCGGCGCTAGCGCCTGTGGGAACGGAATCCCCGTAGTGACACTCGAAACGTGCGAAGCCGTGCTCGTCGACGGGGTGGGCTCGTTCACGTGCAAACCAGGCGACGGCGGAGCGCCATGCGTCTCGCACCTCACCGTCGTGCGCGATGGTGGCACCGACGGAGCGCTGGGCGGAGTGGACGGATCGAGCAACCCGGCTGCAGACGGACCGAGTGACGTGAGCCCAGGAGGTTCATGAGCCAGGGAGTAGGTGCGTCGCAGTCGCTCGTCTGTCCGACCATGCGCTTGGTCGTAGGCGTCGTGGTGGCGGCGCTTCTCGGTTCGACGGCGGCGCTAGCGGGGCCCAAGGGCAAACCCACCACGCAGCCGCGGCTACCGCCGGCGCTCGAGCAGCGGGTTCAGGCCCACCAGGAGACCGCACGGCGCGCCAAGGGGTCAACCGACCAGCTCTGCAAGCTCGTCGAGGACTCGTACGAGCTCGTCAACCCGCTCGAGATCGCGCTCATCGATCTCACGAAGGGCGTCAGCGACCGCACGGAGCAGCGGCTCTGGGACAATCTCGACAAGCGCGTCACCGGTACCTACTTCGCGATGTGTCCGGAGTTCACGCGCAGCGGCGTCGACTACGCCGAGCTGTCCCGGATGGCCAGGGGCGCCGATGCGGCGCTGCTGCTGTCCATCGCAGAGCTCGACGGCGTTTCGCAGGGCATCGAGAACGTCCCCGGTTGGCTCGAGGCCATGAACGACTTCAGCGGTTGCCATTCGCCTCCGCGCGCAACAACGGCGATGACGGCGCTGGCCCGCTCATGGCCTGCGGCAAGTCCCTGCCTGCGTGCCGCGCTGATAAAGCCCCTCGACGTGCTGCTAGAAGAGATGGCGATGACCGATCACTTTTGCCAATGGATCGCCGTGCCCCAGCGAATCGCGGGCGCCCGTGAGAACGCCGCCCGGATGCGCGAGCTCAAGGGAACACGCGGTCCGAGCCTCGCGAACGAGCTGGTGAAGCGGGCCGAGGCCTCCGCCAACCCGCCGCCTCCGGCTCCCCGGTAGCGATCACCCGTCCGACGACAGGGGCGCGTGGTGGATGGTCTGCACGAGCAGGTCCTCGGGGCCGTGGAAGTAAATCGGCTAGCCCGCGCGCGGTTCCTGCCGCTGCTGCAGGCCATGGGCCCAAACCAATCGTTTTGCATGTAAGCAGCGAGAATTGCTGACGTTCTCGGATCCGAAAAAACGTTTGGGTTCGTAAACTACTGACTTCGTTCGTGACTCATGCGAATCGCACTCAGGAGGCCGACGGTTCGATCCCGTTCAGCTCCACAACATCATTCGTTTTCTAGTGCTCAAACTTCTCGTCGGTTAGGAACGCCGTTACCTGGCCGTTTTTGACCGGCAGCAGGGCGTAGACCGTGAAGCCGTTGTTGTCGGTGAAGTTGGCCTCGACCAGAGTGTGGCCCGGGGCCAAGGCCCGGATGTCCTTCTTGTAGCGGGCGAGTCGCTTGGCGATCTTGGCGGGCTCGACGACCTTGAGCGATCCCGTGTTCCGGCGAGCAGGCGGCGGCGATACAGGCGGCGGTGACGTTGTCGGCCAGCCGTCCGGCGCGTACGTCGGGATCGAAGTGACCAGCGGTGGGTCGATGAACAAGCAGACCAGAATGTCGTCCAACGCCTGCTTGCTCTCGGCGCGCAGGCGGATCCACCTCGCCTTGGGCCCGCCCTCTGCCCGCTCCTTGCACTTGTCGCGCACCGGCCCGGTGATCGAGTCGAACCCATCGATAAGGAAAGGCGATGCGCTCAGCGCGCCGATCGTTGTTGCGTCCTTGGCGCGCAACGCGGCCAGCCATTTGCCCGCTACCACGATTGGCGCGTCCGTAACAGCTCCCGCCGGCAGGGTCGAAGGCACGGGCTTGGCGGCGGCGTCGGGGCCGGCATCGGCGCGCCCGACCGCGATTGGGGCTACGCCAGCAAGTACAGCCAGGAGGACATGCCGAGTCATGGGACTGCATGCATGCCCGATTTCTTGAATCGTTTCAAACCCAAGTCGACGAAACCGCCGACTGCTACGGCAGGCTGGCATCTGGTGGAGGCGCGCTGTTGCCAAGGATGGAGATGACGGCGCTCGCTCTACAACCTTCAAGGTCAGCGGTGAGGTCCCCGATCGTCATCCGCGCCAGCGCGTCGGGATACTCGTCGAGAACCTTCAGCGGCCAGCCCAAGTTCCAGGCATAGAAGAGGTCGACCGCCACGTTGCCGTTAGACGCATCGTGAAAAACGCTTCGCCGGGCCATGCGCCGGCGCTGGCGTTCGATGGCGGCGGGCTTCAACGGGATCGGACGGGCCGGATCCAGCCAGCCCCGAAGCAGGTCCAGCGCGTCGGGTAGCGCGGCGCTTTCCACGTCGAGCATTCCTTCGAGCGAGGCTGTTCCTCCGCGCAATGTGGATGCTCTGACGTTGGGCGCGTAGCTGGCGCCGAGTTTGAAGCGCAGCCCCCGCAGCAGATCGTCCTGCACCAGCGCGGCGAGCGCGTCGGATCTGACGTCTGCCGCGAACGTTTGGATCGGCGGTAACAGGCAGCCAAACCTCACTTCGGTCGACCGGCGGCGTGGGTCCTGTGTGAACAGGACCCGCGGACTGGGGCGCTGTCCGGAGCGCGACGGCGGGACAGGCGGCGCGGCCACAGGCGTGCTGTCGCCTTGCCAGTTCCTCAGCGACCGCTCCGCGCCGCGGCTGACGTCATCGACGTCGATATCGCCGACGATGACGAGCGCGCCGTTGTTCGGTCGACGGATGCGTCGCAGCCAAGCCTCGAGATCCCGGCCAGTGACGGTGCGAACCGCCTCGATCGTTGGCGCCAAGTGATAGGGGTGCTCGCCGAACAGAGCGGACCGGAACTCACGGAATGCGCGCCCGGCCGGTGCGGCATCGCGCTGCGCTTGGCTCTCCGTCCACTGGGAGAACCTCGCACTCGGCCAATAAACGCGCAGCCAGTCCGCTTGCTCCATGATGAGACCCAGCGCATTCCCGGTGTCCGGGGCGAACAGGTTCATCGTCTGTTGGTAGCCGTCCTCCTTCAGTTGAGTCATCTGCTGGATACCGCGGTCGCTCGGCGGGACCCGCAGGCTCCATACAGTCGTGCGGCCAAAAGCAGCACGCACGCCGGGATTGTCGCCAGGCTGAGGCTCGCCGTGGAAACCGAGCACCATCGACACGAACGGCAGCCCGGGTCGGCGCATGGCGATCACCGTGAGACCGTTCGCGAGCGTCGTTACCCGCGCACGACGGGTTGCCGCTGCCCACCGCGGCGTGGCGAGCGGTGCACCGTCCAGGGGTTCAAAATCGGCTTCCTCGACGTCCGGCCCGACGCTGCCGCAGCCGTCGGCAGTTAGGGATGCCGCGCGAAGGCCGCTCCGGGCGGAATTGCCCGCAGATGTGTCGTAGGGAAGGAGTAGCACCGCTCGTGCGGCGGCGGGTTGCAGCCAGCGATCAGCGAAGCCAGCGACGTCATCGGCGCTGACGTTCCGGATGGTTGTGATGACGTCCGAAAGCGATACGCCTACCTCGCGATGCGCGATGCGCGCACGCGCCAGCGCCCGTCTAGGGAGGCTTTGCATTTCGAGCGCGGCGTAAAGTCCGGCCTCACGCACGGCCTGCCGATAGCTATCGCTGAACTTCCTTTCGAACACGAGGTTCACTCCCGAAAGGGTCGCCATAGCCGCAGAGATGTCCTTTCGTGCACGATCGGCGTCGGTCGCCGATCGCAGCCGCGCCCTGCAGAACAGCGCGCCGGCCTGGCTGCCGGTCAACAATCCCACGCCGACGTCGATGACGACGGCGCCCGAGCGATCGAAGCTCTCCGTCAGAATGCGATCTGCGACGCGTTCCAGTACCGTGTAGCGCAGAGACTGTAATCTCGTCGCCGAAGGGAGCGGCCACGCCATCCACAGTTCGGGGCCGGCGACGTTCGCTTCCAAGGTGGGCATCTGGTTGGAACCAGGCGCCGGGGCGGTAGGAACCGCGGGCCGACGCACGGGCGGTCGGCGCGTCGCGTCCTCGCCTCGCAGGTTCGGGGGAAGCAGAGCCTTCAACTTATCATCCCAGTCCGGGCCGACCGCGCCGGAGATCACCAGTGTCATCCGCTCCGGGCGATAGGTCCGATCGGTGAACCCCCGGATGTCGGCCGGCGTGAGCGCTCCGACCTGGAGGTGCTCGGCGAGCGCGCGCGCGCTGGGATCAGCCGGGGAGATGATGGCGGCGACCGCCTGCGCTGTGGCGCTCAGGTCCCCGCGAAAGCGCATCTCCTCCGCGACGATACGGAGTTCCTTGTCGATCATGGCGTCGTCGATCCCCGCGGTCGGATCCGCCATCCGCGCGAGCAGGACGCCGACGACCTCGTCTAGCGAAGTCAGGGGAACGAACGCATGGTATGTCGTCTGCTCGAAGCCGGTCTCGGCGTTGGACTCACTCGTGCCAACCTGTCGCATCAAATTCCACAGTGACGGGCGGCCGTTCGTCGATGTACTGGCAATCAGATGCTCGACCGTGTGGGCCAGGTGACTCTTGCCGGGCGGATCATCGAAAAGGCCGGCCTCGACGATCCAGACGACGCCGGCGATCGGCGTGGTGTCATCTTGCTCGATCACCACGCGGAGCCCGCTGGGGAACGCGTACTCGCGGACCGGAAACCGGTACGAGGAAGCGGGCGGGTCGGTGGCCCACCTATCGCTAGCGCATGCACCGGCACCCACGGCGATCGTAGCTGCGACCGCGCCGGCACAAGCCCAGGAGCCGAACGACTTCCTCGTTACCACGCGTATCAGCGTAGGTGGGCGCGTTGACCTCCGTCAAACGGGTTCGACGGAACGTACCGCTGACGATCACGCCACCGGCGTGCCCGATCGGTTTGCATGCAAGAAGCGAGAGTTGCTGACGTTCTCCGATCCGGTACAAGAACCACGATGCCCACGACACCGCACAGTCTTTGCCTCGGTTTCGCCTCGATCATCGCGACCGTCCTTGGCCCGGTGGCGGCCGCCGGCGCCTGGGGAATCCCGCCCGCCGCGGTCGAACCGGTGGCGCTGCCAGCGCCCACGATCCCGCTGGTCGAGCAGCAAGAGCTGCTGCTGTGGCCGGGGACCGCGCCCGGGTCGGCGAACGTCACCATCGCAGAGACGATCATCGAGCGCAGCAAGGACCCGCTGCACCCGGATCGCGCGCTGACAGGTGTGACCAGGCCCAGCGTGACGGCATACCTGCCGCGCAAGGCGAACGGCACGGCGCTGATCGTCGCCCCCGGCGGTGGCTACGAGCGCGAGGTGATCGACAAGGAAGGTCTCGAGGTGGTCTCGGCCTTCCGGCCCCGAGGCATCACGGTCTTCGTGCTGAAATATCGACTGCCGGCGGAGGGCCACCGGAATGGCCGCGACGTTCCGTTGCAAGATGCCCAGCGCGCCGTTCGCGTCGTGCGGGGAAACGCGGCCCGCTGGGGCCTCGATCCCGCGCGCGTCGGCATCATCGGCTTCTCGGCGGGGGGACACGTGGCGGCCAGGGTGGCGACGCGCTTCATGGCCAAGGTCTACGACCCCGTCGACGCACTGGACGCCGGCAGCGCACGCCCCGACTTCGCCGTTCTGATGTACCCGGTCATCAGCATGGAGGACGGCGTCGCGCACGCCGGGTCCAAGCGCGCCTTGCTGGGCCCGACCCCGGACAAGGCGACGGTCGCGGCCTATTCAGCCGACCTGAACGTCGGGCCGCAGACGCCGCCGACGTTGCTGATCCTGGCGGACGACGACAAGTCCGTCCTTCCCGAGAATGCCATCCGCTTTTACGCGGCCCTGAAGCGCGCCGCGATCCCCGCCGAGCTGCACGTGTTCGCGCAGGGCGGCCACGGCTTCGGTATTCGCAAGACCAGCGGCCTTCCCGTTGCCGTCTGGCCCAGGCTGACCTGGGACTGGTTGGAAGCGCACGGCTTCCTCAAGTGAGCGCACCAGCCTCACTTCTTCTTCGGCGCGGCGGTCTCCATCATCTGGCTCATTTTGGGTGACCAGCAGTCGATCCGTTCCTTGCAGGTTGATTTGCTCCAGCAGGCGTCCATCGCCTTGGCGTCGGCGCGCTTGATCGACATCTTGGGGCGGTTCTTGATCCAGCCGGCGCAGCGGTCTTTGCGGGTGGCGAGATCGCCGGTCCCGTCGACGGCGATCTCCTTGAGGCACTTGGCCTCCATTGCCTTGAGATCGATCTTCTTGTCGCCCTTGGTGCGAATCTGGACCATGGCGGCGCAAAATTCTTCTTTGCAAGCCAGCTGCTTGGGCAGCGCTTCCGCACACATCGTGAGGCCCTCGTCATCGCTGAGGGTATCGCCCGCAGGGGCGGAGGGCGTCTCCGACCGGACGACCTGGGGACAGACCAGCAGAGCCAGCAGAATCGGCAGGGCGAGTCGCTTCAGCATCGCAATCTCCTCTCTGTTTCGTCAGCGAATAGCCGGTAGGCTGCCGTCGGCGTTGCGGACGGCGGCCTTGCCCTGCGCGCCGGTCATCGTGATCGTCTTCTGCGCGCTGGTGGTCAGCGAGCAGAACGCCGTGCCGTTGAGGTTCGCGCCGCAGCCCGACAGCATCGGGACCTCGGGGTTGTTGTTGCGGACGAAGCCGCACGCGCGGTTGTCGAACGCGAAGGAGTTGCGGACGATGTGCACGGCGCCGCCCTGGCCGGCGCCGTTGGGCGCGCCGCCGAGCTTGAACCCGTTGCCGTCGCCGGCCGAGTTCGAGCCGCTCACGACCTTGCCGTTGAGGAACGCCCACGAGTCCTCGATCGTGACCACGTCGTCGGAGGCGAAGAAGTCCCAGCCGTCGTCGGCGTTGTTCCACGCGCGGCAGCCGCGGAACAGGTTGCCCGGGCCGATGCGCAGCTTGGCCGCGAAGCCGTCGGCGTTCTCGCCGCCCGTCGGCTGATCGAGGTTCTCGTACGAGTCGCAGTTGATGACCTGGTTGTATGCGGCCTTGGCGTCGTTGGTCGCGTCCGACGACGACGCGGTGATCTGCAGGCCGGTGTCCTGGCAGCCGTGGATGACCAGCTGATCGAAGACGTTGTACGAGCCGTCGACGGCGATGCAGTTGTCGCCCGCGTTCTTGATCTCGAAGCCCTTCAGCACCCAGTAGTTGCCGCGCACCTCGATGCCTCGCGGGCCGAAGTCCTGGGCCGAAAAGTCCAGCACCGGCCGCGCGCCGCCCGCCATCCCTTCGATGCGGATGGGCGCCGCGGCGGTGCCGCTCTTGGTCAGCTGCTGGGTCGGCGTGAGCGCGTTCGTCCCGGGCAGGAGCCAGATCGTCGTGCCCGCGCTGGCGCGACCATGCGCCGCGGTCAGCGTCTTGAACGGAGCGGCCTGCGTCCCGGCGTTGGAGTCGTTGCCGTTCGGACCGACGAAGAGATCGTTGCCCGTCGAGCCGGTGCCGGCGGTGCCGGCGGTCCCCGTGCCGGCAGCGCCGGCGGTCCCCGTGCCGGCGGCGCCGCCGCGGCCGGCAGCACCGGTCGTGCCGCTCGCACCCGCGGTGCCCGTACCGGCGGTGCCGCCGCGCCCGCCCGCGCCCGCGGTGCCGCCGCCGGCGCCGCTGGCGCCCGTGCTGCCGCCGCGTCCGGCCGCGCCGGTGGTGCCCGACGCGCCGGTGGTGCCCGACGTACCGGTGGTGCCCGACGTACCGGTGGTGCCCGATGTACCGGTCGTGCCCGCCATCCCCGTCGTGCCCGCTGTACCCGTCGTGCCCGCTGTACCCGTCGTGCCCGACGTACCGGTCGTGCCCGCTGTACCGGTCGTGCCCGCTTTACCGGTCGTGCCCGATGTGCCGGGGGTGCTGTTCCCTCCGGTCTCGGTAGGAACGCATCCGGTGCCGACGGCAAGAAGGAACACGAGGACCGGAACGACGCTGATGGCTTTGCGCATGGGCATGACCTTCCATGCGCGTCGCCGGTCAAAAACTTCTCGAATTCGACCGACCCCGTTCACGGGGACCAGCCCAGCCAACCCTGGGCCGAGCCGGCCGCCGTCAGCACGGCATTGCCGGCCGTCAGTTGGGTCCCGTTGAACTTGACTGCCTTCCCGGCGAGGTCGGTGT
>Ga0207701_10001209_pt1 | contig 27382 bp, 20 predicted proteins | sample KBSSwiSSwithPhiX_FD_184294 | JGI IMG/M metagenome (GOLD analysis project Ga0207701, IMG submission 184294) | Switchgrass rhizosphere bulk soil microbial communities from Kellogg Biological Station, Michigan, USA, with PhiX - S5 (SPAdes) (version 2) | ecosystem: Environmental > Terrestrial >... | reverse complement strand
CGAGAAAGAAGAGAAGGGAGTTCTCATCGTCCTCGAGAAGATGGGTGTCTCCCTTCCTTTGAACTTCACTCGGAACGGAGAGCCACCATTGGATCGACCCTTGCGGCGCGCCACGCCGGTATTGCGCACGCGGCAAGTGCAACGGCTCCCACCAAAACGGTTGCCAGCCCGTAGGTGAGCAGATCGCTTGGTGTAACGCCGTAGAGAAAGCGCGTCAGCAAGCGCCCCAAAACAACCGCCGACACGAGACCGAGAGCGAGGCCGGCCACAGCGATCCCAATTCCTTCGCGCAAGATGAGCGTAAGAATCGAGGGCACCCGGGCACCGAGCGCCATTCGGACTCCAATCTCGCGCGTTCGCTGCCCGGCCGCCAACGCGAGCGCTCCATAGAGCCCAATCGCGGTCAGCAGCAGACCCAGACCACCTGCGTATCCGACGACACGCATAGCCAGCGGCACCTCCGCGTACACGTTCTCAATAAGACTGGATAGCGGCAGTGCCTCAGTAATCGCAACGTTGGGATCGACAGCGACAATTTCCTGTCTCAACAACTGGAGCATCGACCGTGGATTCCCTTTCACGCGCACCAGCATGCGCCCTGATACGGCGGCGGACGCCCAATCGACGCGGAAAAGAGACATCCCCGGTGCCACGCCCACCGGACGAATGCCCTTGTACTCGGCGACCCCAATCACTTCGTAAGGCTTTCCTTGGACGAACAGAGTCTGACCGACGGGATCTGTATCAGACCACATCCGCGCAGCCAGGACCTGATCGACGACAACCGATCGCTGGCCAAAAGGAGAATCGCGGTCATCGAAGGCTCGGCCCTGGACGATTGGGATGGCGAGCGCCTCGAAAAATCCAGGCGTGACGAGATGCGGCCGGACACGGATCGTGTCGTCTGACGCTGCGGGTGCATGGCCTGGTAGAAAGGCCGGCACCGCGTCCACGGCGTTCATCGGAAGTGTCGGCGGAAACCGGACGAATGCGACCGCTTCCACCTCCCCAAGGGATTCGAGGTGGCGCTGCAGACGGCGGAAATACGTTGAAGCTTTCTGTTGATCGTAGCCGCTCAAGCGTGGCTTCATCCGAAAGTAAGCGACATGATCGACATCGAAACCGGGATCCGAACGAAGCGTTCGAACGCTGTGGATCAAGAGGACAGCGCCGACGACGAGCACGACCGAGATTGAGACCTGCGCGACAAGAAACGCAACCCCGAAGCGTGAACGTCGGAGCCCTTGCGAGGCGGCATCCCTCTTGAGCGCCGGAATCGGCGCGGTTCGCGACGCCAGTACGGCCGGCAGCAAGCCAAATACAATGCCGGTTGCGGTGGCCACTGCCGTCGTCCAGAGGAGCACGCCCCAATCGATGGTGAGTGCGTACGAGTGCCGAACACCATCAATCTCGGTACCGTAATAGCTGGCCAAAAGACCGTTGCCCCAGAACGCGAACAGCAGCCCGACGAGCCCCCCGCAAACGGAGAGCAACACGCTTTCGCACAGGAGTTGTCGGACGATGCCGCCGCGACCCGCGCCCAATGCCAGGCGGATCGCGATCTCCTTGTGCCGGGTCGTATTGCGCGCCAGCAACAGACCGGCCAGATTGGCACACGCGATCAGGAGCAGGCCGGTGACTGTTGCGCCGAGCAACTGGACAAACCGCGCGGCAGCGGGCCGAGCCTCGGGATGAATGCCCGTCAACGACGACAGGTAGAGTCCCGCAGCGTCGCGACTCGTCGCGGGCGCCGCTTCCCGTTGGCTCGCAAGGCCGCGCATCTCGGCGCGAGCCTGGTCCAGCGTGCGACCGGGTTTGAGCCGTCCAATCAGATCCAGGCGCGCGCTGTTGCGGCTCAACATGTCGAGGCCGAGTGAAGCGATGTGCGCCATCATGTTCGGCACGAACACATCGACCGGCCAGCCGGCCTTCACACCCTGGAAATCTGGCGGAGCAACGCCGATGATCGTGAACGGAGACCCATTCAGTTTGAGGACGGTACCGACAGACTCCGGATCCGTGTTGAATCGCCTTTGCCAGAACGAATGGCTCAGGACGATGACCGGATTTCTGCCGGGCACCACATCCTCCTCAGAGAGGAAGAAACGACCGACATGAGGGCTGACACCGAGGGTGGAGAAATAGTTCGCTGAAACAACGTGCCCACGCAGTTCCTCCGCTCGGTCCGTATCCGCGAGTGCGACTCCTGAATTGAAGTGGCTGGCCAGCTCGGTGAACGTCGTGTTGTGGTCGCGATAGTAAACGTAGTCGGGATACCGAATCGCGTCTTCGTCGGGAACGCCATGGTCGAGTGCGCTGATTGCGACGAGGCGACGCGCTTCTGTCACTCCGGCGGGAGGACGCAAGAACAGCGTATCGGTCAGGCAGTAGATCGAGGTCTGAGCGCCAATCGCCAGCCCTAAGGACAGCGCGGTCGCTATGGTCAACCCAGGATGGCTGACCAACGCCCGCAGACCGTGGCGGAGATCTTGAAGCACAGCTGACATGACGGCGCTCGCTGACTTTCGGTTCAGTGGGGTCAGACCTGCTCCGGTATTCCGGAGGTGGTCTGACCCCTTCCGGACGGTGCGCCGGCTTTGTTGATCGAACGCTTCAGAATTCGTATTTGAGCGACGCCTGCATGCAGCGTCCGGCGCGGCCGTCGCACGTGCCGAGGACGCTGTTGTAACGCCCGAACGTGCTGGTTGTATCGGGCGTCATCGACACATCGGCAGTGTTGAACCGCTGCGTGTTGGTGAGGTTGAAGATCTCCCAACGGAACCGGATCCGCTGGCTCCCCGTAATCGCGAACGCCTTCGAGACGCCGACGTCGGCGCCGATGTAGCCGTCGCCGCGCAACTGGTTACGGAAACCGACTTCGCCCGGCAGCGCAAACCGGATCTGCTTCAGCACCAACGACGGGTCCGCGAACGGACTCGGGCGGCCGAAGTCGCCGTTGGCGTCCTTGCCGACGATGTTGCGAGCGGCCGGACTGACAGTGGTTGGATATTGGCCGGCGTTGGCGAGCTCGGCGTTGCCCTGATAATTCCAGTTCGTCGGCCAGCAGCATCGTGAGTTGATGATGTTGAACGGCAGGCCGCTCGTCCAGCGGAACAGGCCAGAGAATTGCCAGTTACCGATTACCTGGTTCACCCATCCGGGCGCGCTGTTGCCAAGCGCGCGGCCGTGCCCGAACGGCAGATCCGTGATCCAATTCAGGTTCATCTGGTGGCGGACGTCGAAGTCCGAGTACGAGTACTGGAGTTCCGGCTCCCACGAGTTGAGCAGGAACCCCGAGTAGCCGCCGTATCCCTGGAAATCGCGCTCGACTGCGGATCCAAGATCGGTGGACTTGCCCAGGGTGTAATTGAGGTCGAACTGGTAGCCTTCACTAAACCGCTTCCGCAGCGTCAGCTGCATCGAGTTGTAGTCGGCGTTCGCCATCGAGCTTTGCGCGCGCAACTGCGAGAACTGGCTGTTCCAGTACGCGTACTTTCCCAGAACACTGCACGCGGGACTACACGCTGTGTCGGCGTTGAAGAGCGCCGTCGTCCAATCGAGATCGTTCTGAAAGTACGCCCGCGCCATGCGCTGCGTTGCCGTCATCTGCACGCCTGACACGACGCCGGCAGCACCAGGGAACAAATTCTCCCAGTACGGGATCGGGCCAATGCCGGTGAAGTTGCCCGGCGTCGCGCTCGTAATGCCCGCTTGCCGGTACGCCGTGATCAGCTGTTGCGCCGCGGTGAAATAGTTCACGCCCGATTTCGGATCGACGATGTCCATCGGCATCGCAAGATCCCGGCGGATCAAAAGGTTGCGGCCGCGGCGGCCGACGTACGCGCCCTCGATCGCGAAGCCGCGCGGCAGCTCGCGGCCGATGACGGCGTTGAACACATGTGTAGACGGCGTCTTGATCCCATCATCGATACTCTGATAGATCGCGACGTTGCCGATCGGCGGAGTGGCCGGGAATCCTCCGGGCGGCGCGGCCGGAAGTGTCGGTGGCAGCGTTTTGAGATCCTTGAATCGTGCGGCAGGCACGGTCTCGTCCGACGTTCCGAATGTCGAGGAGATGCTCGTCGACATGCCGAACGATCCGCCTTCGTCGAAAATGTTCGCGAGCGCGAAGCCGACGCGATCGTAGAGGAGCGAGTAGCCGCCGCGGAGAACCATCCGGTCGCCACCGGTCAACCAGCCAAACAACCCGTCCTTCGCGTGCGGCGTCCAGGCTGCCGAGACGCGAGGGCCGAAGTTGTTGAGGTCCCAGTCGTAGAAACCTTTCTTCCCGTTGGCCGGGCCTGCGAGGTCGAGCGTCAGCGGCGGCAACGAGTTGTCTCCGATGCCGCGGAGCATGGCCGACCGGCGCTGCTCGAACCACTGGCCGAGCGGGACCGACGGGGCAAGCTGGAGTCCGTTGACCTCCCACGGCGGCGAGTACAGGTTGTAGCGCACGCCGGCGGTGACGGTCAGGTTCGACTTCATCCTCCAGCTGTCCTGCAGGTAGAACTCATATTCGTCGGTCGCATAGGTCCGGCGAACGGGCTCCCCGTTGGGGAGTGCCGTACCGGTCTTGTCGTAGTTGTAGTTCGCCGTCGGTTGTGAGATGACGCCGAGGATGGTCAGCCACGGATCGCCGTAACCTGACTGGAAGCTCGAGGCCACTGCGGGCAGTTGCGCGCAGAGCGGGTTGGCGCATCCGGTGCTGCCGGGCATGTAGTTGCGACCGGTGCCAGCGACCCACGACGGATTCAGGTTTCCCGTGTGGTATGAGTTCCCGTTCGAGTACTTCGGCGAGCGGGTGAACCTGATGTTCGTGCCCGCCTTGAACGTGTGGTTGCCCTTCAGCAACGAGACATCATCGACAAAGTTGTGCGTCGGCACTTCCCGGCCGCTCGTTGACGTCAGCGCATCGAAGTCGGTGATGAACCGGAAGGTCACGGCATCGGCAGTCCGCAGCCCGACGGTCGCGTCATCGATCTTCGACAGGCCGTACCTGAACGTGTTGACCAACGTCTTTGAGAGGACACTGTCGTAGCCGATCGCGTAGCCGAAGTTCTTCCCCTGGCGCTGCGTGGTCGGCGCCTGTCCTTCGAACTGCGGCACCGCGTTGATGGTGTCGTCCTGTTTGCCGCCGCGGAAGAACAGCTTGTGGTTTCCGTTGCGGTCCAACAAGTAGTCGAAGCGTGTGATCACCGTGTTGAACTCGTTCTCGATTGGGGCCGAGAAGCGGTAGCCCATGTAGTTGATGCCATCGCGGCCAGGATCGTTCGGCATCGGGTACTTCTTGAAATGGTCGGACACGGCGCGGCTGGGGCCAATCCCGAGCGGATCGAGCCCCGCGATTTCGGAGGGCACCAGGCCGTAGCGGCCGGCAGGAATCGAATGCGTTTGCGAAAAGCCCTGAACGGTCCCGCCCGGACATGCTGACGCAACGGCGCAGACGTAGACGAGCACTCCGTCGCGCAGAGTCGTCGACGGTACATTGCGCAGCACGGGGTCTTCACTCGACTCGCGCAGGCGTTCGTAGTTGCCGAAGAAGAAGAGGCGATCGTGGAGGATCGGACCGCCGAGTGCGCCGCCGAAGTTGCGTTTATCGAGCTTGGGGGCCTTGCTCGGCTGGTGCGACGCGAGTTGCGTCAGCTTCAGGAAGTATTCGTTGCTCGACCATGACGTGTCGCGCTGCGACCAATAACCGGAGCCGCTGTAGCGGTTCGTGCCGCTCTTGGTTACGAGCGACACCTGGGCGGCGCTGGAGCGCCCCATGTCGGCGCTGTAGTTGCTCGTGCTCACACGGAACTCCTGCAGCGATTCGAGCGTGACGCGCAGCACCGAGTTGTACGCGTACCCGAACTGCGGATCGTTGACGTCAACGCCGTCAAGCGTCACGTTGGACTGGTCGCTGCGCGCGCCACTGACAGACCCGCTGCGCTGATCGTTGCTCGGCAGGTACACGGCTCCGGCCTGAAGACTCAGCAGCCCGACGGGGTTGCGCGCCTCGAGCGGCAGCATCTGGATCTGCTGGCCGGAAATGACGTTACCGAGACTGGCGTCGGTCGTGTTGATGATCGGCGAACGGCCGGTAACCTCCACGGTTTCCGACAACGATCCGAGCTCCATTTTCATCTCGAGGCTGGTCTGCGTGTCGACGGCAACCTGCAGCTTCTCGTGCACGGCGGTGCGAAAGCCGGTCAACTCGACCTTCACGGAATACAGGCCCGGCGGGATCGCCACGAACCGGTAGCTGCCGGATTGGCTGGTGACGGTCGCGCGCACCGCGCCCGTATCGGCGCTGGTGAGCGTAACGGTGGCACCGGGCAAGTTCGCGCCTTGCTGATCTTTCACGTCGCCGAACACCGAGGCGGTTCCCGCCTGGCCGAGCGCGATACGAGGAATAGAAAGGAGAGCGAACAGGATTACGAGGGGCACGGATTGAAGTCGGCGCACGTCCCACCTCCACTCAACGAGTGACCGAATGGCGTCGGAGTATAGGCGAAATGGGACGAAATGTGGGACGAATTCCACGTGTATGCTAGTGCGCGTGAACCGGACCGCGTTCGCTTACGCGCTCGGGTGCGCGCTATCGCTCGCCGCGGCGGACTTCTTTCTCAAGCTCTCCGCGGGCCGGATCGGCAGGAGCGCGGGCACACTGATCTACGCCGCAACGGCGACGCTGGTCGCCGCCGGCTGGGTGGCGAGCACGCGCCTCAGAGGTCTCCCGCTCGGCCTGACGCCAGCGGGTGTCCTCACCAGTGCGCTGGTAGGCGTGTCTTTCATGCTGGTGGTCGCGTTCTTGTCAAGTCTGTTCGCGGCGGGCGCAAACCTCTCGGTGGCGGTGCCCGTGGTCCGGTTGACCGGCATCGTGATCGCCGCCGTGCTTGGGATCGCGGTCCTGGGAGAGCCGCTCACGTGGCGGCTCGGACTTGGTGCGCTCCTGACGCTGGCGGGCGTCTATTTCATCGTGTCGCGTTGAGAGCACGCCTGCTATCGATCACCGGCATTGCGATGACTCGGGGGGCATCGGCGGCGAGGCAAGCCCGACGTTCCAGTTCCACGGAATGTGGCCGCTCGCGCGCCGCCGGCACACGATCTTCTCGGTAAGCTCGTACATACCGGGCAGCAGGTGTATCGCCGGACGCGGCGCGTCTTCGAACGACATGTAGGCGCGTTCGCTGCCGTAGGGCTTCCAGGATGGCTGACCCGGTGCGCTGGGCACACCGTCGCGCGCGAACGTCGCCCAATAACTGAGCATGGCCTCGGACAACCGGGTTTCGAGGGTCGTCTTTGGTGCTTTCGGCCAGCGCAACGGAGTGTTGTCAGCCGTACCGAACACGTACGGGAGTTCGCTCGCGTGAAACGCGTGCAGGTTGATCGCATCGGCAGCCGCATATCCGTGATCGAAGTAGTAGAGGAATGATGGCGCTCCCGCCGCCGTTTGCCGAGAAACGAGCCGCTCGGCCGTCCACCCGTACATCGCGTCGCGCGTCGTCGCGAGCATGCTTTCCTCGACGTGACTGGAGGGATAACGCTCCAGAAATGCGTCTGCCAATTCCCCATAGCGCTCGCGGATCTGCTTTTCATAGGTCAGGCCGTCGGCAGGAACGGGGGGAAGCAACGCGCGTAGCGACCGGATCTCTCCGGCATTGAAGCCTGCAAGCGTCGGGACCTTCGCTTGTTCGCCGCGATCGAACACCTCGACGAGCTGACGCGAGAGCGTGTGGCCGTCGATCGTGCCGGCCGGAAGCCAGCCCGAGCTCGCGGCCGCACTCGTAATCGCGACCGCATCCATCGAGCGCAGACTCGCCAGATCACCCGCTCCGAGCTTGCCGGCAAGCGAAACACCGGCCGCCTCGCTGGCTGTGTCTCCGAACGAGGAGCTGCGCAGCTCCGGCGTCGAGATCATGTACGCGCTCTGCGCGATGGCCTTGGCGAACAACCCGTGCGCACCGGTCGCTGCCATCAGGTACAGCACGCTCAGGCCGCCGGCAGATTCACCCGCGATCGTCACGTTGGCGGCGTCGCCGCCGAACGCCGCGATGTTTCGTTTCACCCAGCGCAGCGCTTCGATTTGATCGAGCAGGCCGTAGTTCCCGGAGATGTTCAGCGGCGACTCGGCGCTCAACGCCGGATGCGCGAGATACCCGAGCACGCCGAGGCGATAGTTGATCGTCACGACCACAATGCCGTGTTCCGCCAACCGCGTGCCGTTGTACATCGCCTCGCTTCCGACGCCGGAGGAGAGCGCGCCGCCGTGAATCCACACGAACACCGGCGCGTGTCGAGCACTCGCTGGTGTCCAGATATTGAGCGACAGACAATCTTCGCTGACGGCCGGAAGGTTCCATGTGTAAATGCTCTCGGCGCGCGGCCTGGGCTGAACACACGCAGGACCGACTGTTGTGGCGTCGCGCGGGTCCTTCCACCGCTGGACGGGCAGCGGCGGCTTCCACCGCAGCGCGCCGGTGGGAGGAAGCGCGAACGGGATGCCCTTGAAGACGTGGATCGCGCCGACGGCTTCTCCTCGCACGATGCCGGCGGGCGCATCGACGACGGCAGATGGAGCCGCAGCAAGGCGCAGCGACACGCACAAAGCCACGACCAAGGCGAGGATAGGGAGTCGCGGTGCGATCATAACAACGTTGACCGTGAGGCCGAATAACTCAGCGTACTACGGGTGGCGGTGGACCTCCCATCCGAGGTAGGTCTCCATCGCCTCGGCCAGAATGCCGGCACAATGCGAGGCATTCATCGCGGCATGATGTTCGAAGCCGTTACGGCAGATGAACCGCATCAACGTCTGCAGCTCCGGCACATGGACGACCGCGCGAGTGCCGAAGGTATTCAACGGATCGTCGGTGAACTGTCCTTCGCCGACGTACGCGCGAATCGACCCGTCATTATCATCAGTGGACACTCGTCCGAAAGTCACCGGACCGCGCGGGGTGCGGCCTGCGAGTGCGCCATAGGTGTTCTGTTCACCAAGCGTCGTGCCGAGGATCGGCGCAGTCGAAATCGTGATGTCGGGCAGGAAGGCCTTGGCCCAGTTGCCACAGTGGAAGAACACGCACTTGTCGGGATCGTCGCCGTAATTGTTGTTCCAGTCCACGAGCGCACTGGGCTTGCCTGATGCCAGCTGCAGCGCATACATCGCGACGGTGCCGGCAACATCCACTTCGCACGCGCTCGGCATCAGCTTCTCGCTCATCATGCTCATGATGGTGCAGCAGTTGACGCCGTAGTTCTTCTGCAAGGAACTCCAACACTGGATCGCCGTGGCGTCGAGATCGAGCTGCGTCATCCAATCAGAGACAAGTACGCCGAACTTGGCCATGAGCGTCAGCGACGCGTTCGGCACGCCAGGCGCAGCCGCGTAGCCAGTAATCTCCGTCAGCTTCTGGGTGACACGCGGATCGCGGTCCTCGAGCCGGCGCGCACCTTCCAGCACTTCTGACAGGTCGAGCGTGCTGACACTGATTCCGCTTCGCTCGAAGAGTTTCTCGCTGTATCGCGTCGTATTGAATGCGTTCGGACGCGCGCCGATGGCGCCGACGCGCGCGCGCTTCATGCCGCGCACCACGCGACAGACGGCACCGAACTCCGAGAGCTCCCGCTTGAACTCCGGAGTCGCCAGTCCGATCGTGTGCCGTGCGGTCAGGGTGAACGGGATACCGTACTGTCGAAGATTGTTGCAGACCGAGATCTTGCCGCAGAACGCGTCGCGACGCCGCTGAACGTTGAACTGATCCAGATCGTCCGGACACGCCTGCACGAGGACCGGAACGTTCAGGGCCGAAAGTCGCAGGACGTCGGCGACGGCTTTCTCGTCGCCGAAGTTTGGCAAACAGACAAGCACGCCGTCGATCCGGTCACGGTTCTTGCGAAACAGTTCGGCACACGCCTGCGCATGCTGCCACGTCTCCACCGCGCCGAGCTTGGTCTCGTGTTCGCCGAGCACGACCGCCTCGATTTCGAGCGACGCGAACAACGACACGAGATCGCTCCGTGCCTCCGAAACAAGTTGATCGGGGAAAAAATCGCGATTGCCAAAGATCACTGCCAGAGTATGCGCTGCCATGATCCCATCCGATCCGTGTTAATCCGTGTTCTTCCGTGGCGCTACTTTCGAGCAAAGATGCCGAACTGATCGGCGTTCGCACGCGTCACGAGCTCACACTCGATCGCCTGTTTCTCGGGTTGACCAGTCGCTCCCGACGTAATCAGCCGATGCGCCTGATCGACGGCCATGCGAGCGATCGCCGCGGCGGGCTGGAGCACGGTCGCGCGTATTTCCTTCGCTTTGATCGATGCAATCGCATCCGGACTACCGTCGAAGCCGACCACGATCACGTGGCTCATGCCTGCGGCTTTCAGCGCCGCCATCGCGCCGAGCGCCATCGTGTCGTTCCCGGCAATCACGCCCTTGATGCCGCGGTTCCCCTGGATCATCGTCTCGGTCTTCTGAAACGCCTCGCGCTGATCCCAGTTGGCGCTCTGGCGGCCAACCATCTTCAGATCCGTGTACTTATCAAGAACCTCGTGATATCCGCGGCTGCGGACAGCGGCATTGGTATCCGACTCACGGCCGACCAGCTCGAAGTAGTCGCCGTTCTCCCCCATCAGCCGCACGAACTCCTCTGCTCCGAGAGTAGCTCCCTGATAGTTGTTGGAGACAATTTGAGCACTGGCGACGCCGGTGCTGTTGATTTCGCGATCGATGAGGATGCTCGGTATCCCGGCGCGTTTTGCTTTTTCGACCGCCGCGATCGATGCGTCGGCTCCGGCATTGTCGAGAACGATCGCCGAGACCTTGCGCGCAATCGCCACGTCATAGAGCTGGTCCTGCTTGTTCGCATCGTCGTCATGCGAATTGACGAGCACGTCGTATCCCAGTTTCTTCGCCTGCTCAGCCGCAGCCTCGGCTTCCGCCTTGAAGAAAGGATTGTCGTGAGACGGGGTGATGATCGCGAGACGCTTGGGTCCAGATGGTGCCTCGGACTTATTGCTCGACGATGAGCATCCGACCGCGAGAAGACCACTGACGCCAATCAACAAGAAAAGCTGAAGAATGCCCGCGACACGAAATCTCACGATGACCTCTTCTGAAATTGGTCGAGTATGACTGCCACGACGATGACGAGCCCCTTGACGACCATCTGCCAGAACTCGGAAACCCCGAGCAGGACGAGACCATCGGCAAGAACGCCAATGACGAACGCGCCGATCAGCGTTCCGCCGACCGTGCCGCGGCCGCCCATCAACGATGTACCGCCGAGCACAACCGCGGCAATCGCATTGAGCTCGAACGTCGCTCCGGTCGCCGGGTGCGCCGCGCCCAGTTGCGCAGCGATGATCAAGCCAACCAGCGCCGCGCAGAAACCCGAAATCACGTAGACGCGAAGCCTGACATCCGGGACTCGCACGCCGGAGAGCAGCGCCGCTCGCTCGTTGCCACCAACAGCATAGACATGCCGGCCGAATGGTGTTCGCGACGCGACAAACATCGCCGCAGCCGCAAGCACCACCATGATCGAGACCGGCACCGGCAGACCGGCTACGCGTGCGGTTCCAATCCACGGGAATCCGACGTTCCCGAGCGACGCCTGGCCGGCGAGATTGGGGAAGGTCGCGCCGTCCGACAGCAACAGCGCCGCGCCGCGTGCGACGTACATCGAGCCGAGCGTCGCGATAAACGGTGCAACTCCCAGGCGGGACACCATCACGCCGTTCGTAGCGCCGATCGCCATGCCGGCGAGCAGCGCCACCACGATGACGAACCAGGTGTGCGGATAGACGACGACGCTCAACGATTCGAGGACGAGACCGCGGCTCAAGAGAAGTCCGGCAACCATTCCACAGAAGCCGACAACTGATCCAACAGACAAGTCGATGCCGCCGCTGAGAATGACGAAGGTCATGCCGATGGCGAGAATCGCATTGATCGCGACATGCTTGATCAGGATCGAAAGATTACCGATCGTCAGAAACTCGGGCGACAGCCACGAAAAGACCAGGGTGACGATCGCCAGAGCGATCAACGCGCGGAGTCTCAGCACGTGAGCAAAGATCCCCCGCTCACTCATCGAGACGATTCCTGTTCCGCGGCGTGGCTGACGCCGCTGAGGTGATCGCGTGGGGTGTCATCTCGGCACCCGAGAGATTCGCGGTGATCTCGCCTCGCGCCATGACGAGGACGCGTGTCGCCGCAGCCTCGATCTCCTCGAGCTCGGATGATGCAAACACGACCGCGAGCCCCTCTGCCGCCAATCGCCGCATCGTCTCGACGATCTCCGCCTTCGCGCCAACATCGATGCCGCGCGTCGGTTCATCCATCAGGAGCACGCGCGGGCGCGTCATCACACTGCGAGCGATAACGACCTTCTGTTGATTACCGCCGCTGAGCGCACCAATTGGCGCGGTCATTGCCGGAGTCTTCAGGTGAAGGCGGCTTCCCCAGTCAGCCGCAACGGCCTCTTCACGAGAAGGGGCCACATAGCCGCGCTGCGCCAGCGCACTGACAGACGCCAGCGTCATGTTCTGTTGCACGTTCATCGTCGGCACCAGACCCGAACGCTGCCGATCCTCTGGCACCATGGCGATGCCGCGATCGATGCGCGCGCGCACATCGAGGCCGGCGAGCTCACCACCGTCGAACACCATGTTGCCCCTCGTCTCCCGGTGGACGCCGACGATCGACTCCAGCAGTTCGGTCTTCCCCGCGCCCATGAGGCCGTACAACCCAAGAACTTCGCCAGGACGAACGTCGAATGTCACGCCGCGGAGAGCGGTTCGATCCTGTGTCGCCGACAGATGGAGGTTCCTCACACTCAGAATGGCGGCTCCAGGCGGCAGTTCGCGATGAACCGCGGGAGCGGGCTGATCGCGTCCCGTCATCCGTTGGACGATCCATTGGACGCTCGCCTCCGCTCGCGGCGCGTGACCGACAACGACGCCGTCGCGCAGCACGGTCACACTGTCTGCAACGGCCAGCAATTCTTCGAGGCGATGCGAGATATAGACGATGCCGACACCATGGACGCTGAGCTCGCGGATTAAGGCGAACAACACCGGTATCTCGGAAGCGCTGAGCGCCGAGGTGGGCTCGTCCATCATCAGAACACGCGTCTCATGAACGACCGCACGCGCGATCTCGACGATCTGTTGCTGGCCAAGCGGAAGCGAACCCACAGGTCGATCGAGGGGAAGCCGTTGACCGAGACGCTCGAGCACCGCTGCGGCCGCCTTGCGCTGCGCCGCGCGATCGATCGTTCCCCATCGTGTGCGGCGCTCCCGGCCGACAAACAGGTTCTCCTCGATCGACAAGTCGGGAAAGAGCTGCAGTTCCTGATGGATCATGTCGATGCCGAGAGCGCGGGCGTCGCGCGCGGAACCGAACTGCACCGGGTTGCCGTCGAACACGACATGGCCACTGGTTGGAGAGTCGACGCCTGCGAGGATCTTGACGAGCGTCGATTTACCCGCACCGTTCTCGCCGATCAACGCGTGGACACGGCCAGCGTGAACCGCGAAATCGACACCCGACAGCGCGACGGTCCCTGGATAGCGCTTGGTGACGCCACTCGCGGCAACGATCGGAGCCGGAATCGCACTCATTTCGCAGTTCCGTTGACGACTTCCACCTGAACCGGCGTGACCTCGATGGCGCCATCCTCTCGCGTCGCGGACTTGCTGATCGCCCCGGTGAACACAACTGTCCGGCCCTGTAGCGTGTCGATCGGAAGCGGCGCCACAACCGTCCGCAGCACATAGTCATTTAGCGCATTGGCTGCGCCTGCGTAGTCGAACTGATTCGTGAAGTCAGAAAAGTGAATGAAACTGGATGCGTCGCGCAGTGCCGTGCCGCGGATGACTGGCCCGATCAGGATGGCAACCTTCGCCGACTTCGAGCCGCTCACCTGAACACGCATGACCCCGACGCGTGATTGACGATCGATCCCTTCGACCACGCCTGTTCCTTTGACGAACCGGGGTTTGGTCGGCGACCCATCAGGCATCACGACATCGATGACGTCGGTCGCGCTTTCGGACGCCTCGCGCATCAATCTCGGCCAGGTCGACGCGGCGAACATCTCCGCCGCGAAAGCGGCAGGTTTGTTGCCCTCGATCGGAACGACTGTCCACGGCCGAAGGATCGCGACGAGCGCCACAGGGGCGATCCACAAGACCGCCTGCACGACCCTGCGCCGCCGGACATCGGTCACTTCCACGCGGCTCCCGAGCCGCCGGCAAAAACCGACTCGCGTTCCTGACGCGCATCCGCCGAGGCGGACTTCACGAGGCGCTCCGCCGTGGTCCGGTCAGTGATCAACACGTTGATGCGCCGGCCGCGCAGGGCGCCGCGAATCGCTGCAAACTTCCGGCGTCCTCCGGCAATGCCGACGACGCGGTCGACGCGCTTGAGGTCCGCCAACTCGATCGCGATCACACGGTCGTTGAGGGGCGTGACGACCGGGTTGCCGTTCGCATCGAAGAACCGCAAACAGATGTCGCCGACTGCCCCTCGGTCGCTCAGTGATTTCAGCTCCTTCGCGGAGAAGACGTTGCCGCTGGCAGCGAGCATCTTCGAGGGCGTGACCGCACCGATGCCGACCAACGCCACCGTGATCGACCTGAACAACGCCATGGCTTCCTGTACGTAGCGGTCCTTCAACATGACGCGGCGCGCGTCAGCCGTTCCAACAGCCCCTGGGGCCGGCAAGAGAGTCGCGACCCCGCCGATGAGATTGGCAAGCCGCTGCGTCAGTTGCGTCGCGTGAAGCTCGGCGCTCGGATTGCCGATGCCACCGAGAATCTGGACCACTTGTGCACCGCCGCCACGCGCGCTCGGGTGCATGGCCTCGACCATCGCCAGGAGTGCCGCACTCCACGAGGAAATTCCAACGACATCGCGCGCCTTCAGCGTGGTTTCGAGATAGAACGCGGCGGCAGCGCCCAGGTCGCGCACGATTTGCTCTTCTTGATCAACGGCGTCGACAACGATCGCCTCCTGGAGACCATAGGCGGACTGTAAGGCGTCTTCGAGTTCGGGGTGCAGGCCTGAGGGCATCGACAGTGTCATCCGGACGATACCCTCCTTCTCGGCGCGCTTGAGCAGGCGGGAAACGGTGGACTGATGGATGTTGAGACGCTCCGTGATTTGCACCTGGCGCAGCCCATCGCGGTAGTACATGCGCGCGACCTTTGCCATCAATCGCAGTTCGTCGAGACGCGCCATCAGTGAACAGCCTCAGGTTGCCGACGATGACTTCGCGCACGGCTGACCGCGTCGCGCCAGCCCGCATAGAGTTCTTCTCGTCGATCGTTGTTCATCGTCGGCTCGAATCGTGATGTCTCGCGCGGCAATCGCGCCAACTCGTCCAGATCGCGCCACACGCCGACTGCGAGACCGGCGAGCCAGGCGGCGCCGAGGGCGGAGAGGTCCGAGGATGCAGATCGAATGACCGGGATCTGAAGCATGTCGGCCTGAAACTGCATCAAGTCATCGTTCTTGCTTGCGCCTCCGTCGGCGAGCAAAGCCGACGGTGCCCCCGTCTCCTCGCACATGGCGTCGAACACATCGCGGATCTGATACGCGATGGATTCGATGCTGGCGCGTGCGAGATGCGCGGCGGTGGTGCCACGGGTGAGGCCGCACGCCAGCCCCCGCGCGTTCGCATCCCAGTGCGGCGCACCGAGACCGGCCAGTGCGGGGACGAAATAGACGCCGCCCGCATCGTTGACCGAGGCCGCAAGTTCTGCGGCGGATGAACATCCGAGAATCTGGCCAATCCACTCGACGGCGCTGCCGGTCATCGTGATGTTGCCTTCGAGCGCATGCTGCACCTTCCCGCCGACACCCCACGCCATCGTCGTCGACAACCCATGCTTCGAGCGAACCGGCGCGGGGACGATCGTCATCAATGATGAGCCAGTTCCGTAAGTCGCCTTGATTCGGCCGGGCGAGAATGCCGCGTGACCGAACAGCGCCGCGTGCGAGTCCCCAATGGCACTGGCGATCGGGACACCCGCGATCTGACGAAGCGACGAGACCTCGCCCAACACTCCGCTCGACGATCTCACCGCCGGCAGGATCGCCGCCGGAATGGAGAACAGCGCCAACAACTCGGGATCCCAGGCTGCTGAGCGCAGGTTCAGCAACTGCGTGCGTGAAGCGTTGGTGACATCACAGGCGTGCACGGCGCCATTGGTCAGCCGCCACAGCAGCCAACTGTCAATCGTGCCGGCGCAGAGTTCCCCCTGTTCGGCACGACGCATCCCGTCCGGAATCGTCGTCAGCAGCCAGCGCAACTTGCTCGCGGAGAACAGGGGATCGATGGTCAGGCCGGTCGCCGTCTCCAGCTGTGATTGCAATCCGCGAGCACGCAGCGCGTCGCAGAACTCTGCCGTGCGGCGACACTGCCACACGATCGCAGGCCCGACCGGCGATCCGGTCTTCCGATCCCAGAGCAGGACCGTCTCGCGTTGGTTGGTAACCGCGACGGCATCGACATTGATTCCGCCGACCGCCGTGAGGCACTCCGACAGCGCGTCTTCAACACTGCGCCAGATTGCCTCGGCGTCCTGCTCCACCCATCCTGGTCGTGGGAACTCGATCGCGACCGGACGACTCGCTCGCGCCACGACGGCCGCCTGTTCGTCGAACAGCAGGACCTTGGTGTTAGTGGTTCCTTGATCGATGGCGAGAATGTGGCGGGTGGACATGACTAGTGCCGCACGAGTTCGAGTGCCGCCGCGCGAATGCCTTGAGCTGTCAGTCCAAAGTGATCCAGGAGAAACTCAGGCGCGCCCGTCGGCGCGAACACGCCGGGGACACCCATCAGGCGCATTCGCACCGGATGTGTCGCCACCACCACTTCGGCGACAGCACTCCCGAGACCGCCGTAGACGGTGTGCTCTTCGACGGTGACGATCGGTCCGCGGGCCGCGGCGTCGGCAATCGCGTCGCGATCGATCGGCTTGATTGTCGACAGATTCATCACAGCCGCATCCACGCCGTCCGCTGACAACAAGTCCGCAGCGTTGAGCGCGCGGCCGACAGTGACGCCGGCCGTGATGATCGTGACGTGACGACCAGGGCGAAGCGTCACGGCGCGGCCGATCTTGAACGGCGGTGCGTCCGCGGTGACCGTCGGCACGGGTATACGGCTGATGCGCAGAAAGAACGGACCCTCCGTCGCCGCCGCCGCGCGCACTGCACTCGCCGTCTCGACCGGGTCGGCAGGGACGATGACGGTCAAGTTCGCCAACGCGCGCGTCCACGCCAGATCTTCAATCGAGTGATGTGTCGGCCCCAACTCCCCATACGCCATGCCGCTCGACATCCCGCATAACTTGACGTTATGGCGGCTGTAGGCGACGTCCGCCTTCACCTGTTCCAACGCGCGCCCCGTCAAAAAGCACGAGGCGCCGCAGGTGAACGGAATCTTGCCGGCGCTCGCCAGACCGGCGCTGACGCCGACGAGATTCTGTTCGGCGATGCCAACGTTGATCAGGCGATCGGGAAAGCGCCGTTTGAACTCCTTCAGGTTCGAAGACCCCACTGAGTCGTTCACCACCGCGACGATGCGGCGGTCCTGCTCAGCGAGCGCGATGAGCGTCTCGGCGAAAGAGACCCGGCAATCAGCGGCGGTCATTCCTCGCCTTCCAGTTCCACGAGCGCAGCCGCGAGCTCTTCGTCGGTCGGCACACGATGGTGCCACTCGACCCGATCCTCGATGAAGGAAACGCCACGGCCTTTGTTCGTCCTGGCGATCACGCACGTCGGCCGGCCGTCGAGCACGGGGAGACGGTCGAACACATTGATGAGGGCGTCGACATCATGCCCGTCGACTTCGACCACACCCCAGCCGAACGCACGCCAACGCTCCGCGAGCGGCTCGAGGGCAATCGTCTTCTCGGTCGCATCCCCCTGCTGCAACCGGTTGCGATCGACGACGACGGTGAGATTGTCGAGATGCATGTGCGCGGCGGCCATGATCGCTTCCCAATTGCTGCCTTCCTGCAGTTCACCGTCGCCGGTGAGCACAAACGTCCGCCACGCCGCGGCGTCGAGTTTCGCCGCGATCGCCATGCCGACGGCGATCGGAAGGCCGTGACCGAGTGGTCCGGTATTCGCTTCGACGCCGGGTACCTTGTTCCGGTCGGGGTGGCCGTTCAACTGCGAGAGAGGGCGCATGTAGGTGTCAAGATCCGCTGGCGGAAAGAAACTGCGCTCCGCCAGGGCCGCGTACAGTGCGGCCGACGCGTGCCCTTTGCTGAGGACGAACCGATCGCGGTGTGGATCCTGCGGCTGCTCCGGACGCAGGCGCAGCACATGGAAATACAGCACGGCGAGAATGTCGGCGCATGACAGATCGCCTCCGGGGTGCCCCATCCGTGCGCGGTGGACCATCCGCAGGCTGCGGCGGCGAATCCGGCGCGCCCGTTCGAGAACGCTGATCTCCGTCTCTTGCATATTTATGCCGCATCTTGATTTCATGCGGCAGCTGGGTAATCTAACACATCATGCTAAGGATTGTCTTCGCGCTCACCCTGACGGGCGCCCTGTTGGTTACCGCCGCCGCGGCTCGCCAGCAGCCCGCGCCACTGCAGGGAGTGCCTCCGGTTGCGGATGCGGCGACATTTGCGCCACTCGCCACGCGCGTCGACCCATATGTGGCGAAACCGCGCGTCGTCGTGCTGACCGACATCGCCAACGAGCCCGACGATCAGATGTCGTTCGTCCGGCTTCTGGTTTCGTCAAATCAGTTCGACATCGAGGCGCTGGTCGCGACGACATCCAGGCACCTCCGTTCCGCCCCCCGGCCAGACGTCATGCGCTCGGTGATTGACGCGTATGGCCGAGTGCACGCCAACCTCGCCAAACATGAACCGGGCTTTCTTCCTGCCGAGGCGCTGACCAAACTGGTGGTCTCCGGCCAGGACAGCTATGGCATGGCAGCGGTCGGCGCGGGTCGCACGACGCCTGGTGCTGAAGCGATAATTCGGGCCGCCGATTCCGCCGATCCGCGACCACTCTGGATCTCGATCTGGGGAGGCGCCAATACGCTCGCGCAGGCTCTGTGGCAGGTGCGCGCGACCCGACCCGCCGACGTGCAGCGTTTCGTCGACAAGCTGCGCGTCTATACCATCTCCGACCAGGATGACGCGGGCCCGTGGCTGCGACGGGAGTTTCCGACGCTTCACTACATCGCCACGCCAGGCGACACCAACGATTATCACGTCGCGACGTGGACGGGAATTTCCGGCGACGAGTTCTACCGAAACGGCGCCGGTGCCGATTTCCGCACCGTGTCCGACGCTTGGGTCGAGGAGCACATGCGCAAGAAGGGACCACTCGGCGCGCTGTATCCGCACCCGTGCTGCATTATCGAAGGAGACACGCCGTCCTTCTTGAGCCTGATGAACAACGGTCTCGTGTCCTACATGAATCCGACGTTCGGCGGATGGGGCGGACGATACGTCTGGCGGCAACCCTGGCTCGAGACACGGCCGTACTGGACCAACTCACGCGCGTCACGCGACACCGTCGTCGGCACCGACGGCAAGAGCTATACGTCGGATCAGGCCACCATCTGGCGCTGGCGCGAGGCCTATCAGCACGACTTCGCCGCACGCATGGACTGGACGATCAAAGACGTCGCGTCGGCGAACCACAATCCGGACGTCGTCGTGAACAACGTGGAAGGCAAGGCTGCAGTGATGCTCGAGGCGACGGTTGGGACGCCGATCACGCTCGACGCAGGCAAGAGCCACGATCGAGACAAGAACACGCTGAAGTATTCGTGGTTCTTTTATCCAGAAGCCGGAAGCGGACTGCCCAACACCGGCGCAGGGCGTCAGGGCGGTGGACCGCCCGCCGCTGCGGCGCGCGGTTCTGGCATTCCATCAGCGCCACCAGGAGGGCGTCCGGCGCCAACGCCTCGAGTCACGGTGACCAACGGGAACTCTGCGGTTGCGACCATCACACCGAATACGCCTGGGGTGGCGCATGTGATCCTGGCGGTGACCGACAACGGTGAGCCGGCACTAACGTCGTACCGAAGAGTGATCCTCACCATCCAAAGCGCCAGCCGCTAACGTGGACGTCTAGTGCTCAATGTCCAATGTTCAATGTCCAATGTTTCACATTAGCATTGAACATTGCGAATCACCCTCATCGCCCTCGTCGTCTGCGCAACCTCCGCGGTGACCCAGCCTGCCCGTGAGCCTCTAACTGCCGCGGGCATCGTGCCGATGCCTGGAGTCGAAGGACGAATCGATCATCTCGCGGTCGATCTCGCGGGGAAGCGTCTGTTCGTTGCCGCGCTCGGCAATGACACCGTCGAAGTCGTCGACACGAGCGGTTTACGGGTGATCAAATCGATCTCGGGACTGCACGAGCCTCAGGGGATTCGATTCCTGCCGGATCGGAATCGAGTGGTCGTCGCCAACGGCGGAGATGGTTCAACGGTCTTCTATGACGGCACGACGCTCGCACCCGTTCGTGCCGCAAAAACCAGCGGTGATGCTGATAACGTTCGCTACGATCCGAAGACCGGCCGCGTCTACGTCGGATATGGCGATGGCGCGCTGGGAAGCTTCGATCCAGACGGCAAACCGCTCGGCGACGTCAAGCTTGCAGGCCATCCCGAGTCGTTTCAACTCGAAAGTTCCGGACCCCGAATCTTTGTCAACGTTCCGTCCGCAGGACATGTCGCCGTGCTCGATCGCGACAAGCAAACCGTGACGGCGACGTGGCGAGTCACTGCGGCGGGCGCGAATTATCCGATGGCCCTCGATGAAGCCAATCGTCGGCTCTTTCTCGGCTGCCGGCGGCCGGCAAAGTTGCTCGTGTACGACACACAATCGGGAACATTCGTGACGGCCGTCGACATCGTCGGTGACACCGATGATCTGTTCTACGACTCCACACAGAAACGGTTGTACGTAATCGGGGGTGAAGGACTCATCACCGTGCTCGAGCAGCAGGACGCCGACCACTATCGACTGGTGCAGAAGATTCCGACCGCTGCTGGTGCGCGCACAGGTCTCTTTGTGCCGGAACTCGGCAAGCTGTTTGTCGCGGTTCCTCACCGCGGCGCCCAGCGCGCCGAGATCCGGGTGTACAACTCCAGCCCCTAGGGCCGCTTCCTTATTTGCTCACGCGCACAACAAAATCCGGCGATGGCTCTGCGAAGCCAGCGGTGACGGCGTATAGCGCGTTGCCGAACTTCGCAACCGTCGTCGGCACTTTCGTCGCTGCGTTCGACGTGAATGGTTCGGTGATCGGGTCTCCGATCGTGCCGGAGAGGTAATCGGCGGATAGCTCGACGACCGCGATCTGATTGCGGAAATTCTGCACGACGTACAGCGTCTTGCCGTCGAGCAGCAATCCGTCGGCATTGGGCAGCAACCCGCCGCCAAGATTCACCGCGACCGCCGTGTGTGTTGCCGTATCGATCCGATAGAGCTGCATCGTCGGGCCAACGACGACGAAGAGATGCTCGCCGTTCGGCGTCGCCGCGATACCGTTGGTCCTGAACGTGCCGGGAAGTGGAATCGCAGTGAAGGTCTCTGCTGGCTCGCCCGCAGGTCCGAGTGCCACCTTATAGAGGAATGGTGCCTGGGTGTCGGTGAAGTAGGCCGCTTCACGCGTGATCACGACGTCGTTGATGAACGTCGGCGCGGTCTTGAACTGATACGAAGCGACAACGTCACCGGACTCGGCATTGAAGATGGTGCCCATGCCGCTGCCGGCACGCGCGACAAACAACAGGTTGCTCCTCGGATCGTGCTTCAGCCCGGTTGCTGGCACGCCGTCGGAAGCCGCCAGGGTGGCGAATTCGCCGGTTCGCAAGTCTCCCACCAGGATCTGCCCGCGCGTCGTCGCCGCAAGCGATCCCGCGTAAAACGTCGATCCGTTTCCGACGGCAATCCCTTCAGGACCGAAGTCGGCCGGGAGCTGAATGAACTCGGGAAACGCTCGTGCCGAAGTTCCCGCTGACGCGACAATGATGAGGCCTGCCAGAGCAATCAGGCCTTGCTGGAAATGTCGAGCGCACACGCGCATGTGACCTCCTCACTACCCCTGGCGGGATTGTACGTCAGCGGTGGACGCACTCGTTCAATTCACGATTGAAAATGGCTGAGCACGAAGAGCTCTGTTGTAGACTCCGTGGGACAAGTCGCGGAGATTTCGTCATGACGTTCATCGCTCGCACCGTCGCGTTCGCGGCCGTCGCACTTCTGTCGCTCGCGATCGGGCCGCGACCCTCCGATGATCTCGACACGTTCATCAAGACCCAAATGGCACAGCGTGAGATCAACGCGCTGTCGCTCGCGATCATCCAGGACGGAAAGATCGAGGCGCGCGCGTACGGCGTCACGAGCAGAGGCGGGGCCCCGGTTACAACCGACACGCTGTTTCAAGCAGGATCGATCAGCAAGCCGGTCGCGGCGATGGGCGCGCTGAAGCTCGTCGAACAGGGCGTCCTGTCGCTCGGCGAGGACGTCAACGGCAAGCTGAAAAGCTGGAAGGTCCCCGAGAACGAGTTCACGCGAACCGAGAAAGTGACATTGCGCGGGCTTCTCAGCCACACCGCCGGCCTCACCGTGCACGGCTTTCCGGGATACGACGTCACCGAAAAGATGCCATCTGTGGTCGAGGTCCTCGACGGCAAGGGCAACACCGAGGCGGTGCGCGTAAATGTTGTGCCGGGGAACCTCGCGAGGTACTCGGGCGGCGGCTACACGGTGATGCAGCTGCTGGTCGCGGATGTGACCGGAAAGCCGTTCCATCAGTACATGAGCGACAGCGTGCTTGCGCCCCTGGGCATGACCAGCAGCACGTATCAGCAACCGCTGCCTGCCAATCGTGCGGCGCTCACCGCATCGGGCCACTACGCTGATCGCTCGCCGGTTTCCGGAAAGTGGCACGTGTATCCCGAGATGGCAGCAGCCGGCCTCTGGACGACGCCTACTGACCTCGCGCGGTTCGCGATCGAAATCCAGCAGTCCCTCGCTGGCAAATCGAACAAGGGTCTATCGCAGGCCATGACCCGGGAGCAGCTCACCGACGTGAAGCAAAGCAACTACGGTCTCGGCCTGGGACTCTCGGGCACTGGCGCTGCGCGTACGTTCGGGCACAACGGGCGGGATGAGGGGTTCGACGCGATGATGCTGGCGTTCGCCGAAACCGGTCAGGGTCTCGTCGTCATGATCAACGCGAACGACAACTCAGGGATGATGAATCGCATCAGCGCCGCCGTCGGACGTAAGTACCACTGGCCTCCCCGAGCCGGGTCCGCTGCCGCCGCGACGAAAGGCATGGCGCCCGACATGCCGCTCGAGATCGTCACGGGACGCTATGAACTCTCCAACAACAACATGCTGACGCTCGCTGCAGCCGGTGCGAGTCTGTTCACCGACGTGGACGGTTTGCCGGACGAGGAATTCATCTTCATCGGCGGCAATCGATTCGGCTCGACCCAGCGCAATGTCAGCTTCGGAATCGCCCGCGATTCGACCGGCGCGGTGAGCGGCCTCGCCTGGATGGCCAGCGGAACAGAACGGACGATCCCGCGCATCGGTCCCCTCTTCGCTTCGGTGAAACCCGCGAGTGATCCTGATCCGTCGTTCACCAAGTCAGTCGACGCGGCTCTTCGCGCATTCGCGGAGGGTGGCGAAGCCGTCCGAAGCGTCCCGCACCTCACTACCGGCGCCCGCACGGAGCTCTCCGCCGCGCCGGCGCGGCAACTGGCAGGCGTCCGTGAAGTCACGTACTTGTCATCGCAAGACGTGACCGGCCGCCGGATCGAGCGGCACGGCAGTACGGTCGCGAAGGTGATGTTCTATCGAGTGGAAACCGCTCAGCGTTCTCGGAACGTCCTCGTGCACGTGACCGGCGACAACCTGATCACGGATTACGACGTCGTTGAGAAGTAGTAATGGATTCAGGGCCGACAATCGGTGAGAGTCCGCATCCTGTCTCCCTTCACGAACGCATCGACCTGATTGATGTTGTTCGCGGCTTCGCGCTGTTTGGTGTGCTGCTCGCGAATCTGGTTTGGATTACCACAGACGTTCTACTCACGGATACGCGACTCTCACAGCTGCCCACGGCACCGCTTGATCGGATCGCCGAACACCTGGTGGTGCTGTTCGTCGACCACAAGTTCTACACACTATTCTCGTTTCTGTTCGGATTGGGTTTTGGCCTTCAGTTGTCCCGCGCCGAGGCGCGCGGCTACAACGTCGTCGCGGTCTACACGCGGCGGGTATCGATTCTCGCAGTCATCGGTTTACTCCATATCGCTCTGGTCTGGTATGGCGACATTCTGCTCGTCTATGCGATCGGGGGGTTCGGGCTCCTGATTGTTAGACATTGGAACACGCGCCTCCTGATCACGCTGGCCTTGACCCTCGCGCTTTTCGCGCGCGCAACAGTCGATGTGACGCCACCAACCCCGGTCACACTTGACCACCCGCAGACCGACGCCGAGATTCGGGACGCCGAGAAGGAACGCAAGCTTGCGATTTTTGACGGCACGTCCTACCGCGCTATCGCGCGCGAGAATGCATCGTTTTACTATCGCGATATTGTCGAACGCGGCGTGGGACTGTTTCTACTGCCGCAAGTGTTCGCACGATTCATTTTTGGACTGTACGTGGGTCGACGAAACTGGGCTCTGCGCACGAGCGAACTTTGCCCGGCGCTGCGGCGTCTGCTTCCGTGGACCTTTGCCGCAGGCGTCATCGGCAATGGCACGGCCATGTTGATCGAGGAGTTTCAGCAGGCGAATGTGATCGGACGCAATGCCTTTTGGGTGCACGCGTTCCAGCCTGTCGAAGAAGCCGGCATTCTTGCGCTGGCCTTCACCTATTTGATCGGGCTCGTTCTGTTGTTTCACCGGAGCGATGCCTGGCGCCGGCGGCTTGCGTACTTCACGCCCGTTGGCCGCATGGCCTTGACGAACTATTTGACGCAGTCTGTGCTGTATCTCTTACTCTTCACCGGCGTCGGCTTCGGCATGTACGGCGAAGTCGGTCCGGCCTGGTGCGTGGTTCTTGCGCCGATCATCTTTGCGGTGCAGATGGCGTTCAGCGGATGGTGGCTCACACGTTTTCGTTTCGGACCGGCGGAATGGGTGTGGCGAACGTTGACGTATGGTCAGATGCAGCCGATGCGAATCAGCGTCTCGGCTCATACCGCGTGATGACAAGCCTCTCTCCTCGAGTTCTGATCGCATACACTGCGCAGATGCACCGACGCCACTTCATCACATCGACACTTGGCGCCACATTCATGGCCGCCACGAGCAACGCTTCGAGCGCGCAGACGCAAAACAGCGCGACCAGGACTCCAGAGTTGTATGTGTGGCGGCAGTACGTTCTTCGCAACGGTACTCAGCTCGGACGTCTCGCTGACTACCTGCAGAACGCGGCAATTCCAGCTCTCAACCGACTCGGCCATTCGCCGATTGGCGTCTTCGAGGTGACGTTCGGACTTCCGACACCGATGGTGTTCGTACTGACGCCATCGGCGTCGCTCGACAGCCTGGCCTCGATTGAGACCAGGCTCGAACGCGACGAGGCGTTCATCAAGGCTGCGGCCGGATACTTCAACGCGCCGGCGACCGATCCCGTCTACCTGCGCCAGGAGGTCTCACTGCTGACCGCCTTCCCAAATGTGCCCAGGGTCGAGGTGCCGGCGGCGACCGCCGCGAAAGGGCCGCGGCTCTTCGAGCTCCGCACCTACGAGAGCCACAACGAGCGGGCGCATCGAGCGAAGGTTCGAATGTTTGCCGAGATGGGCGAGGTCGACATCTTCCGCGCGTGCGGACTGACACCGGTGTTCTTCGCGCGCACGCTCGCCGGCTCGCGAATACCGAGCCTGATATACATGCTCGTGCACGAGAACATGGCCGGCCGCGAGAAGAGCTGGGACAACTTCCGCAACAACGCGGACTGGAAAAAACTGTCGTCGACGCCCGGCTACGCCGACGCCGAGATCGTGTCGAACATCACGACGGTTTTTCTCCGGCCGGCGGCCTATTCGCAGGTCTGAGCGATTAACTCAGAAAGACAATCTGCGCCGGCGAGCCGACCGGTGTGTACTGCCCGGTGAACGTCAGCGCTCCCGACTTCTGGTTGATGCGGAAACTGGCGATTGCGTCCGATCGCTGATTGCACGAGAACAAAAACGCGCCGGACGGATCAATAGTGAAGCTTCGTGGGTAATCGCCGCGCGTCCACTCCTCACCGGCCCAGGTCAGCGTTCCGTCGGCTCCGATCGAGAGCCACGCCACGGAATCGTGCAGGCGATTGGCCACGTAAACGAACCGCGCGTCTGGTGAGAGTGCGATCTCGGAGGTGAAGTTCGTGCCGACAAATCCGCGCGGCAACGTCGAGACCGTTTGTGTGTCGCGAACGCGCCCACTCGATGCATCGAACTCGAAAGTAATTATCGTCGACGCTTCCTCCTGCAGCGAGTAGAGCCAGCGTCCATTCGGATGGAACGCGAAATGGCGGGGACCGTCGCCTGGTGGCACCGCGACCGACGGCGGGTCGTTCGGCACCAACGCTCCCTTCGCGTCGTCGAATCGCCAGATCCGGATCTCATCGAGTCCGAGATCGGCGGCAAGAACGAATCGGCCCGACGGATCTGCTTCGATCATGTGCGCGTGCGGTCGATCGTGGCCGCTGATTGCGAAGCTGCCGGCCGGAGCGCTCGATGGCTGTATCGGACCGACCGTGCCTTGATGGCGCTTGACGTCTGACGCCGAACCGAGTCGCCCGTCTGCCTGAATTGGCAGGACTGCGACCGAGCCGCCCCCGTAATTCGCGACAAGCGCATACTTCCCGCCCGGATGAATGCTCATATGAGCAGGTCCGGCACCTTCCGAGCTCACGGAGTTGAGCAGCGTCAGCAAGCCGGTCGCGCGATCCACGGCGTAGGCGCTGACCGATCCGGATCCCGTACTCGGATCGGCGAGCTCGTTGGCGGAGTAGAGATGGGTGTGATTGCGATTGAACGCTAGCCACGTCGGGTTGGATTCGGACCTCACAATCTCCTTGGCCGTCAGTGCGCCGCTCGAAGTATTCAGCTCGAAAACGTGAATTCCTTGCCCGCGGTTTTGTCCTCCCCGCGAGCTGTAAGTACCGACGTAGGCGAGGATGGGTCTTCCATTTGCGCTGCGCTGCCGCAGTCGCGCCGCGCTCGGCGCGAACACACTCCACGCTGCCACCGCCTGCACGAACTCACGACGCGTTGGTTTGCGCATTAAGTCCTGCCGCTCAAGATCGTCACGACGACCGCCAACGAAACCATCGCTTGTACCAAGGACGATTCGACATCTCATCGGTTGACCAGCCCTCTATCGCA
>Ga0207701_10001208_pt1 | contig 27407 bp, 28 predicted proteins | sample KBSSwiSSwithPhiX_FD_184294 | JGI IMG/M metagenome (GOLD analysis project Ga0207701, IMG submission 184294) | Switchgrass rhizosphere bulk soil microbial communities from Kellogg Biological Station, Michigan, USA, with PhiX - S5 (SPAdes) (version 2) | ecosystem: Environmental > Terrestrial >... | reverse complement strand
CCGACCCTGACCAAGGTCGTCGACGGCGTGCCCGGAGCCTTTCCAAATCCAGCCTATGGCCAGTTGCAGGGGCTCGGCATCGCGCTGTTCGTGCTGCTGGTGATCCTCGCCCTGATCAAATGGGGCTCCGGCTTTATCGCCAACGTCTCGGTATTGCTCGGCATCATCGCGGGCGCGGTTCTCGCCAGCGTGCTCGGCGTCATGCATTTCGAAAAGGTCGGAGCGGCGCAATGGGGCGCGCTCGTGATCCCGTTCCGCTTCGGTGTTCCGCAGTTCCACCTGGTGCCGATCATCACCATGTGCATCGTGATGATCGTGGTGATGATCGAATCGCTCGGCATGTTCCTCGCGCTTGGTGAGATCACCGGCAAGAAAGTCGACCGCGACGCGCTGACGAAGGGTTTGCGCGCCGACGGCGTCGGCACGCTGCTCGGCGGCATCTTCAATACCTTCCCCTATACGTCGTTCTCGCAAAACGTCGGGCTCGTCAGCGTCACCGGCGTGCGCTCGCGCTGGGTCACCGTTACCGGCGGCGCCATCCTGCTGTTGCTCGGGCTCTTGCCGAAGATGGCGGCGTTGGTGGAGGCTGTGCCGCTGGTCGTGCTCGGCGGCGCCGGTCTCGTGATGTTCGGCATGGTGGCCGCGACCGGCGCGCGCATCCTGGCTGCGGTCGATTTCAAAAATAACCACTTCAACCTGTTCGTGGTCGCGATCTCGGTCGGCTTCGGCATGATCCCGCTGGTCGCCCCGAATTTTTTCAAGAACCTGCCGCATGACCTGCACCCGCTGCTGGAATCCGGAATTTTGCTCTGCGCGCTCGTCGCGGTCGTTCTGAACGCCTTCTTCAACGGCGTCGGAAGCAAGGCGGCTGCGGAAGCGGACGCAGCAGCCGCGGCGTCATCAGCGCAGCATGTGTGAGCAGTCCTCATCCTGAGAGCCGGCAGCAGGCGGGTGTCTCGAAGAATTGCTACAGCCAACGGCCTCATCGTTCGAGACGTGCGAAGACGCGCTCCGCACCATGAGGAATAAGAGTTAGCTCCCCCGATACGTCGCGTAGCTCCACGGCGTGACCAGCAGCGGCACATGCAGGTGCCCTTCGGGGTCGCTCACCGAAAAGCGCAACGGGATCTTGTCAAGAAATGGCGGATCCGACATCGGCACGCCGCGCGCGGCAAAATGATCGCCGACGCTGAACATTAGCTCATAGCGGCCGATCGGCACCGGCCGGCCGCCGATCAGCGGCTGATCGGTGCGGCCGTCACTGTTGGTCACCGCGCGCGTGACCACACGGGGGGCGCCGAGTTCGGCAAGCTCTGTGAGCTCGATCGCAATCCCCGCTGCCGGCTTGCCGCTATGGGTATCGAGCACATGGGTGGACAGGCAACCGTGCACCCGCAGCTTGTCGTCAGCCAATACGAGCCGATCCAGTCGCAGCGCCGCAATCCGACAGATTTCCGCGATCGACGTCTGCGTTTCCGCCTTGGCATCGTTGGGCAGCCGCCGCTCGAAATCTCGCAAGATCGATTCCTTGGTGTGGCGGCGAACGCAGATGATATAGGGAAAGCCGAACTTTGAACGATAGGCGTTGTTGACGCGCTCGAATGCCGCATACTCGGCATCCGACAGCCGGTCGAGGCCGACGCTGTTCTGTTCGGCATCGGATTCGGCGGTAAGCCCGGCCGCGCGCTGGGTCTTGTTGGCGAGATCAGGATGCGCCTTGATCAGTGCGAGGCGCAGTTCCGCGGGAGCGTGATCGACTGCCGCTTTCATCGCATCGAACAGCTGTTTCACGCCCACGAAGGGGCGCGCAGATGCAACCTGTTCTGCAATCCACGGCGAATATTCGAAGATGTTCGACAGCGCCGCAACAAAATCATCCTTGCTGCAGCGATTCAGGTCGGACAGTGTTTTCCCTGACATTTCGCGCCTCACCGTTCTCGCCGGACGATCACTCGTCGGGCTTCCTGCGATCATACGACCAACCAAACAGGCCGGTTCGGCGAACCTCCGGCTCCGGGGGCGGCGTGGCCTCCCTGACCTCGGCCTGCGGCGCCGGTGCGGGTGGCGCCGGCAGATTGTCGCATTTCATCGAATAGACCAGTTCGCCCTTTGCAGTCTGACCAATCGGAGCACAATGATCCGCACGCGTGGTTGCGCTCTTGGTCTTGGGCGTCAATTGGGTTTGCGCCCAAGCCGGAGAGGCAATCAGCGCAACGAGCAGCAGCAATTTCTTCATCGGTCGGCCTCACAGCACACCCCTTCCCGACCCGAGCGGATCGGTTGCAGCAAGCCTAGTATAGCTGGGCTGGATGCAACTGCTGAATAATTAGCCGCACTCGCCTTCTGATTAAGAAATTTGCTCGCCGCTTCGTGATGGCCGCGATCGTAATAATCCGTCCGAGCATCCTTATGTGGGGTGCAGCGCTGATGCGCGGGGCGCGTTGCCTCGCCCGACAGAGCGCGTGAGGAGAACCATAATGCGTAAAGCCATTCTCGGCACTGCACTGATTGCCGGCGCGACAGTCCAGTTCGCCGCTGCCGCCGAGCGTCATCACACAAAGAAGGCGGCTCGCGTGCCGGCTCCGGCGAGCGACCAATTCCGCAATTCGAATGCCTCATGGCCGGCCCAGCAGGCGCAGCCCGACTGGTCGCGCTACTCCGGCGGCTACTCGGCGCCGGCCGGCCGCTAGACTCTTTGGCCAGAATCAAGAAGCCGGTCGCAAATGGCTGCCGCGTTTCGGTCGCTTCCACCGCGAACAGCCGGAGCTGACGATCTGCGGAGATCGCGCCAACTCTTCGTATGGCGACGGTCTGTCCGCCCGCTAGGTGGCGTGGACTCTAGGGATTTCCTTTTAGGAGCAAATCAGATTCAAGGCTGCTTTTGGGGAGGCAGTCTTGGGTGTGATGGACCGGTTGGATTTGAGCGACGCGGCGCCGAACGCGATACTCGCGAGTGTACTGACTAGGGCCACGTCACGCCGTCGGATCGCTCCCCAGCCAAACAGCACCCAACGTAGCCAATGCGTCATTCTCGGTATTTTTCTCAAATACAGGCGCTCATAAGCCGACGTATCGTGAGAACAGCGACGGGTCTGCGCCCAGAGCAGCGTCGTCTCCACGCCATGCCGTTACGCCCTTTTCGATAAAGATGTGAGCTGTGGCCAACCGCCGTAGTGCTGCGATATTCTTGTCGACCAGAAGAATGGAAAGGCCGTCCGCTTTCAGGGCTTCAAGACACGACCAGATCTCCGTCCGTATCTGGGGGGCCAGTCCTTCCGTTGCCTCATCAAGAAGCAGAAGCTGTGGGTTTGTCATCAGCGCTCGCCCAATAGCGAGCATCTGCTGTTCACCTCCCGACAGCAGGCGACCGCTTTGCCGCTCTCTCTCAAACAATCGCGGAAATAGCGCATAGACGCGCGCGAGCGTCCAGGCGTTCCGCCTTCCGAGCCGGTTCGCTCTCGTTGCGAGCAGGTTCTCTCGCACGCTGAGTGTCGGGAAGATGCGCCGCCCTTCCGGGACGTATCCGATCCCGAGGCGGGCGATCGTTTCGGGCTTCGCGTTGGTTATCCGTGCACCCTTAAAGACGATGCATCCGCCAGTCACATTGTTCAAGCCCATGATCGCACGGACCGTGGTTGTCTTGCCCATGCCATTGCGCCCCAGCAACGTGACGACATGACCCGAGGGCACCGCCAGGTTTACGTCGAACAGAACCTGGTTGCGACCGTAGCCGCTCTGAAGGTTGCTCACCTCAAGCATGGCCTTGCCCTGCATCAAGGTAGGCCGACATTGCTCGCGGATCGTTACGGACCTCGGCGGTCGTGCCGATGCAAACCGATCGCCCTGCGACCAGGACGCAAACACGATCAGCGAGCCGAAACACCGCATCCATATCGTGCTCGATCAGCAGCATGGTTGTCGAACGCTTCAGTCTGACAAGCAGCTCAACCATCTGGCGGGTTTCGCCCGGTCCGAGGCCGGCCATCGGTTCGTCAAGCAGAAGCATACGGGGAACCGAGGCGAGCGCGACGGCGATCTCAAGCACACGCTGCTGTCCGTGCGACAGCATTCCTGACGGCTGGTCTGCCAGGTCGTTCAGGCCGACGTTGGTCAGGATCTGGAGCGCCGGCGCGACAAGCGCAGGTTCGGATCGGGCGTCTCTCCAGAATCGAAATGAATGCGCAAGACGCGCTTGCACGGCCATCGCAACGTTTTCGAGTGCCGTGAACTCCGGCAGCAATTCGGGCGTCTGGAAAATACGCGACATGCCTCGATGAACGCGTTCCGCCGTGCGCAACGCCGACACCTCTTCTCCATCGAAAATGATGGTTCCGCTGTCCTGCTGCAATTCGCCGAAAATCTGTTTGAGAACAGTCGTCTTGCCCGCGCCGTTTGGTCCTATCAATGCCAGGCACTCACCCTCGAATACCGACAAACTCAATCCATCCGTGGCCGCGATGCCTCCAAATCGCTTGTGCAGGCCGTTGAGCTCAAGAAGCGCAGCGATTCCAGTCATGCGCCTCTACCCCGACCTCCCACCAGGCCCACAAGACCATTCCCCGGCATCAGCACGATGAACAGGATTACTGCTCCGACTAGCGGCTGCCAGTACTCCGTGAGACTAGAAAACAATGTCTCAAGGCAAATGAACACAATCGCGCCGGCCAGCGGTCCGAACAGATTCCCTACGCCGCCAAGAATGACCATGATCAGCAACTCGCCGGATTTGGTCCAATGCAGCATGTCCGGACTGACGAAACGCATCAGGTTTGCAAACAGGGCGCCGGACAGACCCGCGCCCATCCCTGCGATCGTGAAGGCCGCGACCTTGTAGAAAAATGTCTCGACGCCGAGCGCTATCATGCGCCGTTCATTCTGCCGGATCCCGTCCAGCACACGCCCAAAGTGCGAGTTCTTAAGACGTCCCATCGCGGCGAAACAGGCAATCATTATCGAAAGGCTCACGAAATACATGATCGTGTCGTCGCTCAAACTGAAAGAGCCCAGATTGTTGCGTTGCCGGATCGAGAGGCCGTCCTCGCCTCCATAGGCTTTGAGCGAAAGCACAATGAAGAAGATCATCTGCGCGAAAGCCAGCGTGATCATGATGAATTGGACGCCGCGTGTTCGCATCGCCATCGCTCCGATGACCGCAGCCGCCGACCCGCCTACGAGCATCGCGAGCGGAGCCGTCACGAGCAACTGTTGGGTTCCGGGCAAGAAACCCCAGAAGCGTTCGCCGGAAATCGCATTCGAGTACGATATTGCGACGGTGTAGCCGCCCAACCCGAAGAAGGCCGCATGCCCGAGGGATACAAGGCCTCCGAAACCGACGAGAAGGTTCAGGCTCGCCGCCGCGATCGCGGCAATGACGATGCGGGTTGCAAGCGGTATCAGCGCCGGATCGCCAATCGCCTTCGCGATTACAGGGACGCTCACGCCAACCCCGATCGACGCAACAAGCAAAAAGCCATTCAGCAACGTTCTGCGCCTTATCGACGTCACGACTGAAAGCCCGGCGCCGCAACAAGCCCTTGCGGTTTCACAATGAGAACGAGCGCCATCAACAGGTAAATCGCGATGGACGAAAATCCGGCCCCGAGAGCATCGGCATCCGAGGCCGCCATGAAACGCTTCAACATCGTGGGTGCGTAGGCGTGAGTGAGCGTATCGACGAGCCCGACCAGCATAGCGCCGACGAACGCGCCTCGAATTGATCCCATTCCACCGATCACGACCACCACAAACGTAACAATAAGAATGTGCTCTCCCATACCTACCTGAACGGCGAGAATGGGACTCGCCATCATTCCGGCAAGGCCCGCCAGAAGCGCGCCAAGGGCAAAAACGATCGTATAGATGAGCCGGATGTCGATGCCGAGCGCGCGCACCATCTCGCGATCGGTTGCGCCGGCGCGTATCAGCATCCCCACCCGGGTGTAACCCACGATCAGATACAGCCCAAGTGCGACGAGGACACCGACACCGATCACCAGCAGCCGGTAGGCGGGATAGCTCAACCCAGGAACAAGCGTGATGGCGGTGTTCAGCGCTTGGGGAACGCCGACGAACAGCGGCTGCCGTCCTACAATCACGGTTGCGAGCCCGTCGATAATCAGAATCAGGGCAAATGTCGCACCCACCTGGCTGAGGTGCGCGCGGTCGTAGAGGCGCCGCAGGATGGCAGCCTCGATGATCACGCCGATAATCGCCGACGCGACAAGAGCAATTCCAGTACCGACAAGGAACGAACCCCAACGCGTGGCCGCAAGCGCACCGGCCATGGCGCCCACCATGTAGAGGGAGCCATGAGCGAGGTTGATAATGCCCATGATTCCGAACACGAGCGTCAAACCGGCCGCCAGCAGGAACAGCGTGAGGCCGAACTGCAAGCCGTTCAGCGTTTGCTCAAGAAACAAGATCATGGCGTCGGCCGATTAGAGCGGACAATCTGCCGAGTAGCTGTCGCCATAATCGCTCGCGATCTTGTTCTTGGTCACAAGCACCGGCTTCCCGTCGGAATTCTTTTCGACCTTCAGGATCCACCAGTCCTGGATAGGATGCTGGTTCTTCGCAAACTTGAACTTGCCGCGAACGGTCGGAAATTTTGCGGCAAGCATCGCCGTGCGGAACGCAGCTGCGTCGTCGAGATTGCCCCTGGTTTCACGCAATGCCGCACCGACGGCCAACGCGGTCTCGTACGATTGACTGGCAAAGACCGTTGGAAGCCGACTGTACTTCTGCTGGAACGACGACACGAATGCACTGTTGGCGCTACCGGGAAAATCGGCGTTCCAATGCGTCGTCGCGGTGATGCCTATGGCAGCATCGCCGACGGCAGCAAGGATCGTACTGTCCAGCGACGACTCGGGAACCACCATCGGGATGCTCGATGCCAATCCGGACTGGCTATATTGTCGAATAAATGCGATCCCGAGTCCGCCCGGATGAAACTGGAACACGACGTCGGGCTTCGCGGCACGAATTTTGGCAATCTCCGCCGAAAAATCCGTCTGATCGAGGCGCGTGTAAAGCTCATCAAGAACCTCACCCTTGAACGTCCGTCTGAAGCCGGTGAGCGCGTCCTTGCCGGCCTGATAGTTCGGAGCGAGTATCACAGCACGCTTATAGCCGAGTTCATTTGCGGCAATTCCGGCAGTCTCATGCAACGTATCGTTTTGCCAAGCCACCGCGAAATAGTTCTTGTTGCAGCCCTTGCCGGCGAATATTGACGGCGCCGCGTTTGGACTAACGTAAAAGCCGCCGGCCTCCAGAATGTCCGGAGCGACCGCCGCCAGGATGTTCGAAAACACGATTCCGGAAAATAGCTTTATTCCGCTCGTCTTCTGCATGCGCTCAAGAACTGTCTTCGCCTGAGCGGGTTTCAAGGCGTCGTCCTCGACCACCATTTCAACCGCCACACCGCCAAGCGATCCGCCTTCCTGATCGACCGCAAGCCTGAAGCCATCACGAATGTCGGCTCCAATGTAACCGCCTGGCCCGGACAGCGTCGTGATAAAGCCGATCTTCAGTGGCGGCGTCTGAGCCAACGCTACAGACCCAAACTGGGAAAGGCCCAGCACCACCGCTCCGGCAAGAAATTGTCGCTTCGAGATCATGGGGCTTCTCCTGGTTCGAAAGGACTCCGTTGCCGCCGCCCTAGGCGGCGCTATTCCGGGATTCTGGATTACCGAGGCCTGACGCCGCGAATGCCATGCGCACCGCGTCTTTCTCGGCTTCGGTCAGCGAAAGCAACGGTCGGCGGACAGGACCTCCATCCTGGCCGAGCAGCTCTTGCCAGAACTTGGCATGCGCCTGCGGCTTCTCGGGTGGCCTGCTGTCGCGGAAGGCTTTGCGAACCGGCTGCAGGCTGTCACGGATAATCCGCGCCCGCTTCACGTCGCCGCGCATCGCGAGATCCGTGTACTCGCGCATACGGCGATCGTTCGGGGTCTGGATCAGGTAAGGCGTGTTCGAGCACAGATAGACCTGCCATCCGAGCTCGACCATTGCGTCGAACCACTCGCTCTCCGATGCGGTCGAGACCAGTATCCTGTCGCCCGCGAGTCTGGTCAGGCGGGTATACATCTCGCGGGGCACGGAATACTTGATCGCAACGACGTTCGGGATGTCAGCAAGGCGATTGCAAAGCTCGGGACTCATCAGGTAGCCGGAATCGGGGTGACTCCAGAGAGCGATTCCGATGTCAATCTTGTCGGCAATATAGCGGTAGTATTCGTAGAGCGTATCGTCCTGAGCGTCGAGAAAGTGGAGAACCGGAGCATGGACGACGATGTAGTCGGCTCCGGATGCCTCGGCATGACGTGCAAGGTCGATGACGACATCGATATTCTGGTCCGAGCATGACATGATCGTGCCCGCTTTGCCGCGCGTCGCGTCCAGCGCTATGTCGAAGGTGCGCTTGCGCTCTTCGACGGACATCGAGAAGAACTCACCCTGCTTGCCGCTAATGAAGAGCCCGTCGATTCCGAGTTTCTCGATCCAGTGTCGAATGTTGGCGCGAAACGCCTTTTCATCGAGCGCCAGATCCGGCGCAAAGGGATTCAAGGCCGCCGCCCAGATTCCCTTCATGTTCGATCGTGCGTAGGCCTTCGCGTCGGACTTTTTGTATCTCATGGCGTTCTGTCCCGTTTCAATTTCACATCCCGGATCGCGGTCCAAATGCGATCGCTTGTCAAAGGCATGTCCAGGTGCTCGATCCCGAACGGCGATAGCGCATCGATCACAGCGTTCACGACCGCGGCCGGAACGCCAATGCAACCGGCCTCTCCTGCGCCCTTGGCGCCGAGCGCATTCATCACCGACCGGGTAGGCTGAGATTTGATCTCAATCATCGGCATATCGTTCGCGCGCAACACGCCATAATCCATCAGCGAGCCGGTCACGAGCTGACCGCTATCGTCGTAGACGATCCGCTCCACCAATGCTTCGCCGAGCCCCTGCGCGAGTCCGCCGACCAACTGCCCGTTGACGAGCATTGGATTGACGACGGTACCGGCATCATCGACCCAAACGATCTTTTCGACTTCAAGCTCGCCGGTCTGTTCGTCGATGGCGATAGTCGCCAGCACGGCGCCGCTCGCCCATGCTTCGTTCGCGTCATAGCGAACATCCGTCTTCAGGCAGAGACCGCAGCTGCCCTCTCCGGCTTCCGCCAGGGCTATATCGCGCCAGCAAACCAACTGCTCTCCGTCTCGCCGAACCTGGAAGCCGGCTGAATGCCGTTCGATGCGTTCGATGCTTGCCTGCAGCAGGTGCGCGGCTGCGCTTCGCGCCCGCTCCTCGAATTTCCTGGCAGCCTCCAGCAGAGCGCTGCCGCCGATCGCCGTCGAGCGGCTGGCGAGCGCACCGATACCATCGGGCGCCGATGCCGTATCGCCATGGTGAATGACGACCTGCTCCGGCGCCACGCCAAGTGCGGCGGCCACGATTTGCGCCGCAGCAGTTTCACGCCCCTGTCCCTGCGACGTCGAACCTGTTCCGGCGACGATGCGACCCAGATGGTCGAGCCCGACAAACGCGCTTTCCCAACCTGCTCCGCAAGGCTCGACGTAAACGGCGATCCCCTGGCCACGCAGCTTGCTGTCCCGTTTGCGTCTGCTTTCTCCCTTACGCAGACGCACATAGTTCGACATGGCGCACACGGTCGTCAGCAGCGCCGGGTAATCGCCCGCGTCCAAACGCTCGCCTGTCGGCGTTTGGTACGGAAGTTGCCGGGCGGCGATCAGGTTCTTGAAGCGGATGTCGACTGGATCCATGCCGGTCGCACGCGCAGCCGCATCGGCGAGCCGCTCCATAAGCATTGTCGCTTCGGGCCGTCCGGCCCCCCGGTAGATGTTCACGGGTGCGTCCGCGGTCACGTCACCGCGCACGGAAATATCGACGTTTTGAATGAGATAGGGACCGGGAAGAATACGGCCGGCGTTGCGGGCCGGAACTTGCGCTGAGTACGGCAGCCAGTATCCAAGCGGAAACGCAGCTTCTGCCCTCAAGGCCGTGAAGCGTCCATCGTCGGAAACGGCAAGCCATCCTTCGAGCAACCCTCCTCGTCCCTGCGTCGCCGACAGAAAATCCTCGCTGCGGGTCGCGCACCACTTCACGGTGCTGCCGATCCGCAACGCAGCGAACGCAACAACGACGTCTTCGGGATAGATCGATGCCTTGCCTCCGAAGGACCCCCCGACATCGGGGGCAATCACACGGATTCGGGACTTCTCGATCGAAAGGATTCTTGCCAGCTCATCCCTGGCCCTGTGCGGGGTCTGGGTCGAGATCCATGCGGTCAAACACCCGGTCGCGTCCACTTCCGCCACCGTCGCACGCGGCTCCAAGGCCATCGGTGCAAGCCGGGAGTGCTCCACTTTTACATGCAAGGTGTGGGCAGCTCTGGCAAACTCCGCTTCGCAATCGCCGGTGCGCCAGGCCTGTCGAAACGCATTTTTCGACGCGCGGTCTTCGTCGATCTCGTACTCCCATGAGACCAGTTGAGCGGCATCGATGGCCTGCATTCGCGTCTTCGCGATGACGGCCGCCAGCGGCTGGCCGACAGCATGAATGTGATCGCGAGCCAGCAATCCTGATTTCGGCGCCTGCATGCCGTCGATAAGGGGGTTGATGGACAACTCGCCAAGCACGGCGACATCGACCCCGGTTATGACCGCGACGACACCTTCGCTTGCGCGCGCAGTTTCAACGTCGAGTTTGATCAAGCGGGCGCTGGAGCTCTGCGATCGAACGAATTCGAGATAGAGGCATTCGTCCGTGTCGACGTCGTCGACGAACCTGCCGCGTCCCCTCACAAGCCTCTCATCTTCAACGCGGAGCCGTGGTACGCCGATCGGAAAGTTCTGCTCACAGGTTGCTGGCAGGCTGAGCTGGATCATTCTGCTGCAGCTCGCGCGGAAGCGACCTTCGCCGGCAGGACCATGCGCTCAGTAATCTGATCGACAAGGCCGTGGAACTTCCCCCAGGGAGCTTCACGATAGTTGTGATTGCGGACGATGAAAGAGGCGCCTGGAAAGAACTTTTCGTATTGCTGATGGCGCCCGGCAAATTCGGAACCGATGATATCCCAGGCCAATCTGAACAGCTTCATACGCGACAGCGCATCCAGCTGGGGTGTTCGCCAGTAGGTTGAAAAGCGCTCGGCCATCCAGGGGTCATGCAGGACAGACCCATCCGCAGGCATCTGGAACACGCCACCGCCGCAGAGCTCCCGAACACAGTCGATGATCGCGGAGTAGTTTTCCACGCCCCAGTTGAGTGCGGCGTACATGATACGGCGGTTGTAGGTGACGTATCCTGGTGTCGGCCATTCTTCGCAAGACTGGATCTGGCCGGCGACGAGACCTTCCAGCAGAGCTTCGAGCGCAGCAAGCCGTCCCAGCGTCTCCTTGACTGCCGGAACCTGATCCGCCCCCGTTGACTGCGCCACCCTGCTCGCAAGGCCGACCAGAAGCTGAAGTTTTACGAGATATCGAACGTTCGAGTGATGGTTGCCGTAGGCGTGCGCCGCGGTCTCGATATAGAGCCCACGCGACAGGGCCGGATCATTGTGAACGAAGACACGCTCCCACGGCACCTTAACGTTGTCGAACATCACCATTGCGTCGGTTTCGTCAAAACGAAACGACAACGGCCCCTCGAACTCGTTCGCGACATTCCCAAACGGCTTGCGCGACCAAAGGGAGACGCCAGGATGATTGCAGGGAACTGCGAAGGTCACCGACTCGGCCTTCGCTTCCGGTGCCAGCGGAAGGATGTTTCCGATCCAGATTTCGTCGGCAAGGATGGCTCCCGTGGCAAGCATTTTCATGCCGCTTACGACGACCCCGTCGTCCTCCTCGCGAATGACGCGCAAGGACGGATTTGGAAGATTCTTGCCCTGGTAAAAGGAGGGATCGCGTGCGGCCTGCGGCGACACGATGGCATGCGCGGCATAGCTATCGTTTCTGCGCATGAAGTCGTAGTAGGCGGTGACGTTGTCGGCGAATTTCCCGAAGATTTCGGGCTTCAGGTTCATTCCCGTCACAAAGCTGGCGATGTAGTCGGGCGAGCGCCCGAGAAGTCCGTAGCTCGCTTCCGACAATTTACGATGGGTCTCGGTGCGTTTGGCAAGATCCGCGCGGTTGCGGGCCTTCAGGAAATACGACGAAATGCGCTCACCATTGTCGTCATAGGACATCAGCTCCCGATTGGCGGCGCTTGCCTTCAGATCATAAAAGTCGGCGATGGTTTGCGCCGCATGGCGGAAGGCCGGATGAGTCGTAACGTCGCACGGTTACATCCCTTCGGAGCACGCCATGCTTAAGACTGGAAAGCAGCATCTTGAGGGCCTGCGCGATGGTCGCGTGGTCTATATCGGCGGCGAACAGGTAACCGGGCGGACGATAGGGCCGGGACGGCCAACCGCTATCCGTTGCGCGCGGGCAAAAGCCACTTTGCGCACTCTTGTCACGATGGCGAGACGGTCTATGATCGACAGTTGGTGCTGGCGAGAGCCATGGCTCGAGGATCACACGAACGGACGGCGCATGCTCACAAGTCAAATGCTGGACCCCGCTCTTCCGCAATTCGGGGCACTCCCGCCCGCGATGCGGACCCACAACCTTGCAGAGGCCCGGTCGCATCTTGACCGCGTGTTCACGCGCCATGAACTGACCACCGCCACGCCGGCCAGCATTAGCTTCGAGCACTGTCACGCCGCAGTCGGCGACATCGCGGTGAACATCCTGGGATACGGGACCGATGTTGAAATCAGTACGCCGGCGCTTCCCGATTTTTACCTGTTTCAGGTAACTCTCGCCGGTGACGTCAACATCCGATCCGCAGGATACGATATCCCGCTGCCCACGGTTCGGTTTTTGTAATGAATCCCGGCCAATCCTATCGAAAGCATTGGGGCAAGGAAAGTCGGCAGCTCATTCTCAAGCTTCCGCAGCATGCTGTAGAGAGACAAGCCAGGAATGATCTGGAAAGCGATCGCATCCAGAGCGTCCGTTTTGCTCCTGTGGTGATGAATAGCGCCCGCGAAGCATTCTCCCTGGTGCGCTACATTGGCACGATCTGCGCCGACTTGACCGACCCTAACGGACTCGCAAGTAGCGCGGCCGTGCGGAAGACTATCGAATCGAGCATTCTTTCGGCCATTCTCGCGACGCTTGCGAACGATCACACCGACGAGTTTCGGCTCACCGCGCTGCCCGCAATGCCTCGCTACGTCCGGCGTGCTGAAGCCTATCTGAGAGAACATTTTTCCGAGCCTATAAGTCTTTCGGCGCTTGCGACGGCCGCCGGTGTCAGCGTGCGCACTCTGCAGTCGGGGTTCCAACGCTACAGAAATACCACGCCCTCACGGCTGCTTCGCGATATCCGTTTGGATCGAGTGCGCGCGGAAATACTCAAAGGCAATGCGTCGGTGACCGAAGCCGCCTTCGACGCCGGCTTCCAGCATCTCGGCCGCTTCGCGCGCAGCTATGCTGAGCGGTTTGGCGAGACGCCTTCGGAAACCTTGCGGCAAAGCTTCAACCGGAAGAACTAATCAGACCGCTGCCAACCGACGCCATCAGAATTGGAAGGCATGGCGTGGATCGACGAAGTCGCTCGCGAGCTTGACGAAAGCGCCATCAGCGTAGAGCAGCGGTTTGACATTTGGCGTGACATGGACAGCCTTGATATCGGCAATAATCAATCCGTGTGACACTGCATTAAGGATTTCCGAAATAGCGCATTCGAAAGAGCAGACCGCCCCCCGCAGAACCGGCGCCTCACGATAGCGGCCCGTCGTCCATTCGCCCACCTGAAACCGGTCCGAGACGGAACGATCCAGCCCGGCAAAACACTCTGCGATCCCTGCCTGCCCCTCCGCAAGAGCGTTGACGACCAGGTGACCGGTTCGCTTCATCATTGCGAATGTCGGCCCGCGCTGATTTACGCAAGCCAGCAGTCGGGGCGGATCGGCCGAAAGCGAGCAGACCGCAGTGGCCGTCAATCCCAACCTGTCCCGTCCATCCGCGGTGGTCAGAACTGTTACTGCACCTGCAAGTGCCCGCATTCCGGTCCGAAACCCGGCGCCGTCGATTGCATCGGCCGGGCTACTGGAACTGAGCGCATGACTGAAATCGAGCGGCTCATCTGCCGCACGGGCACCTTTGTCTGAAGCGTTTGCGGATTCCGTCACCGGACAGCTTTCGTGAGCACGCGTGTGAGCAATTACTTCCTTGCTGGCCGACCAGCATTGACGTTGCCACAGGCCTTGCAGACCTGATTCTGCGGATTGGAATAATAGGCTTCGAAGATCGGCGGCATATCGCGTTCGAGCACCTCGATATGAGCCGTCTTCTCGAACAGAACATTGTTGCAGTTCTCGCAATACCAGCGATGCGTATCGAGCAACTCGCCCTTCCGGACACGTTCGACGATCAGGCCAACGGTACCTTCGGGACGCATCGGCCCGGCAGTGTGTAGATCGAGCCCTCGGTGATCTTGACGTCGTAGGGTTTGCCCTCGTGCTGGATACGCAACGTCATGTCTCCCTTGAGCTGAAAGAAAAACTCCTCCGTCGGGTTGACATGATAGTCCGTCCGCTGATTGGGGCCTCCCACGACAGTCACCATGAAATCGTCAAGCGTAAAGATCGTGTGCGCCGCGGTTGGCGGGCGAAGCTTGTCTTCGTTCTCGCGGATCCACCGCATGAGATTGAATGAAGCAGGCTTGGTCCCGCTCGCCGCGATTGTCTTGTCGATTGTCGAGGTGCCTGACATTTGAAGTCCCCTGACCTGGCGATGAGTGCATCCAATCCTACGCAGCGGTCTCCACGGGGAGATGGTCGGCCGGGTTCCACGGCGTCTTCTCCTGGAGGCCGAATTCCGCCGCCCAATCAAGCGTATGCTGGTCCAGTTCGGTATGCAAAGTGTCGTTGAAACGGTTCAACCACCCGAACAGTGAAATCACGGCGACAATTTCGACAATCTGGGCGGCCGAATAATGGCGCTTCAAGCGCTCGAAGATATCGTCGGTGGCGGCGTTTGGAACGACGGATGCGGCACGGGCCAAATCGAAGGCCGCCTTCTCGCCTTCATTGAACAGAGAGCTTTGTTCATACTCCCAGATTGCGTTCAGCTTGTCGTCAGGAACACCCCAACGCGCAGCGCTCTGGATGTTGTGCGCCTGACAAAACTGACACCCCGCGGTCGATGAGGAAATATAGGCGACGAGAAAGCGGAAACCACGATCGAGCGTACCCTCGTCGCGAATGACCGCCTTCGAAAGGTCCATGAATGCCTTCAGTACCGGCGGTCGATGGCCGAGAACCAGGTAGCTGTTGGGAATGTATCCGTTGGATTTCTCGATAATGTCAAAGCGTTCCTGAAATTCGACAGGCAACGAATTCCGATCGACTTTTCCCACGCGAGTCATGCTGACGCTCCTCTTAATTCGATCAGGGAGCTTATTGCGAGCGTTTCGAGCCGCGACTATGCAAAGATGGGTGCCATACTTGCCAAAAAAGTCATGCCACCGGCCCGCGTGGCCCAATCTCGGCGGCCACTTCCCGTACTATTTCAGCAAAAACGCGCGCCGCGGGACTGGGAAAATGCCCCTCCCGGAGGGAGAGCCCGACCTCCGTAACCGGAAGCCGAAGCGGCGTCTGCAGAATCGCGACGAGATCGTGAACGCGATAGTATTCGGCGATGTCCCTCGGCAGGAAAGCCAGCAGGTCCGTGTCTGCCAGCAAACGCTGGTTGACCAGAACGGTGACCGATTCGAGCATCGGTTTTGGCGGCGGTTGCCCTATGGCGCGAAATGCCTCATCAATCTCGGCGCGAAGCAGCGTTCGCCGCGACGGCAATATCCAGGACGCTTCGCGAAGATCCTGCACGGCGACGTCTCGCTGCACCAGCGGGTGACCGGGTCTCGCCACGACGGATGTCGGCTCATGATAAAGCGTCTCCGTGGCTATGCCCTCGTCACCCGCAAGACGCGGCAGACGTCCAAGCAAAATGTCGAGATCGCTTGTTCTCAGCATGGGAACCAGCACATCGAACGTGCCTTCGAGAATATGAACAGACACCTTCGGAAAGCGTTGACGGAGGCGCTCGATACTGAGTGGCAGCAGCGTCGCCGATGCTGCAAGCAAGGTGCCGACCGCGATGCGCCCTTCCACGCCGTTAGCCAACGCCGCAATCTCATCGTGCAGGAGGCGCGTCTCCGACAGGATCAGTCGCGCGCGACGTATCATAGCGTCGCCGTATGGTGTCGGCGTCACGCCCAGTCGCGTCCGTTCGAACAATTTGACACCGAGGATACTCTCGATTTCCTTCAGCATTCGTGTCGCCGCCGGTTGACTGATGTTGAGAGCCAGTGCGGCCGCCGCAATGCTGCGGCGCTCGTAAATCGCGACCACAAATTCCATCTGATGAAGTTTGAGTCGAGTCTCGCGAATTCGTCGTCCCGATGACATATCTAGTCCCTTAGCTAAAACGCCGCTGGGAGGAATCGTCCAAACGATCCAGATCGAATCTCTCGGACTTTGTAAACCTATTCCGACTTGCGCTTTTTGAGGACTGACGTCAGAACCCTCCTCAAGCACGTCAACCGCATATTCTTGAGCAGGAGGAGCGAAGGATCTGGCGCTGATGCTCAAGAGCATCGGCCTTCTCGTTGATGTCGCGCGATAGCCGCCAAACTCGCGCGAGCCCCGGCCCAAACCCGTCCTCATGGAAGCAGAGACGCGGGTGTAGTAGCGGCGCATCCAGAACATCGGCCCAGAACAGCCTCGCGGTCGGCCGCGGTACTGCCGCTTCCTAAATTATATGAATGAAATCAATGCATTAATCCAGAGGCGCGAATTGCAATCATCGGTTATCAATGTGCAAGCTGCTATTCTTGTTCGGTGCTCCCGCTGCCTCCCATTGCTCCATGATATATGACCAATATACACTTGGGATCAGTTTGCCGCGGCCAAATGTCCGGCCCGGCAGCCAGAGATCCGAGGATTGATTGAACTCCAGAAAGCCAGCCAGGCGCCGGTCCCCGGCCGTAGAACAACAGCACGGCACGCTCACCGACCGCGCTTATCGCGAGCTCGAAGAGATGATCGTGACCCTGCGATTATTGCCGGGAACCGTGTTGTCGGAACAAGCGCTTTCCGTTCGTCTCAAGATCGGCCGGACCCCGATCCGCGAAGCGTTGCAGCGTCTCGCCCGGGACGGTCTTGTCGTGATCATGCCGCGGCGGGGGATCATGGTCTCCGAGATCAATCTGAGACTACAGCTGCGACTACTCGAAGTCCGGCGCGAACTGGAACGCCTGATGGCCAGCCTCGCCGCCGAGCGAGCCACCACGGAAGAACGTCGCGAATTCGCCGAGTTGGCCGAAGCGATGCTGGCGGCGGCAGCAAATGCCGACGACATCGCGTTCATGCGCCTCGATCAGCGCTTCAACATCCTGATTGCGACGGCGGCGCGAAACGAATTCGCACGGCGGTCGATGGGATTGATGAATGCCCTGTCACGCCGCTTCTGGTATCAGCACTACCAGCAAGTCGCGGACCTGCCGCTTGCCGCCAAATTGCACGCCGCGGTAGCGGACGCGGTGTCGCAGAAGAAAGCGAAGGCAGCCGCGACCGCATCGGACCGCCTGATCGACTACATCGAGGATTTCGCACGCAAGACGCTCGATGCCTGATGCGCATCAGTCGAAAGTGATGACGCTGCGAATGGTTTCGCCGCGCTTTAACGCCGCGAAGCCCTCGTTGATTTCGTCGAGCGTGATGTGGCGGGAAATCAGCTCATCGAGCATCAAGTCGCCGTCCAGATACGCCCGCGCAAGCAGCGGAAAATCACGGCGCGGACGCGTATTGCCGTAACTCACGCGGCGGATGCGCTTCTCTTGCATCAGCGAGCCCCAGCGAAACGAAACGTCCTTGTTGACGTCGATCTTGCCGAGCCAGATGATCTGGCCGCCGGGACGCACGGCCTCGGGGGTCGCTCTAAACGCCGAGGCGCTGCCGGCTGCCTCGATCACGACATCGACGCCGCGGCCGTTGGTCTCCCGTTGTGCGGCGGCGACCGCATTGTCCTTTGATGCATCGACGCCATGTGTCGCCCCCATTCGTGCAGCGAGCAGCAGTTTTGCCGGATCGATATCGACGGCGATAATCGCACCCGCACCCGCGAGCCGCGCGCCCTGCACGGCCGCGAGACCTACGGCGCCGCAGCCGATCACCATCACGGCATCGCCACGCGCGATCGCGCCGAGATTGAGCGCCGCACCGGCGCCGGTCATGACGCCACAACCGATCAGGCAGGCGCGGTCGAACGGAATCCCCTTCGGCACTGGAATGGCCTGTTGGTCGGACACCACGCAGTATTCGCCGAACGAGCCCAGAAACATGAGCTGCCGCAATTGCTGGCCGTCGGCGAGCGTGGTGCGCGTCTCCCCGTCGAAAGCAACACCCTTCGGCCCTTCACCGAGATATTGCTCGCAAAGGATCGGCGCATCGCGGTCGCAGTAAAAGCAGTGCCCGCAATGCGGATTCCATGACAGCACCACGTGATCGCCCGCCTTGACGCCGCGCGCGGCTGCACCGACCTGCTCGACGACGCCGGCGGCCTCGTGCCCGAGCACGATCGGCAAGGGATACCGCAGCGACCCCTCGATCACTTCCAGATCGGTGTGACAAAGCCCCGCCGCCCGGATCCGAACCAGCACGTCGTTCGGCTTTAACTCGGACGCCGTGATTGTCTCGATCGACATCGGCGTTTGCGCGGCATGCAGCACCGCAGCACGATATTGCAAAGCCATTCAGGCGACCGCCTTGCCGGAAAGCGCGGCAAGGGCCTCATCGAGGTCTGCCGACGTCATCTCCCATTCGTTCTCGAAGTTTGCCACCACAGCCTGCATGAATGGCTCGACCGAGGCTTTTGCCTTGTCCTTGTCGCCCAGGTGATCGACCAGCAGCGCCAGCGCGAGCTGGCGTGGCTCGGGGCCCTCGTAGCTCCACTCAAAGCCGTTCTTGGTGAATTCCGTGACACCGGTGCAAGGATCAAGCGGCGCTCCGTTAACGGTCACCTTGACCCCATCGATGGTCCGGTCTCCCACATAGTGCTTCATGCCGTTCTCCTGTCTTCCGGGATCGGCGCCCCGTCACGAGGCGACTTCGATCTGGCCTGCGATCACCCGCATGACGTCGCGGTCGCGATGTGCCTGCGCCAGAGTTCCCGAGAACATCACCTCGCCGCGCTCCAGAACATAGATCCGGTCGACATAGTCGGGAATATGGTGGACGTTGGATTCGGCGATCAATACACCTTTGCCCATCGCCCGGATCGAAGCGACGCCCTCGGCGATCAAGGGGATAATCGCGGGCGACAATCCCTCGAACGGCTCGTCGAGCAGCAGCAGTTTCGGGTCGAGCGTCAGGGCGCGGGCGATCGACACCATCTTGCGCTCGCCGCCGGACAGCTGCCCGCCACCGCGCGCAAGATACTGCCGCAGCTTTGGGAAGACCGTGTAGGCCTCTTCGATTCGGACACCGGCCGCACGGCCGGACGGCCGCGTCCAGGTCGAGAGTTCGAGATTCTCGGCCACGGTGAGATCGGTGTAGACTTCCGATTCCTCAGGCGAAAACCCGATGCCGCGTTGCGCGATCTGCCATGTCGGCAGCTTCGTCAGGTCCGCGCCCTCGAAGCTGATGCCGCCCGATCGTGCACGCCGATAACCCATGATGCTGCGAAACGTCGTGGTCTTGCCGGCGCCGTTGCGGCCGACCAGACAGACCAACTCGCCCGCAGCTACCGACAGGCTGATGCCGTTGAGGATGCGGCTGCCCTCGATGTCGACCTTCAGGTTCGACAGATCCAGCATCACTGCGCCTTTCTCAAGGTCTGCGGGCGCGTTCCGACCACCGCGGCGATCATCGCGGGATCGGCGAAGAAGGCCTGTGGCGACATATCGGCCAGCACTCGGCCTTCCTGCAAGGCGACAATGCGATGCGAGTACCGCTCCACCAGGTCCATATCGTGCTCGACCTGGACGATGCCGCGCACACCGGCAGCTTTCGCCGCCGAGACCAAAACTTCCATGATCGTGTGCTTGTCGCCGGTCGAAACGCCGCTGGTCGGTTCGTCCAGCAGGATGACGGAGGGATTGAGGGCAAATGCGCTGGCGATGTCGAGCAGTTTCTTCTCGCCCTGTGACAGCGTCGAAGCCACTGTTTCCAGCCTGGCGCGTAGCCCAAGAACTTCCGCGATACGTTCGACATCAGCCTGCAGCACGTTGTCGCGCCTCAGCGAGCGAAACGGATTGCCGACGCGGCGCAAGCGGGACGCGACCGCAACCGCCAGCGTTTCGCGCACCGTCAGCGCCGGGAAGATGTTGACCAGCTGGAACGCACGCGACATGCCGAGCCGCGCGAGTTCGACCGGCCCGACTCCGGCGATGTCGCGGCCCAGAAAGCGCACTTCGCCGGCCGACGGCCGCAGCAGCCCGGTCACGACATTGACCAGCGTCGTCTTGCCGGCTCCATTCGGGCCAACGATGGAGACGAACTCGCCGTCACTGACATGGAAGGAAACATTGCTGAGTGCCTTGAACGCGCCAAACGTCTTCGAAACGTTGATGGCCTGAAATAGCGGCAACGCATCGGCGGGAGCGGGTTGCATCTCATCGCCCTCCTTGGCGCCGGTTGACCAGTGCCGCGATGGTACCCGACAGGCCCTGCGGCATGAACACCACCAGCAGCACCAGCACAGCACCCATTACGAAGCGCCAGTATTGGGTGATCGACATCACAAAATCCTGCAGCAACACAAAGGCCAGTGCGCCGATCGCGGGTCCCGCAAACGTCCCGCTGCCGCCGAGGACGGCCATGAACACCAGATTGCCGGAATGGGTCCAGTACGCCAGTTCGGGATCCGCCAAGCCGGTGGTAACGGCAAGAATAGTTCCGCCGATTCCGCCATAAACCGCCGAGATCACAAACGCGGCCAACCGCATCCAAAAAATCTGCACACCGACGTAGGCGGCCTTGCCGGCGTTTTCGCGGATTGCACGTAAGTGCAAACCGAACGGCGATTGCGTGATGCGCCACATTGCCAAACCCAGCAGCGCGAACAGAAGGAGCGCATAGTAATAGAACGGACCGGTCAGGAAAGCGGTCTTGCCGCCGCGCCATTCCATGCCGAGCAACAGCGGACGCAGCACGCGCATACCCTGATCGCCGCCGGTGATGCTGTAGAATTTGAACAGAAAGGAGTGGAACAGCATGCCGAACGCCAGCGTCAGCATCCCGAAGAATATCCGGGTGTAACGAACGCACAAGGCGCCCACCACCAGCGATATCAGGCCGGACACCAGCGCCGCCGCAAGCAGCAACAGCTCGAAATTCAGGACACCGAATTTCGAGGTCAGCGCCGCCGCGGTGTAAGCGCCGACGCCGAGAAACAGCGCGTGCCCGAAGGACAGAAGGCCGGTGCTGCCGAACAACAGGTTGAACCCGAGCAACGCGATGCTGTAGCCGATGAACGGCAGCATCAAGAGCAGCACGTAAGGCGACGCAATCAACGGCATCAGCGCCATGATGATGATCAGCGCCAGCAGCACCCACAATCCGTTGGGCCGCAGCGCGCTTCGTCGCACCACCGTCTCCGACGCGATGTCGATCGACTGGTTGCTCACGCGGTCGCCTTCCCGAACAAACCGACCGGCCTGACAATCAGCACGAGGACCACGACGAGGTAGACCGACAGCATCTCCATTTCAGGAACCAGGGAAATCGCCGCAGCGCGCATCCACCCGACGACGAGTGCGCCGACCAGCGCGCCGCGCATGCTGCCAAGCCCGCCGATCACGACCACCGCAAAGGATTCGACCACGAGGTCGACCGCCATATCGAGCGACGCCGCACCCGACGGCACCACCAGCGCGCCCCCGACCGTGCCCAGCATGCAGCCAACGGTGAACACGAGCGCAAAGATCTTCGCGGCGTTGACCCCGAGTCCTTCGGCCATGTCGCGGTTCTCGGCCGTAGCGCGCACGATGCGCCCGGTCTTTGTGCGCTCGAGAAACAGGCCCAGCCCCACCGCAATGGCAAGACTTGCCGCGATCACCAGCAGGTTATAGGTCGGAACCCGGACCCCCAGAAAATGCGCGGAACCATAGGCGAGATAGACGTTGTCCATCGTGCGCGGCGTGGCTCCCCAAAGATACCGGAACACGTCCTGAAACATCAGCAGAAAGCCGAAAGTGATCAGCAGCTGATAGCTCTCGTCGCGGCGATAAATCGTGCGCAGGACACGCTCGATCGGCAGTCCGACCAGACCGATGGCGAGGCCCGCGACGATGAGGACCGGAAGGAACAGCACAGGCGGCATGCCAAGCTTGATCGCCATGCCAACCGCGGTGATGCCAAAATACGCGCCCAACGCGTAGAACGAGCCGCAAGCGAGATTGACGATCTTCTGCACGCCGAACACGAGCTGCAGGCCGGCTGCCACGAGAAACAGCACCGCGGCGTGGAATGTCCCGCCGAGGATGACATCCACAAGTTCCGTCATGTCTCAGACCGGCATTTTTGCGGTCTTGATCCACTCCCAGAAATCCGCGCCCGGCGGCTTTTGCAGCTGTTCTGCGCGGAAGGTGTCGACCGAGGCCAACGTCGGGAAATCGTATTTGTTTTTGTTGGTCGATGGCCCCTGGTAAAACACCTGCTCGGCAATCTTGTCCTTACGGAAGCGGCCTTTGCCGCCGAGGCTCTCGACCTCGAGACCCGGCATGGCCTCGGCCACCTGTTCCTGCGTCGGCCACTTGCCGCCCGCTTTTTGCGCGGCCTCGACCCCGGCCTTGTAGGTGGCGAGCGCGAAATAGGCGCGGTCCGCTTCCCAATGCGGCGCCTCCTTGTAACGGTCCATGTAATCCTGCACGAACGCCTTCTGCAGCGGTGAGGCCTGCGGATGGTCGAAGTACAGCGTGTTGTGCCCGAAGATGATCCCCTCGGGGGTGAATTCCTTCTTGAGCTGATTGATCTGCCAGCCGGCTGCCGGCAACACCATCTTGACGCCGTTAAACAGGCCCGCCGCGTGGCCCTGCTTCATGAACACAGGCAGATCAGCGAACAGCATTGACGAGAAAATCAAATCCGGCTTCGCTGCGTTGAGGGCTGCAATGTGTGAGGTCAGATCCATCGTCCCGACCTTGGGCCATTGCTCCGCGACAAACTCCGCCTCAACACCGAAGCGCGCGAGGATCTGCTTGAACGCTTCCCAATTGTTGCGGCCGTAGGAATAATCCGGATTGATACCGGCGACCCGTTTGAACTTGCCCTTGAAGTGCTTGACCGCCAGCAGTGATCCCATCACCGCTTCACATTCGTTATCGGTCGAACGGAAAACATATTTCGGGTTCGGCATCATCTCCTTGACGCCGTCCTGGGTGGTGCCGTCCCACATTACGACAAGCGCCTGCTCCTCCTCGGCGACGGGCGCGACACCAAGGCTGACCCCGGTCGAAATCAGGCCGTGAATGGCATCGACCTTCTCCTGCAGGATCAGGCGCCGAAGCCGCTCGATCGTATCTTTCGGGTTGGTCTCTTCCTCGATCACCAGCTCGAACTTGCGTCCGGCAATGCCGCCATCCTTGTTCATCCGCTCGGTAGCCCATTGCACTGCGCGGATGCCGCACTCGCCGGCGGTTCCGGCGGCGCCCGATCGCGGCGCAATGATGCCGATCCGGAGCGGCTTGTCTTGCGCCAGGGCGGGTGCGAACAGCCGCGGAGCCGCGGCGGCAACAAGCCCGGCACCCGCAAGTTTGGATAAATCGCGACGCGTGAGCTTCATAGGTGCCTCCCGTGCATGTTGCGCATCTGCCGTGCGTTGTTGGCATACCATAAATATGTCAGAGACATCTCATCAAGCGATATTTTCGGGCACGCCCCGTGGGTCGTGCCCAAAAGCCGTTTCCCGACTGATAGATTGATGATATATTAGACTATGATGCCCCGGCGAGCGTTGGCGAGAATGGAGACGGCGCGATGGAATTATCCTCAAGTCCAATGAGCGAGCGGCAGCGGAATTACCGGGCGACCTACCGTCACCGCATCGCAGGTTGGTACAATGGCTGGCTGCACGCTTTCGTCATCTATGTGATCGGATTCACCGCGCTTTCCGTCTATTTTGCCAACGTCAGCAATCTGCGCTGGTGGGAGCTGGCGATCGTCCCCGTGACGTTCCTGTTCGCGAATTTCTTCGAGTGGTGGATCCATCGCTTCGTCATGCATCGTCCCTCGCAGGTCAGGGCGTTTCGCGCGATCTACAACCGCCACACACTGATGCACCACCAGTTCTTCACCGACAAGGAAATGCGTTTCGCCGACCATAACGACTGGCGCGTGACCTTCTTTCCGCCCTACGCGCTCGTCACCTTCACCATGATGTCGATCCCACCGGCGCTCGCGATGGGCTGGCTAATCTCGCCCAATGTCGGCTGGCTCCTGATTTCGACCACAACATCGATGTATCTTATCTACGAGTTCATGCATTTCTGCTGCCACGTCGACGAAAACTGGTTCGTGCGCAACGCCCCCTTCGTCAACACTATCCGGCGTCATCATGCCGCCCATCACAATCAATCGATCATGATGGAGCGGAACATGAACCTCACCTTCCCGATCATGGACTGGCTGTTCGGTACCTCGGACCTCGAGCGCGGGCTGATCGGCCATCTCCTGAACGGTTACGACACCCGCTTCGTCAGGACCGACATGCGCAAGACGTCGCGTACACCCAAGCCGGTTTTGACCGGCCATCCGACGGGGCTCGCCACGCCCGCCGAATAGGTCACGAGGTTTCCATGGACGCCATAGAACCGCACTGGGTTTCACTGCTCTGGTTTGCGGGCTTCGCGATGGTTGGGACCCTTGCGCTCCTGACGGTTTCCGGCATGTTTCCGCTGCGGTCGCGCCCGGAGGCGGCGAAATCGAATGCTGCCACGGTGCTGGTGTTCGGCAATGCCGTTCTGCTCGTGGCCCTTTTGGTCGGCACGGGATTGTATGGCTACGCCGAACTCAGATGGAGCACGCTGATTGTCGTCACCGGGCTGGTCGTGCTGTTTGCCCCCGGCCTCTTCGAGGCATCGCCGGCGCGGCTGCGGGATGGTCCGGCCGGCCTTGGCGCACTGGTCGGCGTTCAAATCCTCGCACTCGCTGCCCTCGCGAAAGTCGCGGGGCGATACATCGCAACCGTGTCGTAGTTACCGGGAGATTCCGGCGATGCCCGTAAAAATCAAACTTGGACTTTCGTTGGCCGTCGTGCTGGTGGCAGCCATCGCGGCCTACTATCAGCACGTTCTGGGACACGAGCGCATCCAGTACGTCGTAGCGTTCCTCGGATTCTTTATGATCTTCGCGATGTGGCTGTTTCCCGAGGTCAAACGCGAAGAATCCGCCGGTGGCGTCCGGCGCGACACAATAAAGTAGACCGCCCCCGGGAAGGGGCGCGGTCTAGGAAACATCAGCATCAGCACCGGACAATCGCGTCGTGCTTACGCGCGATAGGCCGTCTTGTCGGTGCCGCGATAGAGCACGCGCACCTGTTCTTCGGTGACAGCCTTGTGGAAGGCCAACGCTTCCGGCTCAAGGTCGCGTTTCGGCACGTGTTCCGGCTCGAAGTGGTGGTAAGTGTCCTTGCCGCGCACCAGCGTCGCCCAATCCCTTTGGCCTACGGCTTGCTTCAACCGGGTCGGGATATAGCGGACCGCCAAACCGATGCGTCGGTCATCAGACCGATTGGGTTCCGATCCATGAAATAGCAGCACATGATGAAGCGAAGCCTGGCCGGGCTTTAGCTCGACAAAAACGGCCTTCGACTCGTCGACCTCTACGGCAATTTCCTGCCCTCGGGTCAGAAGATTGTTCTGGTCGAACGTGTCTTCGTGCTTAACCTGTTGCTTGTGGGTGCCTGGCACAAACTTCATGCAGCCGGACACCTTGTTGGCAGGTGACATCGCGATCCAGGCAGTCGCCACATCTGACGAGTCGAGTCCCCAGTAAGTGGCATCCTGATGCCAGGAAACGAAGCCGGGATCACGAGGCTCCTTGATGAAGAAACTCGTATTCCAGCAGAGGATGTCCGGCCCCAGCAGATCTTCGATCGCATCGAGGATTTTCGGGTGACGGATCATCTCGTTAATCCAGGGGAAGAGCACGTGGCTACGGTGGCGCATCTCGCCTTGTATTGGCCCACCGGTCCTCGCTTCGTAGTCCTCGAGTTTTCCGCGAAACTCGGCAACTTCGCTCTCGCTCAGCGCGTTGACCGGGAAGTGATAGCCTCGCGCACGATAGCCCGCGACCTCGTTCTCGCTCAGCAATTTCGTCATGGACTTCCTCCGATTTTCTTTTCTTGTTGATCAGCAGCGCTTGAGCAAAAGTGAGCCTGCCATCTGGCTCTGTCAAGAAGCTCTGCATGCGCAGCAGGACCGCGCTCCCGTTACGTCCAGCTGACGGCTTGCGAAGTGGCACTCTCATTCTCCTGGCTGCGGCGAAACCGCAGCAGCGGCAAACTATCGGATGCGAGTGCAGGGAGTCTAAGTTTTCTTTTCTGCGCGCGCCTGTTCAACGATCGGCTCGCACCTGCCGCGAATGTTGCGACGCAGTAGCTGACGCCACGCGAATTGGGAGAATCTGCACGCGCAAACATCTTGTTCTCGCCAGCCACAATCTCTTGTGCCAGACTTGTTCTTGCAAAGGCCACAAGAAAAGGCCGGCAAACGGGGAAGGGAAAGACAATGGACCTTTGGACAGGCATTGCGCTGCTCGTTGCATTTCTTGCCGTAGTCATACTGATCATCCGCGGACAGAGCCCGATCATCATGTTGCTGATATTGGCCGTCCTTTGGGCGGCGATTGCCGGCATCGGTATCGACGACATCCAGAAGAAGGTCATTCAGGCCGGCGGCGTTCAATATGCGAGCGCGGTGATCATCATCGTATTCGGAGCTTGGTTCGCCCAGGTCCTCATTCAAACCGGGATCGCGGAAAGCGTGATCCGCTCGGCGGTCGAGCTTGCCGGGGATCGGCCGCTGGTCACTGCGATGACCATCACGCTCGTCACCGCGCTGCTGTTCACATCGATGTATGGCGTCGGCGCCGCCATCGCGATCGGCGTCATCGCGCTACCGATCATGATGAGTCAGGGTATTCCACCGCATGTTGCAGCCCCGGTCTTCACGATGGGCATAGGTGCAGGCACGTTCATAAACCTGGTTCAGTTCGGAACATTCCAGAAGCTGTTTCCCGGCCTCAAATACGAAGCGCCTTATCTGACCTATTGGGTGGTCGGGATGTGCGTATACATCCTGGCAGCCTGGATGCTGGCATTCTTCCATCTGCGTAA
>Ga0207701_10001206_pt1 | contig 27423 bp, 27 predicted proteins | sample KBSSwiSSwithPhiX_FD_184294 | JGI IMG/M metagenome (GOLD analysis project Ga0207701, IMG submission 184294) | Switchgrass rhizosphere bulk soil microbial communities from Kellogg Biological Station, Michigan, USA, with PhiX - S5 (SPAdes) (version 2) | ecosystem: Environmental > Terrestrial >... | reverse complement strand
GCGTGCATCAGGCCGAGGTTGCCTTCCTCGATCAGGTCGGTCATCGGCAGGCCGCGGCCAAGGTAGTTCTTCGCGATGCTGACGACGAGCCGCAGATTGCGCTCGATCATCAGCTGGCGCGCTTCGAAGTCGCCCTGGCGCGCTCGCGTCGCCATGTCGAACTCTTCCTGCGGCGTGAACAGCGGCGCCTTGCGGATCTCGCGCAGGTAGGCCTGCAGCGTGTTGCCGATCTCGCCCTCGCCTGCGCGCTCGAGCCCCTTCGCAGTGACCGCATCGAGTGCGGTCGGCATCGCGGCGGCATCGATCTCGATCGGCGGCATCCCGACCGGCGCGCCCGTGTCGCCGGCGGCGTGCCCGTTCAATGCGCCGTCGGCAGCCGATACGGCAGGGGTTGCTCGGCGTCGGCCCATGACATCCCCTGTTGCACGCAGCGCCTCAGCGCGGCGGCAGGAGCTTGGCCGGATCGATCGGCTTGCCCTGTCTGCGGATCTCGAAATGAAGCTGCACGCTGTCGGCGTCGGTCGAACCCATCTCGGCGATCTTCTGCCCACGCTTGACGTTCTGATCTTCTTTCACGAGCAGGGTCTGGTTGTGCGCGTAGGCCGTCAGGTAGGTCGTGTTGTGTTTCAGGATAACCAGATTGCCGTAGCCGCGCAGCCCCGAGCCCGCGTAGACGACGCGGCCATCGGCCGCCGCGAGCACCGGATCGCCGGCCTTGCCGCCGAGCACGAGGCCCTTGACCTTGGCATCGTCGAACGACGCCTTCACCGCACCGGCGGACGGCCAGGCCCAGCGCACGTCTTCATCGCCGTCGCGCGGTGCTTGCGGCGGCGACGCGTTCGCGGTCTGCGGTACAGCCGCGGGCGCAGCGGCCGCCACGGGCGGCGATATGGGGGTCGGTGCTGCAGTCGGATTTGTGGCCGTCGGGTTCAAGACGGTCGGCACGATCGGCGTTGGCGTGGTGCCTGCTGTCACCGGCGCAGACGATGCCGTCAACGGCCGTGTCTCGACGCGGGCCGGCGTCAACGGTCGTGTCTGCGCCAGCGCGGGGTCAGTGCCCGGAGGAACCACGCGCAGAACCTGACCGACCTCGATGACATTCGGGTTCTCGAGCCCGTTCCATTTGATGAGGTCTCTCGGGTTCTGGCCGTTCTCGGCCGCGATGCGGTTCAGCGTGTCGCCGGGCTTGACCATGTAGTAGCCGGCCTTGCCGGCATTCTCGGCGCCCGGCAGCGGGACCGGGGTCGCCTCGGTTGCCAGAGTGCCCGTCATCGGCGTCGCCACCGCGACGGCGACCGGCTTCGGTGCAGCCATCCGATCCTCGACCGGAGCGCGGTGGGGCCGTGTCGTGCAGCCGAGCATCACCACGCCGGCCAGCAGCACGATCACGAACCTCGCCCGGCTCATCCCCAGCATCCCGAAACCATTCACCAACTCGTTCGCCTTCAGCGGTCTCGGCCGGATTTTAGAGGGACGAACTGGACCACTTCGCAGGTCGACCGGTCGAAGCCCGACTCGGTGCGATCGACGACGACGAGCACTTGCCGGGAGCCGGCACCTTCCTGCACGGGAGAGACCAGCCGCCCGCCGACCGCGAGCTGTTCGAGCCAGGCCGGCGGGACTTCGGCGCCGCCCGCTGCTGCGATGATGCTGTCGTAGGGCGCGTTCGGCGCATGACCGAGCATGCCGTCGCCATACACCAGGCGAAGGTTATGAGCCCGCAGCGGCGCCAGCAGCTCGCGCGCCTTGTCGTGCAGCGAACGCAGGCGTTCGATCGAGATCACCTGATTCGACAGGTGCGCGAGCACCGCGGCTTGGTAGCCGCAGCCGGTGCCGATCTCCAGTGTCTTGCCGAGCCCGCGACGAGCTCTCGCATTCACGCCGCCTTGCAGCAGCTCGATCATGCGGGCGACGACCGATGGCTTCGAGATGGTCTGCCCGTGCCCGATCGGCAGACTGGTGTCCTCATAGGCCTGCGTGACCAGCGCGCCGTCGACGAACAGGTGGCGCGGCACCGCAGCCATCGCGTCGAGCACGCTCTTGTCGACGATGCCAGCTTGATGCAGCCGATCGGCCATCCGCTGCCGCACGCCAGCCGAATCGAGCCCGAGCCCCGAGGGCTTGCGCGTCTGCGCTGAAATCTCGTGCGCGTGTGCCAGTGGCCGTTGCGGACGCAACACTTCGACCTTCGAGGCCGCACCGCCGGTGCGGCCAAACCGATCGAGCCGCAGCGGAAACTTCGGAGACCGCGCCGGCGGTTCGCTCACGCAGGGCCCTTGCCGAGCCAGTCGCGCCAGGCCTGCAGCTGCTTGTGCTCGGTCAGGTCGACCTGCAGCGGCGTGACCGACACGGCCCCGTTCGACGTCGCGTGAAAGTCGGTGCCGGGACCGGCCTCGCGCGCATCGCCGGCCGGCCCAATCCAGTACAACACGTCGCCGCGCGGACTGGTTTGGCGGATCACCGGCTCGCTGGCATGGCGTCGGCCGAGATGAGTGATCTGCAACGGCAGCCGATCGGCGTCGGGGCGGTTCGGAATGTTGACGTTGAGCAGCCACGGCTTGTGACCCACTGGTTCGCGCAGCACCTGCTCGATGACCTGGCGGGCCACGCGCGCGGCCGCATCGAGGTGGGCCCAGCCCTTCTCGACCTGCGAGAAGGCGATTGCCGGAATGCCGAACAGAAAGCCTTCCATCGCCGCGGCCACGGTGCCGGAATAGAGTGTGTCGTCGCCCATGTTGGCGCCGTTGTTGATGCCCGAAACGACAAGGTCGGGACGCTGGTCGAGCAGGCCCGACATCGCGAGGTGCACGCAGTCCGACGGCGTGCCGTTGATGTAGCGAAAACCATTGCTGGCGGTGTAGACCGAGAGCCCGCGGCTCAGGGTCAGCGAGTTCGATGTCCCGCTCGCGTTCTGTTCGGGGGCGACGACATCGAGCTCGCCGAGCCCTTCGCATGCGCCCACGAGGGCAGCCAGTCCGGGAGCCAGATAACCGTCGTCGTTGGCGATCAGGATGCGCATCGTTCGATTGTAGGGAGTCGCCCTGCGGCGAAATGCAGCGGCGGGCCCACTGCGTATCATTTGCCGCAACGAAGGAGACCATCGAATGCATGCATGGCTTTGCGAGAACCCGATCGGCGCCGAGGCACTGACCTGGAAGGAACTGCCGACGCCCGAACCCAAGGTTGGCGAGGTGCGCGTCGCGATCCGCGCAGCGAGCCTGAACTTCCCCGATCTGCTGATCGTGCAGAACAAGTACCAGATGAAGCCGCCGCTGCCGTTCGTGCCGGGCTCCGAGTACGCCGGCGTGATCGAAGCCGTCGGCGAAGGCGTGAAAGGGCTGAAGCCGGGCGATGCGGTCGCGGCGTTCGGTGGCACCGGCGGCTTTGGCACGCATGCCTGCGTCGCTGCCGCTCTCGTGATGCCGCTGCCGCCGGGCTTCGCCTTCGACGACGCCAGTGCCTTCATCTTGACCTACGGCACGACCCACCATGCTCTGCTCGACCGCGGCGCGTTGAAGGCCGGCGAGACGCTGCTCGTGCTCGGTGCGGCCGGCGGCGTCGGCACTGCGGCGATTCAGATCGGCAAGGTCGCCGGTGCGCGCGTCATCGCCGCCGCCTCGAGCGACGAGAAGCTCGAGCTGTGCAAGCAGATCGGTGCCGACGCGACGATCAACTATGCGAGCGGCAACCTGCGCGAAGAGCTGAAGGCGCTGACGAACGGCAAGGGCCCGGACGTCGTCTACGACCCGGTCGGTGGCGATCTCGCCGAACCGGTGTTTCGGTCGATCGCCTGGCGCGGCCGCTATCTGGTGGTCGGCTTTGCGCAAGGCACGATCCCGGCCCTGCCGCTGAACCTGGCCCTGCTGAAGGGTGCGTCGGTGGTCGGCGTGTTCTGGGGCGACTTCGCCCGGCGCGAGCCGAAGGCGAATGCGCAGGGTCTGGCCGAGCTGGCGCGCTGGTATGCGGAAGGCAAGGTCAAGCCAGTCATCGATCGGCGTCTGCCGATGGACCAGCTGATGCAGGCCTACGAGCTGATGGGCAGCCGCAAGGTGCGAGGCAAGCTGGTGATGACGAACGGATGACGCGAGCGGCTTCTCGTCAGTACAAGCGAACGGCCCCGTCGAAGTACCAGGTGCGGCGGATCTCGACCACGTCGAACTCGCGCGCTAACGCGGGAGAAAACGCCTGATACGGAAGCTGGCTGTGGACGATGCGCCGGATCGCCTCGTCGATCTCCGGGACGCCACTCGATAGCACGAACGTCACCGACTCCACGGAGCCGTCACTCCGGATCGCAACTGTCATGACAGGCGTGGTGTGCGGCGTCTTTGCTGCTTCGCGGACCATCTCGAACGTCATGTTGAGAAGGATCTTGCGTGTAAAGGCCTCGGCGTACAGGACAAGCTCGGTGTTGGGATCGGCGCGACCGAACAGCCGCCCGCGTCGGGTGCCACTCGACGAGGACGGCAGTGTGTTCGGAGGACGGGTTGATGCCGATGTGGCTTCACGGCGCGCAGCTTCCTCGTCGAGCTGCCGGCCCATCGCGCGACGTGCTGCCTCGCGTCGGGCGTCGTCCTGACGGCGTTCGGCTTCAGCTGCGGCGCGCGCGGCCTCGCGCCGAGCGGTCTCCTGAGCGGCGGCTTCCTGCCGGGCTGATTCGAGCTGCGCCGCTTCGCGGCGCTCGCCCTCCAGCCGCGCCGCCTCGGCTCGTGCTGCTTCTTGACGAGCAGTCTCCCGCAGCGCAGTTTCGCGCCGCTCGGCCTCGAGTCGCGCTGCCTCGGCCTGTGCCGCCTCCTGGCGAGCGGCCTCCTGCAGCGCGGCCTGCTGGCGGATGGCCGCTTGGCGGGCAGCCTCCTGGCGTTCGACTTCCAGCTTGGCGACTTCTGTGCGCGCGGCTTCCTGACGCGCGGCTTCTCGTTGCATCTCGTCGCGCTGCGCCGCGTCTCGTTGAGCCGCCGCTTGTCGCGCGGACTCTCGACGTGCCGCCTCTTGACGCTCGGCTTCTACTCGGGCCGCTTCGACGCGTGCCGCTTCCTGCCGGGCAGCGTTCTGCTCCTGTTCCCTCGCACGCAGGGCCAGCTGACGCGTGGCCTCTCGTTGCTCAGCTTCCAACTTTGCGGCCTCGATGCGCGCCGCTTCCTGCCGGCCCGCCTCACGCTGGGCTTCTTCGGTGCGCAGAGTTGCTTGACGCTCCGCATCACGGCGCTCGACCTCCGATCGCGCTGCTTCAGCCTGTGCCGCTTCCTGCCGCGCAGCGTCGCGACGCGCAGCCGCTTGGCGCTCGACTTCCTGTCGCGCGGCTTCGAGCCGTTCCGCCTCTTGCCGTGCGGTCTCTCGCTGCTCTGCCTCTTTGTGAATCGCCTCTTGTCGAGCCACCGCTTGGCGTTCCGTGTCTTGCCGGGCGGCCTCAAGTAGCTTGTCACCCTGACGATCGGCTTCCAAGCGTTCGGCCGCCAGCCGTTCCGCCTCCTGACGCGCGGCCGCCCTCGGCTCCGTCCGACGCTGCGCTTCCTGTTGTGCGCGATCGGTTTGTAACGAATCGACGGAAGGCTCTCGCACGCCTGGATCGATCAGCTTTTCAGCTTCCTCGTCGGCGTTGCGCTGCCCCGGCGGCAAGTTCTTGGGGCTTGAGGCCGCAGATGCCGACGCGATGACGGTGGCGGGTCTCGGCGGAGCGGGAGGGACTACCCAGTTGGACTCGGGCGATTGCTCGAGCGCGGTCGCCACCGGCTCGGAGGTCGGGGCCGGCAATCCTGCGTCGGGTTGACCGGCCTTCAATGGCGCAGCCGCATCGGTTGGGTCGGGACGAGAAGCCGGAACGGCGGCTTGGGATGTGACGACGGTCGTCGAACTTTCTGCCGGCCGCGTATCGGCGACCGCACGTGGCGGAGCGGGTACAGGCGGTTGACTTGGCACGGTGGCCGTCACCCCGGCTGCCGGTCTCTCGGTTGAAGCGCTGTGGTTCGGGTCGACGGGCACAGTCGCCGCAGGAGCCGCAGCGGCGGTCTCCGTGGCCGTGGTGCGCGGCGGCACGAGCACCAGTGACAGCTCGGGCGCTTCGGTGCGTCGGTCTTGCCACGGAAAGCTGAACCCCGGAAGGCCCACGCCCTGCCCGCCAAAAGTCAGACCCAACAGCAGGATATGAACCAGCAGAGAGAGCAGCAGCGGCAGTGTCAGCCGGCGGCGCTCACCCACCATCATGGAACTCCGGTGCAGCGTGGTTTCCCACGATTGGGAGACTCGAGTGGTGCGAGTTGCTGAAGCTGGAACCCTCAACGCAACGACACTGTCGACGAGAGGTACGACGAACCTGCAGTCGATGCGCTGTCCGAACTCCGCTTTGCCTCGCGCCGACAACCGGATTCGGCACGCAGCGATTGCGGTGAGAGTCAGTCAGGCGAGTGGAGAAGGACTGCGTGCCTTCGAGCAGTTTCACCGGCGATGCAGCGACGTCTGCTGCCAACCCGCATGGTCTCGTGAGCGTTTGCAGTGGGGTGGCTGATGGGACTCGAACCCACGACAACAGGAATCACAATCCTGGACTCTACCAACTGAGCTACAGCCACCGCTGAGCTGTCGAGTATAGCGGAGGCCCCTCTGGCAGAGAGGGGCGGAGCAGCTGTTCGACCTGCTGGAAACGCTAGCGAACCGCGCTTGCCGGCGCATCGGCGGCAACGGCCGCCGGCGCCGTGACCTGCACGTTGAAGCGCTGGCGCAGCGCTGCGTAATAGGCCTGCGCTTCGGCATCGGCCCACGACTGCGCGTACTGGGCTTGCGCACGCGACGCGTCGGCGGCAGCCGGATCGCGCCCGCCGACCTTCAGGATCTTTGCGACCGCGTAGCCCTCGCTGCCAAGGTCAACGCCGACCACCGCCGGCAGGCTCGCGGTCGGCGCCTTCAGCACCGCTTCGAGGAGCTCGCGCGGCAGCTCCTGCGGCTGCGCGCGCGACACCGTCTTGGTCGCGCCGCTCAGCGCCGTCGCCGGTGCAGCGCGCAACGCGGCCAGGCGATCGGTTCCGGCCTTGCGGGCCAGTGCCGCGGACTGCGTCGCGATCAGCTGGTCGCGCACCTTCGCCTTCACCTCGGCCAGCGGCAACTGGTGCGCGGATTCGTACTTGAGCACGCGACCCGACACCATCTGGCTCGCCCCGACCTCGATGGCCTCGGTATTGCGCTTGTTCTTGACGGCGTCAACGCCGAACAGCGCCTCGAGGAACTTCGGATTCGAAAGCGGGCCGGTCGCGTCGGGCGCCGGCGTCCGCTTGACGTTTTGCGCGGTCTTCAACTCGAGCTTGAAACGGTCGACCGCCGGCTTCAAGCTATCGGGCTGCTCATAGACCATGTTCGTGAACTCGACCGCCGCTTCCGCATACCGGCGCTGCGCGAGCTGGGTTCGAACTTCCGCTTCGATCTCGGGCCGCACGCTTTCAAAGCTGCGCTTGTCGCCGCCGCGAGCACCGGTCACCTGGATGATGTGGTAGCCGAAGTCGCTCTGCACGAGACCGCTCGTCTCGCCGGCCTTCAGCGCGAACGCCGCGTCCTCGAAGGGCTTGACCATCGCACCGCGGCCGAAGAAGTCGAGGTCGCCGCCCTTCTCCGCCGAGCCCGGGTCCTGCGAGTTCTTGCGCGCCAGCTCGGCGAAAGCCGACGGGTTCTTGCGCACGTCGGCAAGCAGCGACTCCGCCTTCGCCTTCGCCTTGTCGAGCTCAGCCTGCGGCATGCCTTTCTCGGCCTTGATCAAGATGTGGCTGGCGCGGCGCTCTTCCGGTGCGGTGTAGCGCTTCTCGTTCTCGGTGTAGTACTTGCGCAGGTCCTCATCGGACACCTTGACGTCCTTCTTCAACGCCTCGAGGTCGAGGACGACGTACTCGATCGACTCCTGCTCGGGCGCCCGGAACGTCGCCGCATTGACCGGGTCCTTGTAGAACTTCTCGATCTCGGCGTCGGTCGGATCGACCTTCGCGATGAAGTCCTTGACGTCGAAGCGCTCGACCTGCACATCGCGCTGCTGGAACATCGCATCGAGCGCGGCCGACGTCGTCGAGACCGGCGCGATCACGGTGCCGGCGAGGCCGAGGAGGACCTGGCGCTGCGAGAGATCCTGGCGCAGGCGCTGTGCGAACATCTCCGACGACATGCCCTGCGCGCCGATCGCGTCCTTGTTGACGCTGCCGTCCGGATTACGCAGCGACGCAAACTGCGGATCGGTCACGAACAGGCGCTGCAGCCGATCGTCGGTGGTCATCAGGTGCAGCTTCTCGGCGGCGGTCAGCATGACCCGGTCGCGCACTAGCGCCTCGAGCGACAAGCGCTTCATCTCGGGCGACTCGAACAGCTTGGCATCGACGCCGGGCATCTGCCGCTGCGCCCGCTCGAGTTGCTGGCGCATGGCCTGATCCCACTCCATCTGCGTGATGTTGTGGCCGGCCACCTTCGCCACCGTCTGGTTGTCGGAACCGGTGAAGCGGCTGTAACCCTGGATGCCGAAGAAGACGAACGACGGAAAGATCAGCAGCACCAGGATGAACTGCAGTGCGCGGGTGTGGCGGCGGAAGAAATCAAACATCGAAGTGACGCCCTGGACGATGGCACTGCAGGCGACTCGCACCGCTGATCGGTTGCGTCGCGACTGGCAGCGCCCAGATGCAACAAAGGCGAACCGAGGTTCGCCTTTGGGCTGTTTTGTGCGTCGATTCTAGCCGACGGTTCGCACCGAATTCGGCTGCCGCTGCTGGGCGGTGGTGGGTGCTGAGGGGCTCGAACCCCCGACCTACGCCTTGTAAGGGCGCCGCTCTACCAACTGAGCTAAGCACCCATCGCTCGACATCGACCGACGCTCAGTTGAGCGCGTCCTTCAAGGCCTTGCCCGGCCGAAACTTCGGCACCTTGGCTGCCTTGATCTTGATCGCAGCGCCGGTGCGCGGATTGCGACCGCTGCGAGCTGCTCGCTTGCCGACGCTGAACGTTCCGAATCCGACGAGCGACACGGAGTTGTTCTTCTTCAGCGTCGTCTTCACGCCGCCAATGACCGCTTCCAATGCGCGCGACGCCGCCGCCTTGGAGATATCAGCCTGCTTGGCGATGTGCTCGATCAACTCGGTTTTGTTCACGGGTTTTCCCCTCCTCAAAGGATGTCTCGCATGGATTCGGTGGTGGATGACTCGCGCCATTTTCGGCGTCGCAGAGTCGAAACGATTACAGCCGTGTGACCCAGTGCTGTCAAGCGCGGAAGGCGATTCTATTCGCAGGCAATCATGCGCAAATGGAGTCGTGATGCTTGTTTGCGCGCTTGACAGCCCGCCCCGTGCGCCATAGGCCGTGATGGTGCAGTGCGTGAACTGCTGTGTTACGCCGAGGCCGGCTCTGCGCCACTCAGCGCGCGCTCGATCGCACCACCAGCGCCACGCCGCCGACCGTCAGCAGCATGCCGATCAGCATGACCGGCGTGAAGGCCTCGCCGAACAGCGCCCACGCCATCAATGCGGTGCACGGTGGCACAAGGTACATCAGGCTGGTCACCGTGGTCGCGGCCCCGCGCTGGATCAGCAGGTACAGCAGTGAGCTGCCGCCGAGCGTCAGCACGAGTACCGACCACGCCATCGCGACGACCATGTCCGGATGCCAGACGATCGGCTCCGTTTCCAGCAGCGCGAACGGCAGACTGACGACGAGCGCCGCGAACAGCTGGATCGCGTTCGCGGTGCGGACGTCGCACGGCCGGACGAAGCGCTTCTGGTACAGCGTGCCGACCGTGATCGACAATAGCGCAAGGATCGCAAGGGCGAGATTGACGCCGGTCACCTCGCCGACGCCGAGCTTGCCGGACACGACGAGGGCGAGGCCCGCGAGGCCGAGGGCGAGGCCGATCCACTGGACCGCAGACACTTTCGCGCGGCCCTGGCGTTCACCGCGGGTCAGCCAGATCGCGGTGAGCACCGGCTGCAACCCGACCAGCAGGGAGACCGTGCCAGCGCCGATGCCGGCTTTCACGGCCGACCAGACACCGCCGAGGTAGCCGGCATGCATCAGCACGCCGACGGCAGCGAGATGGATCCATTGGCGCGGGCTACCCGGCCAGGCTGCGCGGGCGAGCGCGATCCAGATGCCGAAGCAAAGCACTGAGAGCGCATAGCGGATCGCGAGAAAGCCGAGCGGCGGCGCATGCGGCATCGCGAGCCGCGCGACGACGAAGCCGGTGCTCCAGATCAGCACGAAGACCCACGGCATCGCCCGCGCGATGCCGCTCGATTCGTCTCTCACCGCGCGCCGCGATTCGTCAATGCACGCGGGCGCGAATCTCGGGCAGCGCCTTCTGCAGGTAGTAGACCATCGACCAGATGGTCAGGAACGCCGACACCCAGATCAGCACGGTGCCCCACTTCGCGGTGTCGATCACGCCGAACAGCATGTCGTAGTACAGCAGGAACGGGATCGCGATCATCTGCACGACGGTCTTTACCTTGCCCACCATGTGCACGGCGACGCTGCGCGACGCGCCGATCTGCGCCATCCATTCGCGCAGCGCCGAGATCGCGATCTCGCGACCGATGATGATCAGCGCGATCACCGCATGCAGGCGATGCAGATGGACCAGCACCAGCAGCGCAGCGCAGATCAGGAATTTGTCGGCGACCGGGTCGAGGAAGGCTCCGAACGACGAGGTCATGTTGAGTCGCCGCGCCAGATAGCCGTCGGCCCAGTCGGTCAGCGCGACCACGATGAAGAGCGTGGTGCCGAGGATGTTCTGCGTTGCCGGCTCGAGGTTGAGGTAGTACACCCCGACGACGAGTGGAATCGAGACGATGCGACCCCAAGTCAGCAACGTCGGCAAGTTGAAGAACATCCGACGATTGTGCCGAACTCGGTGTTGGCGCTAGTTGTCGAGTTCCAAGAGGTTGCTCACGGCCGGGATGCGACTCATAGGCGGCTGACGGTTTAGAGCGGAGTGTGGCCGATGCCAGTTGTAGCGGTGCAAAAAGGGCTGCAATGCTGCTTGGCGCTGAGCTGAGCTGACATAAGGCCTGGCATAGGCCCACTCACGCAAACTGGTCTGCACGAAGCGCTCGGCCTTACCGAGCTTATGGCTGTTCATCCGTCCTCCTGCTTGGGTTTCAGGGCGTTTCGACAACCCCAGCCTCCCAAAACAGAGACGGATGAACAACCTATCGGTACGTCACACCTAGTCCAGCGTTCGGGGCTTGAAGCGGCGGTCGTCGTCGAACAGGAAGGTCTCGACGAACTTCCAGGGTCGCGGCAGGCGCGAGACGTCGCCGAACGGCGCCGCGCGGTGCACCGCGGCGGCGGCGATCTGGATCGTGTCGTGGGCCTGGCTCGGCTCGCGCAGCACCAGAATCCGTCGCACGCTGCCGTCGCCGTTCAGCTCGATCTCGAGCACCGGGATGGCCAGCAGCGGCTCCGGCACCTGGCCGATGTAGGTGCCGCTCGGATTGGCGCTGACAAGGCGCTGCGCAGCCTGCAGACGGACGTCGTCCCAGTTGCGCATCGTGCGCGGTGCCGGCAGCGCGACCGCTGTCACGGGCGCCTTGCGGGGGGCCTGAGCGGCATGCGAGGTTGCCGCCGGAGCGGCCACGACGACCGATCGCGACGACGGGGCCGGTGCGACGACGGGTGTGCTCCCGCCTGACGACAGGCAGCCGGTCGCCAACAGTGCCAGCCCCACGACCGCGGCGCGGCGTCCCCATTCAATGCAATGCACGATAGATCTCCTCCGCCAGGTCCTTCGAAATGCCGTCGACGCTCATCAGATCCGCCACGCTCGCATTGCCGACGCCGCGCACGCCACCGAAACGCTGCAACAGCCGCGACCGCTTCTTCGGGCCGACGCCGGCAATGTCTTCGAGTCGGCTCGCACCGGTCCGCACGCTCGCGCGGCGCGCCCGCATGCCGGTGATCGCAAAGCGGTGCGCCTCGTCACGGATCTGCGCGACCAGCATCAATGCCGCGGAATCCTTGCCGAGTCCGATCTTCGGGCGGCCATCGGCGAAGACGAGCTCCTCGAGACCGACCTTGCGGCCCTCGCCCTTCTCGACGCCGACGATGCGCGCGAGATCGATACCGAGTTCGGCAAAGACCTCGCGGGCGACGCCGACCTGCCCGCGCCCACCGTCGATCAGCACCAGGTCGGGAAGGCGCGCCTCGCCCCGGCTCGCCGCCTCGACGATCTTCGAGTAGCGGCGGACCAGCACCTGTCGCATCGCCGCATAGTCGTCGCCGCCGGTGATGCCCTCGATGTTGTAGCGCCGGTACTGCGAGCTCTGCATCTTGTGCGCCTCGAAGACAACGCACGAGGCCTGGGTCGATTCGCCCGCGGTGTGGCTGATGTCAAAGCACTCGATGCGAAAAGCGTGCAGATCTTCCACCTCGAGGTCGAGCGCATCGACGAGCGCACGCGTCCGCGCCTGCTGCGAACCTTCCTCGGCGAGCAGCTGCGCGAGCCGGATCTGGGCACCGTGGATGCACATGTCGAGCCACGCCCGCCGCGGCTCGCGCGGCTGGTGCTGCGCCGTCACCTTGACCCCGCTCTGCACCGACAACGCCTCGATCAGGCCCTTGTCGACCGGGTGGCTCAACACCAGCAGCGGCGGCACGCCGCCCTCCAGGTAGTGCTGCGCGATGAAGGCCTCGAGCACCCGCACTTCCGGCAGGACGGCCACTTCGGCATCGCCGGCGCCTTCGAGCGGAAAGGCGATCGCCTCTTCGACGTGCTTCGGGAAGTACGGCCGGTCACCGAGGTGACGTCCGCCGCGCACCATCGCGAGGTTCACGCAGGCCCGCCCGCCCTCGACCTTGGCGGCCAGGATGTCGGCGTCCTTGGTCGTCACGCCGGTGTTGTCCTCGACCGCCTGCTGGTGCAGCACCCGCGACAGCGCGCCCAGCTGGTTGCGGATCTCGGCCGCCTGCTCGAAGCGCAGCGCCTCGGCGTGCGCCATCATTTCCGCCTGCAGCGCATCGATCAGCTCCTGCTGCTCGCCCTCGAGAAACCGCTCGGCGTTGGCGACGTCACGGGCGTAGTCGGGCGGCGCGACCAGGCCCACGCACGGCCCCGAGCAGCGCTTGATCTGGTACAGCAGGCACGGCCGCGTGCGATTCGCGAACACCGTGTCCTCGCAGCTGCGCAGATGAAAGACCTTCTGCAGCAGCTGGATCGAATCCTTCACCGCCCATGCGCTCGGGTAGGGGCCGAAGTAACGATGGCGTCGGTCGACCGCGCCGCGGTAGTAGGCCACTCTTGGATACGCCGCAGCGACCGGGCCGGTCCCGGCCGAGGCAGCAGCAGCGCTCGGCGCGGTGATCTTCAGATACGGGTAGCTCTTGTCGTCGATGAAGCGGATGTTGAAGCGCGGCGCGAGCGTCTTGATCAGGTTGTTCTCGAGCAGCAGCGCCTCGGCTTCCGAGCGAACGACGGTCGTTTCCATCCGTGCGATCCGCGAGACCATGTGGCTGATCCGGACGCCGTCGTAGCCGGTGTGCGACTTCTGGAAGTAGCTCGAGACCCGCTTCTTCAGATCGCGCGCCTTGCCGACATAAAGCACGGTGTCGTCGGCGTCGAAGTAGCGGTACACGCCGGGCCGGTTCGGCAGCGCGGCCACCTGCGCGAGCAGGCGTTCGCGGCTGTCCGGCGTCGGCGGCGCGGAGCGCGGTGGCGGCTCGCCCTGCGAGACTGCGGCGTCGTTCATCTTCCAAAGATTGTGCCGTGCGCCTGCGGTCCAAGACCCTGCTGCCGGCGACGCCAATAATCGATCGATGCGCTGGGATGTGTTCTGCAAGGTGGTCGATCATCACGGCGATGTCGGGGTGGCCTGGCGCCTCGCCGCCGATCTGGCGGCGCGCGGCGAATCGGTCCGCTTTCATCTCGACGATCGGCGCGCGCTCGACTGGATGGCGCCGGACGGAGCAGCTGGTGTAAGCGTTGCGGGTTGGTCGGCCGCTGGCGATAGCGGCGCCGATGTCGTCGTCGAGACGTTCGGCTGCGGGTTGCCCTCCGCCTATGCCGCCGGCCTGCCGCGCGAACATCCGCCGGCCTGGATCGACGTCGAATACCTCAGCGCCGAACCTTATGTCGAGCGCAGCCACGGCCTGCCGTCCCCGCAGTTCGATGGCCCGGCCGCCGGCCTGCGTCGCTGGTTCTTCTACCCCGGCTTCACGTCGCGCACCGGCGGGCTGCTGCGCGAAAGCGATCTGGCCGAGCGGCAACGGCGCTTCGAAGCGTGGACGTGGCTGCGCTCCCTCCGACTCAGCGATGAAGCCGCTGCCCACGAGCGCGTGGTCAGCCTGTTCTGCTACGAGAACGACCGCCTCGAATCGCTGCTCGACACGCTCGCCGCCGAGCCGACCCTGTTGCTGACGGTCGCCGGCATTGCCGCCGAACAGGTTGGAGCGGCCCTCGGCGCGAGCCGCCGACGCGGCGGGCTCCGCGCGGTCGCATTGCCGCTCCTCACCCAGCGTGATTACGACCACCTGCTGTGGTCGTGCGACCTCAACTTCGTTCGTGGCGAGGACTCGTTCGTGCGCGCGCAATGGGCCGGCGCGCCATTCGTCTGGCAGGCCTATCGGCAGACCGATGGCGCCCACGAGCGCAAGCTCGAGGCCTTTCTCGATCGGTACTTCGACGGCACGCCGACTGCCGCGGATCCGTCGATCCGGGCCCTGTTCCGGGCCTGGAACGGCTTCGCCCCGTGGCCGCCCCGCCTACCCTCGTCGATCGGCTGGCGGGAGCGCTGCGTCGGCTGGCGTCGAAGCCTCGTCGGGCAAGTCGACCTGACCTCCGAGCTGCTTCGATTCGCAGCCGAAAGACGCTAAAATAGAGGGCTTTTTCCAGCCCGGGCTACCCTTGGCTGCCACTTCGCGCGTCACCTCCGACGCCTCCACGGAATCAACGTCATGAAGCTCGCCCAGGAAATTCGCGCCGGAAACGTCATCATGCAAGGCAAGGACCCGATGGTCGTGCTGCGCACCGAATACAGCCGTGGCGGCCGCAACTCGGCGACCGTGCGGATGAAGCTGAAGAGCCTGCTCAGCAACTCGGGCACCGAGGTCGTCTTCAAGGCCGACGACAAGATGGACCAGGTCATTCTCGACAAGAAGGAGTGCACGTACTCCTATTTCGCGAACCCGATGTACGCGTTCATGGACGCTGAGTACAACCAGTTCGAGGTCGAGTCGGAAAACATGGGCGACGCGATCCAGTACCTCGAAGACGCGATGCCGGTCGAGGTCGTCTTCTACGACGGCAAGGCGATCTCGGTCGAGCTGCCCACCAGCCTGGTCCGCGAGATCACCGACACCGAGCCGGCGGTCAAGGGGGACACCTCGGGCAAGGTCATGAAGACCGCGAAGATCGCCACCGGCTTCGAGATCGCCGTGCCGCTGTTCGTGCAAACCGGCGACAAGGTCGAGATCGACACCCGCACCCACGAGTACCGCAAGCGCGTCTGAGCTGCCGGCTTCTGTCTCACGAACAAGGGCGCCCTCGGCGCCCTTCTCTTTTTCGGCATGATCCCGCCATGGCGTTCGACTTCTCCGCCGTCGCCGCGCCGTTCCGGATGCAACCGGGCCTGCGGCGCATCGCCCCCCGGACGCCTCAGCTGACGCCGAATCGTCTCGGCGATCGTGCGCTGGTCGAGAAGCTCGCGGTTCTTTCGGCGCATCGCGAACAAGCGTTCGTCGCCGAGCCGGGGTGGGACGCCCAGCCGGCGTTGGAGGCGCTTGCCGCGCAAGCCGCCGGCGAGCACCCGGATTTCTTTGCCCGAGAGGGCCCCGACCGCTACGACGCGCGCGTGCTCGGCTGGTCGCTCGCCGGCGCTCGCTTCGTCGGTGACGGGCCGGCCGAGATCGGCACCTGCCTCACTGCCCTGCCGGCGCCGTGGCGCCTCGCGGGACTCCTCAGCCTCGCGTTCGCCGAGGACTTTGCGGTGATCGACGGCGCGCGTGCGACGATTCCGTGGCTCGCGGTCTGCCTGCCGTCGAGTTGGGCTCCCGAGAACAAGGTCGGCCGTCACTTCACCGAAGTCCATGCGCCGGTCGCCGACAACGAGGTGCTGCTTGCCGCCGCGGATCATCTGGCGCGCCTGGTGACCGGCAGCGATCGCTGGGAGCGCTTCGTCTGGACGCTGACCGCCGACCCGCACCTCGACCGCCACCCGCAACGGATCGCTGCGCTCGGCTGGGACCCGTCGCTCGGCGCCGATGCACTGGCGGCGTCGGCCTACCTTCGGACCGAGCGGCAGACCTTCATCCCGGTCGCCGGCTCTCGCCTCGCGGTGTTCACGATCCATGTCGCGGTCGAGCCGCTGCGTGCCGCGATCCGGTCGGCTGCCGATGCGCGCCAGTTGCAGGCGGCGCTGTCGACGATGAGCTCGGCTGTGCTGGCATACCGCGGGCTGACGGCCGCGCGCGATCGACTGCTTATGTGGCTCGAGGGCGCCGCGGCCGTCGCCTGATGGCCGATGACGTGGCCACGCTGTGGCAACCCAGTGGGGTGTCGCTGCGCTGGTCGGAGCGCCAGCGATTCACGATCCTCGCGGTCGGCAACAGCGCGCTGGCCACCTTTCTGACGGCGTGGGCGGCCTGGCGCGTCGATCCACGGCGTTGCGAACGGCTCGACGTCATCGTGGTTGGCGCAAGCGTTCACGCCGTTCAGCTGCCGCTCGACGCGACCATCGATGGTTCGCTGCAGGCTTTGCTGTCGGATGCCCTGCCGCCGTCGACGCCGGACCTGCATCGCCTCGCGTTCGAAGGCGGTCGCGTTCAATTGCTGATCTGTCCCGATGACGCGTCACGCGCACTGCGCGACCTCGTCACGACGGTCGACACCTTTTTGATCGAGTCCACCGGAGGCGATGACGACCTGCTTGCGCGCGAGCCGCGCCACGCGAAAGCGCTCGCGCGGCTCGCCGCACCCGAGGCGACACTCACGACCGGTCTGCTTGCAACCGCCGCTGAACGGGCGTTGATCAGCGTCGGCTTCAGCATCGACGACGTCGCACGCTTTGCGTCTGCACATCCGTCGCCTACCCATTGGCATGGGCGGTTCGCGCCCCGGTTCACGCCTCGTCGGCTCCGCCTGAACGAGGCCGCGCGCCCATCGACAACCCGAGCGCTGATCGTCGGCGGCGGACTTGCCGGCTGCGCGACCGCGTGGGCGCTGGCCGAACGCGGCTGGGACACCCTCATCGTCGAGCGCGGGCCATCGATCGCCGGCGAGGCGTCGGGCAATCCGGCCGGCCTCTTCCACGGCATCGTCAACGGACAGGACGGCAGCCACGCGCGCTTTCATCGCGCCGCCGCGCTCGAGGCGCACACCGCCGCGGCCTGCGCGATCGGCCAGCATCGCGTGGCCGGCGGCCTGGACGGCCTGCTCCAGCTCGTCGATGACGACCAGGCGGTTGGTGCAATGCGCGCGTTGCTCGACCGCCTGCGCCTGCCCGCCGGCTATGTGCAGGCCCTCGATCCGAGCGAGGCGAGCGACCGCGCCGGCGTGCGAATCGAACGTGCGGCCTGGTTCTATCCCGGCGGCGGTTGGATCGCGCCGCAAGGCCTCGCCCGGTCGTTCGTCGAGCGCGCGGGTTCGCAGGTCGAGGTGCGCACCAGCACGCCCGTGGCGTCGCTCGCGCGAGCGGACGATCGATGGCACGCGCTCGACGTCTCAGGACGGCTGATCGCCGCGGCTGAAGTCGTCGTGCTGGCCGGTGGCGGTGAGAGCCTACGCCTGATCGGCGGATCCTGGCCGGTCGAGCCGGTCCGGGGTCAGATCAGCATGCTGCCCGTCGATGCGCGGTCCGACCTGCTGTGGCCGCGGTTGCCGCTGACGGGCGCCGGCTTTCTGTTGCCGGAGATCGAGGGCCGCGCGATCTTCGGCGCGACTTCAGATCTTGGCGATGCCGGCACCGACATCCGGCGCAGCGACCATCAACGGAACCTGCATCAGCTGGCGCGCTTGCTGCCGTCTGTCGGCGCGACGCTCGATGATTTGGGGGTCTTCGAAGCTCGCGCGGCGACGCGGTGGGTGAGTCGAGATCGATTACCGCTGGTCGGCGCGGCGCCGCGCTGGCTCGGTGACGCCGCCGATCCGGTCGGCCGCATATCGAGACCCGACACGCTCCGGCTCGTTCCTCGTGAGCCTGGCCTGTACGTCTTCACGGCCCTCGGCTCGCGCGGCATGACGTGGGCTGCCCTGGGCGGGCAGATCATCGCGGCGCTGGTCAGCGGGGCGCCATCACCCGTCGGTGCCCGCCTGCTCGATGCGATCGATCCGGCCCGCTTTGCGGTCCGCGAACGGCAGCGGCAGAACCGATAAAGCCGATAGAGGGCGGTCAGCGCGCCGGCTCGGCTGTGGGTGGGGTGCTCGGAGCCTCGCTGTCGGTCGCCGCTCCCTGATCCGTCGAAGAGTCGCCTGCACCCGGCGAGCCGGCCTTGCGGTCGGCCCTTTCCTTTTCCTTCTCTTCCTTCTTCTTCTTCTTGGCCAGTTCGCGCTGCCGCTTTTCGAACGAATAGTTGGGTTTGGCCACGGGCCGTCCTTCCGGTGAGCTGAGGTGCGGAGGTTACGCGTTTTTGACCGCGAACTCGCGGGAACGGATCAGAAAGTCAGCGTGGTGACGCCCGTCGGCGTGCCCAGCAGACAGACGTTCGCGCGGTTGCGCGCGAAGATGCCAACGCAGACGACGCCGGGCCATTGATTGATCTCGCGTTCCAGGCCTGCCGGGTCGCTGATGACCAGGCCGTGCACGTCGAGGATGTGGCCGCCGTTGTCGGTCGTGACGCCGTCACGCAGCACCGGCTTGCCGCCGAGCTCCCTCAATCGCCGTGCAACGAGACCGGCCGCCATCGGGATCACCTCGACGGGCAGCGGAAAACGGCCCAAGGTGCGCACCCGCTTCGATTCGTCGGCAATGCAGATGAAGTGCTGCGCCATGTCGGCGACGATCTTTTCGCGCGTTAATGCTGCGCCGCCGCCCTTGATCATGCAGCCGGTCGCGTCAATCTCGTCGGCGCCGTCGACGTAGACCGGGAAGCTGTCGACGTCGTTGGGATCGAGCACGTCGATGCCGACCTTGCGCAGGCGCGTACTGCTCGCTTCGCTGCTCGACAGCGCACCGGCGATGCGGTCGCGCATCGTCGCCAGCGCGTCGATGAAGCAGTTGACGGTCGAGCCGCTGCCGACCCCGACCACCGCACCGGGCACCACATACGCCAGCGCGGCGTGCCCGACCATCACCTTCAGCTCATCCTGCGTCATCGCCGATCCCGCGAGTGAAGGCCGATTGTCGATCAGGGCGTCGCAGTGACGTCTTCAGCGCCGGCCGACCATCTGCTCCGGGCGCACCCAGGCGTCGAAGTCGGCGGCGCTGACCCAGCCCGAAGCGACCGCGGCCTCCTTCAGCGTGCTGCCGCTCTTGTGGGCCTGCTTCGCGATCTGCGCGGCCTTGTCGTAGCCGATGTGCGGATTGAGCGCGGTGACCAGCATGAGCGAGCGCTGCACCAACTCGGCGATGCGCTCGCGGTCGGGCTCGATGCCGCGCGCGCAATGTTCATCGAAGCTGAGCGCGCCGTCGGCAAGCAGCCGCACACTCTGCAGGAAGTTGTGGATCAGCACCGGCTTGTAGACGTTCAGCTCGAAGTTGCCGGACGCGCCGGCGAGGTTGACGGCGACGTCGTTGCCAAACACCTGGCAGCACAGCATCGTCAGCGCTTCGCACTGGGTCGGGTTGACCTTGCCCGGCATGATCGAGCTGCCCGGCTCGTTCTCCGGGATGCGGATCTCGCCGAGCCCGGAGCGCGGCCCCGAGGCGAGCCAGCGCACATCGTTCGCGATCTTCATCAGCGAGGCCGCAAGCGTCTTCAGCGCGCCGTGCGCATGGACCAGCGCGTCGTGGGCAGCGAGCGCCTCGAACTTGTTCGGCGCGGACACAAAGGCGAGACCGGTCGCGCGGGACAGCTCCGCCGCGACCCGCGTACCAAACTCCGGATGCGCATTCAGCCCGGTGCCGACGGCCGTGCCGCCGAGCGCCAGCTCGCGCAAATGCGGCAGCGCCTCGCGCGCATGGGCGAGGCCGTGGTCGAGCTGCGCGACCCAGCCCGAGATCTCCTGACCGAGGGTCAGCGGTGTGGCGTCCTGCAGGTGGGTCCGGCCGATCTTGACGATATCGTCGAATTCCTTGGCCTTCTTAGCGAGCGTCTCGCGCAGGATCTGCAGCGCCGGCAACAGCCGGGTCTCGATCGCCCGCACTCCGGCCACGCTCATCGCGGTCGGGAACACATCGTTCGACGACTGCCCGCGATTGACCTCGTCGTTCGGATGCACCAGCCGGCCTTCGCCGACCGGACCACCGAGGATCTGCGAGGCGCGGTTCGCGAGCACCTCGTTGAGGTTCATGTTGGTCTGCGTGCCCGAGCCGGTCTGCCAGACCGAGAGCGGAAACTGCGACGGGTGGTCACCGTTCAGGATCTCGTCAGCGGCGGCGACGATCGCGTTGGCCTTGCGGGCATCGAGCGCACCGAGTTCGCGGTTGACCACCGCGGCACTGCGCTTGACCATCGCGAGGGCCCAGATCAGCTCCTCGGGCATCCGCTCGGTCGAGATATCGAAATGGTGGAGCGAACGCTGCGTCTGCGCGCCCCACAGCCGGTCGGCGGCCACGGCGATATCGCCGAAGGTGTCTTTCTCGATTCGCTCGTTGGTCATTTCGGCCTCGCGATCTGGTGCTTGCATGTCGTGAAGGCAGTATGCCGTGCGAGACAATGGCGCCTCGCCGAGAGTGCCATGCCCCTCCTCGTCCCGTACGCCCTCGCCCGCCCGTTCCTGTTCGGCCTCGATCCGGAGCAGGCGCACGACCTGACCCTCGGCGCGCTGGCGCGGATTCAGCGCACGCCGCTGATCTGCACGGTCCAGCAGCGCCGCGTTGCCGACCCGGTCCGGCTCGCCGGGCTGACCTTCCCGAATCGCATCGGGCTCGCTGCCGGGCTCGACAAGAACGGCCGCTGCATCGACGGCCTGGCGGCGCTGGGGTTCGGCGCGATCGAGGTCGGTACGGTCACGCCGAAGCCGCAGCCCGGCAACCCGAAGCCGCGCATGTTCAGGCTACCGGATGCGCAGGCCCTGATCAACCGCCTCGGCTTCAACAACGATGGCCTCGACGCCTTCATCTCGAACGTGCGCCGCGCGCACTTTCGCCGCAGCGGCGGTATCCTCGGTCTGAACATCGGCAAGAACGCGACGACGCCGATCGAGCGCGCCGCTGACGACTACCTCGCCTGCCTCGAGGGCGTCTACCCCCACGCCGACTATGTGACGGTCAACATCTCGAGCCCGAACACCGCGAACTTGCGCTCGCTGCAGAGCGACGCCGCGCTCGATGCGCTGCTGTCGGCTTTGCAGGAACGGCGGGCCGTGCTGGCGCGGCGACATGCACGCACGGTGCCGCTGTTCCTGAAGATCGCACCCGACCTTGACGAAGCGCAGGTCGTCGCGATCGCATCGGCGCTCACGGCGCACGGCATCGACGGCGTGATCGCGACCAACACCACCCTCGACCGCGCCGCGGTCAAGCACCTGATCCATGGCGGCGAGGCCGGCGGCCTGTCGGGCGCGCCGGTCTTCGACCGGTCGAACCGCGTGATTGCGCAGCTTCGCGCCGCCCTCGGCAGCGCGTATCCGATCATCGGCGTCGGCGGTGTGATGAGTGGCGCCGACGCGTGCGCGAAGGTCGCGGCGGGCGCGAATCTGGTTCAGATCTACACGGGGTTCATCTACAAGGGCCCGGGTCTTGTCGGAGAAGCGGCGCAGATGCTGTCGGAGCGCCGCTCCTGATTTCCGGGCGGCGCCGCCGCGCCGCCGATCGCCTCTAACCTGCGTCGAGCGTGACCGGCCATTCGGCTGGACACATCGACAACGCAGCGCAGCGCGCTGCCACAGGAGACGCAATGGAGTGGGTCGTGCGAGGCTTTCGCACCCGGTTGTTCGGGTTCGCGATGGCCGCGATGTTGGGCGCGTGCGGTTCGCTGCCGGTCGTCGTGCCGGACATGGCGCAATCGCGCGGCCCGATGCAGGTCGAGAGTGCCAACGGCCGCCTGCTGTCGACGAGCCAGAGCAAGGCGATCGTCGAACGCCTGGCCGCCGGCGGCAAGAAGACGACCTTGCTCGACCGCCATCTCGCCGTCGAGGAGGCGCTTGCCGGCAATCCGCTGACCGTTGGCAACACGGCGGTCCTGCTCGAGGACGGTCCGGCGACCTACGCCGCGATGCTCGCGGCGTTTCGCGCGGCGCGCGACCACATCAACATGGAGACCTACATCCTCGAGGCCGACGAGGTCGGCGACACCTTTGCGAAGGCGCTGATCGAGAAGCAGCGGCAAGGCGTTCAGGTCAACCTGATCTACGACAGCGTCGGCACGATCGGCACGCCGAAGGAGTACTTCCAGCGCCTGAAGGATGCGGGCATCAAGCTGCTCGAATTCAACCCGGTCAATCCGGTCACCGCCAAGGCGGGCTGGGACGTCAACCAACGCGACCACCGCAAGCTCCTCGTCGTGGACGGCCAGACCGCGTTCCTCGGCGGCATCAACATCAGCGGTGTCTATTCGGCCGGCAGCGGTTCCGCCGGTTCAGCCGGGTCGGCGATGGGCTCCGGCAGCCCCAAGGACCGGCCATGGCGCGACACCGACCTGCAGCTCAGCGGCCCGGTCGTCGCCGACTTGCAGAAGATGTTCATCGAAACCTGGGAGCGTCAAAAGGGCGAGCCGCTCGCCAAGCGCAATTACTTTCCGACCATCCAGGCCAAGGGCAAGGAGGTCGTGCGAGCGATTGCCAGCGCGCCCGAGGAGCCGTTCAGCCCGATCTACGCGACGTTCCTGTCGGCGATCAACAGCGCCGAGACCGAGATCCTACTGACCAACGCCTACTTCGTGCCCGACCCGCAGCTGATGGATGCGCTGATCGGCGCGGTCGCACGCGGCGTCGACGTCAAGATGATCCTGCCGAGCGCGACCGATTCATGGCTCGTCTTCCACGCCGGTCGCGCCCACTACGACCGCTTGCTGCGTGGCGGCCTGAAGCTCTACGAGCGCAAGGACGTGCTGCTGCACTCGAAGACCGCGCTGATCGACGGCGTGTGGTCGACGATCGGTTCGACCAATCTCGATTGGCGCAGCTTCCTGCACAACCAGGAGGTCAACGCGGTCATCATCGGCCCCGAATTCGGCGATCGGATGCGCGCATCGTTCGAGCGCGACCTCGCGGCCTCGAAGCCGATTAGGCTGGAAGAATGGCAGAAGCGCCCGATCGATGTCCGCGTCAAGGAGCTGTTCGGGAGAATGTGGGAATACTGGCTGTAGCGGAGGACGTTTCGATGGACACCAAGCACACCCGTAACATCGTTTCGACGATCCGCCGGTTCGGCGGCTGGGTCGCGCTGGGCGTCGGTCTCGCCACGCTGGGCACGGCGCAGGCGCAGGATGCGGCGACCCTGAAGGCGCGCCATGGCGAGCTCACCGAGCGCCTGGCCAAGAACGCGTTCGGCCGGCCGCTGGCCCTCGAGTCGGCCCAGACCTCGAACGACCTGAAAGGCGACATCTTCTCGGTGGTCAACTACCCGTTCGCCACCGTCGAGCAGGCGGTGAAGCCGGCCGGCAACTGGTGCGACATCCTGATCCTCCACCTCAACGTGAAGGGCTGCAAGGCGACCAACGCGGGCGGCGGCACGACGCTATCTGTTGCAGCCGGACGCAAGTTCGACCAGCCGATCGAGGACGCCTACAAGCTCGACTTCGTCTACAAGCTCGCGAAGTCGTCGCACGACTACCTGCAGGTCCTGCTGAACGCCGACGAAGGCCCGTTCGGCACCCGCAACTATCGGATCCAGCTGCAGGCCACGCCGATCGATGCCAACCGCACCTTCATCCACATGTCGTATGCCTATGGCTACGGCATGGCGGCAAAGATGGCGACCCAGGCCTACCTCGGCACCGTCGGCAGCGCGAAGGTCGGCTTCACCGCGGCTGAGCGCGGCGCCGACGGCAAGCCGGTTTATGTCGGCGGCGTGATCGGCCTGCTCGAGCGCAACACGATGCGCTACTACCTCGCGATCGACTCGTACCTCGCGACCCATGCGCTCCCCGCGGCCGAGCGGACCGAGAAGGCGCTGATGACCTGGTACGACGCGACCGAGCGCTATGCGACCCAGCTCCACGAGATGGAGAAGGCCGAGTACATGACGATGAAGCGCAAGGAAGTCAGCCGGATGCGCGGCGAGGCCAAATAGGCTCGCGGCAGCACCTGCCGCGCTGACCCCAGCGCCGCTCAGGCGCTTGCTTCAGCAGCAATCTCGCGGTCGATCAGGCGCCGGAACTGGACCAGCGCCGAGTCGATGCCGAGCGGCAGCATCTTCGAATTGGGGCTGCGCGCAATGTTGCGGGCCTGCGCCGAGATCATGTCGCGGTCTTCGTTGAACGCGCCGACCAGGCTGTCGTAGATCGACTGGACGATGCGCTCGTCGCCCTCGCCGGCACGGTGCGACTGCTGGAAGAAGTAGTGCGTGCTGGTCTCGCTCTCCGGCGTCAGCGTCTGGCAGCTGTGCAGCTGCACGGAGTTGCGCATGTCGTCGCCGCTCTCGCCGACCGGGCGGCCGCCCGAGTGCATCAGCAACGTGCCGGGCAGCACGAAGTCGTAGATGAACCAGCGGTCGAGGTTCGTCTCGAAGTGGCGAAAGCGTTGGTAAAACGGCGGCGCCGGCACGTCGTGGACGCGTCGCGTCACGCGGATGCCGCGCGGCACCGCCTCGATCTGCGCGCGCGCCTGGGCGATCGCCGGGCTGCCGCCGAGCGTCTTCTCGTGCACGTAGCTCAGGTGCGAGAAATCGAGCAGGTTGTCGCAGATCAGCAGGTAGTCGGTGTCGTAGTGCAGGTAGCCCGGCTTGTTCTTCCAGTCGGGGTCGTCGCACGAGAAGTTGTCGGGCAGCAGCGCGACGTCGGCCTTCAGCGGATCGCCCATCCAGACGAAGATCCACTTGTTCTTGACCGCCACCGGATAGGTCCGGACGCGCGCCTGCTCCGGTACCCGCTCGAGGCCCGGGATCTCAATGCAGCGCCCGCTCGGATCGAACTTGAGCCCGTGGTAGCCGCAGCGCACGCAGTCGCCTTCGCGGCGCCCGACGGAGAGCGGCGCGAGCCGATGGCAGCAGCGGTCTTCGAGCGCTACATAGCCGCCATCGGCGCGGCGGTAGACGAGGATCGGCTCATTGAGGACGGTGCGGCTGAACAGTGCGTCGCCGACGATCTCGTGGTCCCACGCGATCACGTACCAGCAGTTGCGGATGAACATCGAGTCGTCTCCTGTGGGCTGGACGACCGTGCGCGGCGGCGGTCCGCTGCCTTCGTCGGGCCTTCGGTCAGATCAGCTTGACGCCGGTCTTCTTCTGCAGCTCTTCACGGGTCACGCCGTCGGCCATCTCGACCACCTGCAGGCCGTCGGCCGTCACGTCCATCACGGCAAGGTCGGTGATGATCCGATTGACCACGCCGAGGCCGGTCAGCGGCAAGGTGCAGGCGGGCAGGATCTTCAAATCGATCGTGCCGTCCTTCTTCTTCGCGACGTGCTCCATCAGCACGAGTACGCGCTCGACGCCGGCGACGAGGTCCATCGCGCCGCCCATGCCCTTGACCATCTTGCCGGGGATCATCCAGTTCGCGAGGTCGCCCTTCTCGCTGACCTGCATCGCGCCGAGGATCGACAGGTTGATCTTGCCGCCGCGGATCATTGCGAAGCTATCGTGCGAGCCAAATATCGACGAGCCGGGGATCGTCGTGACGGTCTGCTTGCCGGCGTTGATCAGGTCGGCGTCGACCTCCTCCTCGGTCGGGAACGGGCCGATGCCGAGCATGCCGTTCTCGCTCTGCAGCCAGACCTCGATGTCGGGGCTGACGAAGTTCGCGACCAGCGTCGGCAGGCCAATGCCGAGGTTCACGTAGAAGCCATCCTGCAGCTCGCGTGCCGCGCGTGCGGCCATTTGATCGTGGGTCCAGGCCATGTCAGTTTCCGTCCGTGCGTGAGGGGGCGATCGAGTCGACGGGGTGCGTCATTTCTGCACCTCGCCGGCTTTGTCGGCGGCCTTTGCGATGACCTTCTCGGCCTCGATCGCGGCGGCCTTCTTCTCTGCTTCGGCGCCTGCCACCGCGGTCACCGTCCGCTTCTCGATGCGTTTCTCGGGGTTGGCGTTCAGCACGATGCGGTGGACGTAGATGCCCGGCAGGTGCACAGCATCGGGATCGATCGAACCGGTCTCGACGATCTCCTCAACCTCGGCGACCGTGATCTTGCCGGCCATCGCGCAGGCCGGATTGAAGTTGCGTGCGGTGCGGCGAAACACGAGATTCCCTGACCTGTCGGCCTTCCAGGCCTTGACCAGTGCGACGTCGGGCACCAGCGAGCGCTCCATCACATAGACGTGGCCGTCGAACTCGCGCGTCTCCTTGCCTTCCGCGACCAAGGTGCCGACGCCCGTCCTCGTGAAGAATGCCGGAATGCCGGCGCCGCCGGCGCGCAGCTTCTCCGCGAGCGTGCCCTGCGGGGTGAACTCGAGCTCGAGCTCGCCGGCGAGGTACTGGCGCTCGAACTCCTTGTTCTCGCCGACGTAGCTCGAGATCATCCGCTTGATCTGGCGCGTCTCGAGCAACAGGCCGAGGCCGAAGCCGTCGACGCCGGCGTTGTTCGAGATCACGGTCAGGTCACCGACCTTCGAATCGCGCAGCGCCTCGATCAGCGCCTCGGGGATGCCGCACAGCCCGAACCCGCCGACCGCCAGCAGCTGGCCGTCGCGGACGATTCCGGTCAGCGCAGCAGCGGCGCTGGGGAACACTTTTTTCATGCACAGTACTCCGTTGCGAAATTTCAGCGCGAGAGCGTACACCGTCCGCGTCGTCCGACCGCCTTGCTCCGACCCTTCCGACCGAAAGAATCACGATGGATCCGCAGACCCTCCAGGCCGCCTTCGCCCCGGTGGCAGCCGACTACGTCAAGCGCCTCGACCTGCGCGTCACCGCAGTGCGCCCGGGCGAAGTCGATGTCGCGATGCCGGTGGCGGCCGAGCTGGTGCACGGCGGCGGTGTCGTCTGCGGCCAGGCGATCATGGCGGCAGTCGACACCGCGATGGTCATGGCGATGATCGCCGACCTCGGCGAGTTCCGGCCGATGACGACGGTGCAGCTGCAGACCAGCTTCCTGCGCCCGATCCCGCGCGACGTCGCCGAGGTCGCGCTGACCGCACGGGTGCTGCGGCGCGGCAAGAGCCTTGCGTTCGGGGAGATCTCGGTCCGCACGCCGGACGGCAAGCTGGCCGCGCAGGCGACGACGACCTACGCGCTGCTGTAGGCGGTTCGAATCAGCCGATCAGCTCGCGCAGCCAGGCCGGCAAC